>Ga0209965_1000168_pt1 | contig 23309 bp, 23 predicted proteins | sample SalPon2_B_H2O_MG_FD_185707 | JGI IMG/M metagenome (GOLD analysis project Ga0209965, IMG submission 185707) | Salt pond water microbial communities from South San Francisco under conditions of wetland restoration - Salt Pond MetaG R2_B_H2O_MG... | ecosystem: Environmental > Aquatic > Non-marine...
GCGAGTTCGTTGAGGTCGCCCTCAACCGCCAACACGAGGACGTCGCCCGCCTCAACGTGTTGCACCCAGACGGCCGGGTCGGTCGACCCGTCCAGGACGTCGAGGACCACGTCGCCGCCGGCGGGAACCGGGGTGTCCAGCTCGGATTCGGCGTCACGGAGGTCGAGGTCCCAGTCGGTCATACCGGAGCGACGACACACGCCGAGAAAAGCGTTCGGCTCTCACGAGCAAAGACCACGCGAAGAACCGACCACCATTCACGAATCAGGGACGGCCGCAAGCACGTCGAGATTGTGCGCCCCGTATATGAGCGTCGCCGCCGACACCGCCCGATGACGGCGGTCAGCCCACGTCGCCACCGCCTCGCGAGTGAGCCGGTCCGTCCCGCCCGTCCCGTCCGCAGTGATCTGTGCGTCGACGATCGCGGATTCGATACCGTCGATCAGGTGGTGGAGAAAGTACGCCTCGTCGCTGGGGTACGGTGGCGTCACTAGCCAGCCGGCGGCCCCAGCGGCACGGATCTCACAGCCGGCGGCCGGAAACGCCCTGAGTAGCTCTCGGCCAGCCCGGCTGCCACCCGGTCGGGTCGGCTCGTCCATGATTTCGTGGTACGCGGCCATCACGGCCCGCTCCGTCTCGGGTGTCACCCTGGGAGCATCGGCGTCGGTTGCCGACGAACGAAAGAAGGTTTCGCCATCGAACGTGATCGGCGCGTACACGAGGCCGCCAGGAACGAGCGTTACCAACGGCTCAAGCGCGTCCGCAAGGTCGAGGAGGTCGAACACGGCACAGCCGACGAGCAGGTCGTAGGTGGCGTCGAGACGACGAGCCCGCTCAACCGCGTCGCCGACGGTGAAGGTGGCGCGGACCGTTGTCCCGTCGTCAGCAGTGAGACTGATATCTGTCGTCTCGAGTTCTTCGGTCGCTGTCCGCGTATCGACGGTAAAGCCGGCATCTTCGGCCCACCTGGCCAGCTCCGTGATCGCTTTGTCGACCGCTGTTGGGTCAAGGTCGAAGCCGTGATACACGACGGTATCGGGGAGTACGTCCCAGGCAAGCAGGCGGCGGAGCATGGAGCCCGTGCCGCAGCCAGCCTCGACAATACGAATCGGCGTGGAACGCCCTGTGAGTGCTCGCTTGAGCGAATCGAGCGTTGGGCGGTGTAGCGCCCGGTCGTCGACGGTTCGCTTGGCCTCGAGGTACCGCGTCTGCGTGTACGCCGACGGACGAGTCACGCCGTGGTGAACGCTCCCGGCAGATAAAATCGTTCGGCATCCGCGAGTCTCACCGGCCAGCCGCCCGCCGACCGGCGGCTCGGTGTGATTAAGTTCGTTGCTCACCCATACGGCGATATGACACGGACGCGACGGTCGCTCCTGGCTGGTATCGCGACGGGTGCGGTCGTCAGCGCGACAGGATGTCTCGGTGGGGACTCGACAGCGAGTGCAGCGTTCGACTGTGAGGCTGTCTCAGCACCGGAGCCAGACACTGCGTACCGGCCGGCTCTCGGCGACCCCGACGCCCCGATACGCATCCAGGTTTTCGAGGACTTCACTTGCTCGCACTGTGCGACGTTCGCGACCGAGGAGCTCCCGACGCTTCGCGCTGGGCCCCTCGACGCAGCGGACGTCCGCTACGAGCATTGGGACTTTCCGATCCCGGTCGACGAGGAGTGGGCAGTCCCGGTCGCAAGCGCGGCGCGAGGCGTCGGCGCACGCCAGGGCAACGAGGCATTTTTCGACTTTGCCGAGACCGTCTACGAGTCGATCGGCGCGTACAGCGGTGAGGCCGTCGGTGCCGCCGCAGAGGATGTAGGCGCTGACCCCTGTGTCGCACTGGCCGATCTTCAATCAGAGACATACGCCGACGTTGTCGCGGCCGATCGGGCGACGGGCGTCGAACGGGGGGTAAGCGGGACGCCAACGGTGATCATCAACGGTGAGTCGGTGCTGCCGACCGCAGACGCCATCACCACAGCAATCGAAACACGACGCTGAACGATCCGATCGAGTCATTTTACCGCGCTCGAACCCTCCCACCGCTCGAATGGACGTACTCGTGGTCGGCGCGGGTGAGATTGGACGATGGGTTGCAGACACCCTCACCGGTGCCGACGCACCCACAGAGGCCCGGGTCGCATTCACCGACCGCGACCAGGCGGTCGCGAGCGACGCTGCGGCACGCCGAGCCGCCGAGGCGGTACCGGCAGAGGCAGACACAACGCACGACGTGGTCTGTCTCTCGGTGCCAATGTCTGCGGTCCCGGCGGCTGTCGAGACGTACGCCCCACGGGCCACACAGGCGATCATCGACGTCTCCGGTGAGATGACCGCTTCGGTGGCGGCGATGCGCGAACACGCCCCCGACCTCGCGCGTGCGAGCTACCATCCGTTGTTTGCGCCGCCGAGAGTCCCCGGCAACGTGGCCGTCGTCGTCGACGAGCCCGGCGAGTCTGTGGCGGCGATCACAGCAGCCATCGAGGCGGGTGGCAACGAGGTATTCGAGACCTCCGCGACCGAACACGACCAGGCAATGGAGACGGTTCAGGCCGGTGCTCACGCTGCGGTGTTGGCCTGGCGGCTCGCCGCTGACCCGGTGCGCGAGGAGTTCCACACGCCGGTGTCGGCCGCACTTGCGTCGGTTGCCGACACCGTCACCGAGGGCTCCCCAGCGGTGTACGCCGAGATACAGCGGGCCTTCGATGGTGCGGACGCGGTGGCCGCGGCCGCGACCGAGCTCGCCGACGCCGATACGTCGCAGTTTGCGACCTTGTACGAACACGCCCGCGGCGATGGGACGACCCGCGAACGACACGACTGACCCTGTCCCCGCTCTCAGCCGACCCTGCAATCTACTGGTACCATGTCACAATGATAGACCGAACGACGCTCCGAAACACCGCCAACTACCTCCGAGAAGTCCGCCCTATCGACCCCGATGAGCTCACGCAGTACGTCGAGGGAACGGACCATCCGGGGGTGATCAAGGCGGCGCTCAGAGAGGAGGCGTTCGACCTGCGGCTCCGCGAGCGCGAAGACGGTCGGTTTGAGCCGGTCGACGAGGACCCGGTCCCCCAGCCTGGCTGGGCACCGAGTGCGATCCCAGACGAGGTCTCCTTTGCTCTTGAGGACGTGCTTGTATCGAAATTCGGCGCGGATTGGCCCGTCGGCGACTCCGGGACCGCGCTTCGGACGGCCATCAGACGGCTGAAGACGGACTACCTGTACGGAAACGATGTCGAGTACGACGAGGTGGCCGCGCTCGGCTACGCAATCTACCACCTTCCAGGGTACTACGCGGCAATCGGGTACGTGCTCGACGCGCTCGCGGAGAACGGACTGCTCGACCGGACGCTTCGCGTTCTCGATGTCGGCGCGGGTGTCGGCGGCCCGGCACTCGGACTCCACGACTACCTCCCAGACGACGCGGTCGTCTCGTACCACGCGGTTGAGCCGAGTCCGGCGGCGACCGTCCTCGAGCGACTGCTCGAGACGACCGGCCAAAACTTCCGGTCGACGATCCACCGGACAACAGCCGAGGCGGCGTTCGGACTCGGCGAGAACGACCCGGACCCGTCGATCGGGAAGCCGTTCGATATCGTTCTCTTCGGCAACGTGCTCTCAGAGCTCGCCGACCCGGTCGCGGTCTGTTCAGCAGCACTCGACGTGCTCGCTTCGGACGGCAGCGTGGTCGCGCTCGCACCGGCAGACAAGGAGACGGCAATGTCGCTCCGCGAAGTCGAACGAGCGGTCACGACGCGCCACGAGACCGCCCCGAGCGTGTACGCCCCGACACTTCGGCTCTGGCCGAACAGGACGCCAGATGACCGGGGCTGGTCGTTCGACGTCCGCGAAGACCTCGACGTGCCCGCGTTCCAGCGGCAACTAGACGTGGTGGCGACCCGCGCGGCAGACGACGAGCCCGGCGAGTTCGTGAACGTCGATGTCCAGTTCGCCTACTCGATTCTCCGGCCCGACGGCGAGCGACGAGTCGATGTCCGGGCGAGTGCCGACCGGTGTGCCCGCATGGCGGACGCCGAGTCACACGTCACCGACCGGGTGAACCTCCTTGCTGTGAAGCTCAGTCACAACCTCAGCGACGGAGATAATGCGGTGTACCGGGTCGGAGACGGCTCACAAAGCGTCGACCACTACCTCGTCTGCACCCGTGAGACCACGCTCAATCGCGACCTGCGGGTGGCCGCGTACGGCGCAGTCGTCTTCGTCGAAAACGGCCTCGTCCTCTGGAATGACGATGAGGGTGCCTACAACATCGTCGTCGACGACGAGACCGTCGTCGACCTCGTCGCCCCCTGAATCGGCGTCTCATCAATACCGAACGTCGGAGTCACTCACCGATTCAGCCTCGCGTGGTGACCCCCGTCCACCCCAGCGTCTTCGACCGGCTCGACGAGTTCTGGGCCGTCGGTTCCCGCAGCGTTCACACGCGAAGAAACGGGATACGTCTCCATCGCCGTCGGCGGATACGGCTGTAAGAGCGAGGCCGCCTCCTCGGGGGTGCCGGTGAGCCACGTTTGCTCGTCGTCGGGGTCGAGGATCACCGCCATCCGGTGGTGGAGCGTCGCGACAAGGTCGTTTGGCTCCGTCGTCAGAATCGTGAACGTCTCCAGTGGCTCGTCGGTGGAATCTGTGTCACCACTGGTACCCCCGCCGAATGCGTCGAGTCCGGTTTGTGTCGTCTCGGGCTCGGGTGGCTGCCACCGCTCGTACAGCCCGGCGAGTGCGAACGGTCGGTCGTCCTCGAATGCGACGCGGTACGGTTGTTTACTGCCGCTACCACCATCGACCCACTCGTAGAAGCCGTCGGCGGGTACGAGACACCGGCGTGACTGGTACGCCTCGGCGAAGCTCCGCTTTTTACGGACCGTTTCTGCCCGGGCGTTGATCAGGTCGAATCGCTCCTCGGCCCACGACGGTGTGAGCCCCCATGTCATCTCGACGGCTCGATCCGGATCGCGAGCCGGAATCACTGGAAGTTGCTCCCCAGGTGCGCAGTTGTAGCTCGGCTCGAGTGACGCGTCGAACACGGCGCCGAACCGCGACTCGAGTTCGTCGACCGGCGTAAAAAGCGTATAGCGGCCACACATTGATACGGATCGTTGGCGACGCGACGGCTTAATCGGTCGGGACGGCAGTCGGGTCCGTGTGAGCACAGTGGTGTCCCAGTCTGTGATATCTATCGGCCCGTACTTGTGGTGGCCGCCCGGAGAGACGCCTAAGACCGATGATCCTTGAGGTGGGTGGCTTTCTGCTCGGACTGACACTTTTGTTGGTCGGGGCCGACCGCACGGTGGACGCTGCGGCCGAGTTAGCGCTATACTACGGCGTGTCGGCGTTCTTTATCGGCGTCACGATCGTCTCGATCGGCACGTCGATCCCAGAGATGACGACGTCTGTGTACGCCGCCCGATACGGTGCGGGCGACCTTCTCGTGGGAAACATCGTCGGATCAGAAACGGCACAGATCACCCTTGCAATCGGTATTGTCGCAATCGTATCTGATATCGAGGCCGAACGGCGAAACGTCCTCGTGTACGGGGGAGCGATGGTGCTCGCGATGATCATCATGATACTCGTCCTCGAAGACGGTCGTATCGTCCGCTCAGAGGGGTTTCTGATGATGATCGCATACGTGGCGTTCATCCACGATCTGTACTCACACGAGGGTGGAGAAGAAGTGACATCAGAGGTCGTCGAGGGACAAACGCCACTCCGAGACGCCGCGCCGTGGATTGTGATCGGTATCGCACTGGTGGCCGTCGGCGGGCATCTCCTCGTGACCAACGGGGTTGCAATTGCTCGGGTATTCGACGTCCCCGCGTATCTCGTGGGGCTTTTGACCGGGCTCGGCACGACGACACCGGAGATTGCCGTTGCGAGCCTCGCTGCCAGACGAGGGAGAGCCGGCATCTCTGTCGGCTCGCTGCTCGGGAGCAACATCACCGATCCGGTGTTCTCGCTGGGTATCGGGGCGCTCGTGGCGACGGTCGGCGTCAGCGACCCTCAGGCGATCTTCGTCTCAACCGGCTACATGTTGGTCGTCTCACTCGCCGTCCTTGGACTCATGTACTGGCGACGCGGCATCGACCGATGGACTGGTCTCGGCTGTGTGCTTTTGTATCTCCCTTCTTTCGTGCTGTTGTGACCGCTAATCGGATACCCGTCGTAGCCCGGTCACGTTGCTAGTGACCGGGCATCACCCGAGTGATGACCCGCTCTGTAATGACTCCTGCCAGCACGAAGCCAACGAACGCGACCCCGATCCACGTCCAGCCCGCAGCTCCAATTGGAACGATGTCGAAAAACTGGGACACTGGCGTGTACAAGACCGCCAGCTGGAGGCCGATAGACGAGGCGACTGCGCCCACGAGCCACCGGTTCGAGAGTGGGCCGAGGTGATACCGAGACCGGACAAGCTGGATGCGGATCACCTCTACCACGACAAGGAAGGTGAAAAGAAGCGTCTGAGCACGGACGAGAGACTGCGTCGCTTGTAGTCCATAAAAGAACAGCGAGAGGCCTGTCACCGTCATCAAGACGGCGATAGTCCCGATAGAGGCCATCGTCCGACGGGTGATCACCGGCTCGTCTGTACGACGAGGTGGGCGGTCCATGATACTATCTGCCTTCGGATCGGTGCCAAGCGCGAGCGCTGGCAGCCCGTCAGTCACGAGATTGATCCACAAGAGCATTACCGGCGTCAACACGAGTGCTTCCGACCGGCCAATACCGAGGAACGGGGCAACCGTACTCGCGATTACGACGCCGACGAACACGACCAATACCTCGCCGGCGTTGGCCGACAGCAGGTAGTTGACGAACTTCCGGATGTTGTCGAAGATGCCGCGTCCCTCGGCGATGGCGTCTCTGATCGTCGCGAAGTTGTCGTCTCGCAACACCACGTCCGAGGCCTCTTTGGTCACGTCGGTGCCACGGATCCCCATCGATATGCCGACGTCTGCGGTGCGGACTGACGACGCATCGTTCACTCCATCACCCGTCATCGCCACCGTGTGACCGTTCGCCTGGAGCGCTTTGAGGACAGCGACCTTGTGTCTCGGGGCGACCCGGGCAAACACCTCGACAGATTCGACGGCAGCTTGCAGTTCGGCATCGTCGAGGGCATCGACCGCTCGGCCGTCCATCGCACCGTCGGGATCAAAGCCGATCGCCGAGCCAATCGCCTTCGCCGTTTCGACGTTATCGCCTGTCACCATCACCACACGAATCCCCGCACTGCGACAGTCGGCGACCGCGCGGTCAACCTCGTCGCGGGGCGGGTCGATCATCCCTTGGGTACCGAGAAAGACGAGTCCGTCCTCCAGTTCGTCGTCGTCGACCGTGGGGTCTGGGACCGACTTTCGGGCGAATCCCAGCACCCGCAGCGCATCCGATGCGAACGAGGCGGTCGTCTCATGAATACGGCGGCGTCGGTCGTCGGTCAGCGGCTCGACCGATCCGTTGAGGAGGACGCGGTCACACCGTCCGAGAACCGTGTCTGGTGCACCCTTCGTGTACGCTACGTGCTCGCCGTCCGACTCGACGAGTACGGTCATCCGCTTCCGCTCAGAGGAGAACGGGATCTCTCGCCGTCGTTCGGCGTCGTCGTCGATGCCGGCCTTCGCTGCGACGACACGGAGTGCAATCTCGGTCGGATCCCCGTAGTACTCCTCGTCAGCTGATGGTGGGGCTGCTGTGGCGTCATTACAGTACAATCCGCACCGCAACAGCGGCGTGAGGGGCCCCGGGTCGACAGCATCCCCGCCACGGCGAAACTCTCCGCTCGGATCGAGTCCGGTACCGGTCACCTCGTAGACGTCGTCTCCGACCGCGAGTCGCCTGACCGTCATCTGATTTTCGGTGAGCGTCCCCGTCTTATCGGTCAGGATCACATCGACCGAGCCGAGACTCTCGACGACAGGGAGGCGTCGAACGACGGCATTCTGTTTTGCCAGCGTCTGAGACCCCAATGCGAGTGTCACCGTCACGACCGCCGGGAGGCCCTCTGGAACGGCTGCGACGGCCAGCGTCACACTCAACAACAAAACCGTCACTGGGTCCGTCTGTGTGAACCTGAGCAGTGCGACAGCGAGAAGCACAACGAGTCCGAAGACGCCATAGCCAATTCGGCGTCCCAGCCTGTCGACTTCAGCTCGAAACGGGGTGGGCGTGTCCTCGGCTTCTCGAATCTGTGTCGCTATCCCCCCCACTTCGGTGTCCATTCCCGTTTCCACGACGACGGCCCGTCCGCGACCCGCCACCGCGTTCGTACCCGTATAGACCATGTTTTCTCTCTCAGCGAGGGGGGTCTCGTTATCGAGGGGTGTCGAGGTTTTCAACACAGGAGCGCTCTCACCCGTCAATGACGCCTCTACGGTCTCGAGGTTCGTCGCTTCAAGCAGGCGTGCGTCAGCAGGGATCGCATCGCCTTGTTCGATGACAATCACGTCTCCGGGAACGAGCGTCGTCGCATCGACGACACGGCGGTGCCCGTCCCGAATTACCATCGCTTCCGGGGCGGCAAGCTCCCGAAGCGTCTCCATCGCCTTCTCGGCTCGGTAATCTTGGATGAAACCGAAGAGGCCGTTTCCAAGAAGTATCACCGCGATGAGCCCGGCATCGACGTAGTTCGCTTGTTGACCGGGGACAAGCCCCACCGCGAGCGACAATACCGCAGCACCGAGTAAAAGATAGATGAGCGCGTCCTGAAACTGTGAGACGAACAGCGCGAACAGATCGACCTCTGCAGGCTCGCGAATCTCGTTGGGGCCCGTCCGTGCGAGGCGGCGTTCCGCCTCTGAGTGCGTGAGTCCCTCGGTACCGACCCCGAGCTCTTCACAGACGTCTGTACTGGGTTGAGCGTGCCAGTCCACGGAGGTATCGTCTCCACCCGCCCCAGACGTCTCGGTCATCGCGGACTATCCCGGTCAGTCTGGCACTTGCACGTTCTCCTCGGTAACACTCGGCGGGCATCCAGTGCGTCTCGCATGCAGTGTGACAGTCCGGTACCGCCCCCGATCACTTATCCGGCGGCGGCAGTTCTCCGATCGTGATAGTATGGTGTCACTCGTTCGTCGACGCCGAAGCACAGTCGGTGACGGTGACCTGCACTGTCCCGTCTCCGCATGCGAGAACCTCGGTGTCAGCGTACTCGAAAGCGATGGTCACGGACGGCGATCCGCGGCGTAATAGGGTATCGAGGGCGTCGCCATCGACGTGTGCATCTAGTGTGGGTAACTCAGTCGGCTGACGGCCGGTCGCCGCCGCCACCGCCTCGATAATACTCGTGCACGGCGACGCCGTGTCGGTCCATCGGTGTTCAACCGTCGGGTCGTCGGCCAAGTCGTGCTTGGCGGGCTGGTCTGCCTCGTCGGCCCACTCTCGCTCGTCGTTCTTCTCGGGTTCTCGGCTCATCGTCTCCCTGTTACGACCGCTAGTGTACTGTCGTCCACGCTAGTACCGTCTATGTATTTACGTGAGGAGTATAGATGTTGTGATTGCTTGAGTGACATTTTGTGTTAAGACAGCCGGTCACCCAGCGGGTGACCGGAGGGCGCATCATCACGATGCGGTTGGGACCAAGTCGTGATGACACGCCAACAGCCTGTTCTCGCTTCTCACACAAAAACTTCCTGTGATTATCTGAGTTACTATCTTGTCTCAGTTGTCACCGCACCTTCGCGTCGACGCAGTTCTGATGTGGTGCCGCGATAGGCTTGCCGGCGGACTGACTGTGTACGCTCTCACCGTCGATCTACAGCGATCGACTAAACACCCTGGACGTGTAAGCATATTTGCAGCCAGGTTGGGACCAATGAGTGGTAATTCGAACAAGGCACGTGCGGTCGGACTGCTTCAAGAGCTCGGACTCAAAGAGTACGAAGCGAAGTCGTTCGTCGCACTTACCCGTCGAGAGAGCGGAACAGCGCGAGAGATCAGCGATACCTCGGAAGTACCGCGGACGCGCGTGTACGACGCCATCGGTGTACTAGAGTCGAAGGGGCTCGTTGAGACCCAACACTCTAATCCACAGGTGTTCCGGGCCGTCCCGATCGAAGAAGCAGTCGAGACGCTCAAACGTGAGTATGTCGACAGAGCCACGTCACTACACAGCGTCTTAGGACGGCTCGACTCGATGGATGACACCGAGAGCACTGACTCGACACATGAGGTGTGGGCGCTCTCTGGGAGACGAGCGATAACGAGCCGTACCCAGCGACTCATCGAGGAGTCGACTGATGAGGTGTTTTTGATCGTCGGTCATGAGACGGTGATCACCGACCGGCTCGCTCGACAGCTGCAGTCAGCACACGACCGCGGCGTGGAGGTGGTAATAAATGCCGTTGATGAAACGCTCGAAGCCCAGATTCGACGCGACATCACGTGTGGCCGCGTCTCCGTCTCTCCGCTCGATTGGGTCAACAAATCTCCACTCTCTGATGACGGCACGCAGATCAGTCGTCTCCTGCTCGCCGACCGTGAGGCGCTCGTCGTGAGTTCCGTCGCCGGCCGACCCCCACACGAGCGCGACCACGAGCGAGGCGTTGTCGGCCGCGGCTTCGACAACGGGGTAGTGGCTATCGTTCGACGACTCATCGCGTCGGGGCTCGTGTCTGCTGATGCGGCGTCTGAGCACCGCGACGAGTGAATCTGTCGTCGACACAAGGGCTGCCCCCGGTGGTTGCAGACGGCGGAAGCCGAAGCGGTTCATGACTGTGTGGACGACAAACCGTGTTGCCTATCGATACGATTCGTCTCATGGCCAGCCGCAGTTTCTATATCGTAGTATACGGTTTATTTGATCGGCGTCCAACGGAAATTCAGCCTGGAATGTGACATGTATGTCTACTGCATAGACAAATCCGCGCCAGAGACGGGTTGTGTACCGCTCACTCGAGGAGTCTGAAGACGTTCGCTTCGTACGTCGACCGGACTTGGTCTCCCCAATTGTGTGTGTACGTGTCGATGACGTCGTCGGCGACGTCGCCACGGAGGTACTTGACGACACCGCGGTCACCGGTTGTATCGCGCAAGTGCGTGGTGAAAAAGTGTCTGAAGTAGTGCGGCGTGACGTTCTCTCCGGCTCCACCACCCGTCCGGTACCACCCGTGTTCGCGGGCGTGTTGCTCGACAATGTGCCGCACGGCCGCGGGGTCGAGTCGTTCTCCCCATCCCTCTGCAGTCGCTACGAAGAGTGGCTCGGCCGGAGACGTCGTATCTGGGCGGATAGCGAGCCACGCGCGCACCATCGAACGAAGTTCGTCGTCGACAGGAATCACTGTCTCGCGTTTTCGCTTGTTCGAGGCCGTCCTAACCTCGCCGTTTAACGACTCGCCGACGGTCGCCGCGGGGGTCACGTATAGCGAGTCACGACGCCCCTCTAATGCGGGCCGCGTTCCAAGCGTGTACGCAGCATTCACCGCATCGTCGCTGAGTCGTACGTCACGAAGGTCGAGGTTACACAGCTCACCGACTCGCATCCCGGTCTTCAATAATGTGCCGACGACGGCGCGGTGCAGCGGATGGGTGATAGACGAGACGAACGCCCGCATTGCCGACAGCGAGATATCTCTTCGTACAGGGTCTTTCTCTACGGTCTCGTCCATCTCCGCTATCACGAGTGTCATCGGATTTCCCGTAAACGCCCCTACCTCAGACATGTACCCGTAGAACCGATGAAGATACGCCGCATACGTCGCAACCGTGCTCTCAGCGAGGCCCCCACGTAGTGAGTGAACGAACGCCATACAATCGCGGTGGGTCGCATCTCCCGGTGTCGTCTCACCGTCGAGTGATGACTCGAACCGTCGGAGAACGCGTTCGTATGCCGTACGCGTTCGCTCAGTTTTCCCGTGATAGGTGAGATCTTCGAGAAAGTACGCGATCGGGTCCTCGAGATCCTGTGGAGCGCGCGCACTACTCATCGGTGAGCACGTACCCCCCGTCTCTGCCACTGTACCGCACACGGTTCCGATCCTGTAGTGTATCGAGCGTCCGCTCGAGTCGATCTTCGACATCGCCGATAACAACCTCGACGAGCTCTTCCCACGTACACGGCCCGCGCTCAAGTGCACGCTCGATCCGGGTTTCGAGGTCGGAACCCCGAGGGTCTACACTCGAAGATGGGGTCTCCTCGGTGACGCTCGTCTCGGGCGTGGTGAATCCCCGTCGTCCCGCTTGCACCATCGTGCGAAGAAACTCACTCTGAGACATATCTAACTGGTCGGCGTGTTCTTGCCACACTTCTTTTTGTGCGGCAGGGACATACGTCTTGACCGATTGACGGTCCTCACTCATTGAGAGACAGATTTACCGGCCGGTTACTTGAATGTACCTACTGTTCGAGATAAAGGACCTTATCTTGATTTCTTGAACCCTATATCGGCCGCCATATACAGATTATCCCGAAACACAGACCTACATATCCGACATCGATTCCTACAATTCTGGATATGCTATTGGCGGTGCACAGGCCGGTCATCTATCCATACACACGATACGGCGATACAGACCAATGAAATTCCTCTCGACTCAGACCGTGAGCTTCGACTCCGTTATCACACCGTCGAAGAGTGCGACCGCCTCGCGAGCCGCCGGGTGTGACTCTGCGGTGTTACGCATGAGTACTGTCTCACTCGGGAACAGCTGTTCGCCGATCACGAGTCCGTGATCGCGTGCTGTCGACCCGGTGACCGTGAGGTAGACGCCGAGACCGGCATCAGCAATTGCTGCCTCCTCGGTACGAGTCGCGGGCGGATACACGAACGAAACGTCATCGAGTGCTGCTGTCCCAACAACGGCGGTGACGAGCCGTTCGTATCGCGGTGAGATACACAGGGTCCCATCGTACGCCTCCAAGAAGGCTCGGTCTAAGCGCTCTCCGGGGGCAAGCACAGACGGTCGGCCCATGAGCGTATGATACACCGTATCGCCGAGTCCGGTGACGACGCGGACATCAGTGTCGACCGGGTCGATTCGGTCGTTCACGTCTACGAGGTTTCGAAGGCCGGATGGGCGGATACCAACGACCTCTTCTAAGACGAGATCGGCCGAGTCGAACCCAAGCGTGAACTCGTGAGTCCGTAGCGCGCGAAAGGGCTCTTCACGACCGACAAGCCTTAATTCGACGTCGCCGACGGAGACGGTCACCGCGTCAAAGACAATACGGCGGGGTTTGCCGTCACGGTCGTCGCGCAACAAGGTGAACTCTGGCTCTCGTGGATCATCCGGATCAGAGTAGTCCGCAAGGCGTTGGTACGGACCCGCGTCGGCCTCGACGCCTCCTTTTGTCACCGCCTTCTCGTATCGAAGCGTACTGCTGACCCGGTCAGCGAGCGACTCGAGCGTGTCGGTCCCACCGGCGGCCGCAAGGCGGTCGAGAACCGCCTCAAGCGGCCGCCCCTTTCGAGGAACTGCGACAGGGAGCGGACCGGTCATTACCGTACCTGTGGGGCGGGCGCTAAAACGGATTGTGCTTTGTCGATGGATCCGCTCACGGGTCGAGCGCCTCGTTGAGCCGACGGCGGAACGTCTCAAACTCGGACAGCTGGTCTTCGAGCGCTTTGATGTCTGTTTTGAGTGCTGCTAGCTCCTCATCTGTGTGGTCTTCGAGTGCACCTACCTCGGTATCCAAGCGGTCAGCGACGTCTGTGAGCTGTTCGGCACCCGTAGGCAGGTCGCTCGCGAGCGCGGCATGTGCGCGTTCGACGGCGTCGAGTCTCGTTTCGACCGATTCTACGGTGTTCTCGAGAGCGTTGAGTCTGGCAAACACCGCTTCACCCGGCCCCTCCTCGTCGATCAGCGTCGAGAGTGCGTCTGCGTAGGCGTCAAGCTCGCCAACCTGTGCCTGGAGCCGATCGAGGCGAACGTCGACGCTCGGTGGCGGCCCGGTATCGAGCGCGGAGCGAAGCGTTTCGAGGTCCGATTGTGCAACCTCACCGCTTCGTATCGCCGCAGCCAGGTTGGCGGCGACATCTACTGTCACAGCGTCTTCGGAAGCGGTCGAACCCCTGACTGTGGCATCCCGCTCCGGGGCGGACGTCTCGGCCGTTATAGAGGCCGAGACAGCCGTGTCTGTGTCGTCGTGGCCGTCATCTTCAGCTGCGTCCACCGTGGCTTCCGACTCCTGTCTGGTGACCGCGGAGGTTGTCTGTGTCCTCCACGGACGGGGGCTACCCGTGGATTCAGCTACGGTCTCCGCTTCAGTCGTCGTCTCAGATGGTGTCGTCTCAGCCGTATCAGTCTCCTCAAGATCGAGAGCGGACTGCGCGTCGGACGTATCCGCCTCGAGCGGTTTGAGACCCTCCTGTCCGGTCGAAAGCGCCTCACGGACCCGTGTTGCGCCGTCTGGACCGAGCACATCTTCGATCTCCGTATCACGCGATGCGGTGTCGATGGCGGGCTCGGTGAGAAACGCTGTTGGGTCGGGATCATCCACCCGGACACCATAGACGGTCTCAACGGCTTCATCGGGCTCTAGTGTCCGCTCAAACTCGACGCGGTGGTCACTGTACGCGGTCCAGTGTTCGCTCTCGTACGCCGGGTGGAACCCGATCGCTTCCATCGCAACCGACTCGGGGATCGTATCTACCAGCCGAACCGTAACAGCGCGGTCACGCGCCGAAGTAAGTTCGAACGTCACCGCCGGTACGGGGAAGTCATCATTGGTGAACGACTTCTCGACGCGGATTCCATCCGACTCGACGACAGTTGACGTCCGGTCGTTCATGTCAACGTGCACCGCGAGCGGGGTCATAAATTGTGCGGAGGAAGTGTTTGCTACTGTACCCGTACGAGCGACCTTACAACTCGACCCGATCGCCGATTTCGACGATGTCGAGCCGTCTCGGGCGATCGAAGCTCCGAACGTGGTCGTGTAAGGTGGTTGGGTCTGCGGTAAGCCCCTTCCACATATCCCAATGAGTTGGCACGAGCCGGTCAAGTCCGAGCGCAGCCGCCGCCTCGATGATCTGTGTCTCATCGCTGTACCACGTGGTTCTTGTCGGCTCACCGGTGGCTTTGTCCGGGATCATGCCGGTCGAACCAAACGCGAGAATTCCGATGTCAATGTCGAACGCCGCTGCGAGCTCGTGAAACGTCGATGCAGGCTTACTATCGCCAGCGTGGAAGATCGTTCCTGTGTCGTGTTCGATCACATACCCAACCGGGTGTGTTGCGTCGGGATCGGACGTTTCGACCACGTGAACGCTGAACTCGCCGATCTCTCGTGTGTCGCCCTCAGAGATTGTCACGAACTGGTCTGCGTTGACGTCCCACCGGTCGGTCCACTGCTCGTCTTCACGAGCAACAGCGATCGAGTCGTCGGGTGCGATGAACGGCGCACCCGTCGCGGCGAGTATCGGTGCCTGTGAAGGCCCATGAACGTGGTCTGTGTGTTCGTGTGTCGCCAACACCGCGTCTGCGACATCGACGTCTTCTGGGTCGAATGGAACAGGGATCATCCGGATTGTCCGCGGTGGGTCACCAGTGCCGACGTACGGGTCGATCCACAAGACCGTCCCGTCACGGCCCTTGATCGCGAAGCCATTACAGCCCAAATACCAGAGTGAGACCGTGTCCGGGTCGGCGTCGGCGACTGCCTGCGGTAGCCAGTCTCCCCAATCTGAGTCAGTCATACCGAATATACCACTGCTGGTGGGGTAATTTTTCCGGAGTGTGTGGGCGTACTCGCCGGCCATCAGCAGTTCTTTTGTTCGAAAGCGAATATATGTACCATATACCGCTATATCAAATAGACCAATCCTCGAAGACGCCTACCCACCTCGACCGATGTACTGCTGAAAATTGGCTCTAGACGTGCCTTCACATCAAATCGGCGTAGCTACCCGCTCCGTTATCGTGGATTAGCGTATTCGGATTTCCTCAATCAGTTGTCTGTCGATCTGAGTGTCCTCGATGTGGGCGAGCGACAGAGAAGACTTGTTAGTATGCTATCTCACCAAACGTCTGGCAGGGCGAGAACATCGGGCTACGATATGCTCGAAAGCGATACCATAGACTCCGTTCTTCGCTCACGTCGGGGAGCGGAGACGTCTTGGAATGCGGAGCTTTCCAATGGTCAGGAAATATTCGAGTTCCTTCGACACTAGTAGGCATGCGGCGTGTAAGTGGTGGAACGTTCACAAGAGTGCTGCTCATATGCGCCAAGCAAAACGCTCCGCGTTCTGGTGACGTTGAGCGTCGAGAGTCACCAGCCTCTTGGTGGGGACTGATTGCCGGGAGTCCACATCAAAGCCCCATTACCAGAAGTCAAGACTTCTGGTTAGCAGTCAGAGCTTCGCTCTGATGACACGCTCAATCACCGAGGCGCGTAGTCGTTCGAGACGGCTTTGCCGTCTCATGATGACGAGAGAGGGTTACTCTCTCGGACCACACCGAGGGAGTAGGATGGGGTAGTTCACCGGCAAAAGAGAGCGCGGTGTGGCTACTCAACAACAGTCGTCGTCAGCACCGCAGGCACTGTCGTAGTCGATGCCGATCTCCCGGTCGATGACATCGTTACACCGCGTCAACAGAGCGTTGAACTGTGACTGGCTCTGCTCGCGCTGAGCATTGTAAAGCGCTTCACCGAGTTCCTCGGCGGCCGTGATGACCTCGTCGTTGGAGGTGCTCAACAGCACCCACCTCCCGACGACTGGGCGAACTCCATGCCGATCGGCTCACTGATCACATCGTTGGTCTGCTGGAGTAACTCGATCAGGTCACTCTGGGCGGCCTGATGCTGCTGGATGGTTTCGTTTTCCGATAACCCTCGCTGAAGCTCCTGCAGCTCGGCCATCAGCGACCGATCGAAGTCCGCCTGCAGCTGTTGGTGTTTCTGCTGGTACTCGTCGATCAGTGTCGTCGCTTCGTCGTCTGCTTCGAGTTCCTCGCTGGCGGCTGCGAACCGCTGGTAGGCTTCGCTGTCCTCGATAGCGTCGATGAACGCCTGAAGTTTTTGTTCGACTCCGGTCTCGACGGATTGGGTTTCACTCATTGGTGTGGGACTTCTGCGGTCTGTGTGTCGGTGAGTTTGGCCAATCCAGTTACCTCGTTACCGAACGCACTGAGTTCTTCGAGGCCAATCGGCTCATCACCACGGAGCGGTGCGGCCATCAACGGCGTCTCGAAACGGTCCTTGATCTCGCCGAGATACTGCTGTTGTTGGGCCCGGCGGTTGGCGAAGAAGGCATTGTCGCCGTACTCTTCGGGCAATAGGTAGTTGGCGACGACGAATGCCGTCTCGATGCCGACTTGATCGTTCAGATCCTCGGCCGCGCGGTGAGCCTCCATCATCGGCGTGTACTCGGGGTACATGACGAAGGCAAACGAGCTCTTGTCGGGGTTCTGCATCGTCTCGATCACCTTGTCATACTGGTCACCCTTCGCGGGGGCCGCGCCCTTCGTCAGCGAACCGAGGTCCATGAACCCCTTCCAGTCCGAGGGGAGTTCTAAGAGTCGGAGCGTGTGGCCGGTTGGTGCGGTATCGAAGACGACGATGTCGTAGCCGTCCTCATCAAAGTAGCCGACGAACTTTTCGAGGGCGGCCATCTCCTCAGCACACGGTGATTCGAGTTCTTCTTCCACGTTGGCGATGGCCGCATCGACATCGATCTGGGTGTCCTCTTTGTTCTCGTACATCTCGGTGACGTGATCGAGGACCTGCTCGCGGTACTCTTCGAGCGCCTGTTGTTGGTCAATGCGGGCTGCATCGAGGTTGGATTGGCTCACCGAGGTCGGCTCGTGGCCGACGGGTTCCCCAAAGATATCCTCGAGGTGGGCCGCAGGATCTGTCGTGACCACGAGCGTCTCGTAGCCCGCCTCGGCAAGTTTGGTTGCCGAGGTTGCGGCGACTGTACTCTTGCCGACGCCACCCTTCCCGGTGAAGAACACGTACCGCGTATCGCCGTCGGCGGGCTGGAGCTTCTCAGTAACCGCCTCTGGATCGGTCAGTGAGTCGAAATCGACCGACTCCTCGGCGTCGACGTTGATTGCTGACCCGACGTCAACGGACGCTTCGTCGCCGTCGTAGAGCACGCTGCCGACGTCGGCAAGCAGGTCGAGACCGGCTATTTCACCGGGCTGGAGCGGGTAGGTCGCCATCGCGTCGGCGTCGAACTCGTGTTCAGCGCGCTCAATGACTGCCTGTTCGTCCTCGCGTTTCCCGGTAAAGAAGGGGTCCTCACAGACCGACTCGGGTAGGTAGCCGTTCATGATGAGCAGCTGTGATTCGATACCGAGATCACCCAAGTCCGATGCACTACGCTGTATTTCGTCTACCGAAGAATCCTCGGGTTTGCCGACGAAGGCAAAGGAGGTCTTTTGGCTATCCTGGAGCCTGTCGATAGCGCGCTCGTAGTCCTGCTTTTTGTCCTCCATCGAGGCGGCGGGACCGATACAAGTCGACCCCCCTTTTTCGAGTTCGGCGTTCCAGTCGGAGGGCAGCTCCATCAGCCGGATCGTGTGGCCGGTGGGTGCGGTATCGAAGACGACCACGTCGTACTCCGGAGAGTCCATGAAGTCGACGAAGTTGTCGAAGGCGGCGATCTCCTCGACGCATGGGCTGTTGAGTTGTTCTTCGACTGCGCTGATCTGCTCATCGTTGAGCAGCGCTCGCATCGGCTCGATCGTTTCTTGGCGGTAGTCCTCGGCGGCCTGGTCGGGGTCGATCTCGATTGCCGAGAGGTTGTCGATGTCGTCGATCGCGGTGACCTCGTGACCGATCTCTTGACCGAAGATATCTGAGAGGTTCGGTGCGGGATCGGTGGTCACCAGTAGCGTGTCGTAGTCGTTATCAGCGAGCCACGTCGCGGTCGCACAGCTCACTGTGCTCTTGCCGACGCCGCCTTTTCCGCTGAAGAAGACGAACTCCGTTTCTTCGCCGTTTGGTTCGACGATGTCTCGGGCGTCAGTAGATGCTTGGGTTGTTGCCATTTAGTCGGCCTCCTGCGGTTGTGTGTGTCGAGCGTGCAGTTCGGCTGCCAACTCGTCGTAAGAGAGGTACTCTCCTTTGGCGACTATTTCGCCGTCAACGGTTGTTATCGGGAGAATCTCGGGGCCGCTTTCTTCGACGAGGTCGTATATCTCCTCGGTGTTGAGGAACGCCTCAATGTTGTGCTGCATGTTGGCACGCGAAATCTCGGCCTCGGCGAATTCGTCTTCGAGCTGGTCGAGTACAGCACTCAGCTCGACGAGTTCGTCGTCGGGGTCCGGTCCGCAGACGCCAGTGGAACAACACATCGCTTCTTCGTAGAGTTGAATTTGGATCATGGGTTGGATAATTGTTTATCACACGAGACATACCAGGTTGGAACTGGTGACCGTGAACGAAACGATCTTGGCTCGTGTTCATTTGAACAGAACGTGAAACAGTCACCTAAACGTTTCGATGACTCGTAAAGTAACTGTCCGCCGGATCGGCTCAGCCAATGAAGCCGTCTGCAGCCCACGGCTCGTCGTCATCGGCCGCTTCGGTAGTCGTGATACACCGAGAGGCGGGCGCGCTGACTAGCACAAATGCACTGCCTGGTTCACCGGTTCTGATCTGGCGGGTCGCCACCGGCGGGATTTGGATTGCGTCACCGTTTTCCATTGTGACGGGCTCATCGTCCACAACGACGCTCGTGCGGCCCTTGAGGAGAATCTCTGTCTCCTCGTAATTTGTGTCGGCGCGATCGTGTGACCGGTTTCGCCATTTTGGCTCACACTGAGCGATCGTCACGCCGACCTCTTCGTTGCTGTGCGGGTCATACAGCGTGTGCATTGCTCTACACTGTATAATCCAAGTGATTATAGATTCAATCATATTAGTTGCTAGTAAATTATTTTGGTGTGTATTCGACGATGTCCCGGGGAGTACTGCAAAAGAGTTAACACACCTGTCGGGCAAGTATTTATATGTCCGCGAGCGATCGGCTTCAGCGGTATCTCACCGACGAGCGTGGGAGTTGTACGAACGATGCACTCCAAGAGCGACTCGAAGAACTCGAACAGTTAGATGCAGCTGTCGGCGGCCCCGATCTCGAATCTGACGTCGAGCTCCTGTCGGCGATGGCCAACGACACGCGGTATACGATCGTTCGTATCATTCACACGGCCGGCGAGGAGTTGTGTGTCTGTGAGTTCGCGCCACTGCTTGACGTGAGCGACAGTGCAATCAGCCATGCCCTGTCACAGCTCACAGATGCCGGACTCCTTACACGGCGAAAGGACGGCAAGTGGCGCAAGTATACCACGACCAACCGGGCGACCGCCATGCTGGTTGCGCTTGACGGCTCCCGATCGATCGATTTCTGATAGCCACCCACGACTGAAATCGCGTGCTCTCCGCTGGGGCCGTAGTATCGGGTCATTTTACTCGTACACTCATATGAGAAGGCGTTCAATCGACCAGAACGATTAAGTAATATCGAGATATACCGGTGTGTATGTCAATACTCGATCGACTATTCGGTGTGGGATCAGCGGACGAGGCTTGTTGTAATCTCGAAATAGAAGAAGTAGATACCGAACACGACGATCAAGTACCATCCGAACAAACAGCTACCGACGATTGAGACATCGATAATGTCCAATCAGCCGACTCTGTTATCTGACACAGACACGGAATCCGCGAGCGGGATGCACAGACCGGCTAGAGAAGACACGTGCTGTGAGAGATCGTTTCCTGTATCCCGCCAGGTTGCGGAATCGATACTCAGCGCCGAGCTGTCGTCATTCAAAGCGCTTGCCAACGAGAAGCGGCTGAGAATTGGTCACGCACTCCGGGACGGCGAGCGGTGCGCCTGTGACTTGGAGACTGTGCGAACTGTGCTGCAGTCGACAATCACATCGCACCTCCGGACCCTCCGTGATGCGAGGACTGTTAAAGCGGGCAACGAGGGACCCTGGACGTACTACCAGATTGCAGACACAGCGAGCCTCCAGCTGCTCGATCTGGCCGCAGCGCTGGGAGGAGACCGATGATTCCACCGGGCACCGAAGCGGCGCTGCTTGACTCGTGGGAGTACTTTGTCCATCTCGCGTTGGTCCTCACGCCACTATTCATCGGCGCATCGTTCCTCGTCGGACTCGCACAGGAGTACCTCCCTCCTGAGCGCGTCGAAGAGATGCTACGGGCACGCGACCACGGCAGCGGGAACGTCCTCGCGGCGGGGCTCGGCGCAGTTACCCCCTTCTGTTCGTGTTCGACCGTGCCCGTATTGGCCGGCCTATTGGGCGCCGGTGCGCCGACAGGCATGGCCTTCTCGTTCCTGCTCGCGTCACCGATTGTCAACTGGATCGCCGTGTTCCTCTTGTTCGGCCTGTTCGGAGCCGGCGTGACCGTCGCGTACGTGACGACGGCGCTGCTCGCAGCGATCGTCGCAGGTCTCGTTATCGGCACGTTTGACCTCGATCGGTACATCAAGGACGTCCGGATCACGGCTGGCGGCCGCGAGATAGCGACCGACGGCGGTGCGCCCGCCCCAAATGGGCCGAAGGCAGCTAGTGCCAGCGGCTGTTGTGAGTGCAGCACAACGGCAACGAGTCGAACCCATAAAGAACGGGTGACTGCGGCCGGTAAGGGCGCACTCTCATTTTTCAGCGATACGCTTCCGTACATCGCTGTTGGGATCGCAATCGGTGCGCTCATTCATGGAGCCGTACCTGCGACGTTTCTCCAACGGATCGCCGGACCAGAGAACCCACTCGCAACGCCACTTGCCGCGCTCGCCGGTGCCCCAATATACGTGAGTATCAGTGGGATGTTACCGATCGCACACTCACTCACGGAAGCAGGGATCCCGATCGGTACGGTGATCGCATTCGTCATCGGCGGCGCAGGAATCAGTATTCCAAATCTGATCCTGTTAAACAAGCTGTTTGAGCGGCGGTTGCTCGCGATCTACGCGACGACGGTCGTAACGATCGGAATTACCGTCGGTGTGCTGTTCAACACCGTCTTTGCCGGCCTGTTCTGAGCCGGTACCACGGTAGTATCTTCTCACGTCGATGTGTGAGGAAGCGCTCCTCAAGAGGAGGCGGACGGACCATTGACATCCTCCCCGTGCAGGCGCGAGGCGTTCTCCTCAACCCTCCGCAATCGACCCCATTGAACACACGAGATCCCCCTCTAGTCGGTGTTCGTGAGTGCCCACAGTCTTATCGACCGTCTGCTGTCGACTCGCCTCGAGAGCGATCAGTGATCTAGGGTGGGTTCGCGTAGGACGTGGCCCTCGTGCTGGCCAGTGCATCAGGCACCCGGTACCCAACCACACCCCACCGGTTCCGGAGAAAATCCTCGACACATGGCGGTGACTGTGGCGATCCGAGAGGTTAAGTGGATCACCATCGTAGTATTGTATTGTAATGACACGGCAATGCGAACAGCGGGTCAGACGACTCGCCGGTGTCGTTGTACTGCTCGGGGTTGGACTCTCACAGCTCGTTAGCCCATGGTTCCTCGCGATTGCAGCCTTTGCTGGGTTGAATTTGTTACAGAGTAGCTTCACCGGTATCTGTCCCGCAGAGTGGTTCATGCCCGGGTGTGAGACCGCTGATTCAGACACGACCGCGGACGATCCGGCCGTCTAAGCGAAATCGATCTGTCCGTACGTTTTTATTCGATAGCGACGCAGCAATACACGTGATCTCGAGTCAGCGCATGGCTGCGGTCGACGCCAACGCCGCAGCACTCGGCATCTCGCCCGCCAGATTGATGGAGTCTGCGGGTGGCGCACTCGCACGAGCGGTGCGCACCGTCTCCGACTCGGGCGACGCCGTCGCACTCGTCTGTGGCCGGGGAAACAACGGCGGTGACGCGTTCGTCGCCGCACGTCACCTCACTGACCGCAACGTCGTCGTCTTTCTCCTCGGTCGTCCGACGACGATCCGCACGACGGTGGCACGCGACAACTGGGATATTCTCGAGGAAAGTGAGATTCAGACGAGCGTCGTCACCGACTCAACCGACTTCGAGTTCGGCTCCCCCGACGTTGTCGTCGACGCCCTGCTCGGCACGGGCGTACAAGGCGCTCCGAGAGAGCCCGTTCGGACGGCCGTCGAACGGATCAACGACTGGCGTGCGTCGTCTGGCGTTGACTCTCCAGTAGTCGCCGTTGATGTCCCGACAGGGATCGACGCCGATACCGGCAACCCGGCCGGTGACGCCGATCATGTCGCTGTCGATGCCGACCGGATCGTGACGTTTCACGACGAGAAACCCGGCTTGGCGTCGCTTGATGCGACGGTGACCGTCGCATCTATCGGAATCCCGGCAGCGGCGACGCAGTGTACTGGGCCCGGCACGCT
>Ga0209965_1000171_pt1 | contig 23280 bp, 9 predicted proteins | sample SalPon2_B_H2O_MG_FD_185707 | JGI IMG/M metagenome (GOLD analysis project Ga0209965, IMG submission 185707) | Salt pond water microbial communities from South San Francisco under conditions of wetland restoration - Salt Pond MetaG R2_B_H2O_MG... | ecosystem: Environmental > Aquatic > Non-marine...
GTTCACCCGGGACGCCAGTGCGTGAAGTAGAGATTCACCTATTCGGGCTTTCCCGGATGCCGCGGGGCGCGGCATCCGGGCTGTAGCGCCCATGACTCGACTTCTTTCGCACACGGACCAGTCAACAGAACGTGCTCTGTGGCACGGAATAGCGGTCGGTCTCTTGCGCCCCATGTCTTAGTTCACGCGCTCATGGCGTAGCAGCGTTTCCATCGAGTCAACAGAGCAGAACACTCAGCGGTCGAACTCAGGAAATGGTTTCTCGCCGCTTACACGTACATCCGCTTCAACACGAGTCTCAGGCAGCTAGACGTAGAGATTGACGTTTCCTACAAGACGATCTACCGGTGCATCCAGCGCTTGTAGGAATCACTGGACGCGCCTCAACTCCATCTCAAAGGTCCTGTTTTTCGTGGAGTCGGAGGGTGAGTGAGTAGGCGGTTTTGTTTTCGGCGTAGAAGGCGTAGATGAGGTCTTGGCCCCAGACAGTGTCACCTTCGGCGTGATCATAGAAGTTACTGACGCCGGGGACGAAGTTCCCGGCTTTCTCGGTGATCGTGCCGTCATCGGATTCAATGACACAGTGTGAATATCGTCCTACTTTTTTACCCACGCTTTATTAGAGTATACATGGTCTCGAATCATCTGCTCGAAGGCATCGATTTCTGCTGGGCTCCACTCTGTTTCCCAGACTTCGTCGGCGTCAGTAAATACGAGTGACGCCTGAACAGAGCGACCCGTATTCTGTTGGTGGAGTGCAACGGCGTATGCTTTCAGCTGATTCGCGTAGTAGTCAGTGTCGTCCTCAATTTCGTCAGAGGTGACGTGTCCGGTTTTGTAGTCGATGATACGGTATGTGCTGGGCGTGACGATCAGGTGGTCGATGTACCCAGATATTTCTCCGTGGTCAAAGTTAGCAGTGACATAGAGTTCGTCGTACTGGTGTTCGTCGTCACCATCTGCTGTTTGGGATTCAACGTATTTGATGCCTCGCTCAGCATGGGTTCGGACGCGTTGGTGTAACTCATCGGTCAAGGAGACGTTGGCGTCTTGATCAACGAGTGTCTGTTCCATGAGGGAACCCCACTGCTCAGTGGGGGGGTGGAGCTCGCAGATCCGGTGGACAAGTTCGCCGAAGACTGTTGGACTAATTTCTTCAGTCGTCGTTGATTCTACCTCAGGGTTATCAACCTGATTGCGTTGGGATTCGTCGCCGTGTCGCGTGTCCGGGTTCTCACGATCGACAGTATCTGGGTCTACGACAGAGATGGTGCGTGTCTCTTCGTTACGTTCGAGCTCACCGTAACCACCGAGGAGGGCGGCGAGATCCGTTGCTGAGATGCGGAACGTTAGATCCGGGGCTGGAGGGGTAGGCGAGAGTTCGACGGTCGGTGTGGGGTCTGGGTCAGAGTCAGGTTGAGTTACTGGTGGTGTCGGGAGTGACACAGTGTAAATGCCGTCGCCGTATGTACGTTCGACTCGACGGTCACTGTCGAGTACCGCCTTGATCTCGTCTGGGAGGAGCTCTGGTTGGACCCAGTCACGCCAACTTGACGCGTCTCCAGGATCAGCCGTCTCAATGTTTGTGAACGTCTGGTCGCCGTCAGCGTCGTCAAGGCTGTGTGTCCCGCTCAGGAGAAGGTGGTCACGGGCGCGGGTACAGGCAACGTAGAGGACACGTTTCTCTTCGGCTCGTTCTTCGGCGCGTCGCTGGTCACGGATGGTCTGCCGGGCAAGCGTGTCTTGTAAATCAAACGCGTCATCAGGAGATGGCGCTTTCATCCCGACAGCGTACTCGTCGCCGATCTTTTCGAACTCGACTTGCCTGCTACCAAGCGCAGCTTCGTTATTGAACTCTCGGCTGAGGCCAGGGACGGCGACGACCGGAAATTCAAGACCTTTCGCGTCATGGATTGTTAGGACTTGCACGCCGTCACCAGTCGTGTCAGCCTCGCTTTCCCGGTTCTCAATGTCGATGCGCCTCTCTATCTGGGAGACGAGCGCGGACAGACTGCGAACGCCATCGTCAGACCAGCCACGGAGTTGCTCGCGGAATTTTTCGACATTCGCCCGGGCTTGCTGCGGACGTTCGTCACCGCTGACGCTTACGAGGTAGCCGGTATCGTCGATGATTCGGGTAAGGTAGGCGGCCCACGACCCGTCGAATCCGGCAACACCGTCTGCGCCGAGTCCAGCGAGCTGTCGCCAGTCTTGGAGCGTCTCGTAGACCGTGGTGAGTTCGTCGGTGTCCGTTTCAGCGAGTGCGTCCCACAGCGGTTCGTCGTGGAGTTTGAGCCTGGCGAGGGTGTCGTCAGTTAGGCCAAACAGCGGAGAACGAAGCATGGCGTACAGAGCGCGCTCATCACTGGGGTCGGCAAGCGCACGCAGTAGGTTCACGAGCGCAGTGATTTCTGGCGTGTCATAGAACCCAATGCCAGAGGCGACAGAGTACGGAATGTCGACGTCTTCGAACGCGCGTTCGTACTGCTTCAGGTGCGTGCGACTGCGGATGAGCACTGCGATATCACTCGGCTCAACGGCACGCGGCGTCGGCGGTGACTCGTCGTCGTTATCGGCTGTATCGTCTATTTCCTCATCCGGTTCGGGATAGACTTCGACCGGGTCAGCGAGGAACTGCGAGAGGCGGGAGGCGAGCGCCATCGCTTCGAGTTCTGCGTCGTGTTCTGGCGTTGCGGTTGCGAACTTAGGGAAGTAGTCGAACCGCTGCTGCCGGTATGTGTCATCAGTCGGGACCGCGAGGTATTCAACGCTCCCGACACCGGCGTGGTCATCGCGGTGTGGTGTGAGTGACTGCGGGGCTGCTTCGTACGGTTCGCCCTCCTCGTCGAACACGGTTTCGAATAGTTCGTTAATCGTTTCGAGGACGACGGGTAGCGTTCGGAAGTTCGTCGATAACTGGTCGCCGCCCGTCTCGTCCGATCCGTCAGTCTCGATTTCGGCGGCGTCATCATCCTCGTTCGACGTCAGTGTCTCTGCGGTGTCGCGGAAGACGGTGACGTCGGCGTTGCGGAACCGGTAGATGCTTTGTTTGATGTCGCCGACGACGAACACGTTCTCGGCGTCAAACGTCTCACGATCACTCGCCGTGAGAAGCTTCACGAGGTCCCACTGCCGCGGGTCAGTGTCCTGGAACTCATCGACCATCACGTACGCGAACTGGTCACAGAGCTCGTCTCTGATGTGTGCGTTCGCGTCGTCGCTGAGAAATTCTACGGCGTAGGTGATCTGGTCGGTGAAGTCAACGACGTTCTGCTGGTCTTTCCGAGATTCGTACTCAGCGGCAGCGACCTTGGTGAGCTTGGCAAGTGCGTGTACGAACGGCCAGCTGTTCGCTTCGAGATCGAGATCAACGGAGACGACGAAATCCTCCGGGCAGAGCGCTTCGACGAGGGTTGTAAACGCATTGTCGAATGTGTCTTTTTCGGGGTGACCGTCCCAGTGTTTTTTCGCGCCGGTGTACCCGGCGTACCGTTCACCCTTGCCTGTTGTGAGGTGCGTGCCGAGCGCCGCGACGAGAGTTTGCTTGCTCGCTGACGGAACGCCGTCATTATACCCGTCCTCAAGTAGTTCGACGACACCGACTGCGCGTTCCCACTTTGTCCCTTCGGTGCTGATGTGAGGCGGATTTTTGACGAGCCGGGTGAGTGTTGTCGCCGCTGCGACGAACTCGTCGTCGGCAAGTCGCGCTGCGGCCTCCTCAGCATCGATCGGGTGGAGTTCAGACTTGACGTAATCGAGGTACTCTGCTTGTGATGCGTCACACCATCGGGCAGCCCATTCCAGGCTTTCCGGGCGTTCACTGAGAAGGTCACACAGGATGTCGTGTAGTTGACTACGCGAGAATCGCCGTGCCAACGTCTGAGTGGCTTCATGTGTTTCATACTCTTCGAGAACCGTGGTGACGGTGTCATTGATGAGTGCGTTCGTCTCGGTCTCATCGAGCGCGTCGAACCCAGGATCGACGGCATCAATCGTCAATGCATGTTCGCGAAGCAACCGTGAACAGAATCCGTGGAGCGTGTGAATGTACCCGTCTTCGAGTTCATCAGCAATTGTTCGCCACGCCTCAAACTCGTCGACGTCAAGACTGGCGATCCGGTCGGTGATTTCGGCACGAATACTGGCTTCAAGCTCGTTCGCCGCCCGCTCGGTAAACGTCGTCGTGAGGATATTCTCCGGAAGTAACGGCGGCGCGTCAGCCCCAGTCGTCGAGTCAGCATCGGCGAGCGCAGCTTCGAACATTCGGACGTACCGCGCGGTGAGCGTTGTCGTCTTCCCTGTTCCTGCTCCAGCTGTCAGCGCGACGTTCCGGTCCAGTGTGTTAACGGCAGCCTGCTGCTCGTCAGTCAACTTTTCGTAGGAAACCATTGTTACTCCACCTCCACGATGTCTGCGACATCAAGATCACGCGCCATTGGCGGGACGTACACGGTGTCGTCGCTGTCCTCGATTTTATCCATCGTCTCGCGTCGTTGATGCGGGCGGACATCACAGACATCTGCGTAGTCACAGTACCGGCACCCGGCATCTGACGGGTCTAGTACCGTTGGGTGGAACCGGCCATTAGAAAGCGCTGCTGTGAGCGTCCCTAACCGCTGTGGCGTCTGCTCTTCGATGAACCGTCTAAACGCGTCGTGCGTTTCGATATCTGGGTGCGAATGCCGCAACAACGGTGTTCCTGGGTCGTCACTTCCAGCCCACGCGGCCATTTCTTGGGATGTGACGAGACCTTTCCGAGAATTAACTGAATTCGGTGGCGCGACTTGGTAGTATGCACCGCCGACCGCTTCAATGCTATCGAACGCGTTCTCCGCCATCAACGCGTACAGCGGCAGTTGGAATTTGACGCCGAGAAGTGCCTCACGCGCACTCGGGATGGTACTCCCAGTTTTGTAATCACGAACAACGAGTTGCGTCGGCGTCGTGCCGGGGACGGTTTCGACACGGTCTATCAACCCGTGAATCGGGACGTCGCCGTGTGGCGTCGAAACCACAGCCGGGTCATCTTGGACGGGTGTTCCACCGGTATGCGGCGTGCCGATCCGTGCTTCGAACCACGTCGGCCGAGCGGTCGCCTTCGACAGCTCGTCAGCCTCGTGATGTAGAAACCGGTAGAATAACCCGCGTGCTACTGGACGACCGTCCGATATCGTTTCATCGGGCCCATAGTACGGATTCGACGCCGACGTACCGAGCCCAGCAAGAACCTTCGTCAGCCACTCCTCGTGGAACCCGGTCGTGTCGTACTCATCGAATGCCTCGTCAAGCTGGGACAGCGCAACGCGGAGTAACGTCACCTCACGATCTGCAGCTGTCCCGCCAGGATGGACAGGTTCTCCAGCAGTTGACTGACGTGCGAGGTAGTAGTGTTCGAAGACATCGTGGAGGAACGAGCCACGATCACCAGCATGCGGTTCTCGCGTAATTTCGTCCGGGGCCTCGATACCGAGCACCCGCTGCATGTAGTATTTGAACCCGCAGGTTGCGTACGTTTCCAAGCGACTCGGACTGTACGGTTCACGCGCTCCTCGATCGTGGACACGACCTACCATTTCGGGACTCAACCGCCCGTCATACGCGGTGAGCTCGGTACCCGAGCGCGCTTCCGCGCATGTTGTCCCGGACTCCATGCGCATACGTTGAGTTGTATCAAACGTCCCAGCCGTCACCGCATCATCCAGCAAGTGACGAGCTGTGTCCAGACCAGCATCACCGACGACACGCCCGATTACTCGCTGTGCATCTTCAGCACATCCTGGTGTTGAATCGTCTGCCTCTATCGTGAGAGCATCGACGTCACAGACACGCCGAAGTTCTGTAAGGAAGTCTGCCTCAACAAATGGGTCGCCAGCGAGACTTCGCTGTGGCACCGAGAGCTGGAGTGATGCTGCGCTTCCAAGCACGGCTCCAAGGTGGTACCGTGCTTCAGCGGAAACGTCGCGTTGTTCGAAATCTGGATGGGAATCGTAGATCGGTTTAGCGAACGCCGTCTGATCTGGGTTCGACGGAACGTGCGATTCGGTCATCCCGAGGACATAGACGTGTTCAAACTCGTAGGCCAGCGCCTCACTCAGCGGACAGACAACAACCCGTCTATCAGGCGTGCTCGCCGCATTCGGTATTGAGATACCAGCGAGAGCGCGCTCCAGCCGGTCAACCGTGTTGCCAATTCCCGGATCTGCGGCCGGCTCGGTCAACGCCAAGGTTTCAACCACTCGGTCAAGCCTCTCCCGAGCGTGGCGTTCACGACGGCGGATCGAATCAGTCAACTCCCGACCGTCGTCAAGTGCGGCATTCACCCCGACTCGGTCAAATAGTTCCTCAAGTTCTTCGTTGAGGTCTGACAGCGACGCGGCTGTGAGCGCGTCAATATCCCGGAGTACTGATTCGATTGCTGCTGCTGCCGCGTCATCTATGTGGGTAAGCGCCGAGTCCAACCGGTTCGTGTCCAGACGTGCCGCGACGTGCGTGAGTTCTCGATGATCGACCTGTCTCTCCTCGTGGGAGACGCTGACCAATGGACTTGTGAGTAAATCAAGCATCGAGTCAATCGTTCTTCGGTCGCGCCCTAACTCACAGATCGCCTGGACAATCTCGCCGAGTGCTGTTTCGGTAAGCGGCGTATCCGTTTCAACTGTGGCTGGGATGTCGTACGCCTCGAACACATCTTGGAGTTGCTCACCGTACTCAGTTTGGCTCGTGAGCACGACGCCGACGTCGTCCGGGGACACACCATCTCCAAGTCGGGAGCGAATATCACGAGCAATGAATCTGATCTCGTCAGGAACCGTGGCTGGCTTGTGGACGGTCATGGTGAGATCGTCAGCAGCGACCTGGTCTACTGCTGGTGCCTCCTCAGGATGCCGGAACAAACTTCGCACAATGCGCCGCTGCGCAGATGCTTCATCGTCTGTAGGGTAATCAATCGATGTGCGTGTGAATCCGAGTTCGCGGTACGTGTCGAGTACACGCTCTGCACCGCGATCAACGCCTAGTACCGTGTCTGTCTCTGTTTGGAGCGGGAGAAGTGCGATTGTCGGCCAGGTATCTGCGATACAGTCGAGGAGCTCTCGTTCTAACGCATCAAACTGTGTGAATCCACCGACAATTACAGCCTCAACGGACGGAAATGCCATATCTGGCGGCGCGGCTGCGTTGACAACGTGATGCATTCGTTCTGTCCGGTAGGTGTCCGGCAGTTCGTTCTCGAGGATTTCCCTGCGGGCGTGTTGGACTGCATCTGCGAACTCACCAACATGCTCGGCACGGTCTGGAACGCCTTCTGCGACTAACCGGTCTCTCATCGCGTCCGCCGAGAGCAACCCAGCGAATTCGAGTTCAGTAAACAGGGATTCTGCTTCCTGAACTAGCCCAGATCGCGGGAACCGATCACCGGTATACAACGGATTGGATTGTGATTCAATACCTTCGACGCCGAGTTCAACGAGTCGGAATAGCAGCGGCCGATCGATATGGGTGACACGGCCTTTGAACTGGTCGTGCTCGTACCACCTTGTGACGAGTTCGTCGAGCGATTCGACGCGGAGTGCAGCCGACGGACCAACATCACGCCATCGCTCACGGGATGGTTCCCGTGGCTGATCTTGCGGCGTCAAATAAAGAATACTCTCAGGATGCGTATCGACGGTAGTAGCGGCTTCATGAAATACATGTGATTCAAGACTTGGGAGAGATGGGCCGGTGACGAGCTCCCGGTTATACATACACTGGATCAGAACTATTGGCAGTATGAATCTTGGGTCAAAGTTGGCGTTAGTGAACATGTTGTAAATCTATGTGCTCCACAGCAACTGTCGGGGGAGTAGAGACACGCTACACCAGAATGTGAGCAGAATACGCTCCACGAACAGTAGTCGGTCGGGAGTTGACCAATATGCCCATTACTCGTCGGTGGCTTGCAAAGTTGGACTTCTACTAGTGGCAAGCTCGGAAGCCACCCCGATTGAGTAAGAGGAACTGATCTCGTTATTCGCGTTCTGCAGCCGGCACAAGATTGTGATGACGAAACCGCACTGGAAGGGTGGTCTCTGTATCAACGCGCCGGAGTTCGTATCGGTGGCTATCAAGCGGTCGCCCTGTCTCAGTTCCTAGATCATCTGGTACATCAGTAATGACCTCACAGACGAGCCCGTGATACTTGACGTCAGTATCTGACTCGCCTAGATACACGCGTACGTGATCCCCTGGAGCATACGGGTCTGTCGCTGGCTGGGGGATATCTTCCATATGCGATGTACACAGATTGCTAGCTTGAATGTGGTGGACGCCATACCGTTCTCGGAGTTATTAACCAACAGTATTCCTGTATACAATGGAATTGTTGGTTAACCTTACCTGCCATCATAACCAACGACGGTGCATCCTTCCGGCAGAAAATCTGACGCAGTACTGCGCTTTGAGGTTGCGGCTCCTATCCCGACTTGTGGCTTAATGCTAGACGTGTAACCGTTGAGGAGGAAAGTATGGCGTCTGCTGGAAGCGTTTCTACGTTGTTGAGGAGATCATCTCACGTCAAGCGAAACGACAGACTGGCGATTCAGTACTGCGAGACAACAATATACGCGCGTACGTGGAACAAACTACGAGTAGCTTCAGCGCACGAGTCGTGAATGAGTTCGGTGACGGCACCACCGTCTAGATCGCGCGCTGAGTACCCTCTCTATCAGGTGGGGGAGAAGCAAGGGGCAGGCGGGGATTATGGATAAGACATCCTTGCTTCGTACGTAAATTGTTCCGACGGAATAGAAATCTCTTCGGATACACGCGACTGTGCATGATGATTCAGATCCCAGCCCACGAGCTTTGGTCCCGCTAGTAATTGATAGTTGATCAATATCGAGATTTAGTACAAGATTTTATACTTTTACAGGATAAGTTACTACGTATGTCGTCGAGAGTCACCAATTCATTTGACTCGTGTCCAGAGTGTGAATACGCGTTTAGACATGTCGAATCTGTCCACCCGCGAAAAGGATACAACGTCTTATGGGAATCTGCTGAGAGCTGGAAGATCGAGTGCAAAGGGTGTGATACAATATCCCACGTCCAGCGGTGAACCGTCTCAAGATACGACATCAGCATCTGACTCGCTCAGTCCTGTCCGCAGTTACCTTTTCGTACGGGCTTTTTGTATTTATGACACCGGTTTAAACGGCTTAGTGAGAATAAGTACCTTTTCGACGCGTTCGCGGTGCTGAAGTAGTCACTGCTAGCTTTCAGTTCCTACTTCAGTAGGTACAAAAAGTACTAATTATCTTTATCGTGATCGACTAATGTGGTGAATTCTCTCCACTATTCTATTCGCATATTCATATAGCCGCCTTTCACTACTTCTTCGAATCGCTGGGATTCAACGATCTCGTTGAGTGCAGTCTCGGTCCTAACGATCTGTTCGGCGGCAATCGCGGTTCTCGACGGCCAGTTTGGTGTTCCAGGATCAGGAACGGAAACCAGCCGGATCACATACGGGATATTTCCGTCCCGAACGAACGCCTTCGCTTGGCGATACTCATTCGTCGTGAGGCGGAAGCCGAACGGCGGTGTCGTTCCGTTGACAGCCTTGACCTCGACGGGAACGAACCCGAGGCCAAAATCGTCAGCTCTTCGATCATCCGACAGCGGCCCAAGTGGATCGATGACGTCAAATCCAGGACCGCGCTCCATCGTGACGTTTACCAGTCGAACGAGCGAGAACTTGGAGAACGACTTTGCGTCGACTTCAGTTCGCCAGTTGCGTATCATTGGCCTATCTATTGCGGATATATCTTGCAACAGCGGGAGAAGGTCAGACGACCAGACGTTCTCAACATGCCACTTGTACGAGTGTTCCTGCTGATCAGAATGTAACCGCTTGAACCGGGAACGGAACTGTTGAATATCCCCAGCAGGAGGTTCATCGATCCATGTCGCGAGTCGATCAAGAACGCCGGCCATAACGTATGCTTCTGCCTGTTGCCCTCTCCCGCGATACTGGGTACTCCCGCCGCCGCTTCCACCACCGGTTGAGACAGATAGTGATTGGTCACTAGCAGCCATGCCGACTGTTTCTGGTACGAGTGCACTGCCCGAGCTACTACCTGCGATGTCATTATTAGCATCCATCGCAGTCGCAAGATCAGCAAACGCTCGCTCCTGGTGATCTTTGGCTCCCCGGTCGGTTTCTGGCTCGGGAATCGTTCCTTCTTCAACGTAGGTAGTGACCAAACTATGCCAATCGAACTCGACATCTGGGAGGTCGGTGTCAATCTCCTCACAGACTGTCTCGACGAGGACCTGAACACGGTCGTTGATACTAACGTGCGCAACGAGTGCAGGACAATCGAGTTCCGTTGCGTACGACTCGGGAATGGGATCTAACCAGTTCGGGACTGTAGACGAATGGAGTTCCCGAAGTCGGTCACTCCAGGTGTCGAATTCAGTGAGTTCCACAGGCTCCGTCTGCTCCCAGAGTTCAGCAACAGTCTCAAGGCGCACGTAGCTTTTCCTGGCAGCAGTATCGAACGGTGGGCGTTCGAGCGCAGCACGCTGGTCGTCGAGCCAATCGATGACGACAATTGCCGTTGTCTTGTTGGTGTCCTGGCGTTCTAGTTCACGGATCCAGTGTGTAACCGTCTCGGAGAAAACGCCAGTAGCGATGAACTCCAGCTCCTCTGGAAGCGCTGCATGGAGGTCTGTGATCCACTCTTCGATGGCCGGATCGAGATCAGTTAGATCTAGCTCGACATCGGTTCCAGGATCCGGTTGCTCGCCCGTCGCACACCACTCACGGACGATCTCTATCGTTTCGGTGTCTGCATCCTTGAGCGCACCGAGAAGCGGATCCGCATCGCTTGGCGAGTAGTCAAGTTGCTTCAGCAGGTCATTAACTGCTGTGACGTCTCGTTCAATCGACTGGAGTGCGTTGGATCCAAGTACCCGCTTGACCGTGTCAATCGGGAACGTCCGTTTTTTCCACCGTGATTCGAGTTCTTCAACTTCGACATCGCTTCGAAGCGCCTCCCGGAACGTAGCGACCTTCGTCGGACGTTCAACGAGTAAGGCAATCCCCATCGCAAGCTCTTGTAACGAGAGTCCTTCACCGGCTTCTGCAGCATTCAGTAGGAGGGCCTCTTCACTGTCATCAGTTTCATAGAGGGCAGATGCAGGATCTGAAAGCTGTTGAAGCACCTCGTCGGGGAGTACCTCTACGACCGCCATGTTCGCCGCCGCAGTCGAGAGGGTCTCGGCTGTGTCTACAATCTCTTCTTCATCCGAGCGTTCGGTCGAAGCAACGAGGAGATCCTGCCGTTCCGTTAGTGCCCGCTGGAATTCAGCGATACGATCGCTGTATTGCTCAGTCACGAGATTCAGTCTGTCGTCCTCGAGGTCGAGAACGAGCTTCGATGCTTGCAGTTGGTCGACTCCGAGCGCGGTCGCTAACTGAACGAAGGGACCGCTGGTTGGACGGGAAAGGATGTAGTAGTCGTCCTCTTCAGCGGTTTGCAGCTCCCACGGCTTGGGAGATTGATCTTGATAGTATCGGATCTGATCCGCATTGTTTTGAATCCATTCGATTGGTGCGGTCAACCACTGATCGCCATCACGCAGCGGAAGATGCGTCAGTGCCCCCCAGTCGAGCTCGTCTCGATGTTCGGCTGGATCGTCTGGGAACTGCCATACCAGCGGTTGCAGAAGCTGCGTATACGCCTGGTTCCAGTCGTTGATGCGCTCGCCAGGAATCCAGAGACGAGCTGGCCCGTCCTTCGGTAGGGAGCCGTCAACCAAGACGGCCTGGAGTTGCTGTAACCGTCTCGTTGCACCGGTTGGGCCGAGATCGCTAACCGGGCCAACACCGAGTGTAGCAAGCACCTCGTCGGAAAACCCGGTGTCATCATCAACGTGGGGAAACATCCGAGCAGCTGCCGCTCCGCGACGACTCTCCAGGCGAACGGCATATCGAAGCTGCGCTGCATAATCTGCCCACTGTTCATCGAGCTCGCCGTTCACTTCGACGACGGGGTCCCAGATATCGAGATTGCGCAGTTGCCAGTTCAGCAGACTTGGAACTGGCGTTGTCCACGATCGTCGCTTGTGTCCGTTGTTACATGACCACCCAGTCTGGAGTAGCGTCGAACTGAGCGTCTCTCCATGTCGGCGAAGAACCTCTCGAACAGCGTTGCCGTGTTCTGCGAGCCGTTCGATATCGTCAATCCAGATCCATGACGCTAGATTCACTTGGCTGAGGTCGCCGTCTACCTTGACGTTACACTTTGCGGAGTGATCAGCGCTGAATCGTGGATGATACTCCAGTCCAGTGATTAGGGATCGGTATTCCGAGGCATCCGATAGCGTGGATTGCAGTTCACGCACGGTATCGGGTGCAGGACCAGTGAAGTCCTCGTCAATCCATTCAGTCGGATCCCAGTGGTGGTCACGCCGCATCGAGGGATGATCGTCGCCGTACATCCAGAGGACGTTACTGCCCGGCAATGATCCCGCGCCGAGGAGCGATAACGCCCGGACGAAGTCGACGTCCGTGACATCACGTTTGATTTGTTCACGGAAGACTTCCCAAGTGCGTGACTTTGGCGTCGGCCAAGTTGACGTGGGATACTCCCCTGACGGGACGTCAACCCAGTCCTCTGTAATGTCGTCTTCGTCGCTATCTTCTCGCTCCTCAGCAGACGCGAGAGCACCCTCGCGAATGGCCTGCCAGTCGTCAGAGAGAATTGTATCGGAGATTGGACGCGGATCTACTCCATGTAGCTCAAGATCACAGGTTCGGAGCTGCGCACGGCGACGGAGGTTCGCTCGTTGGTCGCCTTCTTGTTGTGTGATCGCGGTTTTGAGATACTCCAGTGGGAAGAACTCTCCTTCTCCCGTCTGCAAGTCGTCTGATTCGTCACCGATGCGATCAACGAGAGCGGTGAGGAAGGCAAAATCGATTGGTTCGACAACATCGTGCCGGCCATCAGCGAACGTATCCAAAAGCGAGCGAACGAAGCTCGGAATCCCCTCGTACGCACGGAGTCCCCAGACCCGTCCTGCCGTGCTCAATACGTGATGCACAGCAGCATCTTCCTGAACTGTCTCGTCGAGGAAGTAGACGGTCATATTGGAGGACTGCGGTGGCGTCGGCGGGCGCTCGATATCCTGAGTGGCTGATTCGATGTCCCAGATTACCGATCGGATTCGACGCTGTGTACGCTGTCCTCCGGTCGGCGTCTGTCGCCGTTCGACCGTGACGAGTGCGAGTTTCTCGTCCGGATCGATATTGCGAACCCGGCATGGCAGTAGATAGATCCCATCAAATCGGTCCGCGAGGTGGGTAAGTGTGTCCTCAAGTGATTCGTCACCTTCGCTTGCAGCGGTAAGCAACGTAACCGTGCCGTGGAGAAGATCTCTGGCAGCGTCAGCTGGGACGATCTGCGCTGGCGAGTCGCCCTCTCGCATCGCAAGCGATGCATCGAGTTGAGCGACCCACTCTTCGAGCAACGTTCTTGAGGCCGACTGCTCGTCTTCAATCGCCAGCAGCGTCTGGATACGCTCGCGCCAAGCAGATGGAACTGTGAGAAGCGCATCCAGTGCCTGTTGTGTCAACAGTGGCGTTGAGTCCGTAGCCGTCTTTGCCGTCCGATCGAGGTGATTGATGAGCGTTCGGTATGCGAGCTGTCCCTCTAGAACGGCTTCGTTCCAGTGAAGTAGCGCTGCCTCCGGTTGACGTGGCCCATCGATGGTCGGAATACAGTCGGTCGCACCGAGGCGCTCGAAGGCTTTGAGACGGAACCAATCGAGCAGTTCGTCGTTCGATGTCGGCTCCGATAACTCGTCATCATCTGGGACCGGCGGGAGAAGACACCAAGGAAGATGGCTACTGTATGTCGGCGCACCGGATTCAGATGCCGCTATAGTCACCTCTTTGCCGACCAATTCGATGAGATCCAGTCCCTCTTCAAGGACACTCGTATTTGTCGCGAGGTTATTCGAACTGAGATCCTTGCGGTTCGTTTCGACCCGGAACCGACCGTGGAGGCAGAAGGGAAGCTCGATTGTACTGGTGCCCTCTATAGGATAGAACAGATAGAGTGGATACGAAGCGGTTGGAACCGTCTCGCCGTCCGCCGCCTTGTTCACGAGGACTGCGGTATGATGCTGGCGAGAAGTTTCGAACTGGAATAGATCGAACCGGTGAACGGACTCATCGCCGTCAGCGTGGATCCGCACGCAAACTTCCTCGTGTGAGAGGTCTGCCGTCACAACGTTTGGACTCGGATCGCGAACGATTTCCCATCGTTCCTTGCTCACTGTCTCGCTGCCGCCGTCAGTTGCCCGTTCGAGTGTGAACTCCTTGATACCTCCCAACTGAACGAGTGTTTCCGGCTGGAGACCGTCCTCGCTCGCTGTCGCCGAAAGGTACTCCCAAATCCGTTGAGGGCGATCGTCAATCGAGCCGGTGTCCTCTTCTTCTGGAACAGAAACGCCGATATCGGAGAGTTGAGAGCGCCAATCGTCATCTTCGTAGCGAATGAATACGGCGGTACGGAACTGGTTCTCTCCCGTTGCTGCCGACGGTTCAGTTAGGAGATCGCGAGCGCGTGACCGGATGGGATCAGTCGCTGCTGCTGACTCGTCCATAGCTAGCGGAACTGGGAAATTGAACAGTGGGAGTTTCGAAATCGAATCACGAAGCCCCTCCGTGAGTGAGATGGCCCCGTTAGGGGTACCGTCTTCGAGGAGGTCATGGAGAGCAGCGTCGTCGAGGTCATCCCTGAGAGTCGATACGTTCCCATCCTGCCCCAGTCGACTCAGAATAGCAGCGACTAGGTATGCTCGACTCAGCCGGACAGCAAGGATGTCATCGGCGGATTCATCCGGACGAGTGAATATTTCGAAGGAGTCCCCAGTCGCCAGGATCGACTTCAACCCGACGCCCTTGTGACCGATAGACTGGTCGTCGTCTCCTTTCCCGGTCTCGCCGATCATCGTTACGGCATCTTCGACTTGCTCGTCGAAGAGGTTGAACCGGCTCCCAGTATTGGCGACCAATACTCCCTCGTTGTAAACACCGACGTAAACACGACCCTGTTCTGTATCCCCTTGTCGGATGGCGTCTCGAGCGTTCTGGAGTAGCTCAAGAATCTCTCTGCCTTCGTGTCCACCGGCGATCTTTCGTTCGGCGTTACCGATAATCACCTTGTCGCGGAGTGCGTTCCGAGCAGCTTCTGGTGTCTCTGTTTCTTGAACCTGGGACAGGAAGTTTCCCCACCGCTCCCACCATCTGTTTCGCAGTTCCTGTTCAGACAAAGTCGACATTAATAGAAAAAACAACAAAGAGGGGTCTTATCAAAGTTTCCGACATCATCAACGGGTCGCGTTAAGTTAGAGTATGAGGCGGACGATTTCTGAGTGTCTATACCAGAATTTGACCGCCTCAGCGAACGTACCGTAATCAAAGGCGGTGGTGAAGTCATCAAGCAGCGCTCCACGTGGCATGAAAGCAATCGTCGTGCTCGCGCTGACGCGGGGAGCGATTGCCGGTCTACTGGTAGCGAATATAGAATTCGCGATAGAAGTGAGTGTGGGATTCGTGTTGGCCGTCGCGTTCGTGACCGTCTTACTCGGCTAGACACGCTATATGTGAACATGTAGTATGGGCCGATTACAGTGGCTCACTGTCTACTGCGGTTGTACACAGCTAAGATTGCTGGGTAACTGCCGTAACAACCCATCATCTGAAATGACAGTTAGAATAGCTGGTTCACTCTCAGTTGATTCAACTGATACCACAACACCTTCTCCTCCGAGATAGTGTATCCTACTTCCACGCGCCCACTCATTCATACTTGTTCAATCTTCAACAGCAGGTTAAAAACTTTCACGTCACATCATCTCGCCATTTCGTCCAATGCCAATATCACCGCGATCTCACTACTCCTGCCCGTTTCAAACTGATTTCACTGGAGCTGGATGATTTTGTTGCCGGTCTGGTATTCACTGAAGATGCGATGTTGCTGGACGTCGGTGATGTGGAAGGGTCTCTGCGAGAGTAGAGTAAGCAGTGTGCCGTCTGCTGGAAGCGCCTCCACGTTGTCGAGAAAGGTGTCCCACGTCACACGAAACAACATACTGGCAATTCAGTACTGCGAGAAAAAGTATACGGGCGTACGTGGGACAATCTACGAGTGGCTTGAACGCACAAGCTGTTAATGAATTCGTTGACGGCACTACCGTCTGGATTGCGCGCTGAGTACCCTATGAGAAGGTTCTGGCCTTGTCTCGGCTCGTGCTGAAACACATCTACATCGAAGACATCCTCGCCGGTGAGGGTGCATCGTACTCCCTGTTGATCGGAATGAACGACGTGTTCGAAAAGATAGTGAAGAGAACAACACGAGAAACCGTGGACGAACGAGATGGCTGGAGCGTAGAAGGGCAGACTCGAACCGACAATCTACTCAGAGGAAACCCGTCGATTCGTATGCGACCTGATTTCGTTATCAAACGTCACGGTGAGCCAGTATTGGTCGAGGACGCCAAGTGGAAGACCAAGGGTCAAGAACAACGACGTGTATCAGGTCGTAGCGTACCAGACAGCCTATGATGTGCCTGGTGTGCTGGCCTATCCAGACAATGATGGTGCTGTCGAGAATGATTACTCCGTGAAGAACGGGCATAGTTTAGCGATGTTGGAGCTACCGACCGGGGTGAGTACTGCAGATGTTGGTAAATTCGGTCGAGGAAATGTTGGGCAATTTTTTGATCTTCTCTCCCGGATCGTGGGTTGACAACACAGCGGGACGAGTCGTGAGCTTTCGAACTGGCTTCCCATTTAATTGGAGTTGTAGCCGAGAATCTCATAAGCTTCTGACTCGAGCTTCGTTGAGGGGACTCAAATCGAATGAGGGTCCCATCGTGTCTAGCAGGGATCTGATCTTGAATCGCTCTCAGAGCGAATCTCGCACCAGATCGTCGAACTCGATCAGTATCTGCTCAGGGACAAACTGTTCGAAGGTTACCCATCCATCCGGAAATCCGATCGTCACACGCGGATGCAGGGGTTCGCCGTGTTCCATTGAACGGACGTCCGTCGGGACGGTGACGAGTCCCGTCGCCGCGTTGAGTTCCGTGTCACCACGGCGGAGAAGGTCCTCGACGATCGCGTCGGTGCGAACGTCGGCTACGTTTCCAGCTTCTGGATCCTTTGACCGGACCTCGATCTCTCGCGAGCTGTCTCGTGAGTTCGTATTCCTCAATCGAAGCGTCGAATACCCATCAACACAGGCATCTTCGAACCGTCCACGGAATCCGGTGTCGAGAAACGAAATTCGGGTTGCGTCATCCAGGCCAAGATAAATTAGCACTGCCTGGAGGGTTGCGTCAGCGGTACCGTCGTCGGAAGCCCGAACGGCGAGGAGCTGGGTCCTCGGTTTGAACGTCGCGATCGACGTCGGCCGGTTTTCCTTCGAGATCGTCAGTTGCGTCTGTGACCCGGTGTCGGGGACGTTGCAGACGATGTAGATGCGGTCGTGGTCTCTGATGGCTGTCTGGACTTCGGGTCCGTACGCACCCGGGGAGCCCACGTCTCCGACCTGGCCGGTTGCTCCGTCCGGTGAAACCTGGCGCAGACCGTCAACCTGGTAGTAGTAGACTGTCCGGTCTCCTGCAAAGCGGAGCTGTGACGCCGTCCGCCGGAGTTCAATCTGGGAGAGTTCGTCGAGTGTGTCCGCGAAGCTCCTGTCGTCGACATCGATGGGGATATCGGCCGCCTGAAGGACGCGACGACGGGCAGCCTGCGAAGGGAGATCGTGAATGAGTTCTTGTGGTGACGCGCCGTTTTGCGTCGGATCAATTGGTAAATCCACGTAGTGCGAACACCTGTCCGTGAGCAATAGTCCTCAGTTCGATGAAATAGGTATTTCGGAGAGGAACTCTGAGACGGCAGTTACGTATTTTTATATGGCTCCTGCGGAAAGCCTTCGTAAGGCTGACTCATGTCTGAGCAGGAACAATCTAAGCGGTCGGAGGGTCGTCCTGAGCTTCCTATCGAGCGTGGCTTCCCGATTGAGCGAGTAAACGAGATCGCCGAGAAGGAGGGTCGGGCGAAACAATGGTATCGTCCTATCTACACTATGCACAAGTGGTGGGCGCGAAGACCGGGCTGTCTCTTCCGTGCTATTACCCTCTATTCGTTACTTAATGAAGAGACGACCATTGAGGATGTAGATGTATACGAACCTGGTGAGAATCAGACACTTGGAAATAACGGTCTTAGCAGAGAGACTCTAATAGACGCTATTAGTGATGTATCAATGGATGATCCTGAATCGCTGTGGGATTTTTATTCCAAAGATGTTCGGGTGAAGGACAAGAAAATTCTGGACCCGTTTATGGGTGGTGGGACATCGCTCGTGGAGGCTTCTCGCTTTGGCATTGATACCGTAGGAGTCGATTTAAACCCTGTCGCCTGGTTCGTCACAAAGAAGCAGTTAGAGGCGGGTCAGACGGAAACCAAGGAGCTGGAGGATGCTTTTGAACAGGTAAAGTCAGAAGTAGCCGATGAGATCCTTCAGTACTACCAGACACGTTGTCCGAATGATGATCATGAGGCAGAGGTGGTATACAATTTCTGGGTTGAAGAATTAGATTGTGTATCCTGTGGTCATACTGTTCCGCTGTTTAAAGATTACCGAATCGCGAAAGGCAGATATGGGGATGATAAAGATAAATACCATGTTTTCTGTCCCGACTGTGGTTCGGTTTCCTTAGTTGAGGATTGGAAATCCGAATGTGAATGCGAGGAATGCAAAAACGAGTGGGTTCCGCAAAATGGGAACACAAGCCGAGGTGGGTACTATACGTGTCCGGACTGCGGTCAGAAGGCATCAAAAACTGATGCTGTAGAACAACAGGGCCCACCAGATAGACGGCTATATGCCGTTGAATTCTACTGTGAAAAATGCGATGAAATGGGGTTAGAGAAGAGTGAACACAAAGGATACAAGGGCGCTGATAAGTTCGACAAGAATTTAGTCGAAAACGCCAGAGAGGAGTGGGAGTCTCGTAAAAATTTGCGAGAGTATACTCCTCAAGGATCTATTCCTGAAGGAGCGATTACTGCTTCGTCAGAGGTATCTGGAAACGACGTATTTGATCACGGTTACAATGAATGGCAGGATATGTTCCTTCCGCGCCAGCTTCTTTGTCTATCTGCCCTCATGAAAGCAATTTCGGAAGTCGAAAACCAGAATGCGAAAGAATACCTTCTTCTCGCATTCAGTGATTCGCTGATGTTCCAGAGTACCTTCTCCATATATAATCAACTGAGAAACAACATGGAAGGTATATTCAGAATGAATTCGTACGTGCCCCAGAGTGACTTTGTAGAAAACAATGTCTGGGGTGCCGAGTTCGGGCGGGGGAACTTCCGAAATACTTGGGATAAATTGCTATCTGGTGTTGAATATGCACATGCTCCCACCGATCGATATATGGACGAAGGTGAAATGGTAGAGTCAGAGGAGTTCGCCCAACCCATTGGTCGGAATTCGGTTGTCTATCAAGATGATATGAGGAACATTACATCCGAAAACGAGTATGACGCAGTCATCACTGATCCCCCGTACTACGATAATATCATCTACTCTGAAGTGGCCGATTATTTCTATGTATGGCAGAAGCTCATCCTGGACGGGGAGTACCCCGGATTTGATCGTGATCAAACACCACGAACAGATTCAATCGTCACAAACCCGTTCTTAGACAAGACGGCGGAGGACTTTGAGCACGAAATCGGTGAGGCCCTTGATGTAATAAATGACGCACTGAAAGAAGACGGAACGCTCGCATTCACCTATCACCACAGTGACGAAGAGTCCTGGGGTGAATTATTAGAGTCTCTCTGTGAAAGCGGGTTTGAGGTAACTGCGACATATCCGATCAACTCTGACCTAAGTAAATTCATAGAGGCGCGTGAAGCGGTTTCATTTGATATAGTTATTGTTGCACGGCCGACTGAGGAACACCGTCCGATTTCTTGGAACTCGCTTCGACGGCGGATTCACAAGACCGCTCAAGATACTCGTGAATCCTTGGAGGAGAACCGTGATTTGAAAAGCGGAGATATTGGTGTTATAGAGATGGGGAAGTGTTTCCAGGAGTACTCGAAACATCATGGTGAAGTTCGCCGTGCGGGCGATATCATGTCCGCTAAGGATGTTGTCGACGAAATCTACGGCATTATCCAAGAGGGTGAACATGGCGAGCAGGACGTATATCTTGACCTTCTTGAAGAGTGGGATCCTTCTTACAGTGACCTGAACAAGCACCTCAAACGTTCGGACGCATCTGAAGAGACGATGAAAGAGATGAAATTGTTCCGAATGGATAGTGGTAATTTCTCTCTATGCGACTGGGAAGATGAGAAGCGACAGGCCTACGTCCAAAGTAAGGTAGAGGATGGTAACGGAGATCTGACCAGCCTTGATAAGGCGCACTTCTTGCGCTACCGATACGAACATGATCGTTCACGGGATGAATTCCTAAGCCAATGGGATGTTGACGAGCTACAGGAACTCTGTGAGGACCTCGCTGCTGTGACCAGTGACGAAACCTACCTGAAGATGCTCGGAGTTGACACGACCCTCGCTGAGATTTCTGGCGAATAGAGTTCCTTTCTTCTAATGTCTTTTTAGCCACTAGCGTGAAGATACACCTGCACGATGAGAATACATACAAGGTAATGTCTTTAATTCTGGTAAAAGACAGGTATATATATTCTAATTCAGATTTAGTAGGTTGGATCCTGTCTTTGGATACATACTTTAATATGATGGTCGGCCATCGTGTCGAGTATACATGAGCGCTGAAGGAACTCTCGACACTACGATCGACGACGTGCTGACGCTCAGTCCGGAGCTTACAGAGGGGGACAGCCTCATCAAGGGCCAGATCCGCCTCTACGACGTCGACAGCGAGGCCGATACGCTGGAATCCGACGCAGAGCGATTCTTCAACCGTACGCTGCTGACCGGTGGGCTGGAGGACTCCCTGAAGCGACTCCGAGACACTCGTCGAGGCGAGGACAACAACCGCCTCCACGAGATGTACGGTCCATACGGGACCGGAAAGTCCCACCAGATGGTGGCGCTATACCACTGCTTCAACTCGCCCGACGTGGTGGGCAACTGGGCTGATGGCCGCATCGACGGGCTTGGAGAAGCACTCCCTGACGACGCGCTCCCGGTCGTCGTCTCCCTCCAGAAAGAGCAGTACGAGTACCTCTGGGAGCCGCTGTTCGAACAGCTGAATTACGAGCCGGACGAGGAACAGTACGACGAGGAGGGTGGCTACCCGAGCATCGACGTTATCCAAGACGCGGTCGGCGACCGCACCGTCGCGTTCTTCATGGACGAACTCGAGGACTGGTTCGGATCGCTCAGCGGTCGCCGGAAAGACGCGAACCGCGGGTTCCTACAAGCGCTCTTCGAGACGACGTCCCGTCCCAACACGGAACTGTTCGCGTTCGTCTCTGTGCTCCGTGAGGGATCCGACGTCCACGATATCCTCTCCCGCGAGCCCGAGCGCGTGCAGGTCAACATGTCCAACCAAGTCGACATTCGGGACGTCCTCCGTCACCGACTCGTCGACTCCATCAACGATCGCTCGGCGATGCGCACGCTCGTCGATCAGTACATCGAAGCCTACGCGGACACGGATTATGTCGACCTTCCGGACGGGCTCCGCGAGGAGATGTACGATACGTACCCGTTCCACCCGATCCTCATCGACTCGCTGAAAACCCGCTACTTCGCGGAGACCGAGTCGGGCGCGACTCGGGGGATGCTCTATCTCTTCGCGAAGGTTCTCGTCGATCAGTACCAGAATACTGACCTTCTCACGCACGGTGAGGTCGACGCCGTCGAGTACAACGACGAACTCACCCGCATCAACGTTGAACACTCCCGCCCCGACCGGTGTTATGACGACATTCGGGAACGCCTCGCCGACGCCGATATCACCTACGGCCGACCCATCCTCAGCACTGTTCTCATCTACTCGCTCACGCCGGGGCTCGCTGAGGGTGCGACCACCTCCGACATCGTTATCGGGACCTACCACGCCGGCGACCGCATCAACGACATTATCGTCGACCTCGAGCGTCTCCAAGGCGAAGTCTACCACCTCTGGCGCTCCGACGACCGCTACGTCATCCGTGAGGATGAGAACCCGCGGTCGCTCGTGAAGAACGCCGCTCGCGACGTCGATAATGAAGACGCGATCGAGCTCGTCGGCGACACCGTCGAAACGCTATTCGGTTCTGGTGCACATGCGGTCGGCTTCAACGTCGACGGCGAACTCGAGAACGTCCCCGATAGTCAGAACATCAAAACCGTCGTCAAGAACGGTCCCTGGGATGCGGACAGCGTTGGTGAGATCATCAAGAATCAGCCTGCCGGTCGACAGTGGCGGAACACGCTCGTGTTCGTCCAGCCCAAGAACGGCAAGACCATCTCGCCCACCTCGCAGCAGGAGAAGTTCCTCGGAAAAGCCAAGGAAGTCATCGGCGCAGAGATCCGTAAGGCGGACGAGAACCTCGCAGAGGAGATTCGCGAGGAGATCGCAAAGCTCCACGATGAGTACGAGGACGACCTCCTCGAACGCTTGGAGAGCGCCTACGGGGAGATCATCGACGGCGACGACCTCCTCAACGAGTTCGACTACGCGGCCGAGATGTCGTTGGAGAACTTCGTCGCCACCGAGCCCGTCCTGAACGCCAGCAACATCGCCGCAGCAGCGGAGGCGGATCCCTTCGACCTTCAGCGTCACGTCTGGGACATCGTCCGCGATCGCCTCGATAACCGCTCCGAGACGACCATCGACGACATCTATGAGCAGTTCCTGATGGACCCGACGTATCCCATTCCGGGGAGCGCGCAGGCGGTCGTCAACGCCGTTGAGGACGGGCTTGGAGACAAGCCGATCCTCGCCCACGATGGGAGCGGATTCAAGGACGAACTCCGCGGGCTGAATCAGGACACGGTGCTCGTCCTGGAGAGCGACGTCGAGAAGTGGTCGACTGAGGAAGTCGAATCCGAACTCCGGGGACGCTTCGGCGCCGGAACGAAGGAAGTCGATCTGGGATCGTTCGAGCTCGATCTTCGCCAGCGGACCGACGTGTGGATTCACGACCAAGACCCGGAAGACGCCGTCAAGATGGCTGCCGGGCGGCTGGCAAACGAGGACCACTACGTCCTCGTCAGC
>Ga0209965_1000172_pt1 | contig 23279 bp, 22 predicted proteins | sample SalPon2_B_H2O_MG_FD_185707 | JGI IMG/M metagenome (GOLD analysis project Ga0209965, IMG submission 185707) | Salt pond water microbial communities from South San Francisco under conditions of wetland restoration - Salt Pond MetaG R2_B_H2O_MG... | ecosystem: Environmental > Aquatic > Non-marine...
GGTGAGGAGCGACGCGACGAACCGCGAGACATCGAGCGACAGCGGGCGGTCTCGAACGTCCGAACGGCGAACGGAATCAAAAACGAGCGGGAGGCGTTGGACGCTGAGCGACGCCCTCGACGTCCGGATACCGGGACGACGACGCGTGATGGTTTATATTATTTATATGTCGATCGATAATGTGCACATAGATCAATAATGCGTCGAAATCGGTGTGAACGCGGTTATATCGCGGGCTCCGGCGGCGGACAGACCGTCCGTATTTAAATATGGCCGCGGCTGTTCGGGCGAGGAGTAACGGGAAGTGAGCAGCGCGCGAAAGCGGGCGGACGCTTCGTGCGGCAGGGTGGGGAGAGCGGGTCAGTTCTCGGCCGGCGCGGCGGGGGGTTCCTCGATGGCCTCGCCGTACTTCTCGCGGAACTCCCCGATCAGTTGGCCCATCTTCGCGTACCAGTCGTTGAGCATCCGCTGCATGTCGTCGGCGATCTCGTCGGGATCGGTCGGCCGGAAGACGTGGTAGTAGCCGCCCTGGTCGTAGTTGATCTGCTCCTTCTGTACGAACCCGCTCTGAAGGAGCCGCTGAACCGAGCGGTAGGCCGTCGAGCGCTCGCGGTCGACCTCCTCGGCGATTTCGTCGACGGTGAGCGGCTCCGAGCGGTCCGTCAGCACCCTAAATATCTCCTTGTCGAGGCCCTTCAGGCCGTGGATGCACTCGAGGAGCCCTTCGCACTGCATGTCCTGTTTGAGGTACTCGCTCATTGCGTCCGCCATATCTATCGCACGTAGCCGTCGGATACTGATAAGTGTTTGTGAGGCTTGCACAATATTGCCGGCGTCTGCGACGGCGACCCGGTCCGACGAGCGCATCCGGCGTTCGGACCCGGAGTCACTCCGCGCCCATCGCGCCGAACACCGCGTCGGCGTCGGCCGGCACGTCGAAGTCGTGGAAGTGCTCGCCCTCCTCCTTCGAGAGGATGTTCAACGCGGCCGCCGCGCCGTCGCCCGCCGCGATGATCGCCTGCCACTCCTCCGCCCGAACCATCGCGCCCGTCGCGTAGGCGTCCTCGACGCTCGTCTCCATCGTGACCCCGACGTCGACGACGTCGCCGTCGAAGGCACAGCCGAGCGAGTCGGCGAGGTCGCGGTCCGCGCCCGTCGCCAACACCACGTATCGGCCGGCGTACGAGTTCCCGGCAGTTTCGGCCACGAAGCCCGCGTCCGTCTCGCTCACGTCGGTCACCTCCGCCTCTATGCGTTCGACGCCGAAGCTGTCGACCTGCGAGCGGGCGGTCTCCATGAACGCCGAGCCGTCGACGGAGCCGACGCCGAGGTAGTTGAACAGATGCGCTTTCTGCATCCAGGTTTCGTCGGTGTCGAGACAGACCGTCTCCAGTCCGTTCTTCTGTGCGAAGAGGGCCGCGCTCAATCCGGCCGGACCGCCGCCGACGACGAGCACGTCCACGTCAGTTTCGCTCATACTACGACCCGTTCGCGTTCGACCGGCAAAAATACCCGGTTACCCTGATGTCGCTCCGTCACCGCTCGGGGTCGTTCGACAGCGCCTCCGATCGGAGCCGTTCACAGCGCTCGGATCCGATCTCGAGGTCCGGAACCGGCGTCGGGGCTCCATCCGAGTCGACCGCGACGAAGACGAAATACGAGTCCGTGGTCCGCTCGCGCTCGCCGGTTCGTGGGTCCTCTCGGAACGCGCGCAGACGGACCCGGACGCTCGTCCGGCCCGCCTCGTAGGCGTACGCCTCGATGACGCAGGTGTCGCCCTGCGGGACCGGTCGCTCGAAGTCGAGTCCGTTGATCCGGGCGGTGACACAGGTCTCGCCCGCGTGCCGCATCGCGGACATCGCGCCGACCTCGTCCATCCACTTGACGACGTTGCCGCCGTGTGCGGCCGCGTAGTTGTTCGTGTCCGTCGGCTGGACCCGCTGGCGGTTCTCGATGTACGTCTCGCTGACGGTCGACATACCGGCCATCGGGGGCGCGGGACCATAATTCCGGACGGCTTCAATCGGCCGGTTCCGCAGTCTCGGGTACCCGCCTGCCGCCGAGGGTGTAGAGCCACAGCGAACCGAGGCCGACGCCGTAGGCGGCGATGATCGGCACCCCGAGCAGGAACATCGTAAAGATCCCCCGCGGCGAGAGGAACGCGCCGGCCGCCAGCACGGCGATGGCGAACTCCCGCCACCGCGTCCGGAAGACGCCGTAGGGAACGATCCCGCCCCGGTGGAACAGAAGCATCGTGACCGGCACCATCACGAGGATGCCGATGCCGACGGTGAAGAAGAAGATCATCCACCCGTAGTTGCTGATCCGATAGGCGATCACCATCCCGGCGTCCAGCACGTCCGAGGCGAGCCACGAGATGGCCGCCGGCGCGAGATAGAGGAAGCCGAACAGGCTGCCGAGCACCATCGCCGTCAGCAGGCTTCCGCCCCACACGAGGAGGACGCGCCGGTCGCCGCGGGCGAGGCCACGTTCTTTCAGCGCCGGCCACGCGTAGTACAGGAGCAAGGGTAGCGTCGAGGCGACCCCGAAGATCACCGAGACCTTGATCATGAAGATGAGCGCCTCGACCGGATGCAGCGTGACGATCGAGACCTGCTCGGCGGCGAACTGCGAGGGCATCCCGCTGACGAAGCGCTCGTGGAGGACGCCGATCCCGCCCTGGTACAGCGCGAAGAACGTGGCGGCCATGACGGCCGCGAACACGCCGACGAGGCGGAACGACTTCGAGGTGATGCTGTCGAGGATGAACTTGATGTCGTAGGCGTACCCGCCGATGTCGTCCTCGTCGACGTCGTCGTCGCTGAAGACGTCGAGCGCGCCGGCGCTCCGCTCCGCGAGGCTCCGGCCGCCCGGCCCGGCCTCGGCTCCGGCGGGGTCGCTCTCGTCGCTCTCGGCCCCCCTCGCGGCGGTTCCGGCCCCGGCAGCCTCCTGGGTGTGCTGGCCCCGGCCGCGCTCCGCTCGGGGCGGAACGGTCTCGTCCCCGGCCGTCCCCTCGCCCTCGGATGCCTCCTCGGCGGCCGCCTCGACCGCGTCGAACCGATCGAGGATCGCCTGGGCGCGATCCGGATCGTCCGCCTCCATCGCGGCCCCGGCGAGGCCGACCGCTTCGTCCTCGTCCATCGCCGCGAAGACCGCGTCGGGAGCCGACCGGACGCCCTCGACGTCGAGGTCGGCCACGTCGATTTCCTCGGGATCGAGCCGCCGAACGTCCGGTTCGGGCTCCTCGAGGCCGTCGTAGACGAAGTACGCGAACCCGAGCGCCACGAAGACGAGTCCGTATATCGATCCGACCGCCGCGAGGTACGTCGTTTCGGCGATTCCGTAGCCAGCCCCCGGCGGGAGAATCCGATACCCCGATCCGACGGCAGCGAGCAGATCGTTGACGGCCGCGGCCCCCCCGTAGGTGTAGAAGGCGTAGATCGAGCCGACGCCGAGGACGAACAGCCCGACGAGGACGTTCCAGCGCTCGCCGGCCGTCCGCCGGAAGTCGATCGATTCGCGGGAGCGTTTGGTCGTGACGACGATCTTGGACAGGTACAGCGACGCGCCGTACAGCACGACGAGCGGCACCGCCCACATGATCTGCGTGAACGGGTCCGGCGGCGAGAACAGCGCGCCGAAACCGAAGATGGCGACGACCGCGTGCTTCCACTTGTCGCGGAACGTCTCGTAGGGGACGATCCCGGTGTACGAGAGCGTGCTCATGAGCAGCGGCAGCTGCGCCGCCAGCCCGAACGACAGCGAGAGCAGGAAGACGAACTGCGCCCACATCGAGATGGAGTAGGTGGGCTCGAAGCCCGCGCCGACGGCGTTGTCGGCGAGGAACCCGAACATGATCGGGAAGAAGAGGTGATACGCGTAGGCGACGCCGCCGACGAACAGTCCCGCGCTGGCGAGGCCGAACCCGGCTCCCTTCCAGCGGGGGAGGTTCTCCGGCCACCGCCCGCGGTTCTTCAGCGAGTCGCGGCCGAAGTACGCGAGCGCCGGCAGCATGATGATGAGGCCCGACACCAGCCCGATCTTCGCCTGCAGGAGGATGACCTCGAAGGGCGTGATGGCGACGACGACGATGTCGGGGTGGGCGTTCAGGTCCCGCTTGAGGATGTCCCAGATGTAGAGCCGCAGGACGGTGAACACCCCGAGAAATCCGATCAGGAAGACGATGAACACCTTCTGGAGGTGTTTCTGTGCGGTTCGAAGCAGCGCGCCGAGGTGTGCGCGACCCTCCGAGACCGTCCGGGCGACATCGTCGTCTACGGCGCTGGACACACCGGAACGTATTTCGTTCGCAGTTATCAACCTTTTCCGTTCGGCCGGGGGGCGCTGCCGTCCCGGGCCGGTCGGGGGAGGTCGGATCGGGAGCGACGACCGGTCGAGAGAGAAGGCTTACAAACGCCCGCGTCCGACGGTGGACAATGGCAGAGACCGCCGACGGGAGCTACGACGCCGACGAGGGGCTGGTCGGCGAGGGGCCCGAAAGCGACGAGGAGATGCCGCTTGCGGACCACATAGAGGAGATGGTCTACCGGCTCGGCATCGTCCTCGTCGTGATGGCGATCATCTCGGGGATCGTCTTCCCGTTCGGCGAGCGGATCATCAACTTCCTGTGGTACTCCGTCCTCCCCGGCGGGGACATCGCCCGCCCCCGGGTGTATCACCCCCTCGGGCTCATCCTCGCGCGGCTGAAGGTCGCGACGCTCGCGGGGTTCGTCGTCGGCCTCCCGGTCTTCGTCTACCAGACGTACCTCTTCATGCGTCCGGGGCTCTATCCGAAGGAGCGCCGTTACTACCTCGCCTCCGTGCCGGCGAGCCTCGTGTTGGGCGTCTTCGGCGTGCTGTTCGCGTACTTTCTCATCCTACCGGCGATCTTCACGTACTTTTTGACGTACTCCCAGGACGCCGCCGTGATCGCCTTCGGGCTGACCGACACCTTCGATCTCATCGTGTTGATGATGGGGCTGTTCGCGGCCGTCTTCCAGATCCCGCTGTTCGTGATGCTCGCGATCATGATGGGGCTGACGACCCGCGCGTGGCTGGCCGCAAAGCGGCTGTACTTTTGGGGTGCGTTCCTCGGCATCGCGTTCCTCTTCAGCCCCGACCCGACGGGGATGGCCCCGATACTGGTCGCCGGGACGATGATCGGGCTCTTCGAGGCGACGCTGTTCGTCCTCCGGTGGGTCAAGCGGTCGCCGTAGCCGGACGCCCCGCCGTCGACGCGTCCGCCGACGGTCGACCCGCCGCCCCGGCTCGCTCGCCGGCGCCTCTACCGGTCGATCTCGACCTCGGCGTACGACAGCGCCGACTGCTCCAGCGCCGCCTGTAGGTTCGACATTCCGCGTTCGGAGTCGAACCCGACCCCGTCGAGGTGGTCGTTGGCGTGTTCCGTGGGTTCGAGTTCCCAGTGGCCGTGGAGTGCGATCCCGTCGGGGCGGTTCCACCCTCTGACGTGCGTCTGCCACCACTCGTATCGCCGTCCGTCGACGGTTCGCTCCTCGTGGACGACGCGGGCGAGGTTGAGGACCTCGCCGCGTTTGTAGTAGGAGAACTCCCAGTTCGGCGCGTACGACTGCCGGCCGAGGGCGGCTTCGATCTCGTCGAGGGGCGCGTCGACGAGGAAGTGCCGCCCAGAGGGCGGATCGCCGGCGAAGAACCGCTTGCGGAGCTCCCGAACGAGAAACCGGATCGCGTCGGACGGCAACTGGATCGCCTCGGAGACGTTCACTGAGACGGGCATACGGATCGGATGGACGGTTTTCGTGGTCCCTGTTAACTATTGCCTTTCGCTTGGGGCCAGGTCCCGCTCGCCGGGCGACGACATCCGAACCTGCCCCAACACGTCGAGTTGGTGGGTGAGATACAGCAACTCGGCGGCCTCGAGCTGGTCGCGCCGCCGGTCGAGCCACTCGACGAGGTCGGCCCGGAACGCGTCCCCGGCCACCTCGCCGACGGCCGCCTCGACGGTGTCGAGGATGCACCGGAGGAAGTACGCCTCGTCGGCGGGATACCCGCCGTCGACCGGGCGGACGACCCAATCCGATCCGGCGGCGCCGAGGATCCGTGCGTCGTCGATCGCCCGGAGCCGTTCGAGGACGTCGCCGCCGGCCCGGCTGCTTCCCCCCGGCTTCGCGTCCATGTGCTCGTGGTAGTACCGCTCTATCTCCGGGTCCGCCGGGTGGCTCGGGCGGAAGCGGGTCCCCCCGTCGAAGGTGATCGGGAAATAACAGAGCCCGCCCGGCGCGAGCGCACAGACCAGCGTGTCGAGTTCGTCCGCCCCGAGCACGTCGAGCAGCGCCGCGCCGACGATGGCGTCGAACCCACCCGCCGCTCGCTCGGCGTAGGCGACGGCCTCGGCCGCGACCGCTTCGAGTTCGACGCGCCGGCCCGAACACTCTATTTCGAGCGTGTCGCCGGCGGAGGCCGACGCCGGACGGTTGGCGGCCCACGACCGCAGGTACGGTTCGACGAACTCGACGTTGTCGGCGTCGACGTCGAGGGCCACGTATCGGATATCTCCCGGCGGCAGCACGTCCCACTCGAGGAGGCGAGCGGGCATCGTCCCGATCCCCGCGCCGACCTCGAGGACGCGGAGCGGCCCCTCGCGGGCGTCGGCCCGCTGGGCCAGTCGCTCGCGGAGCGTTCCGACGAGGCGACGATCGATCGCGCGGTCGTCGACGGTGCGCTTCGCCCGGAGATACCGCCGAAAATCGTCCCTCACGCCGCCGCCCCCTCGGAGACGGTCGCGCGGAGCAGCCGGCGCACGCGGGCCGTCGTCTCGGTCCAGTCGGGGTGGCGCTCGTAGCGTCGCCTGGCGGCCCGTCCCATCGCAGCCAGGCGATCGGGGCGGGCCGCAAAGCGCGCTATCGCCGCCGCGACCGCCTCGGCGTCGCCCGGATCGACGAGCACCCCCGTCTCGCCGTCGGTGACCGTCTCGGACGCCCCGCCGGCACGGGCGGCGATCGCGGGGAGGCCGAAGCTCATCCCCTCGAGGTAGACGATGCCGAACCCCTCGTACCGGGAGGGGACCGCGAGGACGTGGCTCGACCGAAGGGTGGCCGACAGCGCCTCGTCGGACAGCTCGCCGGCCATCCGGACGCGGCCGCCGAGGTCGTGTCTCCGGACGCGGCGCCGGACCGCCTCGACGTACGTCCCGTCGGCCGGTCGACCGACGACGGTCAACTCCGCGTCGGTGCCGGAGCCGGCCAACCCCTCGACGAGCGTGGTCAGCCCCTTCCGGGGCGTGACGGTGCCGACGAAGGCGATCCGGAGGGGCCGCTCGCGCGCCCGGCGATCGATCGTCGCCCCGTCGACGTCGGGGTCGAACCGGTCGCCGGCCGGCGGCGCGACGACGGTGGCGTCGGTGTCGACGCCGAGGCCGGTGACGACGGTTTGGGTGGCCGAACTGTTGCACACCACGCCGTCGACGGTCCCGAGGTAGCGGCGCTCGACCGCGCGATACAGCGGCGAGAGCCGCCGGGATTCGCTCGCGCGCAGGTGGTGGACGACGCTGACGACGGGGTAGGGGAGGTGTCGGTTCGTCCGGACCAGGGAGGGGTGGGCGAGTTCGTCCTGCAGCATCACGTCGACGTCGACCCGGAGCCGATCCCGGAGCCGCCGGGAGGCGTTGTCGAGCAGGCCACGGCCGTAGTTCCGCCAGGGGAGTTCGACGACGTCGACGGTGTCGCCGGCCCGGCGGAGCCCCTCGACGAGTTGTCGGTCGTAGCGGAAGCCGCCCGATCGACGGTCGAGGTCGCCGTACAGCGTCAGCCCGACGTTCATACCGACGCGTCGTAGGTGGCGGCGGCGGTGTCGTCCTCCCAGACGGTCACGGCGAGTTCGGTCACCGTGTCGTCGGTCACGGCGTCGGCCACGCGCTCGAAGACGACCCGCGCGAAGCGCTCGACGCTGGGGTTGTACCCCTCGAACGCCGGGCGGTCGTTGAGCAACTCGTCGCGGTAGCGGTCGGCCACCTCCGAGAGCGCCCCCTCGGCGTCGTCGATGTCGACGAGGTAGTCGTACTCGTTCAACTCGGGGCCGCGGAACGTCACCTCGATCTCGAAGTGATGCGAGTGGGGCACCCCCTCCGGACCCGGGTTCGGGACGGTGAGGTAGTGCTGTGCGACGAAGTCCGTCAGCACCGTCGTCGAGTACATATGGCCCGCAAGGGGCGGCGGGCACCTAAATCCGGAGGCCGACGAAGGGGGCGTCGAACGGGACGAGAGATCGTCGAACCGGGATGAGGGGAGTAAACCGATCAGTCGTACGTTAAGACGACCTGCACGGCCTCGTCCTGTCGCTCGTCGAGCAACCGGTAGGCCTCCGCCGCGCGCCCGACGTCGAACTCGTGGGTCACGAGCGAGGTGAAGTCGGTGTCGCGCACGCACGAGCGGACGACGTCCATCCGCCGGTCCTTGTCCCACCGGTCGGCGTGGTCGGGGTCGAGTCGGCTCACCTGGCTGCTCCGGATCCGGACGTGGCTCCGGTGGTACGACTCCCCGAGTTCGAGGGTCACGTCCTTCGTGCCGTACCACGACCCGACGACGACCTGTCCCGCGTAGCCCGCGGCGTCGATAGCGTCGTCGAGCGCCTCCGGGTTGCCCGAGAGTTCGAACACGAGGTCGGCATCGGCCTCCAACGCCGCGTCGAGTTCCCCGGGCGCGACCGACCGATCCGCGCCGAGCGACTCCGAGAGCGCCCGCCGAGTCCCGTAGTAATCGACGGTGACGAGTTCCGCAAGCGGGAACTCCGCGAGCAGGGCGGTCGTCAGCAGGCCCACGGGGCCCTGGCCGAACACCACGACGCGCGCGCCGATGCGCGGCCGCCCGTCCATGACGAAGTTGACCGCCGTCTCGACGTTGGGGATGAAGATAGCCCGCTCGGGCGCGAGCGCGGTCGGGATCAGCGCCGCCGGATCGGCGACGAAGTGGCTCTCGTGGGGGTTGAAGGCGAACACCCGGCGGTCGAGCCACTCCTCGCCGACCGCCTCGCCGACGGCCGCGACCCGGCCGACCGCGGCGTAGCCGTACCGGAGCGGGTACGAGAACGTGCCGTCCAGCGCCTCGATGGTCTCGTCGGCCCGCATCTCGGAGGGCACCTCGTTTCGGTACAGCAGCATCTCGGTGCCGGGGCTGACGCCCGAACGCTCCGTTCGCACCAACACTTCCCCCGGACCGGGTTCGGGGACCGGTTCCGTGCGGACCTCGACCGACTTCGGCCCGGTGAAACAGACCGCCCGGCGGGTCATCGCCCCTCGCGCCGCCCCGGTGTCGCCTCGGGGTCGATCGGGGTGACGGGACGACGGGAGCGGTCGCGCCGGCGCGTCCTCTGGAGGTTCACGGGCCAGACATACGCGTTGTCGAACTAAAAGCTACGCGTACCGGTCCCCTGGGTATCGTTTATACGCTGAACAGGCGCAATACCACGGCCTTCAGGCCGTGGATACGCGCCGTCAGTTAGTGACACATTCCACAGGCACCGACAGGGCCCGATATTCCACGTCAAACACAGTTTTAGTACATCCTACTTCATAATTGGTTATGAACACAGTGCGATGCTGGAGACAACCCGCACCTACGTTGCACGCATCACGAACTACAGTCAGGTTCATGATGATATTGATGAGTGCGGGTTCTCTGCATCGAAACTGTGGAACGTCGGACGCTACTACATCCAAGAACGGTGGGACGAAGACGGGGAGATACCCGACGAAGCCGAACTGAAATCGGAGTTGAAAGACCACGAACGCTACAGTGACCTGCATTCGCAGTCAAGTCAGCGAGTTCTTGAGGAGCTTGCTGAGGCGTTCACCGGCTGGTACAATTCCGACGACGGCAACAACCCACCGGGCTACCGAAAACGTGGCGACGACCACCCGCGTTCCACCGTGACGTGGAAGAAACGAGCCATCAAGCACGATACGAAACACGGCCAGCTCCGCCTCTCGAAAGGCTTCAACCTGAAAGAGTCGCGGTCTGACTTCATCCTCGCGGAATACGAAACTCGACCCGACGTACAGGTGGAGAACATCCAGCAAGTGCGTGCTGTCTGGAACGGCGACGAGTGGGAACTCCACCTCGTCTGCAAGAAAGAAATCCCAGTCGAAAACGCCCCCGGCGACAAGACAGCGGGGATCGACCTCGGTATCAGCAACTATCTCGCCATCGACTACGAGGACGGCGAGAGTGAACTGTATCCGGGGAACACGCTGAAAGAAGACAAGCACTACTTCACCCGCGAGGAGTACCAGACCGAAGGCGAGAACGGGCCATCAAAGCGTGCGCGGAAGGCTCGACAGAAACTCTCCCGACGCAAAGACCACTTTCTCCACACGCTCTCGAAACACATCGTTGAGCGGTGTGTCGAAGAAGGTGTGGAGAAGATCGCGGTTGGCGACCTCAGTGACATCCGCGAGAATGAGAACGGCAACTCGCGGAATTGGGGTCAGTCGGGGAACAAGAAACTCCACGGATGGGAGTTCGACCGATTCGTTCGCCTGCTCGAATACAAAGCCGAGGAACACGGTATCCTCGTTGACCGAGTGGGTGAGGAGAACACGAGCAAGACGTGTTCATGTTGCGGGCAGATCCGTGACTCGAATCGTGTAGAGCGTGGGCTGTACGTCTGTTCATCGTGTGTGTCGGAGATGAACGCAGACGTGAACGGTGCGGTGAACATTCGCAGAAGGATAACTCAGAGTCCCCCGACGGGGGATATGAGTAACGGCTGGTTGGCACAGCCCGGAGTCTTCCTGTTCAACCGCGAGAGCGGACGGTTCACACCGAGAGAAAAGGGAGACTGCAAACCCTAATACCCCAACGCTCGGGATTCCTCCGCCTTCAGGCGGAGGAGGATGTCAAATATAACCGAGTGCGGCGAGGCGCTCTTCGTCGGTTTCGGCCCCGTACACGCGACCCACCGGGAGCGGTTCGGGCGGGTCGAGCGCCGGCGCGTGGGTCCCACGGTCGGTCCCCGTCGTCTCCGCCCACGGGACCGCGAGCAGGGCCGAGAGTGGGGTGTGCATCGGGTGGCCGTAGAGCCCCCACTCCCCGAAGAGGTTGCCGTGGTCGGCGGTGACCGCGATCCGACCGTCGACGTTCCTCACGAGCGTCCCGACCTCCTCGAGGACGTACCGGAGGTTCGCCCGGTAGGCGTCCCACACGCGCTCTCGGGACACCTCGCCGCGTCGGAGCGACACCCACGGGTTCGCGTCGCTGCTTCGGCTGCCCGTCCGGGCCATGCCGCCGTCGCCCGCGAGGGGGTCGGGGACGAACGGGTGGTGCGGCTGCATGTAGTGGACGACCAACCGGTCGGGGTCGCGCTCGCGGGCCGTCGCGATCGCCCGGTCGGTGATCGCCGCCGCCGGGACCGTCCCCGACTCGTCGTCCCAGGCGTACTTCCAGACCTCGTCGAGGGCGGCGAACGAATCCGCATCGAGGTACCGGTCCGTCCAGGTGTTGCCCGTCACCATCGCCGTCCGGGCGGTCTCCCCGCGGTCGAGAAAGGTGTTCTCGAGCCACTCCGAGGAGGAACTGCCGACCGACCGGAGCGTCCCGACGTCGGTCAAAAAGCTCGCGTCCGGGGCGGCCTCGCGGAGGGCGTCGGCGCGGCAGGCGTCGAGGACGACGAGGACGTCCCACTCGCGGTCGAAGACGTTCGTGCCGTAGGGAAGCCGCCGCCCGACCGCCTGGATGCACCGCAGGTAGGCGGTGCCGAGGCGGCCCATCCCCGGTTCGGTCATACCCGACGTTGGCCGGCGGTCGACTAAACGCCGTCGCCGGGAGGGTGCGTCGGCCGAGCGCCGTCGCCGGGAGAGCTATGTGTCCGGACGCCGCCGGTACGAGCGTGAACTGTTTGTTCGTGGGGGCCGGTGCCATCGCCCCCGAGTACGCCGCCGGCCTGGCGGCGAGTTCGCTCTCCGTAGCCGGCGTCTGCGACCTCGACGGCGACCGCGCCGCGGCGCTGGCCGACGCGTACGGCTGTCCGTCCTTCACCGACCTCGACCGGGCGCTCGGGGCGGTCGACGCCCCGCTGGTGGTGAACCTGACCGGCCACGCCGCCCACGCGCCGGTGACTCGGACGGCCCTGGCGGCCGACCGACACGTCTACTCCCAGAAGCCGCTGGCGCTCGACGCAGACGACGCCGGGGAACTGGTGGCGACGGCGCGGCGGCGCGGGCTGGCGCTCGGCTGTGCCCCCGGAACCCCGCGAGCCCCCGCACAGCGCCGGGCGGGGCGGCTCCTCGCGGACGGTCGGCTCGGCCCCGTCGGGGTGGGGTACGCCCACGCCCACGTCGGCCGCGTCACCGACTGGCACGACGATCCCGAGTCCTTCCTGGAGGTCGGCCCGCTGTACGACGGGGCGGTCTACCCGCTCGCGCTCCTCGTCTCGTGGTTCGGCCCCGTCGAGCGCGTCCGCGTCGCCGACCGACTCGACGCCTGGCCCGACCGCGAGACGAGGCGGCCCTCGACCCCGAGCCACGTCGAGGCGACGCTGGCGTTCGGGTCGGGGCCGACCGTCCGTCTCACCGCCAGTTTCTACGTCCCCCACCGCAGCCGGGAGTTCTACGGGCTGGAGTTACACGGCGACGACGGGTCGCTGTACCTCCGGGGGACCGGCGCGATGGAAACCGACGCCGACGACGTCCGGTTCGGCCGGATCGGCCGGGGATACACGAGCGCTCCGCCGGGGACGCCCGAACGCGGGTACCGGTACGTCGACCCGGTCGAGCGCCTCGCCGAAAGCGTCGCCGAGGGGAGCCCCTCGCGGTCGGGAGGCCGCCGCGGCGCCCACGTCGTCGCCGTCTGCAACGCGATCGAGGCGGCCGCCGAGGACGGGGGGCCGGTCGCCGTCCCGGAGTGCGGGGCCGCCCCCGACCCCGTCCCGAGACCGATCGTCCGGCCGCCAAAGCGCGACGCTCGCCCGCCGAACGCGGCGGGAACGGACGACAGCGCCGCGACCACGGGGGCGCGGGCGCTCAGGCTCCCGCCGATCGGGTTCGGCTGTTCGCGCTACCGCGACGGCGAGTACGTCGACCGGGTCGACTCGATCGCGACCGCCCTCGATGCCGGCTACCGGCTCCTCGATTCCGCGGAACTGTACGGCAACGAACACCGGATCGGAGACGTGCTCGCCGAGCCGGGAGCCCCCGACCGCGAGGGAGTCTTCCTCGTCGGCAAGGCCTGGCGCACGAACCACCGCCGCGAGCACCTGCTCGAGGCGTGTGCGGGCAGCCGATCCGAACTCGGAATCGACGCCTTCGACTGTTATATGTTGCATTGGCCCTCGGCGCTCGCCCACCGCGGCGAACTCTCCCGGCTCGCCGAGAAGCCGGTCGAAAAACAGGAGGCGCTCACCTTTCCGACGGACAGCGACGGGAATCCCGAGACGGCCGACGTCCCGCTGGCGGCGGCCTGGCGGAACCTCGAGGCGGCGTACGACCGCGGCTGGGCGCGGACTCTCGGCATCTGCAACGTCTCGCGGGCGGAGTTGGAGACGGTACTCGAGGCCGGAACCGTCCGGCCGGCGATCGTCCAGATCGAGCGCCACCCCTACATGCCGCGGACGGATCTCGTCTCCGCGTGTCACGACCGGGGGATCCGGGTCCTCGCGCACTCGCCGCTGTCGGCCCCCGGCCTCCTCGAGGAGCCCGTCCTGGAGCGGATCGGCGCCGAGCGCGGGCTCTCGCCCGCGGGGGTCGTCGTCGCCTGGAACGTCACGAACGGCGTCGTCCCGATCCCCTCCAGCACCACCCCGGATCACGTCGTCTCGAACCTGGCCGCGGCCGCGACCCGGCTGCGCCCCGAGGAGTGTGCACGGATCGAAGCGCTCCGCGACCCGGAGTTCGAACGCTGATACTGATGGACGAAATCAAATGACACCGACTCACGAGTGATCCGCCGTTCGCTCCGTCGAACGGCGTGCTCCTCGTGCGTCGTATGTACGTTCGTTTGTCCGTCAGTATGAGTCGGGTCGCGGAGCGCCCGGCGGCGTCGGCCGGCAGTACAACTATGTGATTTAGTGTCGTACACCGGGTATGGCAACGGCCGATTCCCGGCAGTTAGAACCCAGCATCGACACCCTCCACGGTCTCCACTGGGTGGGCATCCTCGCCGCGCTCGTCTCCGCCGCGGTCCACCTCCTATTGGGGGTCCGGATGCTCCCCTCGGGGATGGGGATCAGCTTCGTCCTCGCCGGCCTCGGCTTCTTGGGTGCGATCGTCCTCGTCCTGTTCGATTACCGCCGCCGGGCGGTGTACGCCGTCGGGGTCCCCTTCACGCTCGTACAGATCGTCCTGTGGTACTACCTCAACTTCGCGGCCGGCCCGAAGTCGTTCCCGGCGGACGTGGGCGCGCTGGGGGCCGTCGACAAGGTCGCACAGGTCGTCCTCATCGCGGTGCTCGTCGCGCTGCTGCGGTAGTCGCGATCGCCCGACGGCCCGGCGTCTTCCGGTCGGGGATCGAATCTTGCCGCCGCACCCGCGTTTTAGTCGGTCGTGGGCGTAGACTACGCGAGTGTGTCCCACATGAGCGGCTCGCGCCGAATCGAGCGGCCAGTCCGGCCCGCCCCGGCCGCCGGGGTCGGAGCCCCCCGCCGAGACGGGGACGTTCGGGGAGGCGTCGATGACCGATTTCGGACGTGACCGTCCGGTACACCCCGGGTTGGGGATCGGGCTCCCGCTGCTCGCCGCCGTCTCGCTCGCGGCCGCGCTCCACTGGGCGCTCCCGTCCGGGCCGACGGGGCGGTGGGGGCTCTCCCCGGCGGTCGTCGCCGGACTCTGCTGGGCGGGCCAACTCTGGTACGTCGGGTACAGCCTCGATTCGACGCGGCCAGCCGGGGGCCTTCGGTGTCTGTTCGGCCTGGCGAACGCGCTGACGCTGCTCCGGGGGGCGCTCTACGCGGTCGCGGCCGGCTTCGCGGTCCTGCCTCCGGGGACCGGCCTCGCGTGGGTGCCGGCGCTGTGTTACGGCGTCGGGGTCGTCCTCGACAAACTCGACGGGGCCGTCGCCCGAAGCGTCGGCCGCGAGACCGACCTCGGCGAGCGCCTCGACGTCGCGTTCGACACGTTCGGGTTCGTCGCCGCCCCCGTCGTGGCGGTGTCGTGGGGGCTGTTGCCCGCCTGGTATCTCTCGATATCGGCGGCCCGCTACGTCTTCGTGGGCGGGATCCGCTGGCGGCGGCTGCGCGGGCGGCCGGTGTTCGACCGCCCCGACAGCGACCTCGGCAAGTACCTCGCCGGGGTCCAGATGGCGTTTCTCACGGTCGCGCTCGTCCCGGCCGCGCCCACCGACCTCGTCCGTGCCGTCGCACCGGTCGTCCTCGCGCCGTCGCTGGCCGTGTTCGCGCGGGACTACCTCGCCGTCAGCGGCCGGCTCCGCGGGCGCGCTCGCAGCCAGGATTAAGTCCGATCGCGCCCCAGTTCGGGCGGATGCTCTTCGTGACCCACCTCGCCGCGGCCGTGGTCGTCGGCCGCCTCTCGCGGCTCCCGACGATCCCCCTCCTCGTCGGCGCGGCCGCCCCCGACCTCGTCGACAAGCCCCTCGGGGCGGCGGGGGTCGTCGAGTTGTACCACTCGGTCGGCCACAGCGCGCTCGTGTTCGTGGTGCTTCTCCCGCTCGCGCTGCACTCGCGAGTCGGAGTGGCAGTCGCGACCGGGTGGGCATCGCATCTCCTCCTCGACGCGGTCCACGTCGTGCTCAACGGCCGCCCGGGACACGCGCTGTTTCTGTTGTGGCCGCTCGCGCGGTCGAGCGACCCGCTCGGCCTCCCGCCGGCGGCGTTCGTCCGACACTACCTCCGGACGCCGTCGTTCTATCTCGAAGTCGCCCTGTGGCTCGCGCTCCTCGCGGCGTTCGTGTGGGGGCGGCGCCGAGGGGGCCCCGCCGCCGCCGACGCAGAGGGGTGATCGACGGCCAGCGAGCGCACGAGCGGAGCGTCGCCCTCGGTTCGGACCGATGGAAACGCCTTTCCGACTCCGTGGATTCCCCTCCGGTAATGACCAGCGTCAAGGGGTTCCGGGTCGAGGAGGCCGCGACGGCCGACTCGCTCGGAACCGGTGCGTTCGTCTTTACCGACGACTACTCGGTGTTCGACTGGGGCAAGATGCCCGACGCCATCCCGAACAAGGGCGCGTCGCTGTGTGCGATGGGAGCGGCCAACTTCGAACGGCTGGAGGCCGAGGGGATCCCGACCCACTACCGCGGCGTCGTCGACGGCGGCGGCGAGGTCGTAGACCTCGACTCGGTCGCGACCCCGCCCCGCGAGATGGCGATCGAGTTGACCCGCGTTCCGGACCTCCCCCACGAGGGGCGGGAGTACGACTACACCGCCTACCACGAGGCGGCGGGCGAAAACTACCTGATCCCCCTCGAGATCGTCTTCAGAAACACCGTTCCGGTCGGTTCGTCGCTGCGTTCGCGGGCCGATCCGGGCGAGTTCGGCCTCGAGTACGACGCCTGGCCCGACGGCTCCGTCGACCTCCCCGAGCCGGTCGTGGAGTTCTCGACGAAGTACGAGGAGTCCGACCGGTACCTCTCCCGGGAGAACGCCGACTACATCGCCGGTGCGGCCGACGTCGACGCCCTCGAATCGATCGCCCGCGAGGTCAACCGGATCGTCACCGAGACGGCCGCCGACGCCGGCCTGAAACACGAGGACGGGAAGATCGAGTGTCTCTACTACGACGGCGAGATCCGGGTCGCGGACGTGGTGGGCACCTTCGACGAGAACCGCTTTTCGTACGCCGGTCGACAGCTCTCGAAGGAGGTCCTCAGACAGTACCACAAACGCACCCAACCGGAGTGGGTCGAGGCGGTGGCCGAGGCGAAGGCCGAAGCGAAAGCCGACGACGTCGCCGATTGGCGCGAACTCTGTGGCGTCGACCCGGAGCCGCTGCCGGCACACGTCGTCGACGCCGCCCGCGAGATGTACACCGCCGGGACGAACGCCTACCTGGGGCGTGACCTCTTCGACGCGCCCGCGCTCGAGGATGCGGTGGCGGCGATCGAGTCGCTTTGAGACGCTCGGCGTCGTGGGCAACCGCCGAGTCGCTTCGAGACGCTCGGCGTCGTGGGCAACCGCCGAGTCGCTTCGAGACGCTCGACGGTGCGGGACGATCGACGACCGTAGCCGCTAGGATCCCGCGGAACCCGAGGTATTTTTGTACGCCGGTACGGAACCGGGCAATATGATCCCCTTGCAGACGCTTTCGGACCCGGCGATGGCCGTCTCGGTGCTGGTGATCGTTATGACGTTCGTCATCATGGCCGCGTTCATCTGGGCGTTCGGGAAGATCAGCGAGTCGCCGGAGAGCGACGACCACGACGGCAACGGCCACGGCGTGTGAACTACCCCTGCCTACTCGCCCGCTGTCGCGGACTCGTTGAGGCAGGGGCTTCCTGTTTCGACGACGTTGTCAGACTGCGTCTGACAGCCTGTCGAGGTTCCCTCGACAAACGCAACTTGCAGATACTTCAAGAGTATCCGTAGCGGTCGCAGTCTCCGCAGGCGTACCTTCGGAGTGAACCACTCCTAGGCGGTTCCAACCGCGTTGTTGGATGTTGAACGCCGCGTTCCAATCCCGGTCAACTTCGAACCCACAACTTGGGCAGGAATGCTCGCGAACCCACAATGGCTTCTGTGTTTCCACGCTGCATTCAGCGCATTCTTTCGTCGTGCCGCGTGGTTCGACTTCCACGACGTGACAGCCGTTCTTCTCGCCGTGGTGTTCGAGAATCATGCGGAAGTCACGCCACCCGACTTCCGCTTTGTTCCGGGCGTTCTGTGGGGACTCAAGCATGCCCTTCACGTTGAGGTCTTCAACGAATACCGCGTCGTACTCGGTGGTGTAGAAGTGCGCGAGCTTGTGTTTGAAGTCCTGTTTTTTGTTCGACATCCGAGCGTGAACCCCGGCGACGCGTTGGCGTTGTTGCTCCCAGTTGTTTGAACCGTGCTGTTTCCGTGAGAGCGAGCGTTGCTCGCGTTCGAGTCGCTCGCGGTCATCAGACAACTCAAGCCGTTGTACTGACCGACCATCCGAATCGTGGACGAACTTCAACACGCCAAGGTCGAGGCCAACCGTATCTTCAGAGTCGATGTCTTCGGGGTTGGGTTTGGGTGGTGCGTCGGTTTTGATGCAGAATGAGACGTACCACGCACCTGTCGCCTCTTTCTTGAGTGTGACTTCTTTGATTTGCTCGTGGGCTGGAAGGTCGCGGTGGAGTCGCACTGGTATTTCGCGAGTTTTACCGTTGAGTTTTTTGAGTATCAAGAGTCCGCGTCCGTTTGGGCCACTCTTCGTGTCGAGTTCGAAGCCCGATTGACGGTACGTGAAGCTCCTGTACTCACGCGGTTTCTTCCAATTCAACGACCCTACGTCGTAGCCGTTGGCTTTGAGTTTCCCGAGGTTGTTGATATTGTCCCGGATGCGCTCGACGGCTTTCTGTAACACGGTGGAGTAGACTTTGTTGAGGTCGGGCCACCAGTCTTTCAACGCGGGGAGTGTGTCGCGGATGCTCCAGACGCGCTGTCGGAGTGTCCCAGCGTCTTCGGGTATGTTGTTGAATTCGCGGAGAGCGTGGTTGTAGAGTTGTCGCACAGTATCGCGCTGCCAGTCCATCGCGTCGCGTTGCTCTTCGGTTGGAAAGAGTCGGAAGCGTGGACTGTACTTCATGCGACGTGTTCACTCCTACGGATTATCGATAGTTAAGAATTCTGATTGAAAGCGTTTGTAACTCGTGCGGGCGCTGTATCCCCGCCCTACTCGCTCGGCTTCGCCTCGCTCCTTGAGGACGGGGGCTTAGCGCCCTCACTTTCAGCTAAAACGTACGCACGACCGTCGCGCCCGGCGGAGCGGACGACTGGACGCGACCGCTCACTCCGAGGCCGCCTCGGCCGCGTCGTCGTCCTCGTACCCCTCCCGGAGCCGTCGTTCGGCTTCCTCGCGGTCCTCGGGGTACCCGACGTCGATCCGCCACCCCTCCAGGCCGATCGCGTCGATCGTCCGTCCGGACTGGATCAACAGGTCGATCGCGTCGCTCAGTTCGTACTCGCCGCGGTCGGAGGGCTGGACGAGGTGGCAGGCGTGGAAGATCGCGGGCGTAAAGGTATAAAAACCAGTCATCACGAGGTTCGACGGCGGGTCCTCGGGCTTTTCGACGACGTCGGTGATCTCGCCGTAGTCGTTGGTGTCGCAGACGCCGTAGCGGGAGGCCTCCTCCCACGGGACTTCCTCGACGAGGAAGGCGGCGTCGGCGCGGTCCTCGCGCTGGCGGCGGACGACGTCGGCGAGGTTCGCCTCGAAGACGTTGTCGCCGAGCAACAACATGAACTCGTCGTCGACGTGGTCCTCCACCGTCAACAGCGCGTGTGCGAGCCCCTTCTGCTCTCGTTGGTGGGTGTACGTGATCGGGACCCCCTCGTATTCGTCGCCGTAGTGGTCGATGATGACCTCCTTCATGTACCCGACCACCACCACGAGTTCGTCCGCCCCCAACTCGATCAGTTGGTCGAAACAGTGGGTGAGAAGCGGCGTGTCGTCGATCTCGACCATCCCCTTCGGCTTGTCCTCGGTGAGCGGGCGGAGGCGCGTCCCCTCGCCGGCCGCGAGTACGACTGCGTGCATACCTCCACGCTGTGGCCCCCGGGGCAAATCCTTTCGGCTTGCGCCGGCCCCGGGGCGGCCCCGGTCCGTGACCTCACAGCCCGCGTCCCTCGCCCTCCTGGGCGAGCATCACGACCATCGAGAGCCCCGAGATGACGATCAAGATCAGCGCGGGCACGGCGGCGTACTGGTACAGCGCGGATGCTTGGGCCCGCCAGATCTGGGTGACGATCGTCTCGAAGCCCGAGGGCCGGAGGATGAGCGTCACCGGCAGTTCCTTCATCGTCGTCAGGAAGACGAGGGCGGCCCCCGCGACGAGCCCCGACCGGATGTGCGGGAGCGTGATCCGCCGGAACGCGCCGATCGGCGACTCCCCGAGCGTGCGCCCCGCCTCGACGAGCTTCGAGTCGACCTGGAGGATCGAGGTCCGGGTCGTCCCGACGGCCTGGGGCACGAAGCGGACGACGTAGGCGAAGATCAAGAGCGGCAGCGTCTGGTAGAGCCACGGGACGTAGCCGGCGCCGAAGAAGACCAACGCGAGCCCCAACACGACGCCAGGAACGGCGAAGCCGACGTACGTGGCCCGTTCGAAGAGCGTCCCCAGCCGGGAGTCGCGGGTCGCGGCGAAGTACGCCACCGGGAGGGCAGCCAGCGTCGCGACGGCGGCGGCGGCGGCGGCGACGGACACGGAGTTGACCGCCTGCGTCCACTCGAACGCCATCGAGGGACGCCTCGCGACGTCCGTTCGGAACAGCCACAACAACAGGATCCAGACCGGAACGGCGAGTGCCATCGCGGTGACGCCCGCGGGAAGTAGCGTCGCGGGCCAGCGCAACCGGCCCAGCCGGATCCGGCTCCCGGCGCGGTCGGCGTCGTCACCGCGAACGTTCTGATCCGGGCGGATCGCCCACTCGAGTGCGAGTACGGCGAGCACGAGAACGAGCAACTGGATCGAGAGCAACGCGGCGTACTCCTGGCCGAACGTGTTGTACTCGACGTAGATCTCCCGGGTGAACACGGACAGCCGCATGATCGCCGGTGTGCCGAAGTCCGAAACGGCGTACAGCGCGGTCAAGAGCCCGCCGGCCGCGATGGCCGGGCGTATCTGCGGGAGCGTCACCCGACGGAACCCACTCCACGTGCCGTAGTTGAGCGTCCGTGCGGCGTCGATCAGCCGCGTGTCGAAGGAGACGAGCGCGGCCCGGGTGGTCAAATAGACGTAGGGGTAGGTGTAGAGGGTGATCACGAACACCGATCCCGGCAGGCCGTAGATCTCCGGCAGTCGCTCGACCCCGAAGGGGGCCAAGAAGTCGCGGAACTCGCCCTGGGGGCCGAACGCGGAGACGAACGCGAACGCGCCGACGTAACTCGGCACGACGAGCGGGAGCGCGACCGCGATCGACCAAAAGCGCCGGAAGGGGAGGTCCGTCCGGACCGTCAGGTACGCCAGCGGGACCCCGAGGAGGATCGAGCAGGCGGTCACGCCGATCATCAACAGCAGGCTGTTGAGGAGAACGTCGGCGGTGCCGGCACTGAACGTGAGTTCGCGTGCGCGGCCCGGATCGACGGTCACCACCTCGACGAACAGCCACGCCAGCGGGAACACGAGCGCGACGGCGATCGCGCCACAGAGCGCGGTCAGCCCCGGCGACAGCGGGAGGCTCACCGGCCCGTCGGCGGAGTCGTTCTCTGGTTCCATGGCGGTTGGTACTGTGGGGAGAGACGTCGCTCTCGCCCTTATGTGGATCGGATCGGACCAACGGATATAAGAGTTTAGGTTTGCCTAAAAGACTGTATGGAACTGACGCGGCGGGACGCGGCCGCCGCCCTGGCGGCGCTCGGCGCCGGCGGGGCGGTCGCGTTCGGGGCCGACCGGGTCCGACGGGACGCCCCGGACGGTCCCGATCGGGACCCGGGGCCGGAGCCCTCGGACGACCGGATTCGGGCGACGCTCGTGGCGGCCGCGGCGGTCGTCTACCCGAGCGACGTCTCGGGGATCGAAGGGTTCCTCGAGAGGTTCCTCGCGGGACGGCTCGACGGCTCCGAGCACGCGGCGGGGCTCCGGAACGCGGTCGGGGACCTGGACGACCGGGCCGACTCGTGGTACGGCGGCCGCTTCGCGTCGCTGCCGGCCGCCGAGCGCGACCGGCTCCTCCGGGAGATCGGTGCCGACACCGCCGAGGAGGACCCCGACGGGACGACCGCCGAACGGATCCGTTACTACGTGGTCAACGAACTCCTGCTCGCGCTGTACGCCTCCCCGACCGGGGGCGAACTCGTCGGCATAGAGAACCCCCAGGGCCACCCCGGCGGCACCGAGAGCTACCAGCGGGGGCCGCGATGAACGGCGGGGGGCCGACGGATCGGTCGCCCGTCCCGGATGCCGACGTCTGTGTCGTCGGCGCGGGGCCGGCGGGCGCGCTGGTCGCCGATCAGTTGGCGGCCGACCACGAGGTCGTCGTCCTCGACGCCGGGCCGCGGTTCGATCCAGCCGACCGGCTCGAACGGCAAGAGCGGGCGATCCGGCCCGCCTACGACCGGCCGGACGTGTGGGACGTCGGCGGCGAGCGCGACGCCCACGAGAACGCCGGCGAGTGGTTCTACCCGCTGAACCACGCCCGCGTGAAGGGGGTCGGCGGGTCGACGCTGCACTGGCAGGGGATGGTGATGCGGCTCCACGAGGACGACTTCGACTCCGGCTCGGCGCGCGGCGTCGGCCCGGACTGGCCGATCGACTACGGGGACCTGCGGCCCTACTACGCCGAGGCCGAACGCGAACTCGGCGTCGCGGGCGCCTCGGACAACCCCTACGCGCCGCCGCGCGAGGAGCCGCACCCGATGGGGGCGTTCGAGCCCTCCTACAGCGACTCGCTGTTCGCCGAGGCCTGCGAGGCGTTGGGAATCGACATGCACTCGGTGCCGAACGCCCGCAACTCCGAGCCCTACGACGGCCGGTCGGCCTGCGTCGGCTACGGCACCTGCCAGCCCGTCTGCCCGAGCGGCGCGAAGTACGACGCGACCGTCCACGTCGAGCGCGCCGAGGAACAGGGGGCGACCGTGATCGACCGCGCGCCGGTCCAGCGCCTCGAACACGGCCCCGAGCGTGTTCGCGCGGCCGTCTACGCCACCCCGGACGGGACCGAGCACAGGCAGGCGGCGGACGCGTTCGTCGTCGCCGCCGGCGGCGTGGAGACGCCGCGGTTGCTGTTGCTCTCGGAGTCGGAGCACTACCCCGACGGCCTCGCCAACTCCAGCGGCCACGTCGGCGAGTTCTTCATGGACCACCTGTTCGCGGGGGCGGGCGGCACCCTCGAGGAGCCGACCCGCCAGAACCACGTCGGCTTCTACACGAGCGCTTGCGACCAGTTCTACGACGAGGCCGACGAGAGCCAGGCCCCGTTCAAACTGGAGTTCTTCAACTACGCCGGCCCCTCGCCGGTCGAGATGGCGCTGTCGGGCGACGACTGGGGCGATCCCCTCCTAGAGCGGCTCCGGGAGGGATACGGCAACCACGTCGCGGTGGGCGGGCTCGTCGAACAGCTCCCCGACGCCGACAGCCGGGTGACCCTCGCCGAGGACCGAACCGACGGTCACGGCAACCCGGTCCCCCGGATCGAGTGGACCGTCGGCGAGCGCGCCCTCGACACCATCGAGCGCGCGAACG
>Ga0209965_1000173_pt1 | contig 23274 bp, 22 predicted proteins | sample SalPon2_B_H2O_MG_FD_185707 | JGI IMG/M metagenome (GOLD analysis project Ga0209965, IMG submission 185707) | Salt pond water microbial communities from South San Francisco under conditions of wetland restoration - Salt Pond MetaG R2_B_H2O_MG... | ecosystem: Environmental > Aquatic > Non-marine...
CCGATCGGCCGGTACCTCAGAGACGTCGAGATCGCGCAGGCGGCCGCAGACCAGATCGACTCACTCTCGAACGTCTCCTGTTCGCTCGAACAACGGGAGTTCTCCTCGCTCGTCCAAGACATTACGGCACCGAACATCGAAGACAGACCTGTCTTCAACCTCCTCGGCTGGGGGAACGGAGAGTTCGACGGAAGTCAGACGCTCACCCCGCTTTTGTCCTCTGATGGGGCGCTCACCGTCCTGAAAAACGAGGACCTAGACGCGTTACTCGCCGAGGCCGAACAAACATCGAACCCGGACGAGCGTGTCGAGACGCTCCAGGCCGCGAACGAACTCGCACACGATCTCGCGCCGTGGGTGTTCTTACACCAGCAGTTCAGTGTTTACGGGGTCTCTTCGGAGATCGAGTGGGAGCCGCGAGCCGACGAGTTCATCGACCCCGACACGGCAACCCGGCGGTAACGCCGGTATCGAGCACCTCGAATGTCAGTTGGAAGATTCGTACTCAAACGCAGCCTCCAAGGCGTCGGCGTCGTCTGGGGTGTCGTGACCGTCGTGTTCGCGCTCCGATTTATCACCCCCGGAAGTCCGATAAACGCGGTCGCACCGCTGGACGCCAGCCAGGAGACCCGACAAGCAATCGCCACAGAGCTCGGGCTCGACCAGCCACTGTACGTCCAATACGCACAGTACATTCTCGACTTGCTAGCCGGAGACATGGGCCGGTCGTACATCCGAGGCCAAGAGGTGGTCTCGCTCGTGTTCAGCCGGCTTCCCGCGACCGTCGAACTCGCTGTTGCCGCGAGCGTGGTCGCTATCGTTCTTGCGATCCCACTCGGCGTGGCGAGTGCAACCCACCGCAACGACCCCGTCGACTACGGTGCAACGCTAGTGTCTCTCGGTGGTATCAGCACGCCGAACTTCTGGCTCGGGATCATGTTGATCCTGGTCTTTGCAGTAGAGTTCGACGTCTTCAACACCAGTGGTCGCGGTACCAATATCGGCGACGTCGTCCTCGCGATAGGCGGGAGCGAGCCGTTCGTCGGCGCACTGCTCTCGTGGCTCGCGTACATCACGCTCCCCGCGATCGCGTTGGGCACCTACTTCATGGCGCTCATCACGCGGCTCACCAGGTCGGGGATGCTCGATGAACTCGGCAAGGGCTACGTCCAGGCCGCACGAGCGAAAGGACTGCCGCGGACGCTCATCCGCTACAAGCACGCGCTCCGTAACACGCTCATCCCGGTTATTACGGTACTCGGATTACAGCTTGGGACACTGATCGGCGGCGCCGTGATCACGGAAGCGGTGTTCTCGTGGCCGGGGCTCGGTACGCTCGTCATCGAGAGCATCAACCAGCGTGACTGGCCGGCGCTCCAGGGAAGCCTCATCGTCATTGGGACCGGGTTCGTCGTCGTCAATGTCCTCGTCGACACGGTGTACGCGTCGCTCGACCCAGAGGTGGTGAACGAGTAAGATGGTTTCAGCACGTGTTATTCAGAATCTCAAGACGGAGTTCAACAGAAGCTGGCTCGCGAAGCTCGGATTGGCGCTGGTGGTCCTCGTCGTGTTGACCGCCGTGTTTGCGCCGTTCATCGCGACCCACGACCCAACCGCACAGAACCTCGAACAAAGCGAACTACCACCGATTGGATTTTCAGAGATCGAAGAGCGGACAACATCCGAGATGGTCAACGGTGAGATCCGGACGGTGACCGAGACCGTTGCAGTTACCGCCGACCCAGCTCACGTGTTCGGAACCGACGGACTCGGTCGAGACATGTTCTCACGGGTCGTGTACGGCGCACGAACCTCGCTCGTCGTCGGCGTGTTGGGGACCCTGCTGGCGGCGTCAATCGGCGTTCCAATCGGTCTACTCGCTGGCTTCCACCGCGGTCGCGTTGACGACGCCCTCATGCGGATCGCCGACGTGAGCCTCGCGTTCCCCTCGCTCGTCCTCGCGGTCGCGTTGATCGGACTGTGGGGGAGAGCCGCCGTCGCCGTTCCAGACCCGTTCGTCGCTATCGGGCTCGCGCCCACCATGCCGGACAGCTTCGTGCTTCCGATAACGGTGGTGATCGTCGTCGGACTCGTCAATTGGGTGTGGTTCGCCCGCGTCGCACGCGGAGAGGCGCTCTCGTTGCGGGGCCAAGAGTACGTCAAAGCATCACGGGCGCTCGGAGCGGACACCAACACGATCATCGCGCGGCACGTCTTTCCGAACGCGATCACGCCGATAATTGTGCTCGGAACGGTGCAGGTGGCCGCGATAATCCTCTTAGAGAGTTCGCTGTCGTTTCTCGGGTTCTCCGGGACGACACTCTCGTGGGGATTCGACATCGCGCAGGGCCGTGACTACGTGTCTTCGGGACAGTGGTGGATCGCCTCGATTCCCGGGCTCGCAATCATGGTGTCTGTGATCGGGATCAACCTGTTGGGCGACTGGCTGCGTGATGCACTCGACCCCGGCATCGAAGGCGAGGGAGGGGCGGCATGAGCAATGCCGCCTCCCCGTGTGGCGCGCCGTCGTCGACCGACGTACTCGCGGTGCGCGACCTCTCGACCCGCTTTTTCACCGAATCGGGGCAGGTCAATGCCGTCGAGTCGGTGTCGTTCGACCTCCGCGAAGACGAGATCCTGGGGGTCGTCGGCGAGTCCGGGTCGGGCAAGTCGGTGACCGCGCTGTCGATCGTCGACCTCGTCGAACGTCCGGGCCGGGTCACCGCCGGTCAGGTGTGGTACCGCGATCCGGCACTCGCCGACTCGGTCGATGACAACGTCACCGTGGAGGGAGACCACGTCGACCTCCGGACGGTGCCAGCTCACGTGCGACGATCACTACGCGGTCCGTCGTTCAGCGTGGTATTTCAGGACCCGATGAGCAGTTTCAACCCCTCGATCACGGTTGGCGAGCAGATCGCCGAGGCGGTCGAGGTGCAGCGGCGTGCCCGCGCAAATCCGCGCTCGACGCGGGCACGAAGCCAAGGGTACGGCCTTGGGCAGTACCTCCTCGATGGGATCGTCCCTGGTCGTGGGTACACGAGCGACGCGAGTATGCAGCGGGCCATCGAACTCCTCGATCAAGTCGGTATCCCCGACCCAGAAGAGCGGGTCGACGAGTATCCCGGCCAGTTCTCCGGTGGGATGCTCCAGCGCGCGATGATCGCACAGGCACTGGCCGGCGAGCCGGACGTACTGATAGCCGACGAGCCGACGACCGCGCTCGACGTCACGATCCAGGCACAGATCTTGAACCTACTCAAAGAAATCCAGGCCGACCGGGGGATGAGCATCGTGTTGATCACCCACGATCTCGGTGTCATAGCCGAGATGTGTGATCGGGTGTGTGTAATGTACGCCGGAGAGATCGTCGAGCGGGGAACGCTTTCGGCCGTGTTCGAAGAGACAGTCCATCCGTACACGCAAGGACTCCTTGGGTCAATGCCGGAAGTCGACGAGCCGCGCTCGCGCCTTGAGCCAATCGCGGGTAACGTCCCGAGCCTGCTCGACGCCGAAATGGGTACTGGGTGTTACTTCGCCGATCGGTGTCCAAAGGCAATGGAGGCGTGCAAAGAGCCGATCGGAGAGACGACAGTCGACGCGGACTCGGACCACGCCGCACGGTGTGTTCTCGCCGACGGCGAGTACGACCCGGCACGCGCGCTTGTCGACCCGAACGCCGGACACAACACGTCGGGTGACGACCAGACGCCGGGAGGTGAGGAGTCATGAGCGACCCGCTCGTGTCAGTCGAGGGGCTGAAAAAGTACTACGGTACCGACACCTCAGTAATCGACCGATTGCTCGGTCGCGAGTCGGCGAGCGTGAAAGCTGTCGACGGCGTTTCCTTCGAGGTGCACGAAGGCGAGACGCTGGGGCTCGTCGGCGAGTCAGGCTGTGGGAAATCGACGACCGGCGAGACGGTGGTACGACTCCGTGAGCCGACAGCCGGAACCGTGACGTTCGATGGAACAAACGTCGGCGCGATGACGTCCGAGGAGCTGACGGCGTTAAGACAGCGGGCACAAATCGTCTTCCAAGACCCCTTCTCGAGTCTCGACCCACGGATGACGACCGGAGCGATCGTCACCGAAGGGTTGCGGATCCACGACGTTGGCGACCGAGAGACGCGCCGAGAGACGGCCCGCGATCTTCTCGAGCGCGTCGGTCTCTCTGCGGACCAACTCGACCGGTACCCACACGAGTTCTCCGGCGGCCAGCGGCAGCGGATCGGTATCGCCCGAGCACTCGCGCTCGACCCGGAGTTCGTCGTCTTAGACGAGCCGGTATCGGCGCTCGACGTATCGGTACAAGCACAGATCCTGAACCTCCTTCGTGACCTCCAAGACGACCTCGGGCTGACGTTCCTGTTTATCGCACACAATCTCGGGGTGGTCAGACACGTCTGTGACCGCGTCGCGGTGATGTACCTCGGTGAAATAGTGGAGATTGGGCCGGTCGATGCGGTGTTCAACGACCCCGCACATCCGTACACGCGGGCATTGCTCTCGAGTGTGCCGCGGACGAAGACAGCCCGTCGCGAAGAGCCGCTCGCCACGCTCACCGGCGACGTGCCGTCACCGCGCGATCCACCACAGGGATGCCGCTTCCACACGCGGTGTCCCGAAGCGCGCGCGGCGTGTCGCGCCGAGACACCGCACGCGTACAACGTGGGTACCGACCAACGAGCCCGGTGTCTGCGAGCGGACTCGACTCACCCGTACTGGGAAAGCGAGCCGATTGGCGAGAACACAGCTAAAGACGACTAACCGGGACGCATCTCCCGGGGACTACCGCTCGCGGACGACGACGAACTCAGCGAGGTCGCGTAGATACGCGAGTGCCTCCGTCTCCGGCGGGTCAGCCTGCTCAAGTGCGGCCAGTGCGAGCTTAGACTGTTCGCGCGCTCGCTCGTCCACCTCTGCAGGCGTAAGCGAGGTGACCTGTACGACGCTCGGCCGGTCCATCTCAGCGTCCTGACCGGTGGGCTTGCCGAGGTCTGCGGCGTCCGCGGTCGCGTCCAACACGTCATCACGCATCTGGAAGGCGACGCCAACCCGTTCTGCGTACTCGCCGAAGGAGTCGATAGCTGCCGGGTCGGCGCCGCCGGCGAGGGCGCCGAGTTCAGCCGCCGCGCGAAACAACGCACCGGTCTTTCGGCGGGCCAGTCGCATGTACTCCGCCTCGGTGGAGGGACGGGCGGCCAACTCGGTCGCCTCACCCTCGCCGAGTTCAACCATCGCTTCGGCGACGGTGCGCATCGCGCGGTCGTGACTCGAAAAGAGCGCAAACGCCTCACCGAGCAATCCGTCGCTCGTGAGTATCGCCGGACCGTATCCGAACTCGGCCCACGCTGACGGGGTGCCGCGCCGGACGTCAGAGCGGTCGATGATGTCGTCTATCACGAGCGAGGCGTTGTGAACGAACTCGATCCCAGCAGCAAAGTCGACGGCGTCGTCGGGATCGCCGTTGAACGCCTCACAGGCGAGGATCGTCACTGCCGGTCGGACGCGCTTGCCGCCGGCAAGGACGACGTGTGCGAGCTCGTCCGACAGCTCGTCGGGCTCGACGTCTTCGATCACCGACTCGAGCTCGTCTTCGACCAGCGCAACCCGGCGCTCCAGGTACTCCATCTACTGCTCGGAGGAGCCGACCGCGCAAAGGCCTGACGGAACGTGACCGCTCGCGAGGGACACGACGACCTACTGGAACCGGACGCCGAGGTCGCCGACACCCTCGGTGTTGCTCGCGATATTGATCATGAGTGGCGTGAGTCCCTCGATCTCGGCCGCGTTCGCGAGCCCACCGGCGTCGAGGGCGCGAAGCCCCTCGATCTCCTCAGCAAGCTCGGCTACGGTGCGCTTTGCCGACTCGTCGTCGCCGACGACGAGCGTGTCGATCCCTAATTCGGCGTCGAGGTCCGCGAGTCGGCCGGCCGCGAGGCTGTGGAAGGCGCCGACGACCGGAACGTCGTCCGGTGTCGCGCCGGCGGCAATCTGTGTGACCGAGCCCGCACTCGGCTGGTGGTAGTGAAAGCCGTCTTCGTCGCGCTTCATCCCGGTAGCCGGCGAGATCACGATATCACCCGGGTCTAAGGCGTCGGCGACGGACTCGACGGTGTCACCGACGTGGTACGGTGGGACGGCAAGCACGGCGATGTCGGCGCGTGACGCCGCCGCCGTGTTCTCCATCCCGACGACCGATCGGTCGACACCGATCGACGCGAGCGTCTCCGAGTACTCCGTCGCACTCGCCGCCGCCTTCGCTGCGTCCCGCGAGCCCACGATCACATCATGGGTTGTGTCGGCGGCGAGCCGGAGTGCGAGTCCCTCACCGATGTCGCCCGTACCACCAAGAAGTGCGATATCCATACCAGTTGTCGACGTGGAACGGCCTTATCGGTTCCGCGACCGGAGAACCTCGCCGCTCGCACTCACCGGCCGAAGCGGCCGCCTCATTCGGTGTGAACCGTCGGAGAGGCGTCTTCGATCACCGCTTGGAGTCGGTCCCACGAGAGCGCGGCCCTGGCGGTCACCGTCTCCGCGGCAATCGCTCCACACGCATTGGCGACGACGAGTGGCGTCCGATAGGCGTCTGGGTCGGCCGGAAACGGCTCGTCGGCGATTGCCGGGTCGCCAAACGACGCGGCGAGAAAGCCGGCGGCGAACGCGTCACCCGCTCCGGCCGTATCGACCGCCTCGACCGGAAACCCGGGGTGATGAACGGCGCCCTCAGGGGTGTGAACCGTCGCCCCGCCGCCACCGTGAGTGATCACGACCACGTGGTCTGCCGGCTCGCGTGGGTCGACGTCGGTCGCGGCCGCTACCGCGTCCGCCTCGCGGTCGTTGACAAAAAGGAGGTCGACGAGGTCGATCGCATCGTCATACGCGCGATCGCCCACGCGGCGCCCGGGGTCGAAACTTCGAGGGACCCCGTGATCACCTGCCAGCGTCGCCAACGACGCCGCAGTCTCGGGACCCTGGCCGGTCAGATGGAGGTGATCTGCGTCCGCCAGCACCGCGCCGTCAAGGCCGGCCGCAGAGAACGACTCGTTTGCCCCCTCGTTGGCGAGCAGCGACACCTCGCCGCCGGCGTCGACGATGACGTACGTGACAGAGGTCTGTGCGTCGGGGTCAACGAGGACGTGACCAGGATTCACACCCGCGCTCGCGAGTTCACGAAGCGCGACCGCGCCAGATTCGTCGCCGCCAACGCTGCCGAAGACGACCGCGTCCCCCTCGAGGCCAACGAGCCCCACGGCGACGTTCGCCGCGCTCCCCCCACCGGACTGCTCAAGTCGCTCGATCCGCGTCTCGCCGTCACCCGTCGGTAACTCGTCGACGTGGATCGTCACGTCCCAGTTCAGGTGGCCCGCAGAGACGACCGTCGGCGGGTCGTCGGATAACGAGCGCTCGAGGCCGTCGATCGTGGAGTCACTCATACTGTCGCCCGCGGCACCGAGTCATCTGCAAGCGCGTCTCGGCTGCACCTGCACCGGCAGCCTGCCGGCGGTCAACGAGAAACGATACCATATCGACGGGTCGACCCGACTACACTTAAACGTGAGTCGACCACGCTCGAGCTGCGTCGAGCACATCGAACATGAGTCAGCCACGCTAGGCGGTCGAGTACCGAGGCGGCTGCCCTCTGTACACCTCGGTGGTCCCAACGGCTGATATAGTATGACGGGGCCAATCGAGCCGTGCGCTGACTATCGACCCGGTCTGGGCGAGGCGGGCGTCCGGCGACCCGGCCGGGAGCACCGCCGTTTCGCCGGTTGTTCGCCATCATCGCTCGACTCACTGCTCGTTCATCGCTTCACTGGCGATGTTGCGGCCGCGCGCGTTAAGCGACACCTCTTGGCGAGTGCGGACGAGTTCGACGATTTCGAGATCGACCAGCCGGGTGAACGTCTCCTCGACAGCGTCGACCTCGACGCCGAGAAACGCGGAGATCTCGAACGGTGAGACACCGGAATACAGCGCCATCAACACCTCCCGGTCGCGGCTTGAGAGCTCAACATTCGCCGCGCTTCTGGCGGTCCCCTTGCGGAGCCACGCCTCGACGAACCGCATCTGGCGCGGGTCCCCGCCGAGGTGTGTCTCGACGCTGGTTCCGTCGTCGTCGGTGTGTGCCACCTCGAGCACCGGCTGTTTGCGGTCGGCGACCGTCCGTTCTGTCGCTTCCAGCCCGCTGACGTCATCAAGGTCAAACCGAACAAAGGCGCCACTCTCGAGTGCGGCGCTCAATCCATCCTCACCGACGCCGAGCCGTGCACGCTCCCAGTCCGCGTCGCTCACTACCCCACCGACGACCGCGGGATGGCGGACGAGCGGGGTCGATCCGTCGAGTAGCGCGCGATAGACGTCGCGCTCGAACGATTCGTGGTCGGCCGCGGCGACCAACAGCACCCGCTCGTCGAGATCGAAGCTCACGTAGTTCGAGACGCGGGCGATCGTTTGGTTGGCGTCGTGGCGGCCGCCGAGCCCGTCGACCCGCGAGAGCGGCACCGTCTGTCGGCCGTCGTTGCCGGCGAGCACAAGTCGCCGGTTAGACAACAACACGCGTCCAGGCGTCCACGTGACGTCGGTCACCGCCCGACCCTCGCGGACGGCGACGGCGAACCGCGCGCGGGTGTCTGCGAGCTTGTACTCGCGGTCTGTGTCCGACATCTACACGCCCCCCGACCGGAGCGCCGTCACCGCCGAAAACGCTCGTTTGCGGACCGCCGGGCTCTCGTCGTCGGTCAGTGCCTCGATCCGTTCGAGCGTCTCACGGCCGCCAATTCGCCCAAGGACGAACACCGCGTTCGCCCGTACAGACACCGGGAAGTCGGCGTCGAGTCGGTCGAGTAGCCGGTCTTCGACGACCGGGCCACCGAGCGCGGCGAGGCTCGTCGTCGCGAATCGAGCCGTCTGTGCGTCGTCGTCACCAAGCGCCGCAGCCAGCGCCTCGACGGCTGCACTCGCGTGCGGATCGGCGATTCGGCCGAGGATCCACGCTGCATTTCGGCGCTGACGTGTCTCCTGGCCAGCAGAGAGGATCTCGACGAGCGGGTCGACGACGCCGCTGTCGTCCACGTCACGAAGCGTCTCGACGACCTGGTCTCTGATCGCGTGGCTCCGTTCTGTCGGCGCGTTCGAGAGCAGACCGAGCAGCGAGTACACTGCGGCCTCACGGACGACTGGACTCGGGTCGCCAAGTGCCTCTGCGAGCGGTTCGACCGGACGAGCGGTGCTCGCACCGCCGAGGGCGCCGGCCGCCGTCCGACGGATCGACTCGTCGGCGTCGCCGAGAAGTTCGATGAGCGGGTCGAGCGCTGGGTCCGTTCCGATGCTACCGAGCGCGTTGGCAGCTGCGCGTCGGACCTGGGGGACGTCCGTGAGCCGGTCGACCAGCGCGGGCACAGCACGGGGGTCAGCGATGGTCCCACACGCTCTGCAGGCGCGCCGTCGCACCCGCGGATCCGGATCGGAGAGCGCGTCGACGACGACAGGTACGGTACTCGGGTCGTCGAGCCCGGCAAGCGCGTGTACCGCCGCGATTCGGAGCTCCGGTCTGTCGGCGTCGAGCGCCGCGGCGAGCCGGCGGGCGGTGACCCACTCGGCACCAGCCGCTTCGTGTCCGGTAAACGCAGCGAGAAGCTGTTCGACCGCCGCCTCACCGAGTGCCGCGAGCGCGTCGACAGCGGCCGCACGGGCCCGGTCGTCGGCGTCGTCGCTCGCCACCCGGAGCAGCGCGTCGATGGATGCCTGATCGTCCGGGGCAGCGAGGTCTCCGAGGAGTTCGACCGCACGGCGTCGAACGACCGCACGCTCACTCGTGAGCGCGTCCCTGATCCCCTCTACGTCACCCTCGCGGGCGTACTGATACAGTGACATCAGCGTCTCCGGAACACGCGTCGGCGTTTGTCGATCGGATCGTACTCGTCGGCCAGCTGCGGCGGCACACTCTCTGTCATCCCAATGGCGAGCACCCCGTCGGGGGCGATCGATGCGCCGAGCGTGTCGAAGAGCGCCGGCTTGTGTTCGGTCGCGATGTAGATGAGCAGGTTCCGACACAACACGAGGTCAAAGGGCCCGCGCGACCCCTCGCGGATTAGATCGTGCGTATCGAACTCAACGAGTCGGCGCGGGGCACGTCGCACCCGGAAGGCGTCGCCGTCCTGCTCGACGAGTCGGGACGGGTCTGAGAGTGGGGCGAGCTCGGCGGCGACGTCGGTCGTGCGCGTCGTGTGGTAGACGCCTTCTCGCGCGGCTGCAAGCGCGTCCTCACTGATGTCGGAGCCGAGAACGGTCACAGCCTGCTCGTCGATCTGCGGGTCGTCACACGCCAACATAGCGAGTGAGTACGCCTCTCGGCCGTCAGCACACGGTGCAGACCAGACGCGAACCCGACGCTGGCTGTCGGTGAGCTCGCGGAGGACGCCACGCAGCGCGGTCCAGAGGTCGGGATCGCGAAAGAACGCTGTGACGTTGATCGTGAGCGCGTCTAACAGAGCCTCCCGTTCGGTGGCCTCCTCGCGGAGCAGTCGCTCGTACTCCCGGTGTGAGTCGGTACCGCGTCGCCGCATCCGGGCGGTGATCCGGCGGTCGAGGTACGACTCGTTGTAGTACCCCGGCTCGAACGGCACCGAGTCGTCGATCTCTTCTAATACACCCTCGAAGGCGGAACGAGCCGTCATAGACTCACCACGTCGAGGATGCCAACGACGTTTCCATCCCCTAACACGGCCGTCCCGCCGAGTCCTGCAGTTCCCGAGAGGGGGCCGTCGAGCGGCTTTACCACCACCTCCTCTTGATCTAAGACGGCATCACAGTGGAGCGCAACTCGACGCGTCCCCGCGCGGATTCGAACGAGCATGCCCGACGTGCGTGCAGATTCAGCCCCGACGGACGAGTCGCGGCCGTATCCGATGTCGGTCCCTCCGTCGGGCGCTGTGTGGGACGCCGGTGAGGGCTGAGAGTGGGTCAGGCCATCGTTTCGACTACCGGCCGTCTCGAGCCGGTCGGCGAGCCGGACAACCGGGTACAGATCGCCGTCGTGTCTGACGACCTCATCACCATGGACGGTTTCGACGCCGTCGGCGGACGATACCTCCGCGATCGACTTGATCGGGATGCCGTACTCGGTGCCGGCAACGTCGACGAACATCACGGTCACGATGGCGACGGTCACCGGGAGCCGGAACCGAATCGTGGTGCCGACTCCGGGCTGGCTCTCGATCGAGACGGAGCCGTCGAGGTCCCGGACAGTGGTACGGACGACGTCCATCCCCACCCCTCGTCCAGAGACGTCTGTGACGGCGTCGGCCGTCGAGAGTCCCGGGTGAAACACGAGGTCGTACGCCTCCTCGTCGGGCATCGACGCGGCCGCCTCCGCTGAGACGATTCCCTCGTCGACAGCGGTCGCTCGGAGGTGATCCGCGTCGAGTCCGCCGCCGTCGTCTGCGACCTCGATGACGACGTGGTCGCGCTCGCGGTCGGCGGTGAGCCGGACCGACCCGGCTCGATCCTTCCCGGCTGCCGCCCGCAGATCCGGCGGCTCGATGCCGTGGTCGACCGCGTTCCGGAGCACGTGGACGAGCGGGTCGCGCATCTCGGTGAGGATCGTCCGGTCGAGTTCGACATCGGCCCCCTGAAGGTCGAACGAGACGCGCTTGTCGAGGTCACGAGCGATGTCACGGACGAGCCGTGGGAACGCGTCCGCAACCTGTGAGAAGGGAATGAGCCGCATGTTCATCGCCGTATCTTGGAGGCTCGCAGCGAGCTTGTCAAGCTCCGCGAGCGCTTCCGCGTCGGCGTCGACCGCCTCAAGCTCGCGGTGGAGCTTGATTCGGCTCGTTACGAGCTGCTCGACTAGTCCGTACAGCTCGTCGACCTGGTCGACCCCAACTCGGATGGAGGTGATTTCGTCGGCAGTGTCGGTAGCTGCCGGGGTGTCGATGGTCGTGTCATCCTCGTCGTCAGTGCCTTCGGCGCCGTCCACTGTAGAGCCGCCCTCAAGCGTAGTCGGCTTGTCGGAGACACCGGCGTCGGCGACCGTCGAGACCTGCGGAAGCGCTTCGAGTTCGTCGGCAATCTGGCTCGCGTTAGCATCGGCGACAAAGACCTCGAATTGGTCGTCGTACGCACCATCTTCGAGAACCGAGGGTGCCGGGTCAGTGACATAGGCGTCAACCGATCCGGCGAGTGCACGAAGCACGAGCGCCGCGTCGACGCCCGGCATCGAGGTCTCCGCGGTCGTCACCGTGAGACGAGCCGGCTCTTCGAGTCCAGCCGAGGCGAGATGGTCCGCGTCGACGTCGACGAGATCGGTGGATGCGTGCGTGGCGGCGGAGACGTTCGCGTCGTCCTCATCGACGGGAGCGTCTGGGGTCGCATCGTCGGTCGATCGTGCGCGTCGAAGCCGTGCAGCGATCGGGGTCGGATCGGTCGTCACCGCGCCGTCATCACGGATCTCCCCGAGTAGTGCCTCAACCGCGTCGACACCCTCGAACAGCAGGTCCATGAGCTCGGGCGTCACGTCGCGCTCACCGGCACGCACGGTGTCGAGGAGGTCTTCGAGGGCGTGGCCGAGCGAAGAGACATCATCGTAGCCCATGGCGGCTGCGTTTCCTTTGAGCGTGTGGGCGACGCGGAAGACGTCGTCCATCGCGGCCTCGTCCGTCGGGTCCGCCTCGAGTGCCAACAGCGCGTTGTTGAGCGCCGTGATGCCGTCGTCGGCCTCGGCGAGGAAGGCGTCGCGGTGGGGGTCCATCAGGCGACACCTCCGAAGATGGCGTCGGCGACGTCGTCAAGATCGCGCACGTCGTCGACAGCACCGGTTTCGACCGCGCGCTTCGGCATCCCGTACACGACGCAGCTGTCCCGACTCTGGGCGATCGTGTGGGCTCCAGCGGCCGCCATCGCTCGGATGCCGGCAGCACCGTCGTCACCCATACCGGTGAGGACGACCCCGACGAGCGGATCGTCGACTGCGCCGGCAGCCGTCCGCATCGTAACGTCAACCGCTGGCGTGACTCCCGTGTCGGCTGGCTCGCGAAGTCGTACGCGGAGGCGTCCAGCCCGGTAGCTGGCGACGACGAGGTGTGCACTACCCGGCGCGACGAGGACCTCTCCAGCCCCGATGCGGTCGCCGTCGCTGGCCTCACGCACCTCGTAGGCGCAGGCGTCGTCGAGTCGCTCTGCGAACCGACCGGTGAACCCAGCCGGCATGTGCTGGACGACGAGCACCCGGCAGTCGGCCACGGGCAGCGCGGCGAGCACCCGCTCAACGGCCTTTGGGCCGCCAGTTGAGGCCCCGACGACGGCGGTCAATGGCGCATCGAGGTCCTCGGCCGGTGGTCGAGACGTGCCGGACGAAGTCGGAGCCGACTTCGAAGCGGAGTCGACGGTGGCGTCTGCAGCCGGCGGCTGGGGTGTCGTCGACATCGCGTTGAGGTCGGCTGTCGCGACCGACCGAACTGCAGCGGCTAGCCGGTCGGCGTCTCGTGAGACACTCGCAGAGACCTCGCCGCCGGGCTTCGTGAAGACGTCGACGGCGCCGCGTTCGAGCGCCTCGAACGTCGCGTCCGTCCCGTCCGCGGTGTGTGCAGACAACATCAGGATCGGCGTCGGAACCGTTGCCATCACCCGCTCGACCGCTTCGATACCACCTACCCCGGGCATCTCGACGTCCATGGTGACCACGTCGGGCCGGGTCGTCTCGATAACGGAGAGCGCCGCGTCCCCGTCGCCAGCCTCACCGACAACGTCCACACCGGCATCGGTGAGGATGTCGCCGATCAGCTGGCGCATGAACGGTGAGTCGTCGACGACGACGACGCGCGGTGCGTCGGTGGACGTGGAGCGTCGGTCCGTCGATCTGCTCATAAACGGTGTCGTGCTGGGGCCGGGCATAAACCCACGCCCACAAGAATCACCCCTGATAATTCGAGAGGTACGGTTATGTGTCGGGTCGACGCGAGCGAGGATATGGAGCCGACAGACGACGTCGACGGCGATCCGACGAAGGTGCTCGAGTTCGCACTCGGGGAGGAGACGTACTGTTTGGACATCGGGGTCATCGACGAAATCGTCGACGCCGGTGACCTGACTCGCATCCCGAACGCGCCGCCACACGTAGAGGGCGTGATGGACCTTCGAGGCCGAACGACAACCATCGTCGACCCGAAGACGTTGTTTTCGATCGACGCGACGGGGTCGCGAGAGCGAATCGTCGTCTTCGACGACGAACACGTACAGGCGGGGGGTACCGTTGGCTGGATCGTCGACGAGGTGTTCCAGGTCAGAGACGTCGAATCGGCGGACGTCGACGGGGGGACCGCGGCCGACGACCCCGGTGTCCACGGGATCGTCACCGCCGACGACCGGTTCGTCGTCTGGGTTACCCCGAGTGTCACTGTCGAGACAACGGGAGGCGCAGCAACACCGACGTGAGCGGTGTCGTTTCCGCCGGGGCGAGCTCACGAACCGGGCCGGCACGAGTCGTGTCGTCGACCCGGAGTATCTACCCCCGAGAAGGTGCGTGCCGGCTCCCGCACGCCAGAAACAGACGGTCTCGGAACGGTTTTATCGGGGACGCCTGAAGTGTAAGCCATGGATACGGTTCCCGACGCTGTCGCCGCGGCCGACAGCGTGCTCATCAGCGGGCCACCGATGAGCGGGAAGTACAACCTGTGTATCCGACTGCTGGCTCGGTGGGCCGACGCGCCGATTCTCGTCTCGACCGGACGCACCGCAGAGACAGTCCGAAGCGACTACGAGCGGTTGACCGGGCAGCCGGCAAACGACCTCGTTGTCATCGACTGTCAGAGCAGTCAGCAGGGCACCGGCGGCGACGACACCGAGAGGACAAAATACGTCAAGAACCCAGGCGACCTCACCGCTATCGGCGTCAAATTCACCGACGTCGTCGAGTCGTCGGCCGGCGTCGACCGCGCGGTTGGGGTCTACTCGCTCTCAGAGCTTCTCCAGTACTGGGACCCAGACCGCGTGTATCAGTTCACCCGCGTGGTCGCCTCACAGACCTCAGGGCAAGGGTGGCCGTTTGTCGGCGTCGTCGGCTCGACCGCCCACGACGAGCAGGTCGTTCACACACTGTACGAGCCGTTTGAGACCGTCATCGAGACGCGCGTCGACGACGAACGCGAGTTTCGCGTCCGCGACCGACTCGGGGAACCCTCACCGTGGATGCCGCTTTGAGCCGGAGCGGGTGCCGCACTCACCCGATGAGATCGAATTCGACGGCGACTGACGCCGACCCCTTTATTCCCCAGTAGACGAAGCGGTGTGATCCGGGCCCCAGCGGTGGACAGACGCTGAGTTCGTCTCCTGGGCCTGCAGCCGCGATGCCCGCCTCAGTGAGCTCAAACGACCAACTGTAGGTGTCGCCCGCCGTGAGTGTCTGCGTGTCACCGCCGAGATCGGGAGGCGTCTCGGCCGTCGTTCCGCGAACCTCACGCCACCCGGCCTCGGTCTCGCGCTGTATCGCGTACGCGTGTTCGCCGCGGGTGGTCGCCGGCTGGTCGCCGGTGTTTCTGAGCACGAGCCGGAGTGACTGCCCGTACGTTTCTGCGGTCCCTTCTGTGGAGAGTTCGAGGCTCGTTGCCGACGTCTCGACCGTGCGCATCGTAACCGGCTCGCTGACCGGCGGCGAGAGGCGAACAAAGTCGTCATCGGCACACGATAGCGTCGCTGGCGTCCCCGTTGGTCCTTGGGGACCGTCTCCGGCGGCGGTGTCGAGACAGCCCGCGGTTCCGCCGATGGCAACCGCCGAGAGGCTCGCGCCGACGACGGACAAGAGGTCACGTCGGTGTCGAGTCACACGATAGATACGGCGTGGACCGGCTTGAACCCGACGAGTGTGGGGCGGTCGGTCGATGGCGGATGACGGCGAGCCGTTCGGAACCGATTTCCCGTCCGGCGGCACATGCCCGCGTATGGAGCTGTTCGGATCCAGCGGCATTCGCGGGGTCGCGCTCCGGTACCTCACCCCAGAGCTCGTCCTCGACATCGCGAAGGCGGCCGGGTCGGTGTGGGGAGCCGACCGCGTGGCCGTCGCTCGCGACACCCGCACCACGGGGGAGCTGTTCGCGAACGCGGCCGCAAGCGGCCTCGCGGCCGTCGGCTGTGATATCGACCGGCTCGGCGTGGTCCCGACCCCTGCTGTCGGGCAGTACTGTGAGGCAACGGCGCGCCCCTGTGTTCTCGTGACGGCCTCACACAACCCACCGCAGTTCAACGGCGTGAAACTCGTGGGTGCTGACGGCGTCGAGCTCTCCGTCGACGTCTTAGAGCGCGTCGAGCGACGAGTGCTCGACGACGACTACGCCACGGCAGACTGGGAGACCGCCGGCAGCGAGCGGCGCGTCGACGGCGTGGCAGACGACTACGTCGATCAGCTTGTCGACGCGGTCGACCGCGAGGCGATCGCCGACGCGGACCTCTCCGTCGTCGTGGACCCCGGCCACGGCGCGGCCTCGTCGACCTCACCGCGGGTCTACCGGGAGCTCGGGTGTGCGGTACGAACGGTGAACGCGACCCCGGATGGGCACTTTCCGGGACGGGAGTCAGAGCCAGTTCCAGCGAACCTCACCGCGCTGTCACGGCTGGTGGCGACCACCGACGCCGACGTCGGGATCGCTCACGACGGGGACGCCGACCGGGCGGTCTTCGTCGACGAGACCGGCGCGGTCGTCGATGGGGACACCTCGTTCGCAGCGCTCGCCGACGACACACTCACGCCCGGTGACGCCGTCGTCAGCGCGGTCAACGTCTCACAGCGCGTAGTCGACGTCTGTACGGCCAACGACGCCGACCTCGAGTTGACGCCTATCGGTGCGACGAACATCATCACGCGCACCCGCGAACTCGACGACGAGGACGTCCACGTCCCCATCGCGGGAGAAGGGAACGGCGGCGTGTTCTTTCCCCCGTATCGGCTCTCGCGGGACGGCGCCTACATCGGGGCGCGCTTCCTCGAGCTGCTCGCCGGGTCCGGTGGGGCCCGCGTCAGCGACGTACTCGCCCCGTACACCGACTACCACTTCGTCCGGATCAACGTGTCGTATGACGACGCCGACGAGCGCGACGAGATGCTCGCGGCCGCACGGGCATTCGTCGAGGCCGCGGACGCGACGCCGAACACCACGGACGGGTACCGACTCGACTACGGCGACGCCTGGGTGCTCGTGCGACCCTCCGGAACCGAGCCGAAGATCCGGATCTACGCAGAGTCGAGTGACGTCGACCGCGCCGAGACGCTCGCCGCGGAGATGGAACAGGCAGTTGAGAGCGGTCGAGCGTCATCATAGGAGCCTGAGCGCGCCTGCGCCGAACGTGGTCAGCGATCGAGTGCCGCAAGCGTCTCTGCTGCTTCTCTCGCCGCGGCGAGTCGCTCGCGGGCCCGTCGAGGGTCGTCGGTTTCGGCCGCGGCCTGTGCGAACCGTGTCAGCGTCTCGATCACGGCGTCGCGGGCGGCCGTCACATCGCCTCCGTCCACACTTGCCTGTCGAGTCCCGGCGCCGGTGGGCCCGGTAGCAGGTGGTGTGACGTCTGCGTCGGATTTGGGTGTCGTCGATTCCGCGTCCGCGACGTGTGAGGGATGAGCCGCCCGCTCACCGGCAGCAGGCCCGTTTCCTGGGGCCTCGGAGGCGGCATCGGGTTCCGGAGACTCTGTGTCGGCCGAGACACCGACGGCGGCGTCTCCCGTCGTCAACGCGCTTTCGGCGGCGTCGCTCTCGGCGGTGTCGCTCTCGGCGGTGTCGCTCCCGTTGGCGTCTGCAGCCGCTGGCGTCTCAACGGGGACCTCGTAGCCGTCCTCGGTCGCGTGACACGTCGGACAGAACTCGCGGTCCTCGTGGCGAAAGATCGGGTCGCCACACGTCTCGCAGTGTCGGTTGGTCATCGTGGCGCCCTGCAAGAGCAGTTCAGAGAGCCGCTGTGTGTGTTCGCGCTTTTGTTCGTCCTCGGCGAACTTCTTTCGAAGCTTTTCGCGTTCGGCCTCCTTATCGAACTCGTCGCTCATGGGCAACCAAACGGGGCTCACGAGCAAAAGCTCGGCGGGGTCGACCGACGGACGCTCACTCCTCGGTGATCGTTCGTTCGGCGTTGGGGTCAAGCTCGCCGGCGTGGATCTTCGCCCCGTCTTGGGCCACCTGCCGACCGAGCACGGCACACTTGATCCGCATCGGAGAGACGTCGACCCCGAGCAGGTCGGTGACGTCGTCGGTTTCGAGCGCGTCCAGCTCGTCGGTCGTCATCCCGTGCAGTTCCTCAGAGAGCATGCTTGCGGCCGCCATCGAGATCGCACAGCCGTCGCCGGTAAACCGGGCCGCCGCTATCGTCTCGCCGTCGTCTGCGAGGTCGACCTCCATCTGGATCGTATCGCCACAGGAGGGGTTCTCGCCGACGTGGGTAAAGTCCGGATCCTCGAGTTCCCCGTAGTTTCGGGGGTTCTTGTAGTGGTCGAGGATCTGCTGTCGGTACATGTCCGAGCCAAGTCCCATTGCTGTTTGAACTAGGCCTGTCGCCGGCAAAAGCGTTCCGTCGGGCTGGAGTCGACCGCGTCAGCGACTCACGCGAAGAGATCGCGTGCCGCGGTGACCGCCTCGACGAGCACGTCGACCTCTTCGACGGTATTGTAGACGTAAAACGAGGCGCGCACGGAGGCGGCTACGCCGAGTTTGTCGTGTAGCGGCTGGGTACAGTGATCACCTGCGCGGACAGCGACGCCGTAATCGTTGAGGATACTCGAGAGGTCGTGGGCGTGGACGCCGTCGACGTTGAACGCGACGAGCCCGCCACGTTCGTCGCCGGCGGGGCCGTAGATCTCGACGCCGTCAAGGTCGCTCAATTGTTCGTGTGCGTACTCGGCAAGCAGCTCCTCGTGTGCTTCGATCCGCTCGAGACCGATCGACTCGATGTACTCGATCGCAGCGGCGAGGCCGATCCCCTGGGCGATCGAGGGCGTCCCGGCCTCAAACTTCCACGGTAAGTCCTCCCACGTCGACTCCTCGAAGGTCACCTTTCGGATCATCTCACCGCCATAGAGGTACGGCTGCATCGATTCGAGCAGTGCCTGGCGGCCGTAGAGCACACCGATACCGGTTGGACCGCACATCTTGTGGCCCGAGAACGCGAAGAAGTCGACGTCGAGGTCGGCGACGTCGACCGGACGATTCGGCACCGACTGTGCACCGTCCGCGAAGATGAGGCCGTCGTGTTCGTGGGTCATCGACGCGAGCTCGCTGATTGGGTTCACCGTCCCGAGCGTGTTCGAGATGTGGACGACAGACACCATGGCCGTGTCGTCGTCGATTTTCGCGGCCGCATCATCCATGTCGAGGGTCCCATCGGATTCAACCTCGATGTAGCGGACGTCGGCACCGGTGCGAGCGCCTATCTGCTGCCAGGTGACGAGTGAGGCGTGGTGTTCCATCTCGGTGAGCACCACGTTGTCCTCGGGCCCGAGCGTCTCGAGACCCCACGCGTACGCGACGAGGTTCATCGCCTCAGTCGTGTTCTTCGTGAAGATCACCTCTTCGCGGCCCGCGGCGCCGATGAAGTCGGCGACGGTGTCGTGGGCCTCCTCGTAGGCCACCGATGCCTCCTGGCTCAGCTGGTGGATGCCGCGGTGAACGTTGCTGTTGTACGTGCGGTAGTAGTCCGCTATCGTCTCGACGACCGGATCGGGCGTGTGTGAGGTCGCCGCGTTGTCGAGGTAGACGAGGTCGACGTCGTCGTCGGGCCCCTCGCCCGGGGTCGTCGGGTCACCCCCGACCGATCGCTCGAGGATCGGGAAATCCGCGCGGAGGGCTGCCACATCGAACGGATACTGTTCGGGTGCTTCCATTGTCGATGTAAGGGGCTCTATCACTAACACACCTTCGGTCCAATGGATGCACGCGACGACGCGGGAACTGGTGCGCTTTTGAACGGTGAGCGTCTTCGTGGAGGTATGACCGAAACGCTCACGCTCGCGACCCGGGGCTCTGCGCTCGCGCTCCGACAGGCCGCGACCGTCCGCGACGCGCTCTCGACCCGCCGTCGCGACGTCGAGATTCGCCGGGTCGAGACCCGCGGCGACCAGATCCCAGACGAGCTGATCCACCGGCTCGGGCGGATCGGGGCGTTCGTCCACGCCCTCGACGAGGAGGTGCGCGCCGGCGACGCCGACCTCGCCGTCCACTCGATGAAAGACGTCCCAACGGAGGGGCTCGACGACCTCGTCGTCGCCGGCGTTCCCGAGCGAGCGCCCGCTGGCGACGTCCTCGTCCATCCAGAGGGCGCGGCACTCGCCGAGCTTCCGGCAGGCGCCGTGGTCGGGACGGGGTCGCTCAGGCGAACCGCACAACTCGGAGCCACTCGGCCGGACCTCGCGGTCGAGCCGATCCGCGGAAACGTCGACACCCGTCTCGAGAAGTTGCTCGCGCCTAGACTCCAAGCGGAACACGAGCAACGACTGGTCGCCGCCGGGGAGCTCGAGGAGGTCCCCGAAAACGACGCGGACGACACCGGCGACGACGCAGGCGACACCCCAAACGACGAGGCGTCGTTCGAGCGGAGCGTCGACGAGTGGTTCGATGCGCGCTCCGAGCTCGAGCGCGCGGCGATGGAGCGGCGCGTCGAGACCGAGTACGACGCGCTCGTGATGGCGGAGGCCGGACTCCGCCGGGCCGACCTCTACGATGCGGAACGAACGACCCGACTCCCGCGAGACGAGTTCGTTCCGGCGGCCGGGCAGGGAACGATCGCGGTGACCGCGACGAACCCGGAGGTGATCGAGACGATCCGGTCTGCGGTCGACCACCCGCGAACGCGTGTCGCAACGACGGTCGAACGGACGATCCTCGCCGAGCTCAACGGCGGGTGTATCGCTCCCATTGGCGTTTCGGCGCGGGTGCAAGGCGAGCACGTCCACACTCGTGTCCGGGTGCTCTCGACCGACGGCACCGAGGAAGTGGGTGGAACACGTGATCTGCCGATCCAATCGCACGCGAGCGCAGCCGAGGCCTTCGCGGCCGACCTCGCCGACCGCGGCGCGAGCGACCTGATCGCGGCTGCACGCGCCGCGGTTGAAGAAGAACCAACCGGCGAGGGGACAGCAGACGGCGAACAAAACGGGGACGGCGGGAGTCGACCCGAGGAGAGCGTCGATGTCTGAGCCGGAGTCACACCCCGACTCGGGCGAGGAGGGGATGGTGTACCTCGTCGGGTCGGGGCCAGGCGACCCTGACTTGCTCACGGTAAAGGCGGCGCGGCTGATCGAAACAGCCGACGTCATCCTCCACGACAAGCTGCCGGGGCCGGAGATACTCGGACGAATACCCGAAGCGAAACGCGAGGACGTTGGCAAGCGCGCCGGCGGTGAGTGGACGCCACAAGAGTACACGAATCGGCGGCTCGTCGAGTTGGCACACGAAGGAAAGACCGTGGTGCGGCTGAAAGGCGGTGACCCGTTCGTCTTTGGCCGCGGCGGCGAGGAGGCCGAGCATCTAGCCGACGCCGGGATCCCGTTCGAGATCGTTCCGGGGGTCACCTCTGCGATCGCCGGACCCGCGGTCGCCGGCATCCCTGTCACCCACCGTGAGTACACCTCATCGGTCTCGTTCGTCACCGGCCACGAGGACCCGACAAAAGACGAGTCGGCCGTGGACTGGGAGGCGCTTGCTGCCACCGGCGGGACGATCGTCGTGTTGATGGGCGTCGGCAAGCTCCCGGCGTACGTGGCCGAACTACGGGCGGCCGGACTCGCCGCCGACACCCCGGTCGCCCTCGTCGAGCGCGCGACCTGGCCCGGGATGGCCGTTGCGACGGGGACACTTGAGACGATAGTCGACGTGCGCGATGCGACCGGGATCGAGCCACCAGCGATCACCGTTATCGGGCCGGTCGCTGCGACCCGTGACCGCATTGTCGACTTCATACAGAACCGATACGACGCGGATTCGACGGGAGACGACGCAGGGACGTCGAGTAGCGAATCGACCGGCGGCGGTGGTGGTGAGCCGTCGTGAGCAACGATGCGTCCCCGATGGTCGCCGTGTTTCGACCCGCAGACGAGCGCATCGACCAAGCCGTCGAGTTCCTCGAGTCACTCGGAGCGACGCCAGTTCCGGACCCGATGCTCGCAGTCGATCCGACGGGAGCGACGCCCGCAGACGCCCCCGTCATCGTCTTCACGAGCAAGACGGGAGTCGAGCTCGCCGCGGAAGCCGGATGGATCCCGGGTGAGCGGACCCTCGTCGCTATCGGCCCGGCGACCGCCGCGGCGGCGCGTGACGCCGGGTGGTCGGTCGACATCATTCCCGAGGAGTACACATCCACAGGCCTCGTATCGGCGCTTCGGGGACGCGTCGAGGGCGAACACGTGAGCGTAGCTCGCTCGGATCACGGAAGCGATGTACTACTTGAGGGACTCGACGACGCGGGCGCACAGGTGATCGAAACGGTTCTGTACCGGCTCCAGCGCCCGGCAGCCGCCGGCGAGTCGGCCGAGTTGGCTGCCGCCGGCGACCTCGATGGACTGGCGTTTACCTCCTCGCTCACCGTCGAGCACTTCCTCGCGGCCGCCACGGACCGGGGCGTGCGCGATGAGGCAGTGGCAGGTGCAAACGACGCAGTCGTCGGCGCGATCGGTCCGCCAACAGCCGAGACGGCAGCCGACTGTGGCCTCACGGTCGACGTCGTTCCCGAGGCCGCCGACTTCGAGGCGCTCGCAACGCGGGTCGTCGAGGCTGCGACCGAGTAGACGGCCGGACCGGACGGCGACTGATTGGGTGATCGAGGCCCTCACAACCTCACAGAGATCCGGCGTCATCGACGGCGACCGACGCCTATTCGTCGACGGCGACCGCAGCGACGACATGCTCAGGTACGTGACGACGAACGCCGGGAAGGTCCGCGAGGCGGAGACATACCTGGCGGACGGGACGGTGCGCCAGCTCGATTTCGACTACACGGAGATCCAGGCCGACTCGCTCGCGCCGATCGCAGCACGTGGGGCCCGAGAGGCGTACCGCGAGGCGGGCGGTCCCGTCCTCGTCGACGACGCGGGACTATTCATTGAGGCGCTCGACGGCTTCCCCGGTCCGTACTCGTCGTACGTCGAGACCACGCTCGGGATCGACCGAGTGTGGGCGATCGCCCGCGACCTCGAGAACCGACGCGCCGCGTTTCGGTGCACGCTCGCGTACTGTGACGGCGACGACTTCGCCGCCACGCCGGACCCGATAGACCGCGGTGACCGGAGTGCGGCTGCGGCCGCTGG
>Ga0209965_1000176_pt1 | contig 22954 bp, 23 predicted proteins | sample SalPon2_B_H2O_MG_FD_185707 | JGI IMG/M metagenome (GOLD analysis project Ga0209965, IMG submission 185707) | Salt pond water microbial communities from South San Francisco under conditions of wetland restoration - Salt Pond MetaG R2_B_H2O_MG... | ecosystem: Environmental > Aquatic > Non-marine...
AGATGTTTCGGACGCGGGTTCGACTCCCGCCGCCTCCACCATGAGCACATTCTTTGAGGTCTTGGTTGTTACCAGCGTAGCAAAAACGGCGACAGAGTGTGCTCACTGATGGGGGCGTCATGGTTTCGACGAGGCAGACGAGTCATCGTGGAGAATCGGCAATGCTGAAGCCGTTAGGATTGGGCTTGTCCCGGTCGTAGAAGCAAACTAAAATAGTCGCAAACGACAATTTTTATTCTGAGGATTTCGCACTAGCTGCTTAATCACTCTGGGTCTGGCCCACCTGTAAACAGAACGGGCCAAATTTATTTTATCAAATACCTACATTCTTCCAATTCAGGAATATAATCTTTTAAATATATTCCTCGTATTTCATCCAGTCTATCGTTTTCTTTAAAAAAATCACTCAAGGCATCCAAATCACACGCTGGACTTGTTTTATAATAGTCATACAAGCTGTCTATTCCTGACTTATTGCTCTTCGAATCCGCGTAGTATGCGTTAGTTTTTTTACATCTCTCCATACTTTTCAATACTAATTCATGGTTTGGGTGATTGTAAGCACTTTGGGTTCTTCGATGATTAACTTGAAAATATATGCCACTCATTGGGAATTCTCGGTCTATAAACTCATAAAGCAAATACAAATTTGTAATATTATAAATTCCGGGGACTGTGTTTATACTAATTACATGACCATGCGATTGAAGCAATTTAGCGTTTTTTATAACTATATCCCAATCTGAACCATGCCTCCAGTAATCATTAATTTTTCCATATCCATCCAAACTTATTGAAAAACTTACCTGTGGGAAATGATTTACAAGATCCAAAAATGTATCGCTAATTTGTTGAGCATTCGTACAAAAACATAAATTAAAATCGGTTTTCTTTTTTTTAATACATTTACGCATAAATTCTAAGACATCTGGCATTATTGTGGGTTCTCCACCATGAATATAAACTCTATGTTTACTTGTCAGTGTGTCTATTTTTATAGATTCAAGTGCATTAGATGTCTGTTTAATTGATTTTACTGATTCAATATTGAACTTTTTTGCTTCTTTTGCTATCAGGTGACTACTTCCCGGGTTACAACTCCTACACATTAAGTTACATAGATTGCTAGAAAAAATTTCATAATAATATGGATCTTCAATTTTTTCTAAGTCCTCAAGGCTATTAATACCAAGTTTAGATATCCATTCTTTAGTGTCAAATTGTCGGTAACTTTCTATATTATTTTCTTCATATTTGTAACAATATTCACAATGGTCTGGTAGTTTTTCGCCAGATAGCATTTTATTCCGTATTTTATTAAAATCTGAATCATTTTTCCAAGAATCCATCTCCGATATATGTTTGATTGGCTTGCGTGATCTAGCACACAATGTTAGAATTCCTGAACCATTATAGAACGCTTCATGGTGCTCTATCCATGGATAAATGCAAAAGCTAGGATTATTTTTAACAAGAGAATCAAAAAACGTAAGATTTTTTATATTGTTGTTATCTCTAAATTCAGTATCAACAATATTTTTAGACTCAAGTTCTTTTAATAATTTAAAAGAACTCAGTAATAATTTGGGATGTGACCACTCATCTGATGGCTGATCTAATAATATAACTTTGTCAAATTTGCTTGCTAATGCCATAATTTGACTAAAGTTTAAATCAACCAATGTAGTGTGATAGTATCCATATTCTATGAGTGGAAATGATGGATTATCAATAATGCCATTGTTTTTCATTGATGATTTTTTAGCTAAGGTAGTTACTTTCTCATCAGTTGAATAACTATTAGTTCCTAGGACTAATATTTTTTTATTTCTCATTAAAGTGGGTTTTTCCTAAATATTTTTTATATTTATTGGACTAATATATAGATAATCAAAAAAAGTGTGTATAAATGATTGAAATTACAGAAACTGCAAAAGAAAAAATAGTTGAAATTCTTAAAGAAGAAAATAACCCCAACCTTAAACTAAGAACATTCATTGAAGGTGGTGGTTGTTCAGGATTTCAATATGGGTTTGCATTAGTAGAAGACCAAGATGACTCAGATTGGGAGTTTGACCTTAACGATGAATATAAAGTTGTTGTTGATTTCTTTAGCATGCAATATCTTGAAGGTGCCAAAATAGACTATACCGAGGGGCTGATGGGCGAACAGTTCGTCATTGACAACCCCAATGCTGATACTACTTGTGGGTGTGGTTCTAGCTTTGGTGTTTGATAGTGGAATATCATAGTCTTTTTATAGTTTTATGTGCTATTCCAATTGGGATTTTGGCAGGGATGATGCCGGGTGTCCCAACATCTGTTGTATTACTCTTAACTTTTCCTGTTATATACAATCTGCCATTTGATTTTCTTATCGCATTTTATGCTGCAGTCGCAATCTGCACACAATTTTCAAATAGTGTCGTAGCAATTTACGCAGGAATACCCGGAGACCTCACGGCGTTACCCGTGGTGAGGGAAAGGGACAATTTATTGCGGTTGTTTTCTTTAAAAGAAAATTTATATAGAACTGCAGTTGCGAGTGTATTTGGAACACTGGTTGCATTTTTAATATTATTATTTTTTGTCAGATACTTAAGTCAATATTCTATCTTTTTATTAAGAACAGAAGTCCTTTTTTCTGCTATGTTAATAATTTTTGTTGGCTGTATATTTTGGCCTAACAATTCACCATTGACAAATTTTATTATAGCAATAATTGGTGGGATTATTGGCATTGTTGGTTTTAATAATATTTTACTAATAGACTTTTTAACTTTTAATAACTCTTATCTTTATGGTGGCATTCCTATTTTTCCTGCTTTTATAGCACTGTATGCTATGCCAAATTTATTAAAATTAAATAAGCAGAAAAAATCTTACACTTTGGCCACCGATAGTGTTGAGCTGTCGTTCATCAGCGGACAAAAAAACGGCAAGGCAGTGTTGTTGGGCAGTTTAACAGGTAGTATAGCTGGCTTAGTGCCGCTATTAGGAACATATTCTAGCTCTAGTGTTGCATATTGGTTTGCAAAAAAACTAAAATTTAATTCCATCAACAGAGTTATATGTTCAGAATCCAGCAATAGTGCGGCGTTCATCATAGTTTTGGCCCCATTGCTCGTGTTTGGTATTGCCATTGTTCCCAGTGAGTTAATACTATTAAATTTGCTTTCTGTGAATGGTTGGGTTATAGAAGATGTCACGCCGAAAACATTATATTTTCTGGCAGGAGTTTCTTTTGTATCCGTGGTCTTTGGGTATTATTCTTGTACCAAATTAGCAAGACCACTAGTAAATTTTATTGCTAATTCAGGAAGTTGGATGCCATGGATTTTTTTCTTGACACTGCTTGTAAACGTATATATAATGGCAGGGTATACGAATGAAGAAGGTATATATTTCATCACATTCATTCTATGTTCATTAGTGTCACTGTTTTTTAATAAAAACAACATTGATCCAGTTCCACTAATATTTTCATGGGCGATAGGTGAACAACTGATAGCAACCTCGGTTCGTATGCTTAACTTATATTCATAACGAGGATACGTATATATATATGATTAAAAAAATACTATCTCTAACGGCGTTAGCCATGGTGGTTGGCGTTGCACAGGCAGACCAAGACTTGCGACTTGTGCTTCCAATGTCTCCGGGCGGCGGAACCGGAACGATGAGTAAGTTTGTGGAACAACATTTAGAAGAAAATGGCTACAACGTAGATCTTCAAATTGTCGGCAATGTCGCTAATGCAAAGCGAATCTACCAAGACCCGTCTGACGTCCCAACCATTGTTGCATGGGAAAATGGATATCTTTTAGAAGAAGGGCATATTGGAAACATTGGTGCACCATCAAGTGAAGACTTTTTTAATGTTTGGTTCTGGGCTCCGTATTACGCATGCTCAGTCGACGGCTACGATGACATCTTAACCGCCGATGCAAACTTGGGTCTCAACCCCCACCCCAGTTTTCCGCAGTGGTTCGTGGATGCTATCGTAGAAGAAAATCCCGGCATTAACCCAATCACATACCCAAGCAGTGCAGAAATTAAAACCGCGTTAGTTTCTGGAGAGATTGATTTAACTATCAGTGATAGAGCACTTGCATGGCAAAATGAGGGGCTTGTTAACTGTCAGTATAATACTAGCACAGAAAATGCAAGTGGTCTGCCACCACTGGGTAAGGCAATGGGTCAAGACGGACTTGGTTTTAGTTTGGTAGTTTATTCGTTTGCCTTAAACATGGACAGTGAAACAATTGCATCTGTCCGAGAGGATTTCCAATCTGCATTACGCTCCGAACAAGTTGTTAAATTTTTCAACGGTCGTGGTGCTGACCAAACAGTTATGCAAAAGACTGGCAGTGAGCAATTAGATTTTCTTAACTCAACACTGGGCAATTAATTAAGCAAGTAAGTGACTTAATTAGATAGACACAAAAAAGCAGTTTTTAAAACTGCTTTTTTTAAGGGAACAAAAAAAAATATAATGCATCAAAAATATGAATGGTTAGTAAATGATAAAAAATTTTTTAATAGAAGAGATTGTGTTCTTTACTGCTACAACAATAATATTAATATTGGCGAGTCAACTTTCTATGTTCCAACATTACCAAGCATTGTAGAAGAACCAGAAAACTTAAATCTTTATGCTGCTGCTAAGCCAATGATTGGCGAGTTTAAATCATACAACAAAAAATTAATTTTAATGTTTAGTGGAGGGCCTGACAGTACCTTAGTCTTGCATTGCTTTTTACAAAATGGAACCGCACCTGACGAAATTGTTGTCTATACAGCAGATATGTTTAATGGTAAATCACCATACAATACGTACATGGTAGAAACCGAACAAGCCAAAAAATACTTATATGCCTTAAAAGAAAAATATTCAGCACTCAAAAACACAAAAATAACAGAAATTACTCTAGATGCTGCATATTGCGAAAACATATACAACGATATAAATTGGACTGAAAAATATTATGCAATGGATTTTCATGTTGATAGTTGCACGGCGTTGTTCCACCATCCGTTAATCGATGATGACAACAGTATTTTTATTCGAGGCGGTGCAACGCCAAAAATTTATGTGGAGAACAATGAGTTCTATGCGTATTATGTTGATAAACAATCAGGTGAAGCAGCAGCCGCACAGAACCGTTCTGTTGATTTTTTTACATATAACAAAGAATTTTTCTCTGCTTACGTCTGCTCTTTGGTTAAAAATACACCATCATATTATACGAAAGAAGAGGGTTTAACTCGTTCAGACGAGAATTTACTAAAATTTAATATACCAGAAATAAAAAATAATGCCAGTTCTGCTCCAAAGACGTTTCCTAAAGGAGTTGACAAAACGTGTTCATTAAAATATCCTGAAGACTTTGTAGCCAGAATTAACACTACAAATATTAAAAACTGGGTTTTATACCTAGAAGCATGTCGATTACAGCCAGATTGGTTCGATTTGTATAAGAAAGGAATACACCATAAAAAAGAATGGGTTGAGTTTTTTCATAGTGCTCCCGGAACTCTTTCAAGACCAATACAAATTAAAGTATCCTTGACATAGCAGGGATTATCCGATACAATCGGTCTTAAATTCAATTAAAGGAAAACAACATGTCTGAATCTGATACACGAACAGTTACGCCCACTGGTATTCGTAAAGCACTCACAAAATGTTTTAATATTCAGCGGCCACTGTTTTTGTGGGGCCCGCCCGGTATTGGCAAGTCTGAAATTGTTGCAGATGTTGCTAAAGAGATGGGCGGTCTTATGATCGATCTCCGGTTGGGGCAAATGGACCCGACTGATATTCGTGGCATTCCTTACTATAATAAAGAAGAGGGTATTATGGATTGGGCTCCACCCATTGATCTGCCCGATACCAATACAGCGGCACAATATCCAGCGGTTGTTCTGTTTCTTGATGAAATGAACTCTGCTCCACCTAGCGTTCAGGCTGCTGCATACCAATTAGTACTAAATCGCCGTGTTGGCAAATACGTTCTTCCTGACAATGTCGTACTGGTTGCTGCGGGCAACCGTGAAAGTGATAAGGGTGTAACTTACCGCATGCCCACACCACTGGCTAACCGATTTGTGCATCAAGAAATGCGTGTCGATTTTGCTGATTGGCAGGAGTGGGCAGTAAGTAATGGTATCCATAGTGATGTTGTTGGTTATCTGTCTTTTGCCAAACAAGATCTGTATGACTTTGATGCAAAGAGTGCAAGTCGTGCATTTGCTACTCCACGTTCATGGTCATTTGTATCAGAACTTCTTGAAGATGATGACCTTGATCATGACACGCTAACTGATCTTGTTTCTGGCACGATTGGTGAAGGTCTGGCAATCAAGTTTATGTCACATCGCAAAATTTCTAACAAGATGCCACTGGCTGAAGATATTCTCGCTGGCAAAGTGACTACGCTTGAGGTCAATGAAATTTCTGCTATGTATAGTTTGGTTATCAACCTCTGTTATGAGCTTAAGCAAAATCTTGAAAATGAAATTGATGGAAAAGATTTCCACAGAATGGCAGATTATTTCTTTCGCTATATGATGGATAACTTTGAGCCAGAACTAGTTGTTATGGGAGCCCGGGTAGCACTTACTACCTATAATCTTCCGTTACAACCAACCAAGTTAAAGAACTTTGAAGAGTTCCATTCTCGGTACGGCAATTATATTGTTCAGGCTAACTCATAAGTAATTTCCCATACCACAAAAAGGCGGCATTGCCGCCTTTTATTATTCACTCATCCAGTATTTTCTTAAATATCAGCGAATGAAATACAAACTGCATTATACTGACCGTAGACATCGATATCACAATCACTTTTTTTGTTATATCAGTTTTTCAAAATATATGGGCCAAGACATTGGACCACTTAATTTTTGTAGGGCAGTTGATTGGTTCACCGAAAAATATGGCGTATCATCTGAAGTTCGTCAGTGGAATGAGATGCGAGACTGGCAAATTGTTTCTAGGCGAATAGTAGCCTCCACTAAGCCATACTATACTTCAGAAGTATTAGAAGACGTTGACAAATATGCTAATCCTTACTGGTCTTGGTCCAATGGCACAGAAGATTTAAGAATTTATATTTGTAGTGAAAAAGAATTGTCATTCTTCCACTTATCGTTTTCTTAATACCCCCTTGATTAAACATCTTAATGTTTGTTATAATAATATTATTAAAACGCGAAGGACATAATAATGACTGAAGAAATCACCAAAACAACTGAGTTTGATCCTGCTCTCGATAGAGAAGTGCGAGAGTTACTAGTCACTGCACGGGTTGGTCTTTTGCTTAAAGCAAACTTCTTTGGCAATCTTGCCACTAGGATGAAGTTAGTCAATGCAGATTCTTGGTGTCCTACCGCTGCAACTGACGGTCGTAACTTTTATTATAATTCTGAATTTATTAAAAGCCTTCGTCCTGCTGAACGAGAGTTTTTGTTTGGTCACGAAGTTCTCCATTGTGTGTATGACCATATTGGTCGGCGTGGTGAGCGTGACCCACAGTTATGGAATATTGCTAATGATTACTGTGTTAATGCCGATCTAAAAAAACACGGCGTGGGTGAGTTTATTACCACTGTAGATTGTCTATATGATACCAAGTACATTGGTTGGAGTTCAGAACAAGTTTATGATGATCTTTATGAAAACGCTGAAAAAATTGATGCTGATGATTTAATTAAAAAACTATTAGACGAGCATCTTGATGATAAAGGCGATGGTAATAGCAACGGTGAGAATGATAATGACGACGCCAATGGTGATTCGTCAAGTAAGCGTCCTGTCATCAGTGAAGAAGAACGAAAACAAATCCGTGATGAAATTAAAGAAGCCATGCTCGCTGCTGCACAAGGTTCTGACCCGGGCACATTGCCCAAGGGTGTTCGTCGGATGGTGCAAGACCTTGTTGATCCACAGTTAAACTGGAGAGATTTGCTGCAGGTTACCATGCAATCCAAAATTAAAGATGATTATACTTGGAATCGGCCAAGTCGTCGTTCTTGGCACATTGATGCAGTTCTTCCGGGTCACAATGATGCTGAAACAGTTAATATTGCTATTGCACTAGACTTATCGGGATCCATTCGTGAAACGCAGATTAGAGATTTTCTAAGTGAAGTGCAGGGCATTACTGAAACATTTACATCATTTACTCTACATGTTTTTAGTTTTGACACTGAGATATACAATTATCAAGTATTCAATTCTGATAACTTAGATTCAATTGCTGAATATGAATGTATTGGTGGTGGTGGCACTGCGTTTAGTTGTATTTTCAACTTTCTAAAAGAAGAACAAATTGACCCAGACCAGTTAGTAATTTTCACTGATGGGTATGTGAGTGACTGGGGTGATTCTGATTACTGTGACACACTATTTATACTTCATAGTTTTGGAGATAGTGCTGAAACACCTTATGGTACTGCTGTAAAATATGACTCAGATAGGAATACATAACTTTTGTTATATGCGGTTATAATACAGGTAAATAACACACTATGAGTGAAGAAACTGAAAACCAAGAAACATTAACAATAAACGATTTGTTACAGATTCAAAAAATTATAGATGTTGCTGTACAACGTGGTGCTTTTAAGGCCGATGAAACTCGAATTGTGGGTGAAACATATGAAAAAATTTCATTGTTTCTAAATTCTATCGGATCTGCAGAAGAAACAGCAACAAATCAAGACGAACCAACCGAGGAGAATTCTCAAAATGATTAAACACGTAGGCAAAAATGGTGACCGCAAAGTTGCCGTAGTATTCAAACAAGTTCCTGATGAAGAGCATATGGCATTAGTAATTTACCCTGACCTTTTACCGGGCGAGTGGGATTCTGCTATTATGAAAGCAATTGAAAGTCCTGAGGGGCAAGCAGCAGACGATCTAGGTGATGTGCTGCATAGAAACCTCCTGCCCAATGGCAATGCCATTCTAGAGTCCTTACACCGTGAAGGAATGATTAAGAAAGTACAGACTAGTCAGATTATAATGACACCAAAGCCGGGTTCTACAATTCGTCTTGATGAATTAAATACTATTCTAAACGAAATGAAGCAGGGTGAAGACGCTGTTAAACGTCTATCTGACCTTGATCAAAATGCTGGAATGGTTGACCCACGTGCACAACAGGTTCAAGAGGCTGCACAGGGTGCACAGAACGTTCTTGACGATAGCAAACTTGCACAAGAATTTGAGCAACAGGCCGCACGGATGAAGACAGAAGCAGAGTCTCTAATGGCAGAAAGTGATAGATTACTCAAAGAGGCTGCAGAGTTAAAAGGTGAGCCAGCACCAAAGAAACCTGCTAAGCGTGGTCGCAAGCCTAAATCAGAGACTAAGACACAAACCGCAAAAACAACTTCCTCGTAGATTATGAATCCAGCCGAAAAAGGTTTTGTAGAGCGATGGTCTGACATAATAAATTCGGTAGACAAAACAATAATACCAATTGAATATGTAAAACGTGTCACAGTTAATATTGATAACGGAAACCATAAAACAATTGATATTGACAAAATGAAGAGACAGGGATTGTCTCCTGACACTATTGAAACCATATTTTATGAAACCATCGCAAACATTGGTGTTGATCTCAACGACACTGACTTCTATGTTGATATTGATGCCGTTGGAAAAATGATACAAAAAGAAACCAACAAACTATTAAATTTAAATTAACAAACTTAATGACTATAGGAGAAAAAATCATCATGAGTTATACCCCCGGAAAAACATCCAAACTATTAGACATGCTTGAAGGGACTGCAACTGAATGGATGGAAAATCAAGTTACAGAATTCTATTCTGTCGAAGATAGTGACGAGTTGACAAAAGAGCAAATTTTAGAAATTCATGAGTATAAAGAAAGTGATGATTGTGACCCAATTATTGGACTTGCTCTAGGTAATTTGATTAATTCTTGGGAGATGGTACATGATGAAGAGGTAGACCCTCTGTGAATGTAAAATTAATATCATATTCACAACCATCGCAAGAACTACTTGATCAAAACCTTGATGATGTGCAAGATCTTATTGCATATTGTGCAAGGGTGAGCAACCCAAATAATCAATATAATACTGAGACTTCAACTAAGTTATTGAACTTCTTGGCTAAGCATGCACATTGGAGCCCGTTTGAGATGGTTTCTGCATGCTTGGAGATTGAGACAACTCGTGATATTGCAAGGCAAATTTTGCGGCATCGTAGTTTCTCTTTTCAGGAATTTTCTCAACGATATGCAAACCCCACACAAGACCTAGAGTTTGTTATTCGAGATGCACGTCTTCAAGATAGTAAAAATCGACAGAATTCTATTGATCTCGATGATACTAAAATGACTGAGCGTATTCTAAGAGAAATGTGGAATGAAAAACAGGCAGATGTCATTCAAGCGTCCCGAGAAGCATACGAATGGGCGATTGAGAATGGTATTGCAAAAGAACAGGCACGTGCGGTTTTGCCTGAGGGCAATACTATGTCAAGGATGTATATGAATGGCACTATTCGTTCATGGATTCACTATATACAATTGAGATCTGGTAATGGCACACAGAAAGAGCATGCTGAGATTGCAAAAGTCTGTGCTGAAGTAATTGCAAATATCTTTCCGCTCAGTAAAGAATACGCTTCTGAATAAAGTATATACTTGACACCGGCACCCTTTTTAATATATGATTGTCGCTCCATTTGCAACAAAATAGAGAATATATCATGAAAGTGCTTACACTTTGTTGGGATCCGGAAATTGGCGAAGGCCACGCAAACCTAGATAAGATTAATGAAAAACTATTTGGAATTGAAAAAGTTGATTTTCTGGATGATGTAATCAATATGCTTGTTGAAGCAAGAGATAATGTCAACTGGGTTGATGATTATAAAGAAATTCTAGAAAACGAAAAAGCATGAAAATACTGATAACTGGTGGCCTAGGATTTATAGGCCACCATCTTATTGAACACTTGTATAATTTGGGTTACCAAGCAATAGGTATTGATAGTGCCACAGATTATGACGTATCTGATTCATCAACAATAGAAACACTCATTTCGTCTAGGTTAGAATCTATCCCCGATAATATCAACATCTACAAAACTGACATAAACTACTATTCAGAACTATCAAATATTTTTGAAAATGAATCATTTGATACTGTGATACACTTGGCCAGTTTTCCTCGCCAGAAAACCGTAGAAAAAAATCCATCACTAGCTGCTAGAACGATGATTGAGGGTACTATAAATGTTCTTAGAGCATCTAGTAATGCCAATCGTTTTATTTTTATAAGTTCTAGTATGGTCTACGGTGACTTTAATGGCTCAGTTGATGAAGAATCTCCGTGTAATCCAAAAGGGCAATATGGAATACTAAAATTAGCAGGAGAAAATCTAGTCAAAGATTGGTCTAGGGGTAATAACATCCCATATACGATAATCAGGCCAAGTGCAGTATATGGTTCTAGAGATATTGATGACAGAATAGTTCCAAAGTTTCTTAATGCAGCAGTCAAGAATCAAACACTAAATGTTAATGGAAAAGATGAGTCAATTGATTTTACACATGTTGATGACTTGGTTGATGGTATTGCGTTAGCCGTAGAAAGCAAACAAGCAAAAAATCAAACTTTTAATATGACGCGTGGTTCTGCAAGAACAATCTACGATGCAGCGGAAATAGCCGTTGGCCTTGCTAGCACTGGGAGAATATCAGTTAATGAGCCTGATTCTTCTTATCCTAGTAGAGGAACCTTGGATATTTCTAAAGCTAAAGACATACTTCATTACAACCCGTCCATTGATATAGAGTCTGGGTTTGAAAAAACGTACCAGTGGCTCATTCAAAACAAATAGCAATAATGAATCATATACCATTCTCAAATATACCACGGCAATACAAAAATTTACGCGAAGAAATTTTAGATGTCACTGATAAGGTTTTATCTAGTGGCAATCTCATGGATGGGGAATACACGCAAAAATTTGAATCGTGGTTGACAGAAAAAAATAATGACGGCTATGCTGTTACCTGTGTAAGCGGGACTGTTGCATTAGAAATAATAGCAAAATACATAATGCATGATACACTTGCATATGATGATTCTACAACGCCAACAGTAATTCTACCATCATTGTCATATGTTGCTACAGCAAATGCATTTGTTAATGCTGGTTGGAATATTTGTTTTGCAGATGTAGATAAGCATGGATTAATAAAGCCAGAATCTATTCAGGATGACAATAGATCACAATTGACTGTTTTGGTTGGATTATATGGTGGTGATATAAAAAAAGCATTTGCAAAATCTGGTTCTGACTTAGTAATAGAAGATGCAGCACAACATTGGTTATCAGATTCTTGTCAACGATATGGTTTTGCATCGGCTATAAGTTTTGACCCTACTAAAAATTTTGGCAATTATGCTAACGGTGGTGCAATAGTTACCGATAACAAAGATCTTGCAGAATATGCGAAACTATATCGAAATAATGGCAAACCGAACAATTCCCAAATAGGTAGTAATTTGCGAATGAGTGAAGTAGATTGTGCTCAACTTATAGTTAAATCAAAATACATTGATGAGTGGCAGAACCGGCGTCGTGAAATTTTTGCATATTGGTTAGATATGTTTGAAAAAAATAGCGTTAATGTTCTTATTGATAAAAATAATTTTAACAAACATTGTTTCCATAAATTTGTAATATCACATAACGATAGAAATAAAGTTAAACAAAGACTTGCAGATAAAAGTATTGAAACAAAAATACATTACGATAAGCCACTATTTGAATTAGATACATTTAAAAACTATCCGAATCCGGGGGTTCTCAGTAACGCAACTATGTTATCTAGAAGCGTATTGAGTTTGCCTTGTTACCCAGAGTTATCAGATAACGAAATTGAATATATTGGTGAGTCAGTTATTGAGAGTACTCGCACTTAAAAAACTTCTCTAACCACTCCCAATCATAACTTAGTTTAAGTTTGTCAAAATCACCATTCACTGATTCATAGTATTTTATCGCATCTTCTGCACCACGAACACTCCACTCTCCATTTTTCCCATCACTAACTTCTCGCCATGTTTCTAACCGATATTCGTTTTCAATGTCGGGCAGACTATCGCGAAGTTTCAAGCATTCTCTAAATGCAGTTCTCCACGTCATCCATGGATCATTGTTAAATTCCGCCGTTCCACTTAGTAGTGGTACCACATCATGTTCTTGGTCAAGTGTGAAATCTAATCCATGTCCTATGTTCTGGAGTGTTAACTTTTTATTATATGCAATCATTGCCATATGGCCGTATTCCAGATGATTAACTGGATTTTTTGCATGAAATATATAATGTTTTCTTTGCTGCATCCTGTCAGGTTGCCATGACCAATCAAAGTCTTCGTTAACTTTTAATTTGGCAAATACACAAAATGCCCAATCGGTATTGCTCTCTTTAAGAGCAGCCTGATAGGCCGCCACACGCCCATCTATACCATCTACTCTCGCGACTCTGTTGGATTTGCCAGAGACAACACTGATCAAGTGTTTCCAATTTTCTTCTGCATTGGTTTCACCATTAGATATAAAAATAATATCTATCGGTGTATCTTTTATCGTATTAGTAAACCTTTTATCTATATGGGGATAATCATATAGTTGTTTATCTATCGTTGCAATGCTCTCTCTTGGTACGATTACAGACCTCGCACCTAACGACAGGGGGGTAATAGTCTTCTTTTTTTCGTCCCATAGTGGAATAGTTGGGATAGAATTGGCATTACTTTTTTGGCAGGAAAAAAGTGTTAAGGGAGAACGCAATTCTTGTTGTTTAATTGCATCAATGTGATTATCATCACCATGGATTACCTCCGGGCAGTTCCACCTTGGCACAGATATTTGATCAACGAAGTTTATATTGTGCCATTCTAGCAGTTCTATATTCATCTGTTCTAACAATGAAGGAATATGAATAAAAAATGTATCTCCAAACTTTTGTTCATTACTGGGGAAAACATGAATCATTCTGCTTTGCCATTGCTCAGGATGCCATGAGAAATTAAAATGCGTATAATCACAAACGGATGAACATACCCAAACATACTCATGCTCATCTTTTGCTTTTTTGGCAATTCTTCTAATCGTGTTCAAATAGTTAGAAGAAAACCGGGTTTTTATTATTTCTAAATTTTTATCTTTTACTGAATTTATAGATTGATCAATATTCTGATCATAATGATCTATTAAATAAATTACTTTTGCAGATCCAGATTTTATGTCGGCTAATATATTCTCAACGTATTTTATATCCGATGCATAATTAACTACATAACGCGGACCACCTGTTTTTTGGTGTTGTGTGCCGAACTGATATATGTAGGGTGGATTACTATAGTCTGGGTGCCAAGTATAATCAAACCCATCAATTTCTATTTCACCATCAATCTCCCAATTGTTATCAATTGAAACCTTTTTGGCTATTATGCTTCTTTCATACTTGACTTCCGATGCATTTGGCACCACATAACGCGGGCCTCCGGTTTTTTGGTGTTGTGTTCCAAACTGGTATATGTAAGGAGGATCTGTGGGGTCAGGGTGCCAAGTATAATCAAAGTCTTCAATTTCAATATTACTATCAATTTCCCATGCATCTGAATATCCAATGCGTGGAATAATAGCATTTTGATACTTTACTCCACAATTATCATCCTTCGGCACAAGATAGGTGCCGCCATCTTTTTGCCACTGACTCGGCCAAGCATGGATATATTGAGAATCCCACGGGGCCGGTTCCCAAAGAAAATCGAAGCCCGAGTAGTCCGATAAATAGTTCAAAATCCAAAAGTATCTAGTTCTAGATTTTTCTCTAGCCTCATCTATGCTATTAACTTGAGATTCATGGGGGGAAACATTTGGTTTTTTACCGAAGTAAAATATATCAAACATGATACGAACCGAAGAAATTTATTTTAACATTTTTAAAAAGTATGTTGACAGTCATATTCCGAAAACTCGGGTATTTTTTTGTGATCCGCCGGGGGCTACTGCTCCTGAAAACTTGATGAATTACGGCAATGATACCATTGAGTACAATTATGTATTCTTACATGATCAAGAGCCAGTTGATGTATCCCTGCATTCGGATCTATTTAGGAGTATACAAATACGCAATGATGATTTATATGACAAATATTTTAACTTTTTACCGGGCGAAAATCAATATTTTTTTGAAATTATCGATCATGGCAAATTAAGAAAAAATGGTGCACTAATCCATAGTGAATACAATAGTGAATTTGTCGAAGAAGCATGCAAAATTCATAATTGGGATAACTACTATTATTTTTTTCATGGATGGGCTGCGATAGAGTGGTTTAGAGGATTCAATTATAGTTTTGTTATTGAACCCCCAGAGTCTAGAAATATTGACTCAAGTTTTATATGTCCAAACAGAATAATAGGTGGGCAAAGAAATCATAGAGTTTTGTTGTTTTACAATATTTTAAAAAATAAAATTAACACAGCAAAAATTAGTATGCCAAAAACATGTCCTCACGAGAGCATTGCCATACAAGACATTGGTAAAAAATATATACAAAAATATCCAGATATCATAGACACCCTAGATTCCGCAGAGTTACCATGGAACTTTGATGGTGAGTCAGGTCACCCAATGGAAAGCTATACATTGGGATTATATGATGAGTGCTTTAGTAGTTTAGCATATATCGTGACGGAAACTGTTTTTTCCGGCAGAAGAAACCATCTAACCGAAAAAATATTTAAACCAATATGTCTGCAAATGCCCTTTATTCTTTTATCAACTGCACATAGTTTAGAGTATTTAAGATCCTATGGATTTCTAACCTTTTCCGAATTTTGGAATGAAGATTATGATCATGAAACTGATGATTTTAAAAGAATAGAGAAAATAGCAAAATTGTCCAGTGAGTTAGACCAATTGTCACCAAAAGAACTAACACAAATGTACAAACACATGATTCCCATTGTCAAACATAATTATAATCATTTTTATAATGGAAATTTCAAAGATATTCTTTGGAATGAAATGTCATCAATGTTAAAAAAATTAAAAAAAGATTTTGAAAAAAAATGATTAACTTTTGCTGTGATACTCTCTACTATAACTTAGATATAAACTGGTTAGAGGAAGATTGGGCGTATATTTACAAAGTTAGCAAGAAAAAAGAATGGCCAGAATTAAAACTGTTTTCTGAATTTGCCAAGCAAAACGAAAACTTTAAAAAGGAATGTTTTAAACTAGGATTAGACCCTGAATCGCAAAAAAGGCGTCAAGATTTAAGATTGTTGCCGTATCCAACCTGCACTAGACACCACGGGATATACAATGAAGAAAGTTGGGGCGAGTTTAGCAGCACTTACCCGCATACTGAACAAGTTAGATTTATTGATTATTGCTATGACGAAGGCGTTGATCACAAGTTGTGGCAGGTGGAAGTTGCTCCTGTCGGTAGTTTTTATGTCATTGGATTAAATATATTTCATCATGACTTTGATTACTTTTCAGAAATATCCACGAGTGCATTTAAGAGATTAAAAGCCGAAGAAATAAACATTTTATTTTTTTATGATGAGGCGGATTGCCCGCTAGAAATAAAAAAATCACTATTAAATTTATGTAAAAAGCACAACATCAATGAAGATAATATATATTTTATTTCAAATAATGTGTATGCTGATAGGATAAAAAACTTTTACTATTTTTTTGATGATGAATTATTGTATAGAAGATCACAAGATTCCTATAATATTGTTCAATATCATGAAAATAATAGAGAAAAAAATTTCACTGCATTGGTCAGAATTCATAGAATATGGCGGAGTTTTTTCATGTCAAATATTTGGCTGCGGGGATTACATAGAAAAGGGTATTTCAGTTATAATTATATTTTTGAATCAGATTCCAAAAATGGAATAGGACCGTTCCAAGAAAATTTATTAAAAGACAATAAAAATTTAATTCAGAATTTTTTGGACAGTGCACCATTTAAGGCAGACTCAATGCCAGACACTGAACACAATGGTTTCAACTTTTCTTGTAGAGATCATTATGAGAACAGTTACTGTAATTTTGTGGTTGAAACCTATTTTGCTAATCCCGATAACACACATGGCAGAGGAATTACTGAAAAAATTTTAAAACCAATATGCCATAATCAATTTTTTATTGTCATTGGGCCACCACATACACTAAAGTATCTTAGAAAATTAGGATACAAAACGTTTAACAGGTGCATCGATGAGTCGTATGATGAAATAGAAGATAACGAAAAACGTATGAACGCAGTAATTGAATTATGTTCATCAATTGCAGATATGTCGATAAACGAAATACATGATTTATATTTAAAATTAAAACCAGAAATTGTACATAATAGTGAACTATTTAATTCTAGTAAAAAACGTCGACTGACGGATTTAATTGATAAACTGAACAATGAAAACTAACCTAACATTTTGTTATGACAAACTGAACCCCGATAATACAGGGTATCCAAATCTTACCAGATCTGGATTGACATGGAAAGAATGGGATTTTCACTGGCCCAAGACAGTTGCTATTCGTTTAAATAATTTTTTTGAAAACAATGGGTATCATTATACAGAGGTCAGTGTAGATGCAGCACCGGTAGGCAGTTGGTACCCTGTTGGAATTTCATGGTTTGATTTTTCTTGTGATTATTTTGCATTAATTCCAAATGATACGCTAGAATTGATACGGAGTCGTAAAATTAAAATATTATTTTATTATCACGAAGGTGACAACCCGTATAGAATAGATGAAAGATTACAAACGCTATGTACCGAACACACATTACCGTCAGACTGTTATTTGTTTATAAGTGCAAATACTGCCGCAAATAATATAAAAAATTTTTTATATTTTAGTGATCATGAATCGTTTTTTGCAAGCATCAATCGCCGACAAAGCAGTAATCTTGCACTTAACACAGAAAAAATTTATGATTTTACGGTATTGTCAAGAGCACATAAATGGTGGCGGGCAACTTGTGTGTTTGATCTATTCCGCAACCATGCACTAGAAAATAGTATATGGAGTTACCACAGTGATTGCGACATTGGTGATGATATTAACGATAATCCAATCGATCTTTCGCGAATAGAACTACCTATTAACGACCTACAGCGGTTTGTTGGTGAGGGACCATACCGATATGATTTAGATTCTTCTCGTTATAATAATCATCGATTCGTTGATTTGAATACAATAAATCAGTCATATTTCAATTTAGTTATAGAAACACATTTTGATACAGACCAAAGTAGTGGAACATTTTTAACAGAAAAAACATTTAAACCGATAAAGTTTGGTCAGCCATTTATTATAATTGGCCCGGCTCACAGTCTAAAATTATTACGGAGTTTAGGTTATAAAACATTTGATAATGTTATTGATAACTCATATGATTCAGTAGAAGACAATACAGAGCGGTGGACAAAAGTAAGAGATACAATACTAAAGATTAAAAAAGAAAATCTTAAAACCTTATTTGACAAATGTTATGAAGATATAATATATAATCAATACCATTTTACATCTAGAATTAAGGACAATTTAGATTATATTGTCAATCAAATTAACTGCAGACAGTAACCCCATATTTTTTCTGAAATCTATCAGCATCTTTTCTATCATTAACCATTGGTTCTCCCCGTATATTGAGACTGGTGTTTAACAACATAGGACATCCAGTCCATACATACCATAATTCTAACAATTTTCTAAATCCAGAATCGTCTTTAGGTACTGTTTGTACTCGGGCAGTGCCATCAACGTGCGTTATCGCTGGGAATAGTTCTGGATGCTTTACTCTTGCAACAGTTTGCATATATGGGCTAGTTTGAAAGCTTGCTGGCATTTCAAAATAATCATGGACGTGCTCTTCTAGTATTGCAGGTGCAAATGGTCTAAACTTTTGCCGTTTTTTTATTTCATTAACCTTATCTTTTATTTCTTCACCGCGTGGGTCTGCTAGAAGACTTCTGTTTCCGAGTGCTCTCGGGCCAAATTCTGCTCTGCCCGATGCGATGCCAACTATCTTGTCAGTTACTAAGCGGTCAACGGCGTGGGTTACTGGGTAGTCTCCCCGTATTTCATGTCCTAGGCAAGCATTTATCCAATTTAACGGCTTTTTATATTCTAGTGCTGCTGCACCTAAACTTGACCCGGCGTCGCCGGGATTTGGCATTATCCACATGTTTGGATAGATAACCCCCAAGCGACTATTAGCAACGCAATTCAGTGCCACTCCTCCCATGAAGACCAAATTATCAGATTTAACTAATTTCTTGGCACGTCGCATTATTTCTAATATTGCTTCTTCTACCACTCGCTGAGCACTTGCGGCAATATTTTCTTTATTGGCCTGAATGTGCAGATTTTTCTTTAAATGACTATCATCAATTCCTGTATGAAGATTTTGATTTAATTCTGCACTAGATATGTCATTAAAAAAATCATTTTTCATCATAACAGCACCCAAATCAGATCCATAAGCAGCCATACCCATTGTGATATATTCATCTTCCATTGGTTTTAAACCAATTGCTTTTGTTATTGCAGAGTAAAAAAGCCCAATACTATGTGGATACTTCTGTCTCCACATCCTTTTGTATTGAGCATTGCCATCTACATCATACGAGGCATGATATATGGATATGGTATCCAATTCTCCAATTGCATCAATAACAACAACAGCTGCTTCATGGTAGGGTGATGTTTGAAATCCTGCTGCGGCGTGGCTTAAATGATGAGAGAAATTTGATATTTTACATTTTTTAGCGAGATCAGCTTTGTGGCCAAGTAAATGATTATCTAAAACACTCTTGACTGTCCAAGGGGTTAAGCCGTACTGACCACTATAAATTTTTTGAATGTTATGCATCCATGGTCTTTCATAATATGCAATAGTATCAATCTCCCACTGTACACAATCTTTGATTAAGTCAGGATGAATATTCCGATCATTTTTTATTTTGCTGTAACGCTCACTATGCCCGGCAAATACTATTTCACCATCACGCGTGATAACAGAGGCTGCCGCATCGTGAAACCCCGCACTAATTCCTAAAATATGACTCATTTATAAACGAACGGATCACGCTTACGCAACTTACGCAATTTCTTGCGATAGCGAATTTCTAATTTAATTTTATTATAAATTTTCTTAATCTTGTTTATGATATTTTTAAACATTGCTACTTACTGTTCGGTGCCTTTATTTGTTGTTCCATATAATTAACATCAGACCAGTGATAGTCGAACATATTACTAGCATCACTAGTTTTTATTTTATAAACGTCTAGGTAATTTTTCATAATATGCCATATATCTTTTGGATTTTCTATCCCAAAAGATTTTTCTAAATTAGTTTTGCCAACATTTGGATGACCTATAGTTAACGACTTGTCCTCTGGATCAAAGCCGTTACGGATTAACCATTCTCTAAATTCATTAAAGTGATGTTTTCTCCATTCTGGGTTTGCACTACCACGTCCCCATTCTATATCAAAATCTCCTGCTGCCTCTGTTTGTGGTTTAAGCGTTGTTGTTACTAAATCTTCTATAGAACTGTCGGGACCCTCGTCGTTAAAAACTTCATAATGGTGTTTTCCTACTGCTTTATTAACTCCAACGTAAACCGAACCAAATGCTCTATCTAATGTTTCTATGCCAAATAATTCATAATCTTCTTCATCCAAGTAAAACCTAGGTGCGTTTAAAAAACACATAAGTTGACTAGGACATATCCATTCAGGTGCCTCTAACTCTTTTCTGTAACTAAGTGCCCAACTTTCAAACTCATGGCATAAAAGGTTAAGTTGTCTTATGTGCCAACGAATTTCGGGAGTCGCTTCTTTGGCAAAAATACTAATATTATCACTGGTTCCTTGGAGGTCTTCAAAATATAAATGAAGGTGATTCATCCTATCGTGAATCAGATTTCTACCCACTACCCGCTCGACTTGATCTATGACAGTTTCATCTGTTATGGTATTTTCTAAAGAAAAATAGTCATCAATATAATAATTTAATTCAGATTCATTGATTGCAATGATTGATTCATTAACCCGATCTAAAATATATTTTCCAGTTCTACCATTATTCAACCACCCCATAAAACAATAATTTTTTTCAAGGTGATGATCATTTTTAATAAGATGATTTAATTCTCTTAACCACTTACGACTTAGACTATTGTCAAAAACATCTAGGTATATGGTATGTATATCACCCGTATCGTAATTTCGTAAATCAATTTCAATCTGATCTAATATTTTTCCACCATTCATAAATCTCTGGGTCCTTTTCTAGTATATATGCCATTGTCGTTGGCTGTGTTCTAATTTTTTCTAATTTTAGTAAGCGTGATTTCCCTGCAACTGCTGACTCTTTAAATGTATCAGGCCATTCTTCTTCAAAAGTCGGTCTATTTTTTAATTGTTGCATAATGTCTTTTAGTGCCCCATTTGGCAATCTACTACTAATTTCATCAACTTTACGATCTAAAATTGATCTGGGTAAAGCCAATGGACTGAGCAAAATATCTGGACCAAAACTAAATATAACTTTTGCTAAAATATCAACCCCCAGTTTTTCTGAAAGTCTTTGAATATTATCAATTTCAAATAATCCGGGAAGAGTAAGAGTAAAGTCTAAGCGTACTTGTCGCTTATGTCGGGCATATTTTGTGGCTCGTTTAAAGTTTTCCAACCACTGTTCATAGTCCAAACCAGTGCGAATATATTCACCAATAGCACCAGTTCCGTCTAAACTTGCACAAATTTGCCAATCTCTAATGTTGGATAATATATCATCAAACAAGTCAATGCCTTTATACTTGACACGGCTTAAATTTGTGTTATATCTAGCGTATAATCTGGGCCCATCCCCCAGTTCTACAATTCTTTTCATATATCTCCAATGTTGCTCATACATTAGAGGTTCTCCACCAACCCAGTATATCTCTTCTACACGGTGTTCCTCTACCGCGTCGGAAAATTCTTTTTCAATATGTGTATCTTGAAATTCTGATATCTGTTTTCTAATATCTGGTTTCATCCAATTATTCTTAGGATTGTGCCAATTGATCATGTTATTTTTTCTTTGTTCGGATTCCCACGAAGAACTGAGCATATCACCACACGTTCGGCATTTAAAGTTGCACAGATTGGAAAATCGATAATCCCAAGATATAGGCTTCATTGAAGTGTGCCCATCTAAATCAGTGCTGTCCCATAATTCATCATAACGATGGCGGAAAAGATGCCAAAAATAATCACGATATACGTCTGTGTTTAGCAATTTGTTATTGCAAACATCACACTCAGGCAGAGTCTCACCATTCATCATACGACGACGAACCGAACGCATATGGTCGCTATTCCAATGCTCTTCTAATGTTGCAGGGGAGTATTCGCCCGTTCCAGCATCAGTGTCAATATATTGTTCAAAACTTTGTGCTGGCTCTCTACTCGCACAGCACATGCGGCGTTCAGTTTGTGGGCTTAAGTATGTATGTACCCATGGTGCCATGCATAAAGTGTCTGGTTTCACATTAGGTTTATTCATATCTTAATATACTAGCCCACTCTGGGTGTGCGTCTGCCAGATTTGCGGCTCGTCGGGTGTCTAATGTTTTAATATTCTCACGCAACTCTTGTCCATCCGTTGTATTACCATTAGAAATAAAGTCTATAATATGTTCAAATTCTTTTTTATGGTGATTTGATACATTAGCCGATTTCAATGATTCAATGGCTGCAGATTTTGCGGCGAGTGGTAAGCGGCTTACACTCAGATAACTTGGCTCATGTAACATATTCCAGTACACAAAATCAAAGTTTTGTTTGTCAA
>Ga0209965_1000181_pt1 | contig 22417 bp, 24 predicted proteins | sample SalPon2_B_H2O_MG_FD_185707 | JGI IMG/M metagenome (GOLD analysis project Ga0209965, IMG submission 185707) | Salt pond water microbial communities from South San Francisco under conditions of wetland restoration - Salt Pond MetaG R2_B_H2O_MG... | ecosystem: Environmental > Aquatic > Non-marine...
ACCGGTCCGAGGAACGCAACGTATTTGAGTCGACCGCCGGTACGTGTGCTTGCGGGCCGATAGCTCAGTCAGGGAGAGCATCTGGCTCTTAACCAGACGGTCGGGGGTTCAAATCCCCCTCGGCCCGTGATTTCTACGACGAACAGATGTGAGGAGTGACATCAATACGAGGGGATTCGAATCAGGGAGGACGCGCGCAGCGAAGCGAGCACGTCCGACCGTGGTTCAATCCCCCTCGGCCCGTATTCTGTTCCGAACGGCACAAAGGGCAGTGTCGAGCGAAGCGAGGCCTACTCGATAATACGTGAGGAACGATACGGTTCAGGATTTGAACCCTGCAGGTCGCAGCAGCCGAGCGGCGCGAGGCTGACCGTCCTGCTCCGGTTCAAATCCCCCTCGGCCCGCTCTTATCCGGGCCGAGGGTCATCGCCCGGACGGCGCGTCGGAGGCGTCCTCGCCGGTCCCGTCCCGATACTCGGCCACGGCGTCGAGCACCAGGATCGACGCGTACAGCAGACAGCCGACCAGCAGGAACCCCAACACGAACAGGTTCGGGTCGGCGTACACGAGGTCGAGCCCCGCTCCGGACGCCCCACCCGAAAAGAACGGGATGACAGCCGCCGTCAGTAACCGCACGGCGGGTACACCTCGACGTCGGGCCATCCCTCGATCCCCGTCGTGAGGTGGATCCGGTCGGTCACGTCCTCCATCGCGTCGAGGACGCCGTCCAAGAGCACCGCGAGTTGGCGGTAGGCGGCCGCGTCCCCGTCGTGTTCGCCGGCGAAGGCCGCCTCGAGCACCCGGTTTCGGACGGCGTCCGCCTCGCCCTCGATCGCCCGGATCGTGCTCACGCCGTCCGTGATGGAGACGCCGTCGTCGCGGCGGCACAGCGCCCGGACGAACGCCCCGACGACGTCCTCGAGTTCCTCCATCGCCGAGGCGGCGAGGGCCGCCATCTCCGCCAGTCCCTCCAGACACGCCTCCCGCCGCGCCGGCGCGATGGCGACGAGTTCCCCGGCGAACTGTTCGGCGACGTTCGCGGTCGCATCGAGGTGCTCGTACAGTTCCAGGGTCCGGTCGACGTGGCGGCGATCCCACCCCGGAGGGGCCGTCACGTCGGCGCGTGTGGCGTTCGCGAGGAGCCGTCCGAGTTCCAGTTTGATGGCGTCACACTCGCTCTCGTGGTGCCGTATCCCGGCGAGGGTCGCCCGGTACTCCTGTCCCGCCCCGTAGCGTTCGACGAGTGTCGGCAGCGCCGCGACGCCGTCGGCGAGGCGGTCGAGATATCGCTCGCTCGCGGATTCGAGGCGCCGCTCGAACGCGACGGACTCGGGGTGGTGGGCGTCCATGTCGGATCGTGCGCGAACCGCCGCAAGAGCGTTGCTATGACCGTGACGTAGGGGCCGATACGCTCACAACCCGGAACGTACCGATATATATATATATATATTTAGCGGAGGTGCGCCCGAGTTCGACCTCGGTGGGCCGACACGGTCCGGCGATTGCTCACACCGCCGTGTCCGACATCGATCTCGATACACTCGGCCGTAGATACGTATCTTTGGGAAGCGTATATATATAGATATATATCTAGTCACCCCGGATCGCCGCCGTCGGACCGAGCGTCGTACTCATACTGGTGGACGAACGCAGACGACACCGACGCAGGCGTAATCCGCCGGTCGCGCCGTCGACCGGCGTGCGTCGTGTGTCCGTTCGGTTGTCCGTCAGTATCACGACTGACAGCGGGCCATCTCGCGTTCGACCCGCCGCCGCTGGGCCGCGATCGCGTCGAGCAACGCCGCGACGACCGACATCACCGGGTAGTCGGCGTCGAGGTCCTGATAGAAGTACACCGTCACGTCGGGGACGTCGGCGGGGAGCCGCTGGATGCGACGCTGGTCGAAGATGGCGTCCTGCCGCCGGTCCGAGAGCGCCTCGCAGTTCCCCTCCATCACCCGCAGGCGCGACCGGTAGGCGTCGAGGGTGCCGAACCGCATCTCCCCGAACTCGGTCGATCCGAGGTCGGCACACTCCGCCGCGAGTTCCTCGAGTTCGGACTTCGCATCGCGCACAGACTTCCGCTCGCGGTCGACGACGTCGACGAGCGAGTCCCTGGCGGATCGGGAGGTGTCGACCGCCGACAGAAGCGCTCGCTTGCACCGGCCGTTGAACGCGGCCCCGTCGGTGAGCGCCGAGGCGATGTCGGGCGAGAACTCCTCGGCGAGGCTCTCGACGTAGGTGTCGTCGTACTCCTCGACGTAGTGCGGGACGCTCATCAGCGTCGATTCGTAGGCCTCCCGCACCCGCCGGAGCCCCGTCGCGGTGCCCGAGGTCTCGGTCGCGACGCCGACGGGCCGTCGGTTTCGGGGCGTGTGGTGCTCCGTCGGAATCGAGCGAACCCGATCCGCGAACGCCTCCAACGCCTCGAGTTCGTCGGTGATCCGCCGTCGCTCGCGCCTGAGTTCCGCCACCGCGTCGGCCAACCGGTCGTCGACGTCGGCCCGGGAGAGTGACGCGTCCATGTCCATCCGAGCGACGAACTGCGTTATAAACGGTGGTAATTGGGGTACCTACCGGCAAAACGTAATATATAGAGGTACATAGAAAACTATTCACAACGCGGACGGTAGTGAGCGGTCTACAGTGCTCATAGCATCCTCTTTATATCCATCTCGGATACGGACAGGTGATGGCACCAAGTCACTTCGACGGACTGACGCGGCGCAACGCGATCAAGGCACTCGGCGGCGCCGGGGCGTTCGCCGTCGCCGGCTGTACCGAGACGGAGGGTAACGGCGACTCGGGAACGCTCTCCGGCGAGATCAACATCGCCGGCTCCAGTACCGTCTTCCCGCTAATGTCCGCCATCGCCGAGGACTTTTCGGAGAACAACGCCGAGGTCAGCGTCGACATCAGTTCGACCGGGTCCGGCGGTGGCTTCTCGAACTTCTTCTGCGTCGGCGAGACCGATTTCAACAACGCGAGCCGACCGATCCAGCCCGAAGAGCAGGACCTCTGTTCGGAGAACGACGTCGAGTACGTCGAGTTGGTCGCCGCGACCGACGCCCTCACGGTCGTGATCAACAACGACAACGATTTCGCAACGGAAATGACGGTGGAGGAAATCGCACAGATATGGGAGTCAGACGCGGCCGAAACCTGGGACGAGGTCCGCGACGAGTGGCCCAACGAGGAGATCGAGCGGTACGGGGCCGCCGACACGTCCGGGACGTACGACTACTTCCTCGAGAACGTCATGGGGGGGGATCGCGGCCACACCGACGATTACCAGGCGACCGAACAGGACAACACGATCGCCCAGGGCGTCGAGGGCAGCGAGTACGCGATCGGCTACTTCGGGTTCGCCTACTGGTATCAGAATCAGGACCAGATCACGCCCGTCGCCGTCGACAACGGCGACGGCCCCGTCGAACCGAGCCTCGACACCGCCGCCTCGGGCGAGTACCAGCCGCTGTCGCGGCCGCTTTTCACCTACCCGTCGATGTCCGCCCTCGCCGAGGAGCACGTCGCCGAGTTCGCCCGGTACTTCGTCGACCAGACCGACAACGAGGACATCGTCGCCGGCGAAGTCGGCTACGTGCCGGCCACACAGGACGTCAAGGAGGAACAGATGCAGACGCTCGAGGACGCGATCGAAGAAGCACAGGGCTGACACCGACGATGTACCGGCGTCACTCGGATCGACCTCGCCAGCGGCCGACCCCCGTGGCTACGACCGGAGGACGGAGCGAGCGGCCCCGACGACGGGGTGACCGCCCGTGAGCGACGGCCCCGGAGCGCCGGACCTCCAGCGACCGAGCGGGTTCCAACGCATCAAGGAAGCGGGATACGGCGGCGTCTTCGTCGCCTGTGCGGCCGTCACGCTCTTTACGACCATCGCCATCTTCGCGACGCTGCTGTCGGACGCGTTCGCCTTCTTCGATGCCGTTCCGATCGCCGAGTTCCTCACGAGCACCGAGTGGAGTCCGAACCCGGCCGGCGGCGGACAGACGTTCGGCATCATCCCGCTCGTCGTCGGGACGATCACCGTGACGATCACGGCGGCGTTCATCGCGCTGCCGATCGGGACGCTCACCGCGATCTACCTCAGCGAGTACGCCACCTCGCGGGTTCGGTCGATCCTGAAGCCGCTCTTGGAGGTGCTGGCCGGCGTTCCCACGGTCGTCTACGGCTACTTCGCGTTGGTGTACGTCACGCCCGCGCTCCAGGCGGCGCTGTTCCCGGAGATGAGCACGTTCAACGCGCTGTCGGCGTCGCTCATGGTCGGCATCATGACGATCCCGATGGTCTCTTCGATCAGCGAGGACGCGATGAACGCCGTCCCGGACTCGCTCCGACAGGCCGGCTACGGGCTGGGCGCGACCAAGTACGAGGTCTCGACGGGGGTCGTCGTGCCGGCCTCGCTCTCGGGGATCGCCTCCTCGTACATCCTCGCGATCTCGCGGGCCATCGGCGAGACGATGATCGTCGTCGTCGCGATGGGATCGCAGGCGAAAATGCCCGCCGTCAGGGGGTTCCTCGGCATTCCCTACATCCACCCCGCGGACGTCCTCCTCGACTCGGGGATGACGATCACCGTCTCGATGGTCCAGATCGCCGGCAGCGACCTCACGGGTGGAACGGTGCCGTACGACTCGATGTTCGCGCTCGGTCTGACGCTGTTCGCCGTCACGCTCGTCATGAACGTCATAAGCGATATCATCGCCCAGCGGTACCGGGAGGTGTACTGAATGGCTATCGAAGAGAAAACACCGGAGACCGGCACGGGATCCGGCTTCGGGGAGGTCAGCCGCCTCAAGGGGATCGCCTTCCGGTATCTCTCGTTCGGGGCGTCGGTCGTCGGCATCGTCGCGCTCGCGGCGCTTCTGATATACGTGCTCATCGACGCGCTCGACCTCGCCGACACCAGCCCCGAGTGGCTGTTGACCTACTTCGTGACGCTCGTCGTCCCCTTCGTCGGGTTCTGTCTGTACAGCGCCGGCGACCGGGCGCTGGCCAAGCGGGTGGCGCTCGCGCTCGGCGGTGGCCTCGTCGCGACCGTCGCGGCGTTCGAAGCGATCGAACTCCTCGTGCGTCCGATCCCGCGGCTCACGTGGCCGCTCGCGTACCTGTTCGTCGTCGCCGTCCCGGTCGTCTCCTACGTCCTCTTCGTCGGGGCCCAAAGGCCCGTCGGGACGGCCGGATTCGGCCTACTCGGCCGGGCGATCGGCGGGGCCGCACTCGGGACCGCCGCCGCGATGCTGTTCGTCGTCTTCGACATGCGGCTGTGGTTTCTGGTGTACACGATCGGCGTCATCCCGGCGGCGATCGCTTACGGCTACGGCCAGCGGCGGGAAATCAAGCGCCTGACTAGCCTGGCCGTCCCGATCGGTGTCGTCGGCACTGTCGCCGCGGCGTTCCTGCGAAACGTCGTCAACACGTACCCGACGCCGATACTCATCTTCGCGTGGACGTTCGGCGTCCCGATCGCGGCCGCCGCCGCGGCGCTCGTCGCCTCGCGCAACGCGAGCCGGCTGTCGGTCGGCGGCGTCGCCATCGCTGCGCTCGCGGCGGCCGGCGCGGGAACGGTTTCGGGATCGTCGGCGCTTCCGGAGGGGTCTGCCGTGTTGGTGTTCGCGGCGGCGACGGCGCCGACCGCCACGTACCTCCACCGCACCGTTCGATCGGGGGACGGATTGGTCGGGTTGCTCCTCCCGGTACTGCTCGGCGGTGGGGCCGTGCTCGGTGCTGCGATCGTCGGGACGTTCGGGATCGCCGGGCCGGATCCGTGGCTCGATCCGGGGTACGTGACTGAGGCCCCCTCGAGCACGGCGATCGAGGCCGGTCTCTACCCCGCGATCGTCGGATCGGTCATCATCATCGCGATCGTCGCCGTCCTGTCGTTCGTCCTCGGCGTCGGCGCGGCCGTCTTCCTCGAGGAGTACACTGCGAGTACCGGCGTCGTCGGCGCGATAACGCGTATCATCCAGATCAATATCGCGAACCTGGCCGCCGTTCCCTCGGTGGTGTACGGGCTGCTCGGCCTCGGTCTGTTCGCGAACCTGCTCGGCTTCGGCTACGGGACCGCCGTGACGGCGTCGCTGACGCTTTCGCTTCTCATCCTGCCGATCACGGTCATTTCGGCCCAGGAGGCGATCCGGGCGGTACCGGACGACCTCCGGCAGGGGTCCTACGCGATGGGGGCGACCCGCTGGCAGACGACGAAGAACGTCGTCCTCCCGGAGGCGCTCCCCGGGATCCTGACGGGGACGATCCTCGCGTTGGGCCGAGCGATCGGCGAGACTGCGCCGCTCATCATGATCGGGGCGGCTACGACCGTCTTCAGCGCGCCCAACGACATCTGGAGCCGGTTCAGCGCGATGCCGATGCAGATCTACGCGTGGTCGTCCTTCCCGCAGGCGGAGTTCCGGTACGGTGTCGTCGCGGCCGGCGTCGTGACGCTGCTTATCGTTCTGCTCGGGATGAACGCCACCGCGATCGTCCTGCGAAACAAGATGGAACGGAATGCGTGATATGTCACGAAACGAACTCACGGACGGCGAGGCACAGTCCGAGTCGGAGTCGAACGGCGATTCCCTCATCACGACCGACGTCGCGACGACTGGGACGAGGGGCCACGATGGCCCCGAGCGGACGGTCGTCGAGACGCGCGATCTCGACGTGTACTACGGTGACGAGCGAGCGATCGACGGCGTCTCGATGGAGATCCCCGAGCACGAGGTGACCGCCCTGATCGGGCCCTCCGGGTGCGGCAAGTCGACGTTCCTCCGGTGTCTGAACAGAATGAACGACCTCATCGACGTCGCCCGCATCGACGGGCGCGTCACGCTTCGCGGCGTGGACATCTACGGGGAGGGCGTGGACCCGGTGGCGTTGCGCCGGAAGGTGGGGATGGTGTTCCAGAAACCGAACCCGTTCCCGAAGTCGATCCGCGAGAACGTCGCCTACGGCCTCGAGATCCAGGGTTACGACGGCGACGTCGACGCCCGCGTCGAGGAAGCCCTCCGCGCCGCGGCGCTGTGGGACGAAGTCAAGGACCAACTCGGCGAGTCCGGGCTGGCGCTCTCGGGCGGCCAACAACAGCGGCTCTGCATCGCCCGCGCCATCGCCCCCGATCCCGAAATCGTCCTCATGGACGAGCCGACCTCGGCGCTCGATCCGGTCGCGGCCTCGAAGATCGAGGACCTCATCGACGAGTTGGTCGAGGACTACACGGTGATCATCGTCACCCACAACATGCAGCAGGCCGCCCGGATCTCCGATCAGACCGCCGTCTTCCTCACCGGCGGCGAACTCGTCGAGTTCGACGACACGAACAAGATCTTCGAGAACCCCGACGACGACCGCGTCGAGGACTACATCACCGGCAAGTTCGGGTAACCATGGCACGAGTCGAGTACCAAGACGAACTGGACGACCTCCGCGAGAACGTGGTGGCGATGGGCGAGACCGTCCTCGATCGCTACGACGCGGCGCTGACGGCGCTCGAAACGAAGAACGAGTCGCTCGCCGAGGAGGTCATCGAGGGGGATGGGCAGATAAACGATCGGTACCTCGACCTCGAGAGCGACTGTATCGACCTGTTCGCGCTCCAACAGCCGGTCGCGAGCGACCTCAGGTTCGTCGCCTCGTCGTTCAAGATCATCACCGATCTCGAGCGCGTCGGCGACCTGGCGGTCAACCTCGCCGAGTACACCATCGCCGCCGAGCGCGAGCGCTACCCCGAGATCGACCTGATCCACATCGGCACCGAGACCGGGGCGATGGTGGCCGAGGCCATAGAGGCCTACGGGGCCGGGGACGCCGAGCACGCGTCGGCGGTCGCCGCCCGCGACGACGAGGTCGACGACCTCTGTTCGGCGGCGGGCGACGCCGTCGTCGAGGACCTGATCCGCACCGACTACGACGACGAGGCCGAGGACGTCATGGACGACGTCTCGAGGCTGCTCTTGACGGTTCGCGACCTCGAACGCGTCGGCGATCACGCGGTGAACATCTGCGCTCGAACGGTGTACATGATCGACAGCGACGCGGGGTTGATCTACTGACGATGAGCCGAACGTCCGAGGACGCGAGCGGTCCGATCGAGCGGAAGGTGCAGGTCACCGGCGGGTCGACGTATACGGTGTCGATCCCGAAGTCGTGGGCGAACGCCCGCGACATCGGCTCCGGGACGTCGGTGCACCTGTATCCGTTCGACGACCGCCTCGTCGTCGCCGAGCCCGAGGACGGTATCGTCCGGCGCGCCCGGATCAACGTCGAGACGGTCGGGACGGAATCGCTGGCCGAACGGATCGAGGCCGCCTACGCCGCCGGGGCCGACGAAATCGTCGTCGAGTCCGACACGGGGTTCGACTCGACGGAACGCCGGCTCGCGAGCGGCACGATCACGGGCCTCGTCGGGATCGAAATCGCGACCGAAACGCCCGAGGAGATCGTCGCCCGGAGCCTGCTCGATCCCGCCGAGGTCTCCCTCGACGGGACGATCGACCAGCTCCGCGGGATCTCGCTGTCGATGCACGAGAACGCGGTGCGGGCGCTGATCGGGGCCGACGACGACAGCGAGGAACTCGCCCGCCACGTCGTCTCGCGGGACGACGACGTCGACCGGCTGTTCGCGCTCGTCAGCCGCCAGTTCTACCGGGCGCTGACCGACGTTCGAGAGATCGACAAGCTCGGGATCGACCGCCGGATCGCGCTCACCCGGTTTCGGACGGCCAGACAGCTCGAACGGGTCGCCGACCACGCCGAACTCATCGCCGACGTGGCCCTCCGACGCGAGGAGCCGCCGGACCCGGAGATCGGGGACCGCTTCGAGGCGATCGCCACCGACGCCAGACGCGTCGTTCGGGCGGCGCTGGACGGCAACACCGGGGAGGCGCTGTTGCGCCGCGACGAGGTCGTCGGCGGCCTCGACGACCTCGATCGGGAGCTCCACACGGCCGATCGGGAGGGAACGTACCTCGACGGACGGGTCCTCGAGAGCATCCGGCGGACGGCGGAGTACGGGGGCAACGTCGCGGAGATCGTCACGCTCGCTGACATCGCGGACCACGTATGACCACGAACACGACCCACGACCGGCAGGAACCGAACGAAGACGACACAGAACCGACGTACACGCTCGGGTTCGTCTGCGTCCAAAACGCCGGACGGAGCCAGATGGCGACGGCGTTCGCCGAGCGGGAGCGAGCGAAACGCGGCCTCGAGGACGCCGTCGAGATCACGACCGGCGGCACCCATCCGGCCGAGTCGGTCCACGACATCGTCGTCGAGATCATGGCCGAGGCCGACGGGGGCGGGATCGACCTTTCGGATCGGACCCCCAGGGAGATATCCACCGAGGAGCTACACGCGTGCGACGTCGTCGCGACGATGGGGTGCTCGACGCTCGAACTCGACGCGGACGACGTCGACGTCCGCGACTGGGCGCTCGATGACCCCGACGGCGCCGACCCCGAGACCGCAAAGCGGATCCGGGACACGGTCGAGGAACGCGTCACGGCGCTGTTCGACGAGGTCGAAGCCGACCTCCCCGGGTCGGCGTAGGACGCCCGGCGTTCAGATCGCCAGCGTCGCCCGGAGCATGTCCCGCGTCCCGGGACCGAGCCCGACCGCGAGGATAGCGATCAAGAGCAGGTAGGCGTACCGGGGGCTGTCCTCGAATATCTCGTCGTTGAACACCCAGACGACGAACACCGCCGCCGCGATCTTGATCCCGAGGAACGGCCACGCGGTGCCGATCGCCTCCGAGAGCCACGCCGGTTGGAGACTCTCCGTGATCCGGACGGTCGCCTCGTTGACGACGTGTTTCGAGCCGTAGGTCACGCCGATCCCCAACGCGTTGGCCCAATCGAGGCTCACCACGTTCGCGATGCCGTCGACGGAGTGGCCCCACACGATCAACGCGCCGACGTACCCCGTCCCCTCGTTTATAAACGGGGCGTATCGCTGGCTCGCCCACCAAAACAGCGCGGCGACGAGGGTCGCCCCGCCGAGTGTGATGGCCGCGACCGCCGGGAAGAACCCGACGAGTTCGGAGGTCGCGGAGACGTACAGGAGTCCCCCGACGGTCGCTGACACGGCGAGTGCGCCCGTCCCGGCGAGGTACGGTTCGTGCTCGCCGACGACCCCGCGCCGCGAGAGGAGGACCCAGAGGACGACCGCGCCGAGCGTGAACGCGAACATCACGAAGTAGATGAACGGGCTGATGATGAGCGCGACCGGCGGGTACGGGATCAGGGTGTCGGCACCGGCCCGCAGGAACGTGACGTTCACGTCCTCGACGACCCGGAGCGCGCCGCCGAACAACATGAAGGGAAACAGCGCGACGTAGAACCGCGGGGTCATCCGGACGTCCAGCCGCCGGAGCAACAACAGCACGCCCACGAGCATGAACACCAACACGACCGCGTAGCTGACCGTCGAGACGGCCGTGTATCCCGGCTCCGCGACGATGCCGTCGGCGCTCGAGCAGGCGAGGCCGTCGAAGAGCCGCTCCGTCGTCCCGTCGGCTCGGACCACACAGCTCGCGCCGTGGGCGTCTGCGTCGACCGGACCCCAGAAGTACCGCCACAGGAACCCGTCGTACACCCGCCGCGGGAACGCGACCGCGCCGCCGGCGAGGAGCGCGATGCCGCCGACACACGTCGCGAGCCACGCGCGGACGGGATCGACACCGTCGGGGAGTTGCATACGGGTAGTCCCGGCCGAGCGCGGTTTCAGGGTTCCGGTCGATGGCGGCTCCGCGACACTACCGGGACGGCGTCTCGGGCGTCCGGGCGGCCTCGAGCACCGCGTCGTGTGCGGCCCCGTTGGAGGCGACCAGCCCGCGGCTGTCGTGTCGCCACGGTTCGCCGTGGATGTCCGTGACCGTCCCGCCCGCGGCCTCGACGAGCCCGGCGCCGACGACCGTGTCCCAGGGGTTCGTTTCGACGTTGCTCACGACCGCCTCGACCGCGCCGGCCGCACACAGCGCCAACTCGAGTTGCGCGGAGCCGAACCGACGCATGTCCCCGAACCGCTGGACGATCCCTCGACAGACGTCGGCGTACTCGCCGCGCCGGTCGGGCCCCCACCACATCGTCGGCACGACGACGAACGTCTCGGGATCGGTTCGATCGCTGACGGCTACGGACTCGCCGTTCCGGAGCGCCTCCCCGGAGTCGAGCACGAACGCGTCCCCGAGCGCCGGCGCGACGGTCGCCCCGGCGACCGCCTCGCCGTCGACCGTGGCCGCGACGCTCGTCGCCCACGTTCGGATCCCACGAACGTAGTTTGCCGTCCCGTCGATCGGGTCGACGACCCATCCCGGTCCCTCCCCCGGGACCGAGGTCGGGGTCTCGTCCTCCTCGCCGACGATCGGTTCGTCGTCGAAGGAATCGCGGATCACGTCGACGACCCGCCGCTGCGCGTCCCGGTCCGCCCGCGTCACGACGTCGGTCTTGCCGGCCTTCGTCTCGACGGCGAGATCCTCCCGGAACGACTCGGCCGCGACCGCCGCTCCGGCCTCGGCCGCCCGGCGCGCGCAGTCGGCTCGCGTGGTCATATCGACCTCAGGGATCCCGGACGGCAAAGCGCCACCGATTTGTCGGCTCCGCCTGTGGATCCACTCATGCACACGCTCGCAAAACGCATCCACAACATCACGCCGCGGGACGTCCGCCTCACGTTCGAGGACGGATCGGCCGTCGTCCTCGAGATGCGCTCGGCGGAGTTCTTCCAGGAGGCCTTCCAGGCCGAGGGCACCGCCCCCGACGGCACGGCGTACCGCCTCGTGACCGACGGCGACGACGACCCCCTGGTGGCCGGCCGGAAGGCCGACGACGGGTGGGCGAGTGCCGGCATCGTCGAGGCGGTCGAACCGGCCGAGGACTGACCGGCCGGTGGCACAATCGTCGAGGCCGATCGGGGGACGGTTTATATACGGTGACGGGACCACCCCGTCCCGATGCGTCACGTACTCACGCTGTCCGCACTCGTCGTGATCGCCGTCGCGTTCGTTGCCGTCGCCGCGGTCGTGGGCTCCGGCCTCTGTCTCGCGAACTCCGCCCCGGATCGAACCGCCGTCGTCGACCGCCTCGGGGACGACGACGCCGTGTTGCTCGTCGAGCGCGGCGACGGAACGTCCGAGCAACGCGTCGTCGACCCGGGAACGATCCCCGAGTCCGGGAGACACGAGGGGGCGGTGCTCGACGTCACGCGGGAGGGATACGTGTACGACCGGACGGCCACGGAGGGCCGCGAACACACGTTTTCGCGTTGGTTCGACGCGCTCGCCGAACGGACCTAAGGGCCAGAACCGCTCCGCTCCGAGACGGCGGTCGCACGCCCCGAGAGCCGCGGCTCTCGGCGTCGTCACTGGGAGAATCGGACGTTGTTGCGAGGGAAGGCCGCTCCGAGTGCGGTCTTCCCGCATTCGCTCGCGGCGCGGTGAGCGCCGCTTCGCTCATGCGAGGGGAGGGATTTGAACCCACGGACCTCTACAGGAGCGGATCTTGAGTCCGCCGCCGTTTCCGGGCTTGGCTACCCTCGCACGCAACACCCGCTAACGATCGCATCGGATTTAAGCCACCGGTTTCGGCCGGGCGGGTTTATATACGAGTCGCCCAGCGCCGACGACGGCACCGCCCGGAAACGGACGACAAAAATATCCCGACGCCCAACGAGGGGTATGATCGATCACCCGCGGCTCGCCTCGACCGACGAGGACGAACCGGCGATCGCCGTCACGCTCGATCCCGACGGGGGGCCGAACTTCACCACCCCGGAACGGGAGACGTTCACGCTGTCGACGCGGGGAGCGGGACTCGTCGTCGACGACCTCGGGTACTCGGGGGACGAGGAGGTGGCGTCGGTGACGGCCAAGGCCCTGCTGCTCACCGGCGGCGCGTACCGACCGGACGAGACGGTCGATCCCGTCGACGTCGTCAAACGGCTCCGCTCGCCCGACGGCGGGAAACACCCCACGGACGCCGAGGTCGAACGCGTCGCCGAGTATATAAAGCGTGCCGAGATCGAACGGCGCGTCCGCTGGCTCGTCGAGGAACTCGTCGAGGGGAGCCGACTCGCCGGGGTGATGTCGACCGACGAGATCCGGACCCAGCGCGGACGGATGAACGGGCTCCGCGGGATCGCCAAGGATTTGTAACGGCGTCTCCCGGCCGGCACGCGTGCTACTCTAATTCCTCGGCGTACTCGTAGTCGACGTTCCGTGCCGTGGGCTCGGCTCCGTCGAGCGTAATCGCCCAGCCGTCGACGGCGGCGGGGTCCTCGAGCGCGTTCGTGAGCCTCGTCCGGACGTCGAGCAGGTCGACGCCGTAGAAATCGCGGGGGACGCCGTGGAGGTACTGCAACGCCGTCCGAAAGAGGCTACGCATTCCGTCGTCGTTCTCGAAGTCGACGTGTTTGTACGCGCCCGCCGCGACCTGCACCATCCCGTGGAGGAAGGCGCTCTCGGTCGTGCCGCGCCCGTAGTTGTACCACTCCGATTCAAAACAGTCGTGGGATTCGTGGAACGCGCCGGCGTTGTACAGGCGGACGCCGTGAACTGCGGCCCGCCGGAGCGTCGCGTGCTCCCAGACCCTTCGATCGGGGTGCCAGCCGGTCGGCTCCCCGGCGGCGGGCGGGTCGACCGTCCGGTCGCGGGTGTGATCGTCCATGCGTCCGCTACCGGCGCGGCGAACCTAATTGCGTCGCATTGACCCGGTCCACCGGGCCGGGCGCGATCCGCGACAGGCCTTTTAAACCGGGGGCGCAACGACGAGCCATGCGGGACCTCGACGAGACCGACCGGGAACTGCTCCGGCTGTTGCTCGAGGACGGGCGGGCCGCGTACAACGAACTCGCCGACGCCGTCGGGCTCTCCCCGCCGGCGGTGAGCGACCGGATCGACCGGCTCCGGGAGTTGGGCGTCATCGAGCGCTTCACCGTCGACGTCGACCGGTCGCGGCTCCGGGAGGGGACGCGACTGGCGGTGACGCTCGGCGTCGCCCCGGGCGAGACGGCGACGGTTCGGGAGGCGCTGGCCGACGTGACGGGCGTCGAACACGTCTTCGCGACCGCCGACGGCCGGCTGTTCGTCGTCGGGACGTTCCCCGACGCGGACGTCGAGTCGACGCTGTCGCCGGCCATCTCGACGGGGGCGGTCGAGCGCGTCGACGTCTCGCCGCTCGCGGCGGCCGACTGGCACCCGGCCCTCGGCGACGCGACGCTCGGGCTCGAGTGCGTCGAGTGCGGCAACAGCGTCACCGCCGAGGGGGTCGGCGCGACCATCGACGGGGAGCGCTACGAGTTCTGTTGTGAGTCCTGCCAGGCGCGCTTCGAGGACCGATACGAGGCGTTCAGCGAGGGGGCGTGAGAGACGACGGACCGATCGCCCCACCAGGGAGAACGACCCGTGCTACGCCGAGACGTCGTCCCCGGCATCCGGTTTCCCGACCTTCGTTTCGATATCCACCCAGGCGGTGGCTGCTGGCTTCGTAATCGGTGTTGTGACCTCCTTTTACTTTGCTTTCGAAAGGACAAACCGCATGAACGTCGGGGCCGTATACGCACACATGACGAGACGCGAACGGATCGGCGTCGGCGGGATGCACTGTTCGACGTGTTCGGAGAGCGTCGCCGAGGCGCTCGAAGCCATCGACGGCGTGTCGGAGGCGTCGGTGAACTACGCCACCGACGAGGCCACCGTCGAATACGATCCCGAGGCGACGGGGCCGGAGGCGCTCTACGCGGCGATCGAGGAGGCGGGCTACGAACCGCGCCGGGAGCGGCGGACGATCGGCGTCGGCGGAATGCACTGTTCGACGTGTTCGGAGACCGTCGCCGAGGCGCTTGCGGACCTCCCCGGTGTGCTGGAAGCGTCAGTGAACTACGCTACCGACGAGGCCACCGTCGAGTACAACCCGGAGGCGTTCTCGATCGAGCGGGCCTACGCGGCCATCGCCGAGGCGGGCTACGAACCGATCGAAGGCGACGATGCCGACGCCGAGGGCGAGGAATCCGCCGCCGAGCGCGAACTCCACAAACAGCGACGGCTCGTGCTCTTCGGCGGCGTCCTCGCGCTTCCGTTTATATATCTGATGGCGGCGATGTTCACCCCGCTGCCCAAACCGGAGGCGGTCGGCGGCGTCCCCGTCGGCTGGATCCAGTTCGTCGTCGCGACGGCGCTGATGGCGACGCTCGGACGGGAGTTCCTCGTCGGCGCGTACACGGCGGCGCGAAACGGCACGGCGAACATGGACACGCTCGTCGCCGTCGGGACGAGCGCTGGCTATCTGTTCAGTACCGCGGTCGTCCTCGGCGCTGTCACCGGCGACCTCTACTTCGAGGCCGTCGCGTTCATCCTGTGGTTCATTACCGTCGGCAACTGGCTCGAGGCCCGCTCGAAGGCCCGCGCCTCCGACGCGCTGCGGGAACTGCTCGAACTGGAGGCCGACGACGCGACCGTGATCCGCGACGGCGAGGAGACCACGGTCCCGACGGAGGACCTCGAGGTCGGCGACGTGATGAAGATCCGCCCCGGCGAACGGATCCCGACCGACGGGGTCGTCACCGAGGGCGAGTCGGCCGTCGACGAGTCGATGCTGACCGGCGAGTCCGTCCCGGTCGAGAAGTCCCCCGGCGACGAGGTCGTCGGCTCGACGATCAACGAGAACGGCGTCCTCCTCGTGGAGGCGACGAACGTCGGCGAGGACACCGCGATCCAGGGGATCGTCCGCCGGGTCAAGGAGGCCCAGTCCCGACAGCCGGACATCCAGCGGCTCGTCGACCGCGTCAGCGCGTACTTCGTCCCCGCGGTCATCCTCAACGCCGCCGTCTGGGCGGTGCTTTGGTACGCCTTCCCGACGCAACTGCACGGGGTCGCCGAGCTGCTTCCAGTCGGGCAGGTCGGCGGCGGCCCGGTCGCCGGCGGCGTTCCGGTGTTCGAGTTCTCGATGATCGTCTTCGCGTCGGCGGTCCTCATCGCCTGCCCCTGCGCGCTGGGGCTCGCGACGCCCGCGGCGACGATGGTCGGCTCGACGATCGCGGCGCGGAACGGGGTCCTGTTCAAGGGCGGCGACATCCTCGAGCGCGTCCGGGAGGTCGACGCGGTCGTCTTCGACAAGACCGGCACGCTGACCGAGGGCGAGATGCGGCTGACCGACGTCGAGCCGATCGCCGGGGCGGCGAGAGCCGACGGCGGCGCGCTCGCCGAACCGGCACCCGACGAGTCGTTCGTCCTCTCCGTGGCGGCGAGCGCCGAGTCCGGTTCGGAGCACCCCCTCGCCGAAGCGATCGTTCGGGGGGCCGACGAGCGCGGCCTCGAGTTGGCCGAGGTGACGTCGTTCGAGAACGTCCCCGGCAAGGGGATCGAGGCCACCACCGACCACGGCGACGTCCTCGTCGGCAACCGCGCGCTGTTGACGGCGAACGGCGTCGATCCCGACCCCGCCGACGGGACGATGGCGCGGCTCGAACGGGAGGGCAAGACGGCGATGCTCGTCGCCCTCGACGGCGAGGTCGTCGGCGTCGTCGCGGCCGCCGACACGATCAAGGAGAGCGCGAAACCGACCGTCACGGACCTCACAGACCGCGGGTACGAGGTGTTCATGCTGACCGGCGACAACGCCCGAACCGCGGCGGCGGTCGCCGAGGCGGTCGGGATCGACGACGGGAACGTCCGCTCGGAGGTCCTCCCCGACGGGAAGGCCGACGTCGTCGACTCGATCCAGGCCGACGGCACCCGCGCGATGATGGTCGGCGACGGCGTCAACGACGCCCCCGCGCTGACGGCGGCCCACATCGGCGTCGCCATCGGCTCCGGTACCGACGTGGCGATGGAGGCCGCCGACGTGACGTTGATGCGATCGGATCCCGCGGACGTGCTGAAGGCGATCCGGATCTCCCGGGCGACGATATCGAAGGTCCGCCAGAACCTCTTTTGGGCGCTCGCCTACAACGCGACGCTCGTCCCCGTCGCCTCGCTGGGCGTGCTCAACCCGGCCCTGGCCGGCGCGGCGATGGCGGTCTCGAGCGTCTCCGTGATGACGAACAGCCTCGCGTTCGCGACCTACGACCCGTCCGAGGCGTACGTCCCGATCCCGCTGCGTCCCTTCGCCGCGTTGCGGCGCTGACTGCAGTAGGATAATAAATCGGTGCCGCCGACCGGGCGGCCGTCGGGCTCCGGGGTATTAATACTGGCCGGCGCGTCGTTCGGGCATGACCGATGCGACGACGTCGCCGACGAACATCTCCGCCGAGGAACTGAAACGCCTCGTCGACTCGGGCGAGCCGTTCGCCCTCGTCGACACGCGCGACGCCGAGAGCTTCGAGGAGTGGCGACTCGCCGGCGCGACGCAGTTCTTTTATAAACCCGACCGCGAGTTCGACCCCGAGGCGTTCGCCTCGGAGACGGGGCTCACCCCCGACGATCCCGTCGTGACGATCTGTGCGAAGGGTATCTCCTCCGGCGCGCTCGCCGAGGAACTCGTCGACGCGGGATACGAGGACGTCCGCCACGTCCACGACGGGATGCGCGGCTGGAGCGCGGTGTACGACGCCGTCGACGTCGACACCGACGGGTCCGCAGAGATCGTGCAGCTACAGCGGCGCGCGAAGGGCTGTCTGGGCTACCTCGTCGCCGACCCCGAAACCGGCGCCGCGGCCGCCGTCGACCCGACCCGCCACGTCGAAACGGTCCGCGAGGCGGCGGCCGACCGCGGCTTCGAGATCGAGCGAGTCCTCGATACGCACATTCACGCCGACCACCTGAGCGGCGGTCGACGGCTCGCCGACGCACTCGGGGTCCCCTACCACCTCGGCGAGCGCGTCGCCGAGCGCGATCCCGGCTTCGCGTACGACCCCCTCTCCCGGAACGAGGTACTCGCGGTGGGCGACGTCGAGATCAAGGCGCTGTTCACGCCGGGACACACCTCGGGAATGGTGAGTTACCTCGTCGGCGGCGAGGCGCTTTTGACCGGCGATACGGTCTTCGTCGACGGCGTCGGCCGAACCGAACTCCAGTTCGGCGACGCGGACGCCGCCTCGGGGGCGGCGCTGCTGTACGAGTCGCTCCAGGCCACCGTCCTCGCCGAACCGGATCCCGTCACGGTCCTCCCTGGGCACTTTTCGGTTTCCGACGGTGGGGCGTACGGTGCCGAGCCCGGATCGGAGGTCTCGACGACCGTTCGGGCGCTCCGGACGGAGTTGTCGGTCCTGCGCGGCGACCGCGAGGCGTTCTCCGAACACGTCGTCGAATCGGCCCCGGAGAAGCCGCCGAACTACGAGCGGATCATCGCCATCAACCGGGGACACTCGACGGCCGAGGCGGACGAAGCCATCGAGTTGGAACTCGGGCCGAACCGGTGTGCGGCCGAGTGACGGCGCGTCCGTCGCGGGCGTCCGACCCCGCGCGTCGGGAGCTTACCCGCTTCGCCGGCCCGCCAGCCGCGCGATGTAGAGGAGGCTCTCGCGGTGATCGTCGATCCCGAGCGAGGGGGCGGCCGCTTCCGGCCCGGGGTCGGACAGCCCCGATGCGACGTCCTCGAGTTCCTCGCGGCTCCGCCCGGAGAGCCACCCGATCGACTCGTAGTACTCGAGCGCCGACAGCGTCCCGTCGCGACCGACCGCGGTGAGCAGCTCCTCGAGCCACTCGAACACCTCGAGTTGGGCGGTGTACGCGTCCGGAAGCCGGTCCAGGTACGGCTTCGAGACGTCGGGTCCGGAGAGCTCGGCCAGAAGGGCGGTCGCGTTCTGAGCCCGTCCGTCACCGGCCGTCCCGGAGCGTGACGGTGCCCGACGTCGATCCGGTTGGCGCGCCGCGCGCTCGCCGGCCTGGCGGGATCGGCGCTCCCCGCTATCGCGGCGACGGTGGCGCGAGCGGAGGTACGACTCGACCTCGTCGGCCGGTTCGTGGCGTTCGGCGGTATCGGCCGCGGCGTGTCCCCGGTCGGGCTCCGGCGCTCGATACCCGGTCTCGGGCCCGGATGCCGCCTCGGGGCCGTGCGACTCGGCCGGTTCGGGGCGGCGCTCCCGATCGACCGTCCCCGCCGCCCGTCCGTCGGCTCCCTGTCGATGTGGCTCTCCCGTGGGCCGCGGCGTGGTCGGTTCGACCGGGACCGACTGTCCTCCGTCGTCTCGGTCCCCGTCGGCGGACGCAGTGCCGTCCCGTCGCCCGCCGTCCGGTCGTTGGGGGGCGGACCCGTCGGCCCCGGAACGGTCGGAGGGATCCCGGGCCGCATCGCGCAACTCGCCCAGATCGTATCTGCGGGGGTTCAGCGGGCCGGTCATGCTCTTGCCGACGGTTCGGAAACGCACCACTTAAATTCGAACCCCGTTTCGAGCGCCGTACCGACCGGTTTCAGCGCTCGAAACAGACGAGCACATCGGGAGTACGGTTTTTAAATAGGGTGCCGAACGTCCCGGCATGGCAACGCAGGACGCCCGGTCGACGACGCTTCGGGACTTCGACGTCGACCCGAGGGTCGCCGCTCGCGGACACACGCCGTCTCTGTTCCCCCGCGAACGGTTCGTCCGGTGTCGCTCCTGTGGGGTGACCGCCCCGTACTCGGTGACCGCGGAGGGCCCGATCCGGCGGGCGCTGGACGAACTCGCCTCGATCCCGTGCGGGCGCTACCAGCTCCCGGACGTCCCCGTCGGCGATCACGTCCCGACGGTGACGCCCGAGCACCCGACGAAAGGCCGCAGCGTCGTCTGTGAGTCCTGTGGGCGGAGTGCCCGGATCGACGGCGACCGCGAGCGAGTGCTGGAGGAGCTCGCGGCGGTGCCCTGTACGACCCGCCTGAGCCGGGTCGAGTTGGTCGATCTCGTCTTCTCGCCGACGGCGTTCACTCCGCCGCTTTCGGATCTGGGGATCGAGCGCTGGTACGGGCGGCTCGGCGAGAGCCACGGCGACGGCATCGTCAGGCAGTTCCGCCACGACCGCTTCCAGTACACGATCTACGTCCGGGAGCGCGACGACGGGACGTACGCCGCCGCGCTCTCCTCGACCCCGAACCCGACCGTCGATCCCCTCGACGAGCTCCGCTTTCCCACCGCGGACCCCGAGACCCCATCGACGAGGGAGACGGCGATCACGCTCGTGACGTTTCTGTCCGCGACCGACCCGCTCAGAGCGGGCGAGTTCTCGAAACTGCACGACGCCTACGAGGACGCCTACGGGACACACCGGCAGGGGTGGATCGAAGACGCCTACGACGACGCGACGGCGACGTTCGAGGACCGCTTCGGCGCGACCCCGGCGGCGTTCACCGACGCGTTCTCCGACAGTTCGGCCGACGACGAGGAGGTGCTTCGCCGGATGATCGGCTCCGGGGGGTTCGCGGACGCCCCGGAGGCCGAGTTCGCGGCCGAGGTGTTGGGCCACGACCACGAGTTCCCGGGATTCATCGACTTCGTCGCGGACCGACACGGCTGGTCGCCGCCCGTCCCCGAGCGGTGATCACTCGACGCTGTCGGCGACCCACCCCACGAACGAGTCGATGGCGTCAGCCCTCCGGCTCCGTCTCGCCCGTCACCGGGTTGTACTGTCCGTTTATGTCCCACTCGTGGATGCAGTGTCTGTCGCCGACCTTCCGCGTTCCCTCCTCCTCGGCGATCACCCAGTTGTGGGTGTCCTCGTCCCAGACGTCCGTTCGTCCACACTGCTCACAGATCCGCCGCGTCGGCGGCACGATTTCGGGGCTCATACCGGTGCGGTCGGCCTCGACCGTTATCAACCATCCGCCGTCGGATCGGCATCGTCGACCCAGTCCCGGTGGCCGCGGCGGTACGGATTCCGAGCGCGTGTCGATGCGGTCTTGTCCCTACGGATCGTACGGCGGCTATGCGCCGACGCGAACTCGTCGCGGCTCTCCCGGCCGTCCTCTCTGCCGGCTGTACCATCGGCGGCGAGCCCGAACGAACGGGGGGAACCGACTTCTCAGTCGCCCTCCCCGGCCTCGAGGGCGGACTGTTGCCGGAGCGGTACACCTGCGACGGGACCGGCGAGTCGCCGCCGCTCCGGATCGAGGGCGTCCCCGACGCGGCCGAGTCGGTCGCGGTCGTCGGCGAGTGGCTCCGCGGGTACACCCCCCAGACGATCTGGTTGCTTTGGGGAGTGCCGGCGACCGACCCCCTCGAACTCCCGGCCGGGATCCCCGACCGGGAGCGCCTAGACTCGCCGAAGGGTGCAAGACAGGGGGTAAACGGCGGCGGAACGGTCGGATACCGTTCCCCCTGTCACGAGACCGCCGACAATCAGGCGTATCGGTTCGTCGCGCACGCGCTGCCGGAACGTCCCGAACTCACCCCCGGCGCCGACCGCGACGCGTTCGACGACGCCATCGAACGCGACCTCTCGGCCGTCTCGAGTACGTCCCTTCGCGTCCGGTACGAGCGGTTCCCCGAGAGGCGGTCGTCGTAGCCGATCCCGTGCCGGAACCGCGGGCGGTTCGCCCGACGGCGGGGCGCGACGACGCCGAGGACGGCCACGCTTATGGATCGCGTTCCCGTACTCACCGACGATGAGCCTCGACGTCGATCGACCCGACCCGCCGCGGCTGGAGGAGACCGACCCGAACGAGTACGAGGACGCCGAGGTCGTCGGCGACACCGACTACAAGCGAGACGAACTCGAGTCGCTGCTGGAGGCGGGCGCGTGGGCGGACGCGTTCGACGAGTGGGCCGAAACGACCGACCTGGACGAGCGGGCGTTCGGCATCGTCGCCGAACTGGGCATGATACAGCACTTCGATTTCTTCTGGGACGCGTTCGCGGATCGGGTCGGCTACCACGCCCCCGGAATTCCGGAGGACTGGAAGGAACGCGACCTCCACCCCGAGTTGTCCTCCTGGGAGACGGTCTCGGGCATCAACGCCTCGATGGCCGAACTCGGGGAGACGATCAGCCGGACGCTGAAGGAGGAGTACATCGACTGGGAGACCGACTACGAGGCCCCCGACGACCTTCCCGACTTCTGACTCAGAGCCAGGAGACGAAGGCGTCGCCCTCGCGGCTCCGGGCGATGTACTCGCGTTGCATCGCGGCGATGGCCTCCGACAGGTCGGCCCCCTCCTCGAGGGCGTCCCGAACGCGGGCCTTCTTCCAGGTACTCGGGGTCGTCCGCGCGTCCCAGCGGCCCTCGATCGGCGAGAGGTACTGATCGATGTCGTCGGCCGGCACGCCCGCGGCTTCGAGCCCCGACCGAGCGTGATCGAAGATTTCGCCGAACACGACCTCCGAATCGCTCGTGCGCTCGCCGTCGGCGGTCACCCACGCCAACTGGGCGTCGAGGCCGTCCTCGGCGGCGTTGTAAAAACTCGACTCGGCCGCCGACCAGGGAAGTTGGGCGATCGGGTGGTCGGCTTCGACTAGCCCGCGGAGCACCCCGGCGACGAGCGCCTGCGTCCCG
>Ga0209965_1000186_pt1 | contig 22189 bp, 22 predicted proteins | sample SalPon2_B_H2O_MG_FD_185707 | JGI IMG/M metagenome (GOLD analysis project Ga0209965, IMG submission 185707) | Salt pond water microbial communities from South San Francisco under conditions of wetland restoration - Salt Pond MetaG R2_B_H2O_MG... | ecosystem: Environmental > Aquatic > Non-marine...
GGACCGGACGGTTCGGTCGAAGTTCTCCGGGTCGATCGGGACCAGGAAGACGTTCTCGCTCATTACCCGTCGTTTCGCCGGGAGGGGTTTAAACCCGTTCGTTGATGTGTCGGGCCCGAACCGGCGCGGTCACTCGCCGGCGTCGGCGTACAGGCGGTCCATCCGCGCCGCCATCACGAAGTCGGCCTCGGTGAGGCCGCCGACCTCGTGGCTCCACATCTCGACGCCGACCTCCCCCCACGACAGCGAGATGTCCGGGTGGTGCCACTCCTCCTCGGCGAGCGCGCCCACGTCGTTCGTGAACGCCAGCGCCGTCTCGAAGTCGGGGAACTCGTAGCTCGCCTCCAGGTGGTGGTCGTCGACGACCTCCCAGGCGTCGCCAAGTTCGTCGAGGTAGTCTGCGCACTCGTCGCCGTCGAGCGGTTCCGCGTCGTCGCCGGCCGGCTCGACCGGCTCGTCCGCGAGCGGTGAGGACATACCCCACGTTGGACGACGAGCGGTTTGTACCTTCCGCGGCCGCGGGGGGATCGGCACCGACCGCGAGTCCGACCCTCACCGGAGCCGCGAGAGCGCGTCGCGGACCGCGCGCCGCACCCGGGCGAGGCGTCCTGTCGCGCCGCCGTCGCCGCCGGGGCCGTCCGCGCCCGCGCCGGGGTCGGAGAGCTCCCAGCCGGCCTTCTCAGCAGCCTCGTCGACGCGGAGGAACTCGTAGCCGGTCTCGGTCGCGACGCGCTCGTCCGCGCGGGTGGTGCCGACGAACACGCAGCGCGGGGCGGCGCTCTCGTCGCGGACGTCCGCGAGCGTCCCCCACTTGTCCCACTTCGTGAGCGCGTAGTCGTTGTCGATCTCGTACTCGCGGGCGAACGCCGCGACCGCGTCGGTCTCGTTCGCGACGATCCCCACGTGGCGGCTCCACCGGCGCGCGTCGGCGAACGCCGCGGGCGGGTCGGCGAGCGACCGCGCCGCGCCCAGCGAGAAGACGAGCGTCACGTCGCCGTCCCCGGCGGTCGTCGCGTCGATTGCCATCTCGATCGGACGCAGGCGGCCGGCGGCCTAAACGCTGTGGGGAGGCTTTTGTCCGGGGGGCGCCTCGCCTCCGAAGATGAAGTTCGAACCCACCTTCGGCACGGCCGCGCCGCTCGTCGGCATGGTCCACCTCCCGCCGCTCCCCGGGGCCCCGAAAGCGCCCGACGACGGCGATAAGGCGATGCGCGCCGCGATCGACCGGGCCGCGAGCGACGCGCGCGCGCTCGACCGCGGCGGCGTCGACGGGATCGTGATCGAGAACTTCGGCGACGCGCCGTTCTACCCCGACGAGGTCCCGCCGCACGTCGTCGCCGGCGTGACCCGCGCCGCGACCGCGGTCGCCGCCGAGACGGATATCCCCCTCGGGATCAACGTCCTCCGGAACGACGCCGAGGCCGCTCTCTCGATCGCCGCGGCGGTCGGCGCCGACTTCGTCCGCGTGAACGTCCACACCGGGGCGCGCGTCACCGACCAGGGGATCGTCCAGGGGCGCGCCCACGAGACGCTCCGGCTGCGCGACCGACTCGGCGTCGACGTCGGCGTCTTCGCCGACACCGACGTGAAACACTCCGCGCCGCTGACGCCGGCGGGGTACACCGCCGAGTCGTTCGCCGACACCGCCGAGCGCGGCCTCGCCGACGCCGTGATCGCCTCCGGCTCCGGGACCGGCGAGGCGGTCGACGCCGACGCCCTCGAGTCGACCGTCGCCGAGCGCGAGCGCCACGGCCTCGACACGCCCGTCCTCGTCGGGAGCGGCGTCACGCCCGAGACGGTCGCCGACCTCCTCGACGTCGCGGACGGCGCGATCGTCGGGACCGCGCTCAAGCGCGGGGGCGAGACGACCGCGCCCGTCGACGCCGACCGCGTCGCGGACCTCGTCGACGCCGCCGACGCGGTTCGGTGAGCGGGGCGCGGTGGTCGGGACGCGGTGAACGGGGCACGACGTTCGGGACGCGGGAGTCACCTACCGGCCGACGTCGACGCCGCGATCCGCGAGGAACGCCTCGACCTCGCTCCGCGTCGGGAGTCCCGGCTGCGTGAACCGGGCGGTACAGTTGATCGCGGCGACCGCGGCCGCGAACCTGACGCCCCGAGCGACGCCGTCGCGGCCCGCGGGCGACGCCGGGGATTCCGCCGCGATCCACCGGTCGATCAGCCCCGCGGTAAACGCGTCGCCCGCGCCGGTCGTGTCGACCGTCTCGACGTCGAACGCGTCGAACCGACCGACCTCGCCCCCGACGACCGCCGTCATGCCGTCCGCGCCGTGCGTGAGGACCGCGCGGGGCCACGTCGGCCCGCGCCGCGACCGCGACTCGGGCCCGCGGCGCCGCTCCTGCGCGCTCGCCACCCGCTCGGCCGCCGCCGTCGCAGAGCCGAAGAACGCCGGCGCGGCGACGCCGTCAGCGACGAACAGGTCCGCCTCGTGGAGGAACCGGTGGATCGTCTGCGGCTCCGTACCCCGCCCGACCAGCTCCTCGACGGACCCCGAGAGGTCGAAGACGAGCGCGGGCGGGTCGGCCCCGGACTCGCCGCCCTCGGCGGCGGTCGCACGGAGCGACCGGACGCGGTCGAGGATCCGCCGCGCCGCGCGGTCGGGCACGTAGGCGGTGAGGAAGACCGCGTCGGCGTCGGCCATCGCGTCGAGCGCGGCGTCGGCCGGTCGGAGGTTGCGGAAGCTCTCGCCCGCGGTGACGATGGCGCGCTCCCCGTCCGGGTCGCGGAGGATCAGCGACCGGGTGTGCGCCTCGTCTCCGACCGCGACGCGGGTCGCGTCGACGCCCGTCTCGTCGAGGTACTCCAGCGCCCGCCGCCCGTACTCGTCGTCGCCGACGCGGCTGACGAGGCCCGCGTCGCGGCCGAGGCGGTCGAGCGCGACCGCGACGTTCGCGCCGACGCCGCCGAACGCGGACGTGACCTCCCGTGCGAACGCGCCCCCGTCCGGTTCGGGGAGGTTGCTGACCGCGTACCACTCGTCTATCGCGGCGGCCCCGACGGAGAGGATAGACGGTGAGCCTCCGTCCACCGCGTCGCCCGCGTCCGGATCCGCCGTCACGACTTCCCGAAGAAGTCGTCGTGAACGGCCATCGCGGCGTCGACGGCGACCGGCCCCTCGACGGTCGTCCCGCCGTCCCCCCGTCGAATCACCTCTTCGAGGGGTATCGACACCCCGGCGTCCGAGAGCTCGCGGAGCGTCTCGTTGTCGACGCCGAAGACGACCCGGTCGATCCCCGCGTAATGTATGGCGGTCGCGCACATCGGGCACGGCTCGGTGCTGGCGTACATCGTACAGTCGGCCAGCTCGTCCGCGTCGAGCTCGCTCGCGGCCCACCGCGCGAGCGTCAGCTCCGGGTGCGCCGTCACGTCGTCCCCGGTGCGCGTCTCGTTTCGCGCCTCGGCGACGACCTCGCCGTCGACGACGAGCAGCCCGCCGAACGGGGTGTTGCCGGCTGCTACCGCCTCCTCGGCGAGCCTGATCGTCCGCTCGACGTACTCCCGGTCGGTCGGGTCCGCCGGGAGGTCGTCGAGGTCGGGGTACTCGTCGACGCCGCCGGAGTGGTCCGCGTCGGTCATACGTCACTGTTCGGCTCGGAGTACCTAACGATTGGCGTCGCCCTCGTCCGACGGTTTCGTGCGGTCGTCATCCGGCGGCCTCGGCTCTCCGCCTCCCGTCGGCGTCGGCTCGTCGCCGTCGCCCTGCGACTGCCGCACGTCGCGGAGGGCGTCGACCGCGTCGTCGGTGGCGTCCGCGGTCCGCGTCTCGGTGACGCCGCTCGGGTCGAGGCCGTCGGGCTCGCCGGTGTCGCTTGCGTCGGAGTCGCCCGCGTCGCCGGCGCTCGGCTCGGTCTCGCCGCTCGGTTCGTCCGCGTCGTCGATGTCCTCGTCCGCGCCGAAGAGCCACGCGCGGACGGCGTCGATGAATCCCATGTGTCTGTCCCGTCGTCAGTAGTTCCTGAACAGCAGCGCCCGCACGTCGTCCTTCGTCCGGGCCGTCTCGACGCTCCCGTCCGGCAGGTCGACCTCGTACCGCGCGTCGCCGTCCGCCTCCCGCCACTTGTCGCCGTGGGTGTCGAGGAGGCTCATCATCGCGTTGAGCTGGTCGCTCCCGCCGGCGTCGCCCTCCTCGTCTTCGGCGGCGTCTTCGCTCGCGTCGTCTCCGGCCGCGTCCGCCTCGCCGTCGGAGTCGGCGGTCTCGTCGTCGGAGTCGGCCGGCCGGAGGTCGACGTCGACTCGCGCGAAGGGGTCTGCGGCGAGCGTCTCGGCCGCGTCGAGGATGGCGTCGACCAGTTCCCCCTTCGTCATCTCGCTCCGCCCGGTGATCTCGAAGGCTGCGGCGATGTCCGACAGGTCCATCGGATCGTCCGGATCGGGGTCGCTGCGCCGCCGGTTCCGCGCCGTCAGCAGGTCGCGGGCGCGGTCGCGGTCGAACGGGGTCGCGGACGCCGCCGCGCTCGTCGCGTCGTCCGGCGACTCGTCGGCTGGATCGTCGCTCGGGGGCTCCGCGACGCGGTCGGGGTCGTCGACCGCGTCCGCGAGGTCGAGGAGGTACGCGAGCGCGTCCTCCCGGTCGACGGAGGCGTACGGGCCGGCGTGGGCCGCGGCCAGTTCCTCGCGGAGCGCCTCGATCCGGTCCGCGTGGTCGTCGGTGATGTCGAGCGTGGGCATGGTGTTACTGGCTCTCCTCGAACCGCGCGAGCGCGTCCGCCCAGCTCTCGGCGAACTCCGGCTCGCCGGAGTGGTCGGCCTCGACGTCGGCGTAGCCGCAGTCGTCGCAGCCGACGGCGGTGGCGCCGCCGAGCGAGAGCGACGAGAGGTCGGCACCGCAGCGGGGGCACTCGTGCGACACGTTTTCGCGTGAGACCTCGTCGCCCGCCGTGAAAAACACACGGGTCGGCACGGCCCGACTGCGGCCGCCCGGGACCGCCGACCGAGTGCGATACCGCGTGTCCGCGACTACCGAGCGATCGACCGAGTGAGGGTGAACACGAACAAGGCGATCATGAATCCACCGAGGAACCCCTCGGTGGCACCGATGAAGCTCACGAACGCGTTTTCGACAGTCGGTCCACCGAGCACGAGCGAGACGAACGACTGGACGCTGAACGTGAGATAACTCAACGTCGACTGACCGATCGACAGTGGAACGCTGGCGGCGGCATAAACCATGGTGAACGCGATGATAATCGCCACTGACGATAAAACGGTCCACAGCGGTCGTTCGCCGTATCCGCAGCTCACCCCCATCACCACGTTGCCCGCGTACCGCCCGCCGTGTCGGAGGCGTGCCCAGCCGTTCGACCGAGCGAACTCCCGTCGGTGGCTCCCGCGTCTGGCGACCATCTCGCGGAAGAAGAACTCCGCTACTGCGCGGTTATCACCGACCCGCTCGGCACCGTTCTTCGCCCGCACGTACGTGATCTCGCGAGCCGAAGGCGGGTCGTCCTGATCGTGAAGCCTGTACTCCAGCTCGCCGAGCTGTTTCCGGTAGCGACTGAAGTCGAACCCGTCAAACATCGTCTCATTGAACGCTAGCGTATCCAGCGTCGTCCCTTCGGCCAGCGTGAGATCGCCTAACACTGCTCGGTCGAGATCGTATTCCACGCGCCCCCCTGCGGCCGCGATGGCGCCGGCCACGCGATCGGTTTCCGTAAGATCGATCGTGACTGGTCCGTTCCGTACCGAGAGGTCGAGACAGCGGACCCCATCTGCGAGGGAAGCCTCGGTGATTCGGATCCCGCCGGCGAGCGTCGCGCCGTTGAACAGCAACGGGCCGTCACACTCCACGCCGAGGAACATCCCTGCGGCGCCATTCGCGGTCGGTCTGTCGCGTTTCGGATTGCCGGCGACCGACCCGAACTCGACGGCTGGTCCGGTCAGCGTACATTCCTCGAACCGGGCCTTGTCGGCGAAGTTCGTCCGCTTGAACCACGCGCCCTCGTCGAACCGTGCGCGGTAGAAGTTCGCCACGTCCTCAAACCGGGCGTTAGTGAAGTCGGCAGCGCCGGTGAACCGCGCGTCCACAGCGTAGATCCCGTTCACAAAACGGGCCACGCGCCCGCAAACGTCTTGAAACGTCGTTTCCCGCGTGTCAAGCCAGGATTCGAACCTCGCGAGCCGTATCGAGAAGTCGGCGAACCGGGCGTAGCCTAGGTCGACGCGCCGCGAAAACCGCGTCTCGTCTAACGTGGTCCGTCCCGTGACCGTGCTTCCCCGAAGGTCGAGCGGATGGTCGACCGTCCCGAATCGTAACGATATCGACTCGAACGACGCGTCACGACAGTCGATAGGCGTATTAGTCGGACCGTCGAGCCGCTTGTAATCGAGATCGACCGTGCCGAACGTCGCCCCGAGAAACCGGTTCGTCTCCGGATCCGGCTCCTCGATCGCTTCGAGTAACCGGTTTTGACAAGTAGCGAGCGGAAGCCCACCCATTTAGTACTTAGCAGAAGTTTTGAAGATAGATACCGTAATTTATATTCTAAAGCGAATCAGTTCATTTCTTCTGCTCGTTGAGCAAGCAACTGAACCAACTCCTGTACAGTGATTTCGTCCTCTTGAACAAGGGTTGTATCAACCGCATATTCGATCGCTGTAGCGTAGCTGGAGCGATCGTGACGGGCCATAATCCGTGCGAGCTTCTCAGCCAACTCATCGCTGATTCTGACTGTCGTATACCCTTCAGGAGGCATAATCTACTACTAGTGCTTTTCACAGTAATATTTACGTGAAGTAGTTACAGAACTTCTCCTAGGTACTATACGGGTGGGTCAGAGCGACAACAGGGCGATATAACCCACACCCTACGTCCTGTCTGGATGTTCCACAGCGTCTAGTCCGGCCTCGATTATCTCTTGATACGCTTCTGTAAGGCCTATGTCTTGCTGTTCAGCGTAGTCTTTCACCTGTCCGTTCAGCGTATGCGAAACGTCAATGTTCGGTCGCATTGTTAGAGTCCAAAAGACACTTAGACATAGAGAGATTAATGTCTGTTGTCGTGAGGCGAACCAACACATTCGCGGTACGCCCGCTCTCAGACAACGATGAGCGGCTACTGCGGGACCTGTTGGACGCCTCTGCGAGCCTGTGGAACGAGCTAAACTACGAACGTCGCCAGCAATTTTTTGACGGCGAATCGGTGTGGGACACCGCCGACTACCGCAAACAGTACGTCGATGTGCTTGGTTCTGGAACCGCACAACAGGTGATTCGGAAGAACAAATCGGCGTGGAAGTCGTTTTTCTCCGCCCAAGACGAGTGGCACAACGGAGAACGTGAGGAACGCCCGTCACCACCTGGTTACTGGGGCAACGAGGATGATGGCCGTGAACTACGCACTCTCATCCGGAACGACCTCTACACGCTGGAAACCAGCGAGCGGTCACGGGTCGAGATCCCAGTCGGGGACGCCCTCAAAGACGAATACGGGCTTGGCTACCACGACCGGCTGCGTCTCGAAGTTGCTGGCAACCCGAAGTGGGACGGCGAACAGGGTCAGTTAGAGATACAGTACGACGAGACGGACGACACGTTCAGGGCCTTTCAGCCTGTTACCGTGCCTGATTCCCAACAGGATTCACCACTGGCTTCGCACGAAGCCGCGCTGGACGTGGGCGCAAACAATCTCGTCGCCTGTACGACCACAACCGGCCAGCAGTACCTCTACGAAAGTCGGGACCTGTTCGACCGCTTCCGCGAGACGACCGAGGAAATCGCCCGTCTACAATCCAAACTCCGCGAGGGGCGATACAGCAGTCAGCGGATACGGCGACTGTATCGCAAACGGACACGGCGGCGCGACCACGCACAAGAGGCACTGGTGCGGGATCTGATAGAACGGCTCTACACGGAGGGAGTCGCAACGGTGTACGTGGGCGATCTCACCGACATTCTGGAGACTCACTGGAGCGCCGAGGTGAACGCCAAGACCCACCAGTTTTGGGCATTCCGGGCGTTCATCGACCGCCTCTCGTACACTGCCGAGGAATACGGTATCACCGTCAAGGTAGAGTCAGAAGCCGATACAACCCGGACCTGCCCGGCGTGTGGCGAGCAAGATGAGACCAACCGGGACGGCGACGTGTTCCGGTGTCCGTGTGGGTACGAAGCCCACGCCGACCTGTGCGCGTCTCGGACATTTCTTGAACAGCAGGCTGGCGAAATCGAAGTTAGGCCGATGGCTCGGCCCGTGCGTCTCACGTGGGACGACCACTGTTGGTCGGAGAGACCACACTCTCGCGAGAGGGAAAGTCCCAACGAGAAGCGCACAAACCGGAGTACCGGCGACGGGAAATTTGCCTCCGTGGGTGCGGCATAGCCAACATCTCCACCGGAGGAATCCTACGGCTTCAGCCGTGGGAGGAAGTCAAGCGCCTCGTCGGACGCCTCACCGTGGAACACGCAGTAGTCACGGGCCGCCGACCTCTCACCGACCCCGTCTCTCCTCACCGACGGCCCGTCCGGGGTAACAGTCATTACACTCGGCGGAAACGTTCGAACATGAGCGAAGCGGACGCCGAGAACGTCCTCATGGAGTACTACCGGCGGTACGTCGGCGACCCGGACCGAACGATCGACGTGTACGCCGGCTTCGGGCTGTTCTTCGCCGGTATCGCGCTCGGGGTGATCGGAGTCGTCGTGTTCCTCTACAGCGCGACGCTCGACCCGACCGCGCTCTCGACGTACGCGGTCCGCGAGGTGGCCGCGGTCGCGGGCGCGGTCGGGCTCCCCGCGCTGCTGTTCGGCATCGTCGTCCTCCTGCCGGTCGACCGTCGCATGCTGTACCTCGCGAGCGCCGGCGTGGCGATCACCCTCGTCGGGACCGGCGTGTTCGTCTGGGCGTACCCGCACAACTGGAACGTCGTCGTCAACCCCGACTACAGCGCGCAGGTGGTCGCCGTCTACGCCGTCGGGCTCGTGGCGCTCATCGGCGCGACGGGCGGCGCGCTCGTCGCGCACCGCGTCGAGCGCGCGACGGGCGGCGCGGCCGCGGCCGGCGGCGGCGCGGCCGGCGCGGGCGGTGCGGGCACCGCCGACGGCGCGGCGGCGACCGCGACCGACGCCGACGGCGAGACGGTCACCGAGGAGTCCGTCCGCGCCGACATCGAGCGCGAGCTGGATGACGCCGAGCTGACGTGGGGCGGCGTCGAGCGCTCCGAGACGCGCCGGCTCGAACTGAACACGAGCGCGGTCGACGAGGCGGACGTCGACACGGAGCAGCTCTCGGGATCTGCGACCGAGACGCGGACGACCTCCGGCACGGTCAACGACGCGGTCTCGGAGCTGAAGGGGCTCCAGGGCGGCGAGGCGAAGACCGACAGCGGGCAGGGGACGGACGACCAGGCCGCGAAGCTCCGCGAACTGCGCGAACAGCAGCGGAAGGAGGCCGAGGAGGCGGACGAGGACGGCTCGGTCGTCGACCGGATCAAGGGCCTGTTCGGCTGACGTGGGCGCCGCTAGCGACCGGAGACGCGGGTGCGAGCACCGGCCGCCGGCGATCGCCCATTTATATGTCTCCCGCCGCGTAGTCCGAGCGTGTCCCGCGTCACCGTCAGCATCGACCCCCACGTCCACTCCGAGGGGAGCTACGACGGCCACGAACCGGTCGAGCTAATCTTGGAGCACGCGGCCGAGATCGGGCTCGACGCGGTCGTCATCACCGACCACGACGTGATCCGGGAGTCGAAACGCGCCGCGGAGATCGCCTCCGAGTACGGCCTCATCGGCATCCCCGGCGTGGAGGTGTCCACCGCCCACGGCCACCTGCTCGCGATCGGCGTCGAGCGGATGCCCCCGCGGGGCGAGTCGTACGCCGACACGGTCCGCTGGATCCGCGACCGCGGCGGCGTCGCGATCGTCCCGCACCCGTTCCAGCGCTCCCGCCACGGCGTCCGCCAGCGCAACATCCCGACGCCCGGGCCGGCCGACGAGACCGTCGACGAGGCGACCGATGCGGAGGCGACCGACGGGGGGTCGGTCGGTGCGGAAGGCGGCAAGACGGAGGCGGCGGACGGCGGGGCGGTCGGTGCGGCGGCGACGGACGGCGCGTCGACAGAAAGCGTGTCGGCGACCGGTCCGGAACCGGAGCCGAAGCCCGCCGCGCCGGTCGCCGAGGTCGACGCGATCGAGGTGTTCAACGCCTGGCTGTTCACCGGGTATCGCAACCGGCGCGCGCGGCGGTTCGCGGCCGAGCACGGCTACCCGGGCGTCGCCGCGAGCGACGCGCACCACCTCCAGTACGTCGGGCGGGCGTTCACCGAGCTGGCGATCGAGGGCCGCGAGTCGGCGAGCGAGGTCACCGCGGACGACGTCCTCGGGGCGATCCGGCGCGGCACGACGACCGTCGACGGCCGGCGCGCGCCGATCCGGATGGCGGCGAAACACTACGTCGGCGCGGCCGGGCGCCGGTCGGCGTACTACGCGCGGACCGGCGCGGAGAGGGGCGCGCGCGCCACCGTGCGGACCGCGACCGACGGGCTCGTCGCGGCGAAGGTCGCCGCGCTCCAGTCGATCCACCGCACCCGGCGGTTCCTCTCTTGGTTCGCCTGACGCGTCGCGTCGGCCCCGCCGAGCGACGGCTGCCGCGGAGAACGGGGTTTTTGCCCGCGGCCCCGAAGGGTAGCGTATGAGCCACGACAGACGCGAGTCCGGGTTCAAGCGACGGACCCGGGTCGCGGAGGCGAGGGCGACGCTGCTCGACGCCGTCGCGCCGCACGACCGGCGGGAGTCGGTCCCGGTCGACGCGGCCGACGGGCGGGTCGTCGCCGAACCGATCGACGCCCCCGCGCCCGTGCCGGGGTACGACCGGGCCGCGATGGACGGGTACGCGGTCCGCGCGAGCGACACCTTCGGGGCCGGCGACCGATCGCCGGCGGTCCTCGCGGCCAAGGCCGCCGGGGCGGACGCGGTCGCGCCCGGCGAGGCCGCCCGGGTCCACACCGGCAGCGCGGTCCCCGATGGCGCCGACGCGGTCGTGATGATCGAACAGGTCGAGACCGTCGGCGACGACGTCGAGGTGTTCGACGCGGTCGCGACCGGCGAGAACGTCGGCGAGGCCGGCGAGGACGTGGCGGACGGGCAGCGCCTCTACGAGGCCGGCCACGTCTTGCGCCCCTCCGACCTCGGCCTGCTGCGCTCGGTCGGCCTCGACAGCGTCCCGGTCCGCGAGCCGCCCGAGGTCGCCGTGATCCCGACCGGCGAGGAGCTGGTCGAGTCCGACCCGGGACCCGGCGAGGTGATCGAGACGAACGGGCTCACCGTCTCTCGCCTCGTCGAGCGCTGGGGCGGCGAGCCGCGCTACCGCGACGTCGTCACCGACGACCACGCGGCGCTGCGGGAGGCCGTCGCGGCCGACCTCGACGCCGACGTGGTCGTCACCACCGGCGGCTCCTCGGTCGGCGAGCGCGACCTGCTCCCCGAGGTCGTCGACGACCTCGGCGAGGTGTTGGTCCACGGCGTCGCGCTGAAGCCGGGCCACCCGGTGTGTCTCGGCCGCGCCGAGGGGACGCCGATCGTCTCGCTCCCCGGCTACCCGGTCGCGTGTATCGTCAACGCGGCGCAGTTCCTCCGGCCCGCCATGAAACGGGCGGCCGGGACCGACGCGGACCCCTTCCCGACGCGGCGCGCGACGCTCGACCGGAAGGTCGCGAGCGAGCCCGGCGTGCGGACGTTCGCGCGGGTGTCCGTGTCCGACGAGGACGGGGGAGACGACGCGCTCCCGACCGCGACGCCGACTCGCGCGAGCGGCTCCGGCATCCTCTCCAGCGTCGCGCTCGCCGACGGCTGGGTCGTCGTCCCCGAGCCGCGGGAGGGGATCGACGCCGGCGAGCCCGTCGACGTCGAGCTCTGGGAGGTGACGCCGTGAGCGACCGCAAGGAGTTCCGCGAGCTCGCCGAGCCGGCGGCCGCCCGCGAGGCCATCGACTCGCTCGACCTCTCGCCGCCCCCGGAGACGGTCCCGCTCGCGGACGCCCGCGGCCGGGTCCTCGCCGAGCGCGTCGACGCCGCGATCGACGTCCCGGGGTTCGACCGCGCCTCGATGGACGGGTACGCGGTCCGCGCGCGGGACACCTTCGGCGCCGACGAGGCCGACCCGGCCGAGCTCGACCTCGTCGGCGCGGTCCACGCCGGCGCGGCGCCCGACGTGACCGTCGAGCCGGGCACCTGCGCGGAGATATCCACGGGCGCGGTGATGCCGGACGGGGCGGACGCGGTCGTGATGGTCGAGCGGACGGACGAGATCGGCGCGGACGGCGACGACGGCGGCGACGCCGACCCCGCCCGGATCGCGGTCCGCACGTCCGTCGCGCCGGGCGATCACGTGATGACCGCCGGCACCGACATCGCGGCCGGCGCCCGCGCGCTCGGCCCCGGAACGCGGCTGACGCCCCGCGAGATCGGTCTGCTGTCCGCGCTCGGCGTCGACGAGGTCCCGGTCGAGGGGCGGCCGCGGGTCGGCATCGTCTCGACCGGCGACGAGCTGGTCCGCCCGGGCGAGGCGCTGAACCCGGACCGCGGGGAGATCTACGACGTGAACTCGACGACGATCGCCGCCGGGGTGGCGGAGGCGGGCGGCGAGCCAGTCCTCTACCCGCACGCCGGCGACGACTACGAGGAGATGGAGCGGCTGCTGCGCCGCGCGGCCGACGAGTGCGACCTCGTGCTCTCCTCGGGGTCGACCTCGGCGAGCGCTGTCGACGTCATCTACCGCGTGATCGAGGCGCGGGGCGACCTCCTCCTCCACGGCGTCGCCGTCAAGCCCGGCAAGCCGATGCTGATCGGGCGGCTCGACCGCTCCGCGGACGGCGACGTCGACGGGGACGACGCCCCGGCCGGCGAGTCGGCGTACGTCGGGCTCCCCGGCTACCCGGTGTCTGCGCTCACCATCTTCCGGACGTTCGTCGCGCCCGCGATCCGCGAGGCCGCCGGCCAGCCCGAACCGGCCACGGCGACCGTCGAGGGCCGGATGGGCGTGAGCGAGCGGTACGCGGAGGGTCGCCTGCGGCTGATGCCCGTCGGCCTGCTCGACCTGGACGACGGCGACCGCCCGCTCGTGTACCCCGTCGACAAGGGCTCGGGCGCGACGACGAGCCTCGTCGAGGCGGACGGCGTCGTGGCGGTCGACCCGGACACGGAGTACCTCGACGCCGGGGAGGCGGTGTCGGTCGACCTGTTCTCGCCGGACGTGCGCCCGCCGACGCTACTGGGCGTCGGCGAGGACGACCCCGCGCTCAACCGCCTGCTGGACCGCCTCGCGAACCCGCGGTACCTCGCCGTCGGCTCGCGCGAGGGGCTCCGCCGCCTGCGCGACGGCGTCCCGGACGTGGCCGTCACCGCGGGCCCGACCGACCGCGACGTCGACGCCGAGCCCCTCGGCGGGTGGACTCGCGAGTGGGGGCTCGTCGCCCCCGACGGGAACCCCGAGGAGGTGACCGGGCTCGCGGACCTCGTCGACCGCGACCTCCGCTTCCGGAACCGCCCGACCGTCTCGGGCCTCCGGCGGAGCCTCGACGCCGCGCTCGACGACCTCGCGGACGAGCGCGACGCCGACCGCCGCGACCTCGCCGAGGCGGTCGACGGCTACGAGCGCACCGCGAGGGCGTTCGAGAGCCCGGTCCGCGCGGTCGCCGCCGGCGACGCCGACGTCGGCCTCGGGCTCCGCGAGACGGCCGAACGGCTCGGCTGCGCGTTCGTCCCGCTGGGCGAGCAGTCCGTCGTCGTCCGCGCCGCCGCCGACCGCGTCGACCGCGATTCGGTCGCGGCGCTCGCGGCGGAACTCGGAAACGGCGGCGACGGCGACGGCGGGATCGACGCGATCCTAAGTGACCTCCCGGGCTACTCGCGGAACAGTCGGAACGACCCCTGACCGACGACGACCTCGCCGCGGTCCCCGTCGACCCCGCTGGTGACGGTCATCTCGCTGACGCCGATGGAGCCGCCGGCCCTGACCACCTCGGCCTCTGCCCGGAGGTCGCCGGTGGCGGGCCGGAGGTAGTTCGCGTTGAGGTTCACGGTCGCCACCCCGCCGTCGAGCGGGTCCTCGAACGTCGTGCGCTGCGCGACGCCGCCGGCGGTGTCGATCAGCGTCGCCGCGACGCCGCCGTGGATCGTCCGCCCGTCGGTGTTCGTGAGCTTCTCGTCGAAGGGGATCGACAGCACCACCCGCCCGCGCTCGACCGTCTCGACCGACGTGTTCAGCCACGAGAGGTAGCCGTGTTCGTCCTCCAGCTTCCGCTCGACGAAGCCCTTCGCCGCGTCGGGAAGGGGGTCCATCTCCGCGATGTCCGTCTGATCCATGTCCCGCCGGTCGTCCCGAGACGGTTTGTACCCCCCGGAAACGCGCGACAACCGGCGGTCGATTGACCGACGGCTCACCCGACGCCGAGCCGGATCGGGTCGTCGCTGGGGACGACGTCGACCGTCACGGACTCGCCGATCGAGAACTCCCGGTCCGGACAGACGACCTTGACGCCGAACCGGTCGCCCCGGGCCGCGAACAGCGAGAGCCCCACGACGCGCTCGCCGTTCGCGAGGACGTCGACCGGCTCCCACTCGATCCGCGGCGCGCCGGCCCCGTCCGCTCCCGCGCCGTGTTCCGTCGCGGTCCCGACGCGAGTGCCGAACAGCGAGACCGCGTCGCCCGCGTCGAGCGCGGCGGGCTCTAGTCCGGCCGTCGAGGCCGACTCGGAGCCGACCTCGAACGCGCCGCCCCCCGCGTAGTGCGTCGCCCCGCCGTCGAGCGGGACCCCGTCGTCGCTCGCGAGCGCGGCGAACGACCGCTCGCCGCCGTCGCGTCGCGGGCCGTCGAGGACCACGTGGGTCGGGCCGCGCTCGACGACGCTCCCCGTCCCGTCCCACGCGACGGGCTCGACGGGGGCGTCGACGGCCACCGGGAGCGATCCGCTGGCCCGGAACGGGTCCGCGTCCGGCGGCCGGAAGCCGAGGTGGACGTGGTCGTCGACCCACTGGCCGAAGAAGCCGGACCGCGTCGTCGGACCCAGCGCGTCGCCGACGGCGACTCTGTCGCCGGGCGACACCTCGGGGATCACGTGGAGGATCCGCGCGACGGTCCCGGCGGGGACGCCGGCGCGGGCGCACCACTCGTCCGCGAGGTCGACGACGATCAAGTGGTCCTCAGGGGCCGCGTACGGGCGGTCCGGGCAGCCGACCGTCCTGACCGCGCGGACGATCCCGGCGACGGGGGAGCGCCCGACGCCGTCGCCCGGGTACAGGTCGACCGCGCGGCCGCGGCGGTGGGCGGGGTACGGCGAGTTGAACCGAGAGAACTTCTCGTACCGCTCGACGACGCCCGCGGGGAGCGCGACGGTCGGCTCCGGCGCGTCGGTCACGGGTCGGCGACCTCCATCCCGCCGACGACGAACCGCGCGCCGCCGGCGTCGGACTCGCCGACCGAGAGCGTCCACCCGTGGGCCTCGACGATGTCGCCGACGATGGCCAGCCCCAGCCCGGTGCCGCCGCCGAGCGACACGCCGCGCTCGGTCACGCGCTCGCGCTCCTCCGGCGGGATCCCCGGGCCGTCGTCGCCCACGGCGACCGCGACGCCATCGGCCTCGACGGCGACGGAGACGGTGACGCGCACGTCGTCGCCGCCGTGTTCGATCGCGTTGCGGAACAGGTTCGAGAGCAGCTGTTCGAGCCGGTCGCGGTCGGCGAGCGCGGTCGCGTCGCCCTCGACGCGCAGCGTCGCCTCGCCGGTCTCGAGCCGTGACCAGACACGCCTGACCGTCCCGTCGAGCGAGACGCGATCGAGCTCGTCGACCGTCTCGCCCGCCGTCGCCAGCGCGAGCAGCCCCTCGATCATGTCGTCCATCCGCTCGTGGGCGTTCGCCGCCCGGTCCAGCGCGCCGTCCGGGTCCTCGCCGCGCTGGCGGGCCAGCTCGACGGCCGCGGACGCGGCGGCGAGCGGGTTCCGCAGGTCGTGCGAGACGACGCCGGCGAACTCCTCCAAGCGCTCGTTCTGGCGTTCCAGCTCGGCCTCGCGACGTTCGAGCTCCGTCTGTCGCCGCTCCCGGGCGGTCACGTCGCGGAGGAGGAACACGTGGCCGCGGTCGGTCCCGCGCGGGTCGGTTATCGGGTTCTCCTGGATGTCGAACTGGCGGTCGCCGATGGCGATCGGGTGTTCGACGCCGGTCTCCAGCCGCGGGAACACCTCGGACAGCGACGAGCCGACCGCGTCGGACGGGAGGATCGTCTCGGCGGCCGGGTTGAGGTCGCGGATCCGCCCGTCGGAGCCGGAGACGATCACGGGGTCTTGCATCACCTCGACGGCGGTGTCGCGCGCGACGACCGCGGCGTCGAGGGTGCCGAGCCAGAAGACGGTGCCGTAGAGGAACACCCCGTGGACCACGAACGCCGTCGGCAGCCACGAGAGGTGCGCGTAGCTCCCGACGTCGACGAACGTCGCGACGCCCGCCAGGAACGGGAACAGCGTCCCGAGCAGGACGACGAACGTCTGGAGGCGGTAGCGGTTCCCGGTCCGCTCGTAGAGGTCGACGACGAGGAGCGCGCCGGCGACGCACAGCGCGAACGCGAGGAGGACGTACGCGCCCCCGACGGGGCCCAGTCCGTAGCCGAGCAGCGTGAACGGCCCGTCGACGACGGGGGTCACGGGGCCGCGGGCCAACCGGTGGGTCGCGCTCGACCACGCGAGGAGGACCCAGACGAACGCCGGGGTCGCGAGCGCCACGATCCGGTTCTCCGTCCGCCAGCGGTCGTGGCCCGTGAACGCCAGCGCGAACAGGATCCAGAGGACCGGGAGCGCGCCGACCAGCGGCGTCGCCAGGTTGAGCGCGACCCGCATCGCGACCTCGCCGGACGCGGCGATGCGGAGGGCGTACAGCAGGGAGATGCCCCCGCCGCAGAGCAGGTAGAGCGCGACCTCGAGCCCGCCCGGCTGGTCGCGCTCCCGCCACGCGACCCGGCCGAGCCAGAGCCCGATGACCCCGGCCAGCAGGCAGGCGGTCAAGTACGCTTGGACCGGCAGCGCCCCCAGATCGCTCATCGATACCTGTACCACTTCCACGCCCGACAAAACAGTTGTGTCACGCGGTCGCGGCCAGTCGTCCCGACTTTCGGGACGGGCCCGTCGGGCGTTCGGTCGGGACCGACGCAACTGGCTAGTGCGTCCCCGCCCTCCCTCAGGCCATGCGCGTGTACCGCGGCGAGTTCGAGACGCCGGCGGCGGACCGGGAGCCCGTCGCGGAGCTGTTGGCGGCCGCGGCCGACGACGCGGCCAGTGTGCGCGTCACCGCGCCGCCGCGACAGGTCGCGTTCGGGCGCCGCGACGCCCGCGAGCCGGGGTTCGACCGCGCGAAGCGAGCGGCGCGCGACGCCGGGTTCCCTCCGGTCGAGCGCGACGTCGGCGGGCGCGCGGTGGCGTACACCGGCGAGACCCTGTCGTTCGGCGTCGCGGTGCCGACCGGCGACGGTCGCGGGTCGATCGACTCCCGGTACGAGACCGCGGTCGAGACGCTCCGCGACGCGCTCCGCGAGTCGGGGGCCGACGTGGTGCGCGGCGAACCGTCCGCGTCGTTCTGCCCGGGCGACCACTCCCTGCGGGTCGCCGGCGGCGGCAAGGTCGCCGGCCTCGCGCAGCGCGTCCGCGCCGACGCGGCGCTGGTCGCCGGCGTCGTCGTCGTCTCGTCGGCCGACGCGACCGCGATCGCGAGGGTCACCGAGCCGGTATACGACGCGCTCGACCTGCCGTTCGATCCGGACTCGGTCGGGAGCGTCGCCGACGCCGGCGGCCCGGACGATCCCGACGCCGTCGCCCGCGCGGTCGAGACCGCGTTCGTCGAGGGGCCGTGGGGAGACGGCGAGCGCCGCATCGTCCGCGTCGACGGGGCAGCCGACTGAGCGCGCCGCGCCGCGCGGTTCCGACGTTTCGACGTGCTTTTTATGCGCGGGAGTCTGCGTTCGGGCATGGCCGAATTCAAAGTCGTCGTCGCCGACCCCGAGACCGGCGAGACGTTCCAGCGAGAGGTCGACGGACAGGACGCCAACCGATTCCTCGGTCGCGAACTCGGCGACGAGATCGGCGGCGACGCCCTCGGGCTCTCCGAGCACACCATCGAACTCACCGGCGGCTCCGACGAGACCGGCCGCCCGATGCGCGAGGACGTCTCTGGCACCCGCCTGAAGGAGCTCCTCTTGGAGGGCGGCGTCGGCTTCGAGCCGTCCCGCGAGGGCGAGCGCAAGCGGATCACCGTCCGCGGCCGCGAGATCGACGACGACATCGCGCAGATCAACGCGAGCGTCGTCGACGGCGACGGCGACGTCGCCGCCGCGCTCGGCGAGGGCGACGCCGAAGACGACGAGTAACGGCGGCCGGATGCCTCGCGTTCCCTCCGACGGCGAGGACGTTTGCTCCGTTCGCGTCTCGCTCGCCCGCAGCGGCGGCACTCGCCGCCCGTGCGTCAGGCTCCCGGCCGACGACGCGCTGGACGGGCGCGTCGAGTCCGGCTCCTGCGACGCGCTCGGCGTGAGTCAGGGGGACCTGATCCGCGTCGCGTTCGACCGCGAGGAGCACCACGCCCGGGTCGCGGCCGACTCGCGGGGCCGGCTCCTCCGGGGCGCGTTCGACAACCGCCGCCTCGCGCGCGAGGCCGGCGCGGGGACGAACCGCCTCACCGACTGGCTCGACGCGAACGACCGTGGGCCCGACGACACCGTCGTCCTCGACGTGGTGGTGCCGGGCGAGCTGTACGGGCTCCGGATCCCCGGCGAGCGGACCGTCTACGACGCGAACCGCGGCCCGCGCTCGTCGCTCGCGGACATCGCCCGCGACGTGGACGGGTAGTCCCCGGAGCGCGTCGGGCGTCGCCCGGGTTCTCCCCGCCGCAGCGGTGCGGCGGCAGGTCGGATCGCTTATTCTCGCTCGGCTCCCATATCGCTCCATGCAGGAGGTCGACGCGGATCTGACGGCGCTCGACCGCGCGATCATCAACGCGTTCCAGGGCGGCTTCCCGGTCGTGGAGCGTCCCTTCGACGCGGCGGCGGCCGCGCTCCGGGAGCGCGGCGTCGACGTGACGGGGCCGGAGCTCGCCGAGCGCGTTCGCGAACTCGACGAGGAGGGGATCCTCTCGCGGTTCGGCGCGCTCGTCAACGCCGAGGAGATCGGCGGGGCGGCGTCGCTCGTCGCGATGCACGCGCCCGAGGACCGCTACGAGGCGATGGCCGACACCGTCAACGAGTTCACCGCGGTCGCGCACAACTACGAGCGGGAACACCCGCACCTCAACATGTGGTTCGTGGTGAGCGTCGCGGACCACCCGGACCCCGACAAGGACGGGGACGACCGGGTCGAGGAGGTGCTCGCGGAGATCGAGGACGCGACCGGACAGGAGACGTACAACCTCCCGAAGGTCCGCGAGTTCCACGTCGGCGCGAAGTTCCTCGTCGACGGGCCGGTCCCGGAGGGCGACGTGGACCTGTCCGACCTCGGCCCCGAAGTGACGTCGAGCGGCCGCGACACGCTCACGCCCGAGGAGCGCGACCTCGTCGTCGAGATCCAGGGCGGGCTCCCCGTGACCGAGACGCCCTACGCCGACGTCGCGGCCGCGATCGACGCGGACGTGGAGTGGGTGCTCGAGACGATCAAGCGGTTCGACGCGGAGGGGAAGGTGCGCCGGGTCGGCGTCATCCCGAACCACTACGCGCTCGGCTACACGGAGAACGGGATGACGGTCTGGGACGTCCCCGCGGACGCGCTCGACGAGGTCGGCCCCGTCGTCGCCGACTTGGACTTCGTCACGCACTGCTACGAGCGCCCGCGCCACGCCGGCGTCTGGGAGTACAACTTCTTCGCGATGACGCACGGCCGCACGGAGGCCGAGAGCGAGCGGCGGATCGCGGAGGTCAGGGACCTGATGGACGACTACTGGGACGTCGGCGCGGACGACTGGGACACCCTGTTCTCGACGCGCATCCTCAAGAAGACCGGCATCCGCATCGCGGACCGGGCGGACAGCAACACGGCGTGACCCGCGCCGCGACCGCGACGGCACCGCGGACCGCGCTCCGTGGAGGCCGGTCGTGACCCCGCTGTACCACGACCTCTCGGGCGAGACGGTGGTCGTGTTCGGCGGCGGGTCCGTCGGCGCGCGGAAGGCCCGCGGCTTCGACGAGGCCGCCCGCGTCGTCGTCGTCAGCCCGGCGTTCGACGAGCGGTTGCTGTCGCTCGCGGCCGGCGGCGACGGAGACCGCGACGGCGCGGTGGAACTGGTCCGCGCCGCGCCGGAGGCGGGCGGCGTCGCCGAGTGGATCGACCGACTCGCTCCGGCGTTGGCGGTCGCCGCGACCGACGACGCCGCGGTCAACGCCGCCGTGGAGTCGGCCGCGCTCGACAGGGGTATCCTCGTCAACCGGACTGACGTCTCCGGGGGGCGCGACCCCGGGAGCGTCGTCGTCCCCGCGACGGTCGAGGACGACCAAGTGACCGTGGCGCTGTCGACGGGGGGAACGAGCCCCGCGCTCGCGAAGGCGCTGCGCGAGCGGATCGAGGCCGAGATCGAGGGCGCCGGCGCGATGGCCGCCCTCTCTGGGGAGATCCGCGAGGAGCTGAAAGCGGCCGACGTGCCGCCGGAGAAACGCCGGGAGGCGGTCCGGCGCGTTGTCAGATCCCGGGGGGTTTGGAAGGGTTTACAAAAGGGGAGATCTTACGGACGGCAAGAGGCCGACACCGTGATCGAGGAGGTACTCGACCGATGAGAGAGACGGGTGCGATCGCCGGCGTGAGCGTCGCCCACGCCGACGCGACCGTCGACGAGATCGAGGCCGCCGGCGGCGACGGCGTCCGAGCGACCGTCTCCGACCTGCTCGCTCGCGAAGGGGTCGAGGAGGCGTTCGCGGTGCAGACGTGTAACCGCTCGGAGGCGTACGTCGTCACCGACCGCACCGTCGACGGGAACACGGCCCTGTCGACGTTCGCGCCGGACGTCCGCGGCGGCGCGGTCCGCCGCCTCGACCACGAGGAGAGCTTGGAACACCTGATGCGGGTCGCGTCCGGGCTGGAGTCGCTCGTCTTGGGCGAAGACCAGATCATCGGACAGCTGCGGGAGGCCTACGAGGAGTCGAAGTCCGCGGGCGGGATCGGTCCGGTGCTCAAAGACGCCGTGACGAAGGCGCTCCACGTCGGCGAGCGCGCGCGGACGGAGACGTCGATCAACGAGGGCGTCGTCTCGCTCGGCTCGGCCGCGGTCCGGCTGGCGGCCAGCGAGATCGACCTCACCGACGGCTCGGCCGTCGTCGTCGGCGCCGGCGAGATGGGGACGCTCGCGGCCCGGGCGCTCGACGACACGCCGGTCTCCGACATCGTCGTCGCGAACCGCACCGTCCCACACGCGGAGTTCGTCGCCGAGGAGGTCGACACGCCCGCGGAGGCGGTGTCGCTCGCCGACCTCCCCGCGGTGATCCCCGACGCCGACCTCGTCGTCACCGCGACCGGCAGCCCCGACCTCGTCGTCCACCCGTCGTACGTCGACGCCGCCGGCCGGGTCGTCTGTATCGACATCGCGCAGCCCCGCGACGTCGACCCGGCGGCCGGCGCGCGCGAGGGCGTGACCGTCTACGACATCGACGACCTCGAAGACGTCACCCAGCGGACCAGGGAGAGCCGCGCCGCGGAGGCGCGCGAGGTCGAGTCGATCATCGACGACGAGCTCGACCGCATCCTCGAGGCGTACAAGCGCAAGCGCGCCGACGACGCCATCTCGGCGATGTACGCCGGCGCGGACCGCGTGAAGGCGCGCGAGCTCGACCGCGCGATGTCGAAGCTGGAGGCGCAGGGCGACCTCACGGACGAGCAGCGCGAGACGGTCGCCGACCTCGCCGACGCCCTCGTCGGCCAGCTGCTCGCCGCCCCGACGCGCTCGCTCCGCGACGCCGCCGGCGAGGACGACTGGGAGACGATCCGCACGGCGCTCCGGCTGTTCGACCCCGACTTCACGCCCACGGCGGGCGAGGGGGTCGAGTCCGACGCCCCCGACGCCGGGGTCGGCGCTCCGGACGCGGTCCCGGACTCGGTCGCCGAGGAACTCGACGACTGAGCGCCCGGACTTCCCGCCTCGACGTTCCCAGCCACGCCCGCCCCGACTTTTCGACCGCGCTCGCTCCGCGCCCTTTATTCGCCGACGCACACACCGGCCCGTATG
>Ga0209965_1000187_pt1 | contig 22108 bp, 18 predicted proteins | sample SalPon2_B_H2O_MG_FD_185707 | JGI IMG/M metagenome (GOLD analysis project Ga0209965, IMG submission 185707) | Salt pond water microbial communities from South San Francisco under conditions of wetland restoration - Salt Pond MetaG R2_B_H2O_MG... | ecosystem: Environmental > Aquatic > Non-marine...
AGCGCCTGATCGACCCGCCGCTGGGGAGCGACGTCGACCGCCTTCGGCACCGAGATCCCGCCGTACTTCAGTCGTACCGTCTCTTCACGGGGGGCGGCGTTTTCGATCGCCGTCACGAGCACCTGGACCGGGTTCTCTTCGGTCCGGTCGTGGATGATGTCGAACGCGTCGCGGACGATCCGGGTCGCCTGCTGTTTCTTCCCGGTGTTCTCGTCGGTCTGCATCAGTCGGTTGATGAGCCGCTCGACCACCGAGATCTCGCTCTTTTTGAACTGCTTCGAGGCGTGTCGGCCCATCGTGTGTGCGATCGGCGTCACCGTCATGTACCGTTTCGTCGACGGATCGGCGTACGCGATGTCGGTGACGTCCCAGACGCCGAACAACGCGGCGTTCTCCGAGGCCGACTCGCTGTCGGCCGGCGCGTCGGGCTCTGGCTCGTCGGCAGCGACCGCCTCGGCGTCGGCTTCCTCGCCGCTCATCGGACGGGTTTCTCCGCGTTTCCGCGCACCAGTTCGATCATCGAGACGCCGTTCACCTTCTCGACTTTGTAGTTGACACCCGAGAGGTCGCCCATCGCGCGACCCTTCGCGCCACCGATCCCTGCGATCGTGACCTCGTCGTGCTCGTCGATAAAGGAGATCGCGCCGTCACCGGGACAGAACGCCGTCACCTGCTTGCCGTTCTTGATGAGCTGGACCCGAACGCACTTTCGGATCGCCGAGTTCGGCTGCTTCGCTTCGATACCGACCTTCTCGAGGACGATGCCGCGTGCCTGTGGGGCACCCTCCAGCGGGTCGGACTTCGTCTTGAGCCCGCGCTCTCTCCGAGCGTACTCGGAGTCGGACCAGCGTCGCTTTTGCCGGTCCTGTTTGAGCTTCCGGGCGGCATATTTGCCGTTTGCCATCGTACATTCAATTCCAAGCGAAGCTACTTAAGCGTCGTCTTTCGTCGCCACGAAACGCCAGGAGAACGCTCGAGCGGTCCCTCTCGTCGGATCTGTGCGTGTTTTCCGATCGAACGACGGCCGCTCGTGACCGCTTCGCCGACGAACGGACACGAGCGGCCGCCGTTGCTCACGTCAGCTGCACGTCGTCGACGTCGTAGTGCCGCTTCGCGAGCGTGCGAGCGGTCTCGATGTTCTGTCCGTTCGCGCCGATGGCGACGCCGCGGTCTGCTGGCGCCACCTCGACGTACGCCACGCGGTCGTCCTGTTCTGAAATCGTCACGGCGGCGACCGCCGCCGGCGCGAGCGCACTCGCGACGAACGACTCCGGTGTGTCTGCGTCTTCGACCAGCTCGACGGACCGACCCAGCTGCCGTTCGGCCTCGGTAACCGTCTCTCCGCCCTGTCCGATGGCCGCAGCCATCTCACCCGCCGGGATCACGAACACCAGCCGGTTGCTCTCCACGAGGCAGTCTCTCGGCGCGACACCGGTCAGCTCGTCGAACCGACCCATGTAACGCCGCGCCTCGTCGGAGAGCTCGACGTGCATCAGTCGTCGCTCGCGACGCGTGACCCCATCCGGAGGTCGACGTCGCCGGTGCCGATCGAGATCGGCTTTCCGGCGATCACGTTTTCAATGACGCCGTCGAGGTCGTCGTGCTCGCCGTGGACCGCCGCATCCAGCAGGTGATTCACCGTCACCTCGAAGGCGGCCCGTGCCAACACCGAATCTTTCGACCCGGAGATGCCGTGGCGACCGATCGATTCGATCTCGCCGTTGTTGGTCATGATGTCGGCCACGAGCATCAGGTGTCTGACGTTCACGTCGTCGAGTCCCTGCTCTTCGAGGGTGTTTTTCGTCTCGTCGATGATCGTCTCGCGAGCGGCCTCGACGCCGAGGTTCTTGTAGATCTCGTGGATGTTGTTACACGTCGTCCGCGAGGCGTCGACGCCGTCGATCTCCAAGACGTCGCCGAACGCCGACCCTTCGGTGTAGAGCACGAACTCCTCACCAGACTCTAGTTGCTCTTTGCGAATGACGACGCGTTCGACCTCCTCGATCCCTTTGAACACGATCTCCCGAAGTCGCTCGACGAGCTGTAACAGCTCTCGGTAGCTCGGCTCACTCGGCCCGAACTCGATTACCGTCCCCGCCTGTCGGGCGTCGACACCGAGGGCGTCTTCGATCGTCTCGGCGACGATCTCTGCGACTGCCGTCGGGTCTGAGTACGTCGGCCACCGCTCTAAGAGCGTGTCGTCGTTGAGGTCGATTCGCACCAGCATGTCCGCCACGTTCGTGGAGACGTCACCCAACGCGAGGATCCGCGTCGCCTCGATCGACCAGACGACCTCGTGTGCCCGCTCGCGGTCGGTCGCGTACTCGCCGTCGAGGTGCACCGTCATCATCGGCGTGTCCGGCGTCTTCCGGGCGTCCACGAGTTCGATGAGCCGCGGGAGTCCTTGTGTAACGTCAATTTCTGCAACCCCAGCGTAGTGAAACGTATTCATTGTCATCTGGGTACCGGGTTCACCGATCGATTGTGCAGAAACGGTGCCCACCGGTTCGAGTGGGTCGACGCGCGTCTCGCGGTACCGGTTTTCCACGCCGGTGACAATGTCAGTCGCCTGTTCGACCGTGACGTCGCCGTACGATTCGGCTTTCGACTCCAGTGTCTCGTACACCTGCGTCTTCAGTCGATTCGGCAGCTCACTCGACTCGACGATGGCTTCGATGTCGTCCGTGACGTGGTCGTACTCAGTCATCGGACTCCACCCCCAGATCCTCCGCGGCGTCCGGTCTGGAGGCAGTGTGCTCCGAGAGGTTCGTCGGCGGGGCGCGCTCGCCTAAGAACCGCTCTCGCTCCGCTTCGGAGCCGAACTCGGACTCTAACACGCGGTCTGCGATCCCGTCGACGTCGATGCCGTCGCCCTCACCCGAGCCGACTTTGATTGGCGAGGTGCCGTCCTCGCCGAACTCGAACTGGACGATGCGCCCGGAGGTATCCCGGACGGTGCCGTCGTACTGTGCTTCGAGCTCCGAGAGCGCGTTTATGAGCCGTCGCTGGAGGTAGCCAGACTTTGAGGTTCGGACCGCCGTGTCGACGAGCCCCTCGCGGCCACCCATCGCGTGGAAGAAGAACTCCTCGGGCGTAAGCCCGGCGCGGTAGGAGTTCTCGACGAAGCCGTGTGCCTCAGCGGAGAGGTCGTGCTCGCGGTAGTGTGCGAGCGTCCGATCTTCGTACCCGCGGTTGATCCGCTCGCCACGAACCGCCTGTTGACCGACGGAGCCGGCCATCTGCGTCAGGTTGAGCATCGACCCACGCGCACCCGAGCGGGCCATCACGACCGCCGGGTTGTCGTCGCCGAAGTGCTGGTCTGCGATCTCGCCGGCAGAGTCACGTGCCTTGCCGAGCGTCTGCATGATCTTCATCTCCAGCGTCTCGTCGACGCCCCGCCCCGGTAACGACTCCAGCTCGCCGGCCTCGTACGTCTCGATCAGGTCTTGCACGCGCTCGTACGCGCTGTTTATCGCCTCGTCGACCTGCTCTTCGGCCGCCGGCGGGATCGATTCGTCGTCGATCCCGATGGAGAAGCCGAAGTGCATGATCGCCCGCATCGCGAGCGAGGCGATCTCGTTGATGAAGACCCGGGCGCGCGTCTCGCCGTACTCCTTGGTGAGCGTGTCGACGACCTCACCGCCGAACGCACCCACCGCGTCCTCGTCTATCGTTCCCTCGACGAGTTGGCCGCGCTCGATGACGACATCGTCGCCGGTCGACGAGCGGAACTGCAACGAGAGGTCGTCTGGCAACAGCTCCGAGAACAGCGTCTGACCGGTCCAGTACGCCGAATCGTCGTCGACACCGTCGGGGTCGGGCAACTCGTCGACGCGGGTCGCCCGCAGCAGGTCGAGCGCCTGTGCCTCCGAGAACTCGGGATTCGTGTGCGTGAGCAGGTACGTCCCCGAGATGTGGTCTTGGATCGCACCGATGATGTTGCCGCCGAACCGCGGGGAGAGGATCTGCTCTTGGACGCGCATGAGGACGCGCGCCTCGGCGCGTGCCTCCTCGTTCTGGAGCGCGTGCATGTTCATCTCGTCGCCGTCGAAGTCGGCGTTGTACGGCGGACAAACCACGGTGTTGAGCCGGAACGTCTTGTACGGCATCACCACCACCTCGTGGGCCATGATCGACATCCGGTGTAACGACGGCTGCCGATTGAAGATCACGATGTCGCCGTCGACGAGGTGGCGATTCACCTCCCAGCCCGCCTCGACCTTCTCTGCGAGCTCCGCACAGTTCTTTTCGGTCACCTTTAGCCGCCGACCGTCGGGCCGACGCACGTAGTTTGCACCGGGGTGTGCTTCGGGACCGTTCCGCACGTACTGTCGAGCCTCCTCGGCGTTTCGCTCGGTGACGTTGAGCGTCTGAGTCATTTCCTTCGCTACCCGGTCCGGCACGCCGACCTCGTTCAACGAGAGCGTTGGGTCGGGCGAGATGACGGTCCGCGCCGAGAAGTTCACGCGCTTTCCGGAGAGCGAGCCGCGGAAGCGACCTTCCTTCCCCTTGAGTCGCTGTGAGAGCGTCTTCAGCGGGCGACCGGAGCGATGTCGCGCCGGCGGCGTGCCGCTGATTTCGTTGTCGACGAACGTCGTCACGTGGTACTGTAACAGCTCCCAGAGGTCCTCGATGATGAGCTGTGGAGCACCCGCCTCGCGGTTCTCCATGAACCGCTGGTTGATACGGATGATGTCGACGAGCTTGTGCGTGAGGTCGTCCTCAGAGCGCTGGCCGTTGTCCAGGGTGATCGACGGCCGCGTCGTCACCGGCGGGACGGGCAACACCGTCAGGATCATCCACTCGGGCCGGGAGTCGTCGGCGTCGATCCCCAGCACGCCGAGGTCCTCGTCCGGGATGTTCTCGAACCAGTCGCGGATGTCTGAGGGCATCAGCTTGTTCATGTCCTCTTCGGTGAGGTCGACGTCGAGCGCCGACTCGATGGCCCGTCGGTCCTCTTTGCGCGGACGGAACTCACCGGCCATGATCTCGTTGACCCGTTCGAGGGCGATGTCGGTCTCGTCGGCCAGCTCCCGCGGCGAGGTGCCTGGGTCGTCGGCCTCCTCGTCCGGCTGCATCGCGGCCGCGATTCGCTCGGAGTAGTCTCCAGAGAGGACGTCTTGGACCTCGTAATAGGTGGTCGGCTTCTCGTGTTTGATGTCCGCCTGCGGCTCACCGCAGTACGGACACGTCGAGGCCTTTCGCGCCTGTCTGACGGCGGCTTTCAACACGTCGTGGGGGTCCTCGCCGAGCTCTTCGGCGCGGGCGAGTCGCTCCGCGAACTCCTCGCGCTCCATCTCGGTGAGCGCAAGCTTGCCGCACTCACGACACGTCGCCCGCAATAGCCGACGAATGAGCTTCGTGAAGCCGACGTGAATCACCGGTGCGGCCAGCTCGATGTGGCCGAAGTGGCCGTTACACGAGCCGGAGTGTGACCCGCAGGTTCGACACTCCAACCCAGGGTCGATGACCCCGAGACGAGGGTCCATGAGCCCCATGTCGATCGGATAGCCGTCGTCGTCGTACGTGTCGGCCGTGATTACTTTCGTCGCGGACATGTCCCGGTACGTCTCCGGGTCCATCAGTCCGAAGTCGATGCCGCCGAGCATCTTTGGTGTCTGTAGTGACATTTAAATTGCGTCCTCCAACTCGAGTTTCGGTCGGATGCCCAAGGCGATCATTTCGTCCAACAGCAGCTTGAACGCGTAACTTACCTCGAGCTCGTGGATATCGTCTTCGTCGCCGGTGACCGGGTCGTACACGCGGCGCTGTTCTCTGTCTTCGACGGCGACGAGTCCCGTCTCCGCGGAGACGTACACCTGCTCCGCGTCCGAGGACTCGAGCAACCGCTCGTTGAGCACCATCGAGGCGCCGTGGCCGATGATCGTGTCGCGCTCCATCTCTCCAACCCGGAGTCCGCCCTCGCGGGCGCGCCCCTCCGTCGGTTGTCTGGTGAGCACCTGTACCGGTCCCCGTGACCGGGCGTGGAGCTTGTTCGACACCATGTGGTAGAGTTTGTGATAGAAGATCGTGCCGACGAAGATCTCCGCGTCGATCTTCTCACCGGTGACGCCCGAGTACATCACTTCCTTACCCGAGGATTTGAAGCCGTGTTCTTCGAGGCCGTTGCGGAGTTCGTCTTCGTCTTCGCCTTGGAACGGGGTACCGTCGACCCGCGATCCGCGGAGGGCACCGACTTTCCCGCCGAGCATCTCGAGCACGTGGCCGACGGTCATCCGCGACGGCAGTGCGTGAGGATTCATCACGAGGTCGGGCACCACCCCTTCCTCGGTGAACGGCATGTCCTCTTGTGGTGCGAGGTGGCCGACGACGCCCTTCTGTCCGTGTCGTGAGGCGAACTTGTCGCCGAGTTCGGGGATCCGCTGGTCGCGGACCTTCACCTTCGAGAGCTTCGAGCCGTCTTCGCCCTCCATCAAGGTGACCGTATCGACGACGCCTGACTCGCCGGAGCGCATCGTTACGCTCGTCTCACGACGCTTCTGTGGGGAGAGCCCGCCCATGTCGTCTGGCTCCTCTAAGAACCGCGGCGGGCTCGTCTTGCCGAGCAACACCGACGACTCGTCGACGACGGTCTCCGGGTTGACGAGGCCGTCCTCATCGAGGTGGGTGTACGCATCCTCACCGCGGGCCCCGCGGACGTCCTGGTCGGGAATCTCGAAGCGGTCTTCCTGGCCGCCGGGGTACCGCCGCTCTTCGCCCTCGTACGTCCGGAAGAAGTGCGAGCGCGTGAGCGCGCGGTCGACGGAGCCCTGATTCATCACCAGCGCGTCCTCGATGTTGAACCCCTCGTAGCTCATCACGGCGACGACGAAGTTCTGTGCGGCCGGGCGCTCGTCGAAGCTGATCTGATCGGACGTCTGTGTCTTCACCATCGCCAGCTGCGGATAGTGTAACAGGTGCTGGCGAGTATCCGGCCGAATCCGGTAGTTCGCCGACGGAAGCCCGAGCGACTGTTTCATCATCCCTGCGCCCATCGTGATGCGCGGGCTCGCGTTGTGCTCCGGGTACGGGATCATCCCCGCGCCGATTCCGAAGACGAGCTGCGGGTCGATCTCGAGGTGGGTGTGATCTGCGCTCACGTCCTCTTCGTCGACGGCGACGAGGATGTCCTCCTCCTCTTCGGCGTCGATGAACTCGATGTATCCGCGCTCGACGAGATCCTCGAACTCGACGTCGCCGCGCTCTAACGCGTCTATCTCCTCGTCGCCGAGGAGCGGCTCACCGTTCTCGACGACGATGAGCGGCCGACGGGCTCGCCCCGCGTCGGCGTTGACGATGACCTCGCGGGTCCGTTCTTTGACCGAGACGTTCACCATCTCACTCACGTCGCCGCGCCGGCGTGCCTCGCGTATCTGATCGGCCAGCGCGTTCGGGTCGGGATGTGTTCCTACCAGACTCCCGTTGACGTACACCTTCGCTTCGCGTTCTGCGTGTGCCATGTTAGTCGTCCGCCGTCTGTCGTTCGACGCCCTCGATGCCGGGGATCCCCTCGACACCCATCGACGCCAGCTCTCGTTTCAGCCCCTGTTCGTCCTCGACCGTCTGTGACAGCTCCATCGCCTGTGCGAAGTTCTTCACCAACCCGCAGTTCGGCCCCTCCGGCGTCTCGGAAGGACAGATGCGACCCCACTGGGTCGCGTGGAGGTCGCGCGCCTCGAAGTGCGGCTGTGACCGACTCAGCGGCGATCGCAGCCGCCGGAGGTGTGAGAGCACACCCATGTAGTCCGTCCGGTCGACGAGCTGTGAAACACCGGACCGGCCGCCCACCCAGTTGCCGGTCGCAATCGGGTGTTCGAGCCGTTCTGTCAACACGTCGGAGCGAACCACCGTGTTGACGGTGAGCTGGCGATTTCGCATGTTCGCTCGCTCGAGCTGGTACTTGACGTCGCGTGCCAGTTTATTCAGCGCGGTCCGGAACAAATCACGCATCAGGTCACCGGAGACCTTCAGCCGCTTGTTCGCGTAGTGGTCTTTGTCGTCCGCCTCACGCCGGTCCAGCGCGAGTTCGAAACACGCCTCGGCCATCCGACAGAGGTAGTACGCCTTGTTGATCCGGACGTCCTCCTCGTCGACGCCCTCCTCGTGGAGGTGCGGGAGCAGGTACCGATCGATGACGTAGTTCGCGCGCTTGAGCTGGTAGTTTTTCCCCTGCCCGGAGGCGACGCGCTCGCCGAGCGTCTCGATGGCCTCCTCCGTGGTCTGGACCGACGCCTCCTCTAAGTTCTCCAACATGAACTTCACGATCTCGGGGTCGTCGGAGACGCGGTGGACGATCTCCTCGTCGGATTCGAGCCCGAGCGCACGGACGAGCGTCACGAAGTCGATAGAGCCGGAGACCGACGGGAACGACACCTCGAGGAGCCCCTCGCGGTTCCGCTCACACAGCACGAGCGCCCGATACCCGCGGCGCTGTGAGAACGTCTTTGCGACCTGGATCTCGTCGCCGTACTTCGAGTCGTACTCCGCGAGGATCTTGTTCGGTGCGAGGTCCTCGCTCGTCATCAACACCCGCTCTGACCCGTTGACGATGAAGTAGCCGCCAGGGTCAACTGGGTCCTCGCCGATGTCGATGAGCTCGTCGTCGCTGAACTCGGCCATGTTGCAGTTGGTCGAACCGACCATGACCGGCATCCGACCGACCTTCGTCTCCGTGCTGTCGACGACGGTCTCGGGTTCTTCTTCGCCGCCGCGGACGATGGACATCTCCATGAACACCGGCGCGGAGTAGGTGATGTTCCGGAGCCGTGCTTCCTGTGGGTACAACAGCTCCTCGGAGCCGTCGGCCTCGCGGACGCGCGGGGTGACCATCCGCACGTCACCGAGCTCGACGTACACGGGCTCTTGTCCTTCTTTGTCGCCGATGTCGGTCTCGATAGTCGCCTTCTCGTCGACGACCTCTTGCATGCCACGACGCAGGAAGTTGTTGAACGATCGGAAGTGGTGTTCGGCGAGCCGTTCGTCCGAGAAATACTCTCTCGACACCACGCGTCGGTCTTGTCGGTTCATGAGAGGACCAATCGATACACGACCGCCTGGTCGGTCGTTCGCGAGTCGCGAATGATCTTCACCACGTCTCCGACCTCGGCGTCGTCGGGAGTCGCGGGATCGGTGCGTTTGATCTTCGGCAGATCGGTCTTTCTGACGTCGTACTCGTCCAGTATCGCCTGGATCTCGTCGGGGTCGTCGATCAGGACGTGGTCCGGAACGAGTTCGTGTTGACTTACGTCTACCATGGGTGGTGGGGAGAAGCTATCACGAGATACTACAGGCTGTTATTCGCTCTACTCGGATAAGGCTTTTCAACTTCGCTGTGCGTAGCTCTCCGCAGCGGGCATCCAGTAGGTGATCGATTCACACGCACCATCAAAAGCGTGTCGGCCCGTGCGATCACCCCCCATCCCCACCGCCGATGGCAAGTCTTAACTGCCAGACACGGGTACGACTGACTGCGACACGCCCGGATGGTGTAGTGGCCCATCATACGACCCTGTCACGGTCGTGACGCGGGTTCAAATCCCGCTCCGGGCGTCCCCGTGTTCGGGGCCGTCGTTGTCTGCCCGGATGGTGTAGTGGCCCATCATACGACCCTGTCACGGTCGTGACGCGGGTTCAAATCCCGCTCCGGGCGTCTTAGATCTCGTCCGAGAGCGTGGCGTCTCGCCGATGTCTTCGCGACGTGTGCCGTGGCTGTGTGAATACGACGACGTCGCGACAGCCGGACGCCACGTTCAGCCACACCCTCCCGGGCCGATTCACTCGTCGCCTCTGGCGACTCGCTCATCCTTCGCACGCGATCGCGACTCCCGCCCCCGGCGACCTCGCGAGGCGCACGCCACAGCAGGAAGAAATGGGGACCGTCCGAGACTACAGGTCTATCGCCGAGCGGAGCGTCTCGACGCTCGCCTCGGTCGTCTCGTCGACCGACTCGTCTGGCTCGACCGGGGCGCGGCCGTCGTACGTCTCGTGGACCATCGACACGCCATCGGCGAGCGTATCGAGACCATACCCTCCCTCGAGGACGTACGCGACGGCAGCACCGACCTCGTCGGCAACCGTTTGGAGCTGGTCGGCCATGAGTGCGTATCCCTCCGAGGAGACACGCATCCGCGATATCGGGTCGTGACGATGGGCGTCGAATCCAGCCGAGACGACGAGGAGGTCTGGATCGAACCGTCGGAGTGCGGGGGCGATCGCCTCGTCGATCGCGTACTGGTAGTCGGCGTCACCCGCGCCCGCTGCGAGCGCGAGGTTGACCGTCGTGCCGTCGCCTGCACCCGTCCCCGTCTCGCTCACCGCGCCGGTCGCGGGGTAGAGTCCGTCCTCGTGGACCGACGCGTACAGGACGTCGTCGCGGTCGTAGAAGATGTCTTGTGTGCCGTTTCCGTGGTGGACGTCCCAGTCGAAGATCGCTACCCGGCTCGCAGCCCCCGTATCGAGCACGTGCTGGGCGGCGACCGCGGCGTTGTTGAAAAAACAAAATCCCATTGCGTCGTCGACGACCGCGTGATGTCCCGGCGGCCGCCCGAGCGCGAACGGCGTCTGGCGGCCGTCTTTCCCGTCGAGGGCGGCCCCAGCGGCCCATGCCGCCAGTCCAGCGGACGCGAGCGCGGCGTCCCACGTCTCCTCGCCGGCGACGGTGTCAGGGTCCCAACTGCCGCCACCGTCGGCACAGAACGTCTCGAACTCGTCCACGTAGTTGGCGTCGTGGACTGCCGTCACCGCCTCACGGCTCGCCGGCGGTGCGTCGGTGTACTCGACGCCGTGCCGCTTCGCGAGCCCGCGGCGGATGGCCCGAAGCCGGTCCGGATTCTCCGGGTGACGGTCGCCCGTGTCGTGTGCGAGACACGCCTCGCTGTAGCCGAAGCGCATCTATTCGAACAGTCCGAAGTACGTCTCGATGTCCTCGGCCTGTACCGTCCGCCGGTCTGCGTGTCGCGCGAGCCTCGCTGCCGCAGCCGCGACGTTGTTGGCGTAGTCCTCGAGGATGTCTGCCAGCGCGATCCGCGCGTCGACGCCGACCCGATACTGCTCGTCGATCCGGAGTCGCGCGATCCGGTCGACGGGCGCGACCGGCAGCGACAGCTCCTCGCGCGGTATCACCTGTTCGACGCCGAAGTCACCTGCCATCAGCGTCTTGCGCCCGTCCTCGGTCGCGCACTCGGCGGCGTCGATCGCCAGCTCCGCGCCGTGTGTCTGGATCCGGCGAGCGAGCTCCTCGGCCGCGTCGGCGCTGACGCGAAGCTCGCCGGCGTTCCGCCGGATGATCTGATCGACCGGCGCGAACGGCAACTCGACACTCATACACACAGACGTGTCCGTCCAGCGTATAACGCTTTCCGTTACCGGCGTCTCCGTGCCCGAACGACCGCCTCGACGGCCGTGCGTGCGTCGTCTCGTCGACGCCTGCGGGGATCCCACACGGCCGCCGCTGGAGGTCGATCAGTGTGTGTGTGTTCTGTGGCCACGTCGAGCCGTCCCATCCCCAGCTTGGTGTGTCGACGGTTAGAACACGTCCACGGCGTGGATCGTCCCGTCCCGCTCGGGCCCACGAACGGTGACTTCCTCGCCGAGTCGAAGCGACGTATCGGTCTCGACCTGCCGCGTCTGCTGGCCGTCGTCCAACACGATTGGGTCACCGGTCTGTACGACCGTCCCGGTGAACTCCGTCTCCTCTTCGGTCGCCGCCTCCTCGTCTGTCGTCGGCTCGTTCGTCGACGTGGCCGTCGTCGACGCTCCGCCGGTCGAGGTCGTGGCGGCGGTCGTCTCGCCGCCGTCGGCGAACTCGCCCAGCCCGCTGTCCGCGGTGTCCGCTCTCGTCGCGTCCGTGTCCGTGTACGTCTCCGATGTGCTCGCTCTCGTGTCGGCGTCTTCGAGGACGGTTACCGTCGACCGCCAGTTCGCCGACGCCTCGAGGTCGTCCTGCCAGCCGTCGCCGATCTCCGCGTCGGTGACGACGACGTGGTCGGCCAACTCGACGTCGGCGTCGGCTTTGTCTCCCCACAGTGCGACCCGAATCTCCCCCGTCTCGTCTTTCAGCCGTACGTTTCTGACCTGGCCTTCGCTGCCGTCGTCGCGGTCGAACGTCCGCACTGGGTCGGTCTCGATGACGCCGCCGTCGATGTCGACGGTCTGTCCGATCTCTAGCTCCCCGATCGGGGTCGTCTCGGGCACGTACTCGACGTCTTCGTCGACGGCCTCGATGGTTCCGCGATTGCCGACGTGGAGTTCGAGGTCGCCGTCACGGTCGCGGACGTAGCCGTCGCCGACCTCGACGACCTCGCCGGCGTCGAACGCCGTCACGAGGTCGGCCTTCTCGTCCCACAGCGTTACCCGTACACGGCCGGTCTCGTCGCCGAGCGTGAGGTTCGCGACCCGTCCCTCGGAGCCGTCATCACGGTCGAACGTCCTGACCGAGTCGGTGTCGAGCACCTGCCCGACGAGGTCGACGTCGGACGCGCCGAGCGAGAGGTCTTCGACGCGATAGGTGTCGAGCACCTGTACGTCGACCTCGGCGTCGTCGTCGGGCTCGACCTTGTCGGCGCTCACCTCTAGTCCGCTGTACCCCTCTTTCGGCCTGCCCATGACCCGGAGCACCTGCCCGACCTCGAGCTGCTCGTCCGCCGCGGTCGCCATCTCGTCCCACAGCGCCACTCGGACCGAGCCGGACGCGTCTGCGACGTCGACGTTACAGACGCGGCCCTCACCGTCGTCGCCGTCCCGCTCGAAGGTTCGGACGTCACCGATGGCCGTGACCTTCCCGAGGAACTTCACCTCGTTCATCCCGGGCTCGATGTCCGCGATGGTGTCCGCCTCCTCGTCGCGGAGCTCGTGAGCGATGAGCATCGCCGCGGTCTCTTCGTCCGCGAGGCCGCCCATCTGCTCGACTTTGTCCTCGACTGCGGCCGCAAACTCCTCGAACTCGACGTCGGTCTCGAGGTCTTCGTAGACGTCCTCTATGGCTCCCATACGCGTACCTCGTCGGTGGTCGACTCGACGAATAAGCGTTGTCCTTGCGCCGATCTCGTGGTCGCCTCCGGTGGGTTCGTCGTGGCACGCTGCCGACTGCCGTGTCTCAGCATACGTCAGGTGGTGCCGGATTCGTACATAAAGAGTCGCCCTACTCGCGTCGACGATCCCGGCGAGCTGCTCGCCGGCCCACCTCTCGCGTGTAAAGTCCGAGCCCAGAGCGTGCCGGACCGTAACCGTCTTATGTGACTCCGCGATAGATGTAATTGAGTCCTGGTAGGGTAGTGGACTATCCTCTTGGCTTGCGGAGCCAGGGACCGGAGTTCAAATCTCCGTCAGGACGTTTCTTTCAGCACAACGCTGTGAGCGTAGCGAGCAGCCGCGCTGAAAGAAACGGCGTAGAGATTTGAGCAGGGAAGTCGCAGCGGCCGAACGAAGCGAGGCCGATCGTCTTTCTGAGTTCAAATCTTCGTCAGGACGTTTTCTGGTGCGCTAGCTGACGAGCGCCGCGATCGGTGCATGGCACTCATAACGCCTGTCTTTCTTGATGTGTGCGGCGATCACGCGGTCTCCGATCATACTGACCCTGTAGGCGAATCTGTGCGCATCGAGGTCGAATACCCCGCCACACCGGAAATATAAGACAAACACTTATCATATCGATACGCACATGTTCGTGCATGACCGGAGACCAGGGCGATAGTGAGGTGACGGCCGCTGCGAGGGAACTCCCCGATCAGGCCGCTCTCTCCCCTGCCGTCATCGAGCTGGACCACATATACGAGGTGCTCTCGCACCCTCGTCGTCGATACCTCTGTTACGCGCTCCTCGAAGACGCCGTGTGGTCGCTCCACGACCTCGCCGAGGCCGTCGCTGCGTGGGAGCACACGGACGGCCCAGAAACGCCCACCGACCAGCGGCACAGGGAGGTGTACGTCTCACTCTATCACGCGCACGTCCCCAAGCTCGTCGAAGAAGACGTCCTGTTGTTCGACGAGTCGGCCGAGACGGTCGCGCCCGGAGAGAACGCCACCCAGGTGTTGCTCGCGCTGCGAGGAATCAGCACTGGCCTTGACCTACACGAGGGTAGTCGCTCCTCGAATGAGACGGATGCGACGCGGGAGTGACGAGGACCCACCGGACGACTCTGACGTACCCGACGTACCCAACGACTCCGACGTACCCAACGACCCCGACGTACCCAACGACTCCGACCCGACTCGGTCACCGGTCGCCCAGCGCCACTACGACCCGACAGCGTCGGTCGAGCTCACCACCGCCATCGTCTTCACCGTCGCCGACGCGATGGGCGTCGACCCTCGCGCCGTCTCCACCCAGCCACTGTACGAGTGCGTAGACGCCGAGGCCGTCGAGACCGCGCTCTTCACCGTCGAACCGGTGTCGTCTCGATGTGAGCCAGATGCGATCGAGTTTGGGTACACGGCCTTCCGGATCCGCGTCCAACGCGACGGGTGGATACTCGTATTCGAATCGGCCGACGACTCGCCGTCAGAGTGAGCGCTCCGCTGGATCGCCCGTTCTGTTCGCATCCGACCGTCACGTGTGGCTTTTCATTGGCTCACCGCTACAGCGATACATGCACGACGCGTCCAACGATCCCCCGGCGGTGTATCCCGCGCTCTCCGCCGGGATCGCGCTGTTCAACGAGGGGTATCACCTCGCGGCACACGAGCCGTGGGAGGCCGCCTGGCTGCCGCTCGAGACCGGCGACGACGAACGACTCCTCCACGGGTTGATCGCGGCGGCCGCGGCGACACACCACGCCACGGACCACAACTGGTCCGGGGCGGCCGGCTGTGCGACCAACGCGGTCGGCTACCTCACCGCCGTCTCTCCCGGCCACCGCGACGTCTCTCTCGATCCGGTCGTCGAATGGTGTCGTCGGCTCTGTGCCGACCCCGAGACGATAGAGCGCGTCAGCCCGCCGCGAATCCACGTCGATGAGGCGGCTATCGCGTTCACCGATCTCGACTTCCACGCGGCACTTCTCGCGGCGCCGGGACTCGCCTCGACGGTCGACGCTGGCGACGAAGACACGCTCGAGTCGGCGTCGACGCTCGCGATAGAAGAGCGAGGTACCGGTCGCACACAGGTCATCGACCTCGTCTTCTCGTACCTCACACACCCCGAACGTCGCCCACAGATCGCCGCCCGGATCGACGACCACGTCGGGCGGGCGACCCGAAAGCGTCGAGACGTCGACGGCCTCTTCGAGTGAGCTGCCGAACGACCGCCGGTACGACTGCCGACGCGTGTCCTACGGCTCGTCGACTGGCGGGTCGGTTTCGGGTGCCGAGTGGTCGGTCTCCTCGAGCGGGTCGCCCGCGAAGGTGTACTCGGCCGAGTTGTCTCGGGGGTCGTAGCCGAGCACCTCGCGTGCGCGGTCGATCGAGTAGTACTTGCGGTCGTTGTCGGAGATGCCATACACGATCTCGAAGCCGTAGTCGGCCTGCAGCGTGCGGTCGAAGAGGTGTGCACAGTCTCGGTGTGAGAGCCACATCGCCTGCCCGCGCTCGTACTCCCGCGGCGGGTGGCTCTTCGTGAGGTTCCCGATCCGCACACACACCACCGACAGTCCGGACGCGTCGTGGTAGTACCGTCCGAGGAACTCGCCGGTCGCCTTCGAGACGCCGTAGAGGTTGCCCGGCCGAGGTAACTCCTCACCCGTGAGTTGGTACTCGTCGTCCGTGCGGTACAGTGCTGGTGTCCGGTCGTCGGTTTCGTACCCCCCGACCGCGTGGTTCGACGAGGCGAACGCGAAGCGGTCGACACCGGCTTCGGCCGCGGCGGCCATCACGACCTGCGTCCCGTCGATGTTGTTCCGCAACACCGAGTCCCACGGGGCGGTCTTGCGCGGGTCACCGGCGAGGTGAATAACTGCCCCGACGTCACCCATCGCGGCTCGAACGGCTCCCTCGTCGGTGATGTCTGCGACGTACTGATCCGCGTCGGCGACGTGGCTCGGCACCTTCGCCGCGGGGATCGGCTCTCGGTCGAGCAGCCGCCACTCGTACTTCTCGCCGATGCCGTCGAGGATCGCCTGGCCGACCCGCCCGCCCGCGCCCGTGAGTAGGACCGGCTCGTCCATTCGTCTTACTCTCACCCGGTGAGCGGCATATATGATGCGGTTTTGCGGCTGCTCGACGGTGGCGCTCGTGACCACGCTTGGACGACCCGTCGGGTCGACACCCGGACGTCCCGTAGTACCAACGCCTGGATAGATAGGCGTCGACTACGAGAGCTTCTCGCGTGACACCCGCACACCGGTCGGAGTCACCACGATCTGGTCGTCACCCTTCTGGACGATGTCGCCGTCGACCTCTTCGACGACCTGCCGAAGCTCGTCGACGATCCGTTCTATGGTCCGGTCTGACGTCGAGTGGCGGGTGATGTCCGCGATCACGAAGTTGCCGTCGTAGATCGCGTCTTTGATCGGAATGACGTCGCTCTGGTCTGCGATCTCGGCGATGTGGACCTCCATGCTCGACTCGGCGCTCACGGCGGCGAACTCGTCGACGTCGAGTTCGACGTAATCCTCGACGGAGCGCTGTCCGCCCCCGCCAAGGATCTTGCTCATGATACCCATAGCGGAGTAACGACCACCTCGGACATTAGTTCTTGCGTCAGACGCGTTCGCCGTCTACAGAAAACAAGGGAGAGTGCCTCGGGGCTTGACCCCGAGGGTGAATCCCGACAACTGCCAACCAACTGCCGAGGGATTCCGATCGGCCCACAGGCCCACCGAATCGGACTATTTAATTGGAATGAGTACGATTCAATCAGTATGGGTCAGACACAGATGGAATGTTACCCCACCGTCCGCGACCGTGGGCAAGTCACCATCCCCGAAGAAGTCCGAGAAACGCTCGGTATCGAATCCGGGGATAGAGTCAAACTCACCGTCGAACGGCTGGAGTAACACCCATGAACGTCACGTTTCGCTGTCGCGCCTATCCCGACGAAGAAACCGCCAGCGAAGCGTGGCGACACATCGAGCTCCACCGGCAGATTCGCAACCACGCCGTCCGCGACTACTACGGCCACGAACCGGGCGACCGTCCAGGTGCTTTCGACCAACACAACCGGCTCACCGACTGGAAGCATCGGTGGCCCGTATTCAAGGACGTGTCTGCCCACGCCGCCCAACAAACTGTCTCGGAGGTTCACAAGAACGTCCAGATGCTTCGAGAGAAGCGAGACAAGGGCTATAAGATCGGACGGCTCAAATGGCAGGGAAGCGGAGAGCGACGGTCGGTCGCGTATCAATCCGAAGGCTACGACGTGAATCACACCACGGGCCGCAACGGATACGCGACACTCCGACTCTCCAAAATCGGCACGCTCCCGATTCGCGCACACCGCGACCTACCACCGACCGAGAACATCAAGCGCGTCGTCCTGAAAAAAGAGACGACCGGCGAGTGGTTCGCCTGTCTCGTCACAGAGAAGCCGAACGAAACTCTCCGCAAGAAGCCGAATCCTGACGACCTATCTTCCGCCGACTGTGTGGGTGTAGACCTCGGCATCCATTCGTACATCCACACCAGCGACAATCTCTCCGTGGACACGCTCGGCTTGTCCGACGAGTACGACCGCTACGCCCGCGAACAGCGGAAACTCAACCGGAAAGAACACAGGTCGAACAACTGGGAGAAACAGCGACAGGAAGTAGCCAAGGCAAAGCGTCGTATCAAGCGGAAGGTGCTGGATTACCAGCACAAGTTGACGACGTGGTTGGTTCGGGAGTACGACTTGGTAGCGGTCGAAGACTTGGACGTGAAGCCGATGCTGGAAACGTCTCAGTCGGCCAAGAACAAGCAGGACGCGTCATGGTCGCGGTTTCTGACGCTCTTGAAGTACAAAGCGGACTTGCACGGTACGCACGTCGTGAAGGTAGACCCTGCGGGGACGACCAAAGAGTGTTCGCGGTGCGGTGTCGAGACGGACAAGCCGATTTGGGTTCGGGAACACTCGTGTCCGGCGTGCGGGCATGAGGAAGACCGAGACTTGAACGCGGCAAAGAACATCCTCTCTCGCGGTCGCAAGCAGTTAGGGGCGGGACGCTCCGAATCAACGTCCTCAGAACCGAATGGTTCTGATGGGCGAACGAGAGCTTTGCTCTCGTTAACGCCTGTGCAGACTGAGCTCCCTGTGTCCACTCCGTTGCGGGTGGATGCAAAGCGCGTCGTAGAAGCAGGAAGCCCCGAGGCTTGACCTCGGGGCAGGTTCACCGGCTCGCACTCTGATGGTCACCCCTCGTGAGAGGGCTCTGCAGCCTCTGTCACTCGGTCCTGCCACGCGTCTACGAGCGAGACCAACTCTATTGGCGGCGTCTCTGCGAGATCTAGGTCGGCCAGCTCCTCGAGGACGGCCCGCGCGGCTGGGTCGGTCACGTCGCCGTCTGCCGACGAGCCGTCGGCGTCTGCTGGCGACGTGCCGCCGGCGTCGGACTCGCCGTCGGCTCCCGTCTCACCCGCTGCCGTGCCGTTCGCCGACCCTCCGTCACCGACGCCCGAGTCGTCACTACCTGTGGCGAAGGAGCCGGCCGAGAGGTCGAAGACGGCCTGTGTCGTCTCGCCGCCAGTCGTGTCGCCACGGGCCTCGATCGCCTTCTCTTCGCGAAGCCGGTCGAGCACCCGATCGGCGCGGTCGACGACCGGTGCCGGAACGCCGGCGAGGTCTGCGACGTGCACCCCGTACGACCGGTCCGTCGGACCGTCACGAACCGTTCGCAAGAACGTGACGTCGCCGTCGCGTTCGTCGACCGCGACGTGGACGTTCGCCACCCGCGACAGGTGGTCCGAGAGCGTCGTCAGCTCGTGATAGTGGGTCGCAAACAGCGTCCGCGCGCGCACCTCGTTGTGGAGATACTCCGTCGCCGCCCACGCGATGGCGATCCCGTCGTAGGTGGCGGTGCCGCGGCCAACCTCGTCCAGTATCACGAGCGAGTCTGCCGTCGCCGAGTGGAGGATGTTCGACAGCTCCTGCATCTCCACCATGAACGTCGACCGTCCCTGAGCGAGCTCGTCGAGGGCGCCGACTCGGGTGTAGATCCCGTCGACGAGCCCGACGTGCGCCTCACGCGCCGGTACGAACGACCCTGCCTGTGCGAGCAGCTGGATCAACGCCGCCTGTCGCATGTACGTCGACTTTCCGCTCATGTTCGGTCCGGTGACGATCAGGAACCCGCGGTCGGCGTCGAGGCGCAGGTCGTTCGGCACGAAGTCGGTCGTCTGCTCGACGACCGGATGTCGCCCGGCTGTCACCGCGAGCTCGCGCGCGTCGGTGAGCGTCGGACGGGTCCAGTCTTCGCTCGCGGCGTGCGTCGCGAGCGAGGTTAGCGCGTCCAGTGTGGCCAGTGCTCTCCCGACGTCCTGGACCAGGGCTGCGGACTCGGCGACCTGCTCGCGAAGCGCCTCGAACAGCTCGTACTCCAGTTCGGCGCGTGCCTCCTCCACCCGGAGCACCTCGCGCTCGCGTTCGACCAGCTCGTCGGTGACGAACCGCTTTGAGTTCTTCAGGGTCTTGATCTCCCGGTAGTGTGCCGGCACCTCGTCGGCGACCGACTTGCCTACCTGGATGTAGTAGCCGTCCGTCTTGTTCCGGTCGACGGTGACGTGGCTGAGGCCGTGTGCCCGCTTCTCGCGCTCGGCGAGCGTGTCGATCCACTCGCGGGCACTCTCGTGTCGCTCGATCAGCTCGTCGAGCTCGGGGTCGTATCCACGACACAACAGTCCGCCTTCGGTCTTCGTCTTCGGCGGGTCGTCTGCGAGCGCGTCCTCGAGTTCCTCGCGAAGCGCCCGCGCACCGTCGCGGTCCGGCCGAGCGAGCACGTTGGCCACCGGCGTCGACGAGAGTGAGGTCTCCTCGACGGCGTCGACGAGCTCTGGAAGCAGGGCGAGCGTGTCTCGGATCGACACGAGCGCCCGCGCCCCAGCGCTTCCGCTCGTCGTCCGCGCGGCGAGCCGTTCGAGGTCGTACGCGTCCTCGAGGATCGTGGTGATCCGGTCGCGCTCGAGCGTCGCGCCGACGAGTGCGTCGACCGCGTCCAGCCGTCGCTCGAGCGCCTCGCGGTCGCGCTTCGGCCGGATGAGCCACTCCCGGAGCAGCCGGCCGCCAGCGGCGGTGACCGTGTGGTCGATCGCCTCGAGCAGCGATCCCGTCGCCTCACCCCGCATCGTCTCCGTCAGCTCGAGGTTGCGCTGGGTCGTGGCGTCGAGCTCGACGTGGTCGGTGGCCGCGTAGCCGGTCAGCCGCGTCATCGACGCCAGCACGCCGGCACCCGTCTCGTCGACGTACGCGAGCGCAGCCCCGGCTGCGCGCGTCGCGGGCTGTGAGTCGAGCCCGACGCTATTTGCGATCGATGCGCCAAACTGGTCGCGAACCGCGTGGGCGGCACGCCCCGGCGCGAACGCCTCCGCGTCGAAGACCGAGAGCGTCCCCGTGAGGTCCTCGCGTACCGCCTCGAGGAATGCGTCGTCGTTGCGCAGCGTCGGCCCCGGGACGACCTCGGCCGGGTCGAACCGGTACAGCTCCGCGCGCAGGTCCGCCCACCCGTCTAGTTCAGTGACGAGGAACCGGCCAGTGGTGACGTCCGCGAACGCGATACCGATCGGGTGTGTGTTCCCACCACTTACCGTCTCCCCACTTACGGCCTCCCCACTCACCGCCTCGTCTCCGACACGGCCGTCGTCCTCGCCGGCGACGACGGTCGCCAGGTATCGCGCGTCGTCGTCGCTCGTCTCGAGGAGCGTCCCCGGCGTGACGACCCGGACGATCTCGCGGGCGTGACCGCCGTCGTCGGTCTCGTACTGGTCGGCGACGGCGACGCGGTAGCCTCGCTCGACGAGCGCCCGCAGATACGGCGTCAGCTCGGTCAGTGGTACCCCCGCCATCGGGTACGAGGACCCGTGTGACGACTTCTGTGAGACCGTCAGGTCGAGCTCGTCGGCGACGAGCTCGGCGTCGTCCGCGAAGAACTCGTAGAAGTCTCCACACTGCATCGCGAGGACGTCCGCGTCCGTCTCTGCTTTGAGCTCGAGGAACTCCCCGACGATCCCCGTTGGCATACTCGTACCCCCGGCGGGGGCCGGTAAAACCCTGCGGGTGTGGCGTCGGTGGCCGTCGTGCGATCCGACCGAGTCGGTCAGTCGTGGTCGTCCGTCACACCGCGGTCGCTCATCACACCGCGGTCGTTCGGCCGGCCACCGTCGAGGATGGACCCGTTCACCGCTCCTGGCCCCGAACCGACGTCGTACCCGCGGCGGATCGCCTCGTGCATTTCACACACCGCCTCGACCGTCGCCGACGCCAGCGGCTCGCCGCGGGCCAGTCGGGCGGCGATCGCACTGGAGAGCGTGCAGCCGGATCCGTGGGTCGCGTCGGTTGCGATCCGCGGGTTCTCGATCCGGCGGACGGACGGCTCACCCCCCTCCTCGTCACCGATCACGAGCGTGTCGACCACGGTGCTGGCTTCCCGTCCGTCGGCTTCGGGAGCCGCATCGTTGCCGTCATCGAGGTGTCCGCCCTTCACGAGCGCGGCGTCGGCTCCCCACTCGACGAGGTGGCGACCCGCCGCGGCGGCGTCGGCCGGCGTCTCGACCGCTCGGTCGACGAGTACCTCCGCCTCGTCGACGTTCGGTGTGACGAGCGTCGCGCGGGCGATGAGGTCCTCGTAGGCCGCCTCCGCTGCGGACGACAACAACCGATCGCCGGTCGCGGCGACCATCACGGGGTCGACGACGACCGGGCCGTCGTACCCCTCGAGGACGGTCGTCACCGTCTCGACGATCTCGCTCGTGGCGAGCATCCCCGTCTTGGCCGCTGCCGGCCCGAGGTCACCGACGACGGCCTCGAACTGCGCAGCGACGTGGTCGGCCGGCAGCGAGTGGACGTCGTGGACGCCGCGGGTGTTCTGTGCGGTCGTTGCCGTCACCGCGGTCGTGCCGAAGACGCCGTGTGCCGCCATCGTTCGCAGGTCCGCCTGTATCCCGGCCCCACCGCCGCTGTCGCTGCCGGCGATCGTCAGCGCGACCGGCGGCGACTCGCGTGCGAGCGAGCCGGTGGGGGCGGCACCGTTTGTGGTGGCACGGTCTTGCCG
>Ga0209965_1000191_pt1 | contig 21991 bp, 29 predicted proteins | sample SalPon2_B_H2O_MG_FD_185707 | JGI IMG/M metagenome (GOLD analysis project Ga0209965, IMG submission 185707) | Salt pond water microbial communities from South San Francisco under conditions of wetland restoration - Salt Pond MetaG R2_B_H2O_MG... | ecosystem: Environmental > Aquatic > Non-marine...
TTGGCCTCGGGGTGGTACTGGCGGGTGATGACCTCCAGTTCGTCGCTCTCGAGTCCCTCGGGGGTGTCGTCGTTGACGTTGATCTGCGTCACGTCGAGCTCGCCCGGCTCCGAAACGGTGTAGCCGTGGTTCTGCGTCGTCATGACGACCTGGTTCGATCGGAGGTCACGCACCGGCTGGTTGACGCCGCGGTGGCCGAACTCCATCTTTTCGGTCTCGCCGCCGAGGGCGTTCGCGATGACCTGCTGGCCGAGACAGATCCCGGCCAGGGGAACGTCGCCGACGTACTCCTCGACGAGCGCCGCGGCCGCCTCGAAGTTCTCCGGGTCGCCGGGGCCGTTCGAGATGAAGAGCACGTCCGGATCGACCGACTCGACGTCCGCGACGGTCGCGTCGTAGGGGAGCTTCTCGACGACCGCGTCGCGCTCGACGAGCGAACTCGCGATCGAGCCCTTCGCGCCGCAGTCGATCAAGGCGACCCGCGGGCCGTCCCCGTCGGGGTTGTACGTGATCGGATCGTCGATGGAGACCCGCGAGCCGATGTCGGTGTGTTCGCTCATGCCCTTGCAGGCGTCGAGTTCGGCCTCGGCGTCGGCGGCCGTCGCGTCGGGGCCGGCGGCGATTCCACACCGCATCGCCCCCTCCTCGCGGATGCCGGTGACGAGGTCTCTGGTGTCGAGTTCGTCGACCGCGGGGACGCCCTCCTCGGTCAGCCACTCGGCGACGTCCTCGGTCAGGTCCCGGGCGACGACGCCGCGGGGGTGGACCCGATCCGACTCGAAGCGCTCCTCGCGGACGCCGTAGTTGCCGATCAGCGGGTACGAGAAGGTGAGGATCTGTTCCTCGTAACTCGGGTCGGTGAGCGATTCCTCGTAGCCGGTGTAGGCGGTAGTGAAGACGAGTTCACCGCGGGTGCGGCCGGGCGCGCGCGAGCGCGCTTCGATGGTCCGGCCGTCCTCGAGCGCCACGTAGGCCTTCGTCATTACGAGATGCGTACGAGATACCCCCCATTAACGCTTGTGTTCGAAGGTTCGTTACGAAATTCGTAATCGGTAAGTACCGGGAGGCGAAACGGACACATCTCGATGGACGACCTCGATCGCCGCATCCTCGACATCCTCCGTCGCGACTCCCGGACGCCCTACACGGAGATCGCGGATCGGGTCGGGACCTCCGAGGGGACCGTCCGGAACCGCGTCGAAGCGCTCCTCGAGTCGGGCGTCATAGAGCGTTTTACCGTCGCTACGCGGACGGGCAACGTCAAGGCGATGGTCGAGATCGGGGTCGCGGTCGACGTCGACACCGGCGCGATGTCCGAGCGGATGGCCGAGTGGACGGAGGTCGACTTCGTCTGGCAGGTCTCGGGGGAGGAGGACGTCGTCGTCGTCGCCGACACGACCGACACGGGGACGCTCAACGATTTGATCACCCGCGCACGCGAACTCGACGACGTCGTCTCGACGAAGACCAGGCTCATCCTCGACGAGAAGCGCGGGTGAGTGACCGACGGCGCGTTCCCGCCGCGAACCCGCGACTACCCAGACGTGCAGTTCCGACAGCCCCCGTCGCTCCGGGTCGATTCGGGGGCGGGCAGGTGGCTCCCGCACCGGGGACAGCGCGTCCGTCCGCGCGTGTACTCGGTGTGCGACCGGGAGCTGTCGTCGGCGGTTCGGGACGTACGTTCGGTCGGATTCGTCGACATGGAGAGTACGTGTAGCCGGCGGAATAAATACTTTTCTTCTACACGTTTGTTTATTCGGTTGATGTACGGACAATCAATCTCTTATATGGCCTTCTCGCGTTCTTTCAGTGGGATCGAACTGATAGAACTGTATGATCAAACGAATCTTGGGGGCTACCGGAGCCCCGGAACGCGCCGCTGCAGCGCCGTCGTCGCGTCGAGCAGTTTCGCGTACAGCCGGTAGGGAATTCCCTTCGGAGCGGCGAATTGGGGGCCCCGCTGGGTCGCGACGGTCTGCGATTCGGTGAACCGAAGCAGTCCCTCCTCGCCGTGGCGGCGGCCGATCCCCGAATCGCCCATCCCGCCCATCGGGGCGTCCATCGAGGCCCACGCGGCGGCGTAGCTCTCGTTTATATTCACCGTTCCTACCTCGATCCGGGCGGCGAGTTCGCGGCCGCGCTCCGCGTCGTCGGTCCAGATCGAGGCGTTCAGCCCGTACTCCGTGTCGTTGGCGCGTCGGATCGCCTCGTCGTCGTCCGTGTAGCCGTAGACGGAGACGACCGGACCGAACGTCTCCTCGTCGTGCAGCGTCGCCGATTCGTCGACGCCGGTCAACACCGTCGGCTCGTAGACGTAGGGTCCGATGTCCGGGCGCGTTCGCCCGCCGGTCACCGCCGTCGCGCCTTCGCGTTCGGCCTCCTCGACGTGGCGTTCGACCTTCGAGAGGTGGCTCCCGGAGGAGAGACTCCCCATCTCGACGTCGAACGCCGGCCCGACGCCGAGACGCATCGACTCGGTCGCGTCGACGAAGGCGTCGAGGAATCGCACTCGGATCGACTCGTGGACGTAGATTCGCTCGATCGAGAGACAGAGCTGTCCCGCGTTGGCGAAGCAGCCGCGGACGAGCCCCTCGGCCGCCCGCTCGACGTCGGCGTCGGGCCGGACGATGGCGGGGTTCTTCCCGCCCAACTCGAGCGAGCAGTCGGTGAGCGTCTCGCCCGCGGTCCGGGCGACGATCCGTCCGGTCTCGGTCGAGCCGGTGAAACAGACGTAATCGGACGCGGCGACGAGGGGCTCGCCGAGTTCGGGGCCGAAGCCCGTGACGACGTGGAGCAACTCCCGCGGGAGTCCGGCCTCGTAGAGCAGTTCTGCGGCCTTCAACGCGGTGTAGGACGTCTCCTCCGAGGGCTTGAGCACGACGGCGTTGCCGGCCAACAGCGCGGGCACGATGTCGGATATCGACAGCGTCAACGGGTAGTTCCACGGCGAGATCACGCCGACGGTCCCGACCGGGTGGCGGTGGACCTCCGTCGCCGTCAGCCCCGGCAGCGCCCCCCGTCGTCGTTCGGATTCGAGAAACGACGCCGTCCGGTAGGCGTAGTAGCGGGCCGTCATCGCGACGTCGAGGAGCTCCGCGTGGGCGTGTCGGCGAGCCTTCCCGGTCTCGAGTTGGATCACGTCGAGGAGTTCCTCGCGGTGCTCGAAGAGGCGGTCGTGATACCGCACGAACACCTCGGCCCGTTCGGCCGGCGACCTGTCGCTCCAGGCGTCCCCGGCTGCCGCCGCCCGCTCGAACGCGGCCTCGACGTCCGCGGGCGTGCACGCCGGGAGGTCCCCGACGACCTCGCCGCGGGCGGGGGCTTCGACGCCGAAGCGCTCCCGGCCGCCGCCCGCCGTCGTCACGCCCGACTCGAGCCCGTCGATCAGATCCGGGAGTGTTCGCTCGCTCCGCTCGCTACCGGACGGCTCCGAAACAGTCATCGACCGCAGCTAAGACACTCACGGACTTGACCGTGTTGACAGCGACAAGCGACAAAAAGCGGCGGTCGAACGGGCCGCGTCGACGGTTCGGACGGGGCCGGTCAGTGGATGCCGAGCGCCTCGATCTGCTCTTGATACCGGTTCCGGATGGTGACCTCCGTGACCTGGGCGACCTCGGCGACCTCGCGTTGGGTCTTCTTTTCGTTGCACAGAAGCGAGGCTGCGTAGATCGCCGCGGCGGCGTAGCCGGTCGGCGACTTCCCCGATAGCATCCCCTTCTCGGCGGTCACCTCGATGATCTCGCGGGTCTTCTGTTCGACCTCCTCGCTCAGGCCGAGTTCCGAGCAAAAGCGGGGAACGTACTGGACGGGATCGACGGGTTCGAGCCCCAACGAGAGTTCCTGGGCGATATACCGATAGGTTCGTCCGATCTCCTTCTGTTCGACCCGTGCGACCTCGGCGACCTCGTCGAGGCTGCGCGGGATGCCCTCCTGGCGGCAGGCGGCGTACAGCGCGGCGGTCGCGACGCCCTCGATGGAGCGGCCCCGGATCAGGTCGTCGTCGAGCGCGCGCCGGTAGATGACCGAGGCGACCTCCCGGACCGATCGGGGGACCCCGAGCGCCGAGGACATCCGGTCGATCTCCGAGAGCGCGAACTGCAGGTTCCGCTCGCCCGCGTCCTTGGTTCGAATCCGTTCTTGCCACTTCCGGAGGCGGTGCATCTGTGAGCGTTTCTCCGAGGAGATCGACCGACCGTAGGCGTCCTTGTCCTTCCAGTCGATCTGCGTGGTGAGCCCCTTGTCGTGCATCGTCTGGGTCGTCGGCGCGCCGACGCGGGACTTCGATTGGCGCTCGGAGTGGTTGAACGCCCGCCACTCCGGCCCCCGGTCGATGTTCTCCTCCTCGATGACGAGCCCGCAGTCCTCACAGACGAGTTCGCCGCCCCCGTCGGCGCTCCGCACCAGTGAGTCCGACTCGCACTCGGGACAGCCGGTTTCCTCCTCCGTTTCCGTCTCCTCTTCGCTGGTGCGCTCTCGCTGTCGGGTGGGCCCTGGCATTACGCTTATATGATTTGCCTACTCCTTATATAAATGCTTTGCACACCTGTCCTTTTATCCGGTGGCCCCTCCGCCCCATCGGCCTCCACGACGGCGCGGGTGTCGTGGTACCCCGACTCTCGGAAGGGTTATACCCGTCTCGGGACAACGGTTGGTTGTAATGGCAAACGGTACTGTTGACTTCTTCAACGACACTGGCGGCTACGGTTTCATTTCGACTGACGACGACGCGGTGGACGACGACGAAGACGTGTTCTTCCACATGGAGGACGTCGGCGGCCCGGACCTCGAGGAGGGCCAAGACGTCGAGTTCGACATCGAGTCCTCGCCGAAGGGACCGCGCGCGACGAACCTCACGCGACAATAGAGCGAACCGGTCGGCCGTCGCGGCCGACGCTTCGGTTCGGATCGACCACTTTTATCGGACGACAACGGACGACAGCGACGCCTCCGGCCGAGCGCTACTGACGTCGAGGGCATGGAACGTCGCCGGAATCGCCGCCGTCCGTCGATCCCCGCGGATGCGCGCCCCTCCAGTCACTCCATCGCGATGTACGTGTGGGTGTCCTCGACGCCGTCGAGCCCCTGAATCCCGTCGGCGGCGATCTCCTTTACCCCGCCCGGCGAGTCGACGTCGACCTTCGCGATGACGTCGACGTCGCCGGCGACGATGTGTGCGGAGACGACGCCGTCGATCGCCTCGATGTCGTCGCGGAGCCGCCCCGCCCCGCCGGTGTGGGCTTTGACCATCACGTAGGCGAGCACCATCTCAGACACCACCCCGGGCGAGCGCGCGGTCGGCCTCGCCGACGATGATCTGTTCGACCTCCCGGAGGACGCCGGAGTCCGCGATCGCGACGACGCGGTCGCCGACCTCTAGGGAGGCGTCGGCGTCCGGGAGCCGGAGCCGGTGGCCCTCCTTGCCGAACGCGAGCACGCGGGCGTCCGCGGGGAGTTCCAGTTCCGACAGCGAGTAGCCCCGCATCGGCGACCCCGGCGTGACGGTGAGTTCGAGCAACTGGAGGTTCTGTGCGATGTCCGCGACCGCCCGGACGCTCCCGCCGACGAGGGCGTTCTTGGCGGCGATCGCGCCGAGGCGTTCGGGGTAGATGACCTCGTCGACCGAGTCGGCGTACTTGCCGACGACGTACTCGTGGTCGTCGTTGTCGACCCGCGCGACCGTCCGACAGCCGTGGCGCTTGCCGATCATGCAGGCGATGAAGTTGACCACGAGATCCTCGGAGAGGGCGGCGATTCCGTCCACCGTCTCGAGGTCCTGCTCGAGCAGCGTCGCCTCGTCGCTCCCGTCGCCCTGGACGACCTCGAACCCGGAGTTTCGCAGGCGCTCGACCTTCGTCGCGTCGGGTTCGATCAACACCGACTCGTGGTCCTCCTCCCTGAGCACTCGCGCGGTTCGCATCCCGACACGGCCTGCACCCACGATGATGAACTTCATGGTCGTCCTACAACGACTGGGTGCAATAATGTTACTCTTTCGCACGGCGGCGGCGCGGAACGCGGGCCGCTGACCGACCGAATCCGCCCGGGGCCGCCGGGAAAGCTTTTTGCTAATTGATAATCATTGACATCCCATGGTGCACGCGTTTATCATGGTGAAGGCGGCCACCGGCGACGCCGGGGGACTCTCCGAACGGCTGGCCGGGATCGATCACGTCTCCGTCGCGAGCGTCGTCGCCGGCGACTTCGACGTGATCGTGGAGGCCGAGTCGACGGAGGTGTACGACATCATCAACTCCGTCGCGACGCGAGTGCGGGAACTCGACGACGTGGCGGACACCAAGACGTACGTCTGTCTGGAGTGAGACACCCTTCTCGACGAGTGACTCGCCGATCGCCCTACCCGAGCAGTTCCGAAACGATAGCGCGCGCCTCAGCGACGACCGCCCCCCGGCTCCGCGTCGCGTCGATGCGGTGGAACCGATCCGGCTCCGCCCCGATCAGGCGCTCGTAGTTCGCACGCACGTCCTCGAGGTACGCCTCGGCCTCGAACTTGTTCGTCGCGCCCGCCCGCTCGGCCCCCAGTTCGGCCGGGAGGTCGAGATACAGCGTCGCGTCGGGCGGCCGGGTGAACGGCTCGTGGACCGTCTGTACGTACTCCATCGGCGAGTCGACCGTCCCGGCCAGCGTCGCGCCCTGGTAGGCGTACCTGGAGTCGGAGTACCGATCCGAGACGACGACCTTTCCGGCCTCGAGGGCGGGCCGGACGACCCGGGAGAGGTGGTCCGCGTGGTCGGCCGTGTACAGAAACAGCTCCGCCAGCGGGTCGGCGTCGTCGTCGGCGATCGACCGCCCGACCGAGTCGCCGTACCACGAGTCGGTCGGCTCCCGGGTGAAGACGGTCCCGTCGGCCGGGAGGTCGTCCTCGAGCGCCTCGGCGACGGTCGTCTTCCCGCCCCCGTCGATCCCCTCGAGCGTGATGAGCATACGCCGACGTGGCGGCGGTCGCATATCAGTTGTCGGGGTCGGATCTCGGGGGCCGCCCCGGGTCGGGGGCGGCGCTGCCGCTCCCGGTCGCGATCAAAGAAACGTCGGGTCCGGAAAACGGGTTAGGCGTCCTCGTCGACGTCGACGGTCGCCTCCTCCTCGGCGGCGACCTCCTCGGGTTTGGCCTCGACGCGGGTCTTCTGGACCTCGACGCGCCGGAGCGGGTAGATCGTCTTCGCCTCGGCGTAGATCGCCGAGGAGAGCCGTCCCTCGACGATGCTGTCGACGAGCCCCTCGAAGGTGCGATCGTCCGCGGCCTCCTCGACGAGGTCGATCATCGTCCGCCGGATGGCGTGTTCCTGGCTGTGGTCCGCGCTCTTCGTCGTGTAGGCGACGGGCTGGACCTGCACGCGGTAGTCGTCCGTCGTCAACACGGTGATGAAGGCGTCGACCTTCGAGGTGCCGCGGCGGGTGAGACTGCGCAGGTAGTCACGGGTGAGTTCGTGTTGGATGAACTCGGTGTAGGCGGTGTCGCTGCCGACGTCCGTGATCTGGAAGGTCAGCTTCGTGTTGTTCTCGCTCGGGTCGTTCTGCAGCTCCCCGAGGGTCGTCTGGATGGTGCGGTCGTAGACCTGTTCGGCCTCGTCCGCGGGTGTCTCGCCGAGTTCGGCCCGGTCGAACATCTCCGGGGCCATCACGGTGTACCATCGCTTCTCCTGTTTCCGCTTGGATACTGAACGTTCGCTCATGATTGGGTTGTGGTGTCAGTTATTCGCTGTGCGACTGTGAGGTTCGAAACGTAATCGTCGACCGTCGTCCGGAGGCCGCCGGTCCCGTCCCGCTCGATCGTCGTCACGACGACCCCGGAGCCGTCCCCGGGGCCGTCGGCGGCCTCGACGCGCGTCGAGACCTCGTCGGTGTTGTCCGGCGCGATCGCCTCGGCGATCACCCGCGGCTCGTCGTGGACCGTCCGGACCGTCGCCCGCCGGGTCGCGTCGGTCATACGGCCTCCCTGAACGTCGCGGTGAAGCCCGCGACCGTCCCGTCGAAGGTCGCCGCCCCGCGTCCGTTCCGGGCCGTCGTCCGTCCGTCGAGCTCCCCCGCGGCCGCCCGCATCGGGGTCTCGACGGACGCCTCGCCGGCCGCCGCCGCCGCGCCGTCGGTCACGGCGAGCGCGACCGGTTCGGGCGAGCGATACGAGAGGCCGAGCCGGGCGACCGTGCCCAGAAACGCCGGCGAGCCGTCCTCGAGCCGGAGGACGTAGACGCCCTCGTAGCGGCCGGTGTCGGCCGCCCGTAGCGCCGCGTGAGCCCGCCCGCCGTGGGCGCGCCACGACGCAAGCGCCGCCGGCTCGACCCCGTGGCCGAGCGCCAGGGCGATCCCGGTGCCGGGGCGCTCCCGGGCGACCGCGTCGAGGACGTCCGCGAAGCCGCCGAGCGTCCCGAACCGTTCGGTGACGTACGGGCGGAGCGCGCGCTCGAGTGCCTCGGCGGCCCGCGGCGGCGCGTCCTCGATCGCCGACAGCGCGACGACGGAGGCGAGTTCGCGGCCGTCCGAAGCGTGGCCCTCGAGGACCTCCGTGGCCCGGTCGTCCCCGGAAAAGGGGGCGTGCACCAGCGTGGAGGCGGCGAGCCCCTCGATCGGGTCGTCGGTCGGAACCGCGACGCCGGGCCGTCGATCGAGGTCGGCCGCCTCCAGGAGGTGTCCCGAGGGCTCGACGCCCGCACAGACCGCGCCGGCGAGCGCGAGTTCGGGATCGACCGCCTCGGGGGCGAACTCGGCGACGACGGCCGCCGCCTCGAGGGCGACGCTCCCCCCCTCGAGCGCCACGTCGCCGGTCGGGTGGCCGACGGCGACGGTGCAGTCGGCGTCGGTCGCCGGTGGGTCGGGGACGGCCGCGAGGCTGACCTGGTAGGGCGTGCCCGCGGCGTCGAGCCCCCGGGCGAGGAGCCCGGCGGCCGCGGCCGCGTCGCCGTCGGCGGTCCCGACGAGCCGAACGAAGTCGGCGTCGGCGAGCGCCGCCGCGGCGCGGGGGCGTCCGTCCTCCGAGTGACCGGCGGCCGACATCCGGTTACTCCAGCAGCTCCTTGGCCTCGTCGTACTCGTAGGTGAACGACTCGTCGAGTTCGTCGCCGCGGTAGTAGTCGACGAGGCGTCGGATCTTCGACTCGGTGTTCTGGAGCGCCCGCTTGTTCTGTGCGTCGCCGGGGTTTCGCTCCATGTGATCGCGCAGGCCGACCGCGCGCTCCATCAGGTTCCGGAGGTCCTCGGGGAGGTCGCCGGTCGCGTCGTGTTCCTCGAGGATCTCGGTGACCTTCTTGCCCGTGGCGAGTTTCACGTCCGGGACGGGGACGCCCTGGACGCCCTCGTCGCGCAGTTTCAGGCCGATCACGCTGGGGTCGTGGCCCGCCTCGGCCAGCTCGACGACCCGCTCTTCGATCGCCGCTTCGTCTACCTCGCTCCACTCCGGTGGTTCAGTTGCCGTGGGGCGGTCCGAACCGGACGACCCGCGACGGCGTGAGTGCATTCGTGCCATTGTTGTCTCTGATTGGAACTGCACGGACCGCTCGCGTACGGCGCGTTCCGCCCCGGGCGTCGCCGGGAGCGTCCGCGCCGGCACTACCGCAATCCCAAGCCGGCCAACCGGCCGGCGAGTCGGATTTGCGGTCGTGCGGTTCCCGTCGGTACATCGCGTGCTCGCACGCAAAAGGGTTTCTACTCGGCATCCCGTCCGAGAGCGCTACTCGGCGTCCCCGTCGAGAAACGCCCGCGTCCGCGCCGCGACCGCCGACCGAAAGGCTTGGAGGTCGACCGACGAGGAGCCGTGATACAGCCGCTTGTGCTCCTCGCGGACGATGTCCGTCAGCGCCCGCTCGTACAGCGTCTCGAACGTGACGTCTCCCCCTCGGGTTTCGAGCTTCCGTGCGAGTTTCTCGAAGCGCCGATCGGTGGCGTATCTCTCGGCCAGCGCCTCGGCCGGCGCGTCGACGGGGATCGTGTCCTCGACCTCCCGGAAGTCGGGGTGTAACAGCTTCGCCCGCCCGCCGCGTTTGTTCCGGATCACGACGCCCTCGGCGGGGCCGTCGTACCACGCCGATTCGGGAACCGCGTACGAGTCGGGGTCGAAGTCCCGCGTGTGAAGCTCCCGCTCGACCGCGTTGACCGGCTCGAGGCCCAACCGCTCGAAGATGCCCTGGACGGCCCCGGGCGGCCGGAACGACCCCTCGCGTTCGGACCAGACGTCGAAGCCGAGAAACGACGGCAGCCGTTCCCAGTCGTACTCGATCGCGTGGCGGTGGGTCGCCTCGCCGAAGAAGACGACCGACTCGACGTCGTCGACGGCGTTCCGGAGCGCCTCGCGGTCGAGCCGCTCGCGGACGTGTCTGACGGCGTGCTCGTACGGGGCCGGGATCGCCCCGGGGTCCTCGTAGACGCGGCTCCGGTCGCCGAAGCGGATCGCCCCGGAGTCGAGAAGCTGAAACCGAACGTTCGCGCCGTCGATCTTCTCGAGCACCCAGAGGTGCCCCGACTCGAACAGCCCCTCGGGGGCGTTCGCGACGCGGGGGATGGAGGGGTACTGTTTCATCGCTACGGCATGTACCGGACGCTCACGACCCCCGGTTCGCTGCGGACCTCGACGCGGTCGACGCCGATCCGGGCCGCCCGGACCAACGTCGCCTCGTCGGCCAGGACGTCCCCGACCGCGGCCTCGGTCCCGTCCTCGGGCACCGTCAGGACGTGCAACTCGCCGGTCCCCGCGCGCTCCCGTCTCGTCACCTCCCCGACGTCCTGTTCGTCTGCGAGGCGTCGCTCCTGTCGCGTTGGCGGTTCGGGACTCTCCTCGAGGGAGAGCCGCCGCCGAGTGTCGATCTCCGCGATCCGGTAGGTCATCGCCATCGGCGGCTCCGGCTCGAGGGTCCCCTCGATCACCTCCCTGGGGTCGACGCCGGGGTCGTCCCCGAGCGTGTGGACCCCGCCGCGGTCGACGTCCTTCAGCACCGCCGACGCCTCGTCGGCGTGGGTGACCACGAACCGCCCCTCGACCGCGTCCCCGTCCCGGTCGGCGTGTTCTGCCGTCATGTGCGACCGGAGACGCCCGACGGCCTTCGGGGTTTCGGGCGGGCCGCGTCGTCGTCGCCGGCTGTTTATAAGTGTCTTCGGACGGTCGTCCAGACCACTTATGAGCTTTTCCGGACGGAGTCCCGGGCTGTTTATATACTTCTCCGTCCGGTCGGGACGATTATTTATAACTACACGGACAGCATCGCCAACGGTTTTACCGGCCGCCGCGCCGGTTGGATCATGAACGTTGATTTCGGCAACGCGTTGGCCTCCGAGGCGGTCACGGGCGTCTCCGAGGGATCGCTCGAGCGCCTCGACGACCGCGTCGGGCGGGCACACGACCGGATCGAGAGCGGGATCGACGACCGGGAGTTCGGCTACGCGAGCCTCGCGTTGCCCGAGGACACCGACCCCGGCGCGATCCGGTCGGCGCTCGAAGGGTTCGACCCCGAGGCCGTCCTCACGGTCGGCATCGGCGGGTCGGCGCTGGGCGCGGAGACGATCACGGCGGCGCTCGGCCGCTCCGAACACTACAGCCTCGACAACGTCGACCCCGAGCGGACCCGCGGGCTCCTCGCGGAGCTCCCGCTCGAGTCGACGCTCGTCAACGTCGTCTCGCGGTCGGGGACGACCGCGGAGACGCTCGCGAACTTCCTCGTCGTCCGGGAGGCGATGGCCGAGGCGGGCGTCGAGTGGACCGACCGGACGGTCGTGACGACCGGCGAGTCGGGGCCGCTCCGGGCGCTGGCCGACGAACACGACCTGCCGAGGTGTCCCGTCCCGGAGGGCGTCCCCGGCCGGTTCTCGGCGCTGTCGGCCGTCGGGTTGGTGCCCGCGGCCGCCCTCGGCTGCGACATCGAGGCGCTCCTGGCGGGCGGGGCGGCGGGGCGGGCGGCGCTGGCCCCGTCGCTGTTCGAGTGTCCCGCCTACGCCTACGGCGCGGTCGCGCACGCCCTCGAGACCCGTGGGGCGACGACGAACGCCTTCGTCCCCTACGCCGAGGCGCTCGAACCGCTCGCGGAGTGGTTCGCCCAGCTGTGGGCCGAGAGCCTCGGCAAGGACGGCCTGGGGCAGACGCCCGTCCGCGCCCTCGGCGCGACGGACCAACACTCCCAACTCCAGCTGTACCGGGCGGGCCGCAAGGACAAACTCGTCACGCTGTTGCGGCCCCGCGAGCGCGAGGACGAACCGATCCCCGAGACCGACATCGAGTCGCTGTCGTATCTCGGCGGCGATACGCTCGGGGGGCTGCTGGACGCGGAGTTCGAGGCGACCGAGGCCTCCCTGGCCGCGGCGGGGCAGGCGAACGTCCGCCTCGAGGTCGACCGCCTCGACGCCGAGAGCGTCGGACGGCTGCTGTACGAACTGGAGGCCGCCTGCGTCCTCGTCGGCGAACTCGCGGGCGTCGAGACGTTCACCCAACCGGCCGTCGAGTGGGGCAAACGCGCCGCCCGCGGCCTCCTGGGCGGCGGCGACTTCGAGGAGGCGACGGCGGTCGAGGAGAAGACCGTCCGGCGAGTGGAGTAGGAGCCGACGCCGCTCAAACGAGCCCGACGGTGTCGGCGTAACTCAGCCCGAACGTGATCGCGTTGTAGAACCCGTGGGCGAGCGCCGGCACGACGAGGTTGCCGCTGTACTCGTAGACTCCACCGAGGATGGCCCCGAGCGGCAACAACAACAGAAAGACCGTCACGATCGTTCCCGGGACGTTCGCGGGGTCGAGGTACGCGAAAAAGTGGATGACGGCGAAGATGAGCGCGGCGACTGCGACCGCGCTCGCGGTGTCGAAGACGGACGTGAGCCGGGTCTGGATGATGCCCCGGTACAGGAACTCCTCGGCGGGGCCGACGACGAACACCGAAAGCGGGAGGAACACGAGCGCGACGGCGGGGTTCGCCTCGATGCTGTCCGCGATGCTGTGGTCGGCCAGCGGGAGCCCGAGGCGCTCGATCAGCGTCGGCAGCGCGACGGCGAGGACGAGGAGCCCGAGGACCGTCGCGGCCGCGACGCCGAGGTCGACGAGCGTCGGCCGCCTGATCCTGACGAACGAGACGCCCAGTTCGTGCCGGAGGAGATAGAGCCCCCCGACCGCGGCGAGGCCGAGGTAGGTCCCGAGCGTGAAGAGCAACTGTCCGGAGGGAGCCTCGACCGACAGCGACAGCGGCGTCCCGACCAGCCCGAAGGTGACCAACCCGAGGAGGAACCCGACGAGCAGACCGATACCGCCGAGGGCGGTCATCGCGCCGACGACGCGCCCCCGTGACGCCGTTCCGGATGGCTCGCTCATTGGCGTTCGTTGGGGAGACGGCGGATTAAGCCTGTCCGTCCGGCGTGGCGTGTGCGTCGAACGTCTGACACATATTTATGTGAACGTGTGACATACTTCGTCGCATGCCGAGCTATCGCCTCGAGTGCGACGGCCGCCTCGCGCGCCGGATCGAAACGCTCGCGACTGCGTACGGGATGACCGAGGAGGAGGTCCTCGCGCAGTTGGTCGAGGTCGGACTCGAAGCACTCGACGACGAGACGACCCCTCGAAACGGTTAGGGCCGCTTCCGTTCGAGCCCGCTGCCGCAGATCTCACAGCGGTCGTGGTTCTCCTCGAAGACGCGGCCACAGCCCTGACACTGGAACTTCCAGTCGCGGCGTTCGTCGATGCCGTCCTGTGCGATGACGTCGACGCCGACGTCGAGTTTCTCGGCGACGTTTTGCATCGCGTAGTCGTCGGTGACGAGCGTGGCGTCCAACTCGAAGGCGGTCGCGAGCAGGCGCACGTCGGTCTCCGAGAGCGTTTCGGCGTCGCCCGTCTCGCGCGCGGCGCGTTCGACGCGGTCGACGGTTTCGGGGTCCGGGATGTGGATCCGCATCCCCGAGCCCTCGAGGGCGTCGAAGCGATAGCCGGCCTCGTCTTCGAGTTCCTCCCGAACCATCGGGATCGTCGCGATCGGATCGTCCGTCGTGTACTCGTCGATGAATGCCGACGAATCGAGAACGTGCATGCGTGGTTCAGCGATCGACGACGATCGTGTCCTTGACCGCCTGGACGCGGTTGACCGGGACCCGGTAGTTGCCCGCGTCGTCGCGTTCGAACTCGAGGTCGCCCGTCCGCTGGTTGGGGTCTAACACGAGATGCTGGAGCGTCCCCGTCTTCAGGTCCATCGTGATGTTGTACAGGGTGCCGAGGCTGGCCCCGTCCGATCCCATGACTTCCTTCTCCGAGAGGTTCTCCGCGAGTATGTCGGGCATACCACCCGGTTGACGTTTATCCGGTATCAACGTTCGGGTCGCCGTTCCCGTCGCCCGGATCGGGGTCAGCCGCGAGCCACGGGGATCAGTCGGGGCCGGGGCCTCCCGTTCCGACACCGTCTCCGGACCCGTTCGTGTCCCCGCCGCCGTCCCCGCTCGAGGCACCCTGATCGTCGCTCGGCCCTTCGGGGTTGCTGTCGTTCGAACCCGGTTCGGAGTTCCCCGGGGCGGAGTCGGATCCGGGCGGATCGGAAGCGCCGTCGCTGGCTCTCTGCCCGGACGCGTCGGACGGTTCGCTATCGGACGTATCGGTAGAGCCCTCGTCGTCGGCGTCGGGTGGCCCGTCCCCCGGAGCGTCCGACGCCGGCCCATCGCCGGGGTCGTCAGGCGCTTCGTTCCCCGGTGTGTCCTCTGCCGGCCCATCGCCAGGGGTGTCGGCCGAGTCACCCCCGGCATCCCCAGGGGTGTCGGCCGAGTCGCCCCCGGCGTCGTCAGGGGGGCCGGTCCCCGACGTGTCGTCCGGTGGCCCGTCTCCCACCTCGGAGTCCGAGGCGGTCCCGTTCGCGGACCCGCTCCGGTCGGACCCGCGCCCGCTTGCCGACGCTCCAGGGTCCGATCTGTTGGCGTCGGCGTCAGCCGACGCGTTCCCGCCGGGCGTCCCCGCCGAGGGGTCGTCGGGGCCGCGCGCTTCGGGCGGCGCTTCGGTCTCGGGCGGTCCCGTTCGATCGTCCCCCGGTGGGCCACCGCCGACGTCGCCGGGCGGCCCCGCCAGCCCGCGCGCCAGTTCGGCGACCTCGGGGCCGGTCATCGCGCTCGCGTTCGACCGGAGTTCCGCCACCCGCTCGTCGTCGACGCCGGCTTCAGCGGCCGCCCTCTCGGTCACCTGAAGCGAGCGTTCGAGCCCCGACGCGCCGACGGCGACGCGCGTCGCGATCGATCGGTTCCGGACGTCGGGCGTTCCGCCAAGCGCCTCGCGCCGCGTACGCAACTGCTCGTGTCGCGCCTCGAGCCTCGCGAGACGCTCCTCGATCAGCGCCCGCCGGGCCGCCTCGTCGTCGGTCCGGTTCATCGCGGCGTCGAACCGGCCGTCCTCGACGTCCCGTTCGACCTCCGCGCTGCTGGCCTGCATGAACGACGATATCTCCGTGCCGAGCGACGCGTTCCCGGCGCGCTCGGTGCCGTTGTCGGGCGTCTCGGCCGCGGCGACGGGCCCGGCCACGGCGGCCAGCGAAAGAACCCCGACGGCGGCGAGCGCGGCGAGCACACAGACGCCGGCCGTACCTCGGTGCATCAAGTGTGGGTAGCCCCGGTATCGAATAAAAACCCCCGCACCGTTCGGACCGTTCAGCCGATCCGATCGCGCCGCCGAACGCGCTGGAAACCGTTTATAATCCGTTTTGTGCCCCGTTTGACGGAGCCGAGCGGGCGCCGAGTTGATACCTGACGTCGCGCCCCGAGCAATATTTATATGTGTTAACACGTAACAGTAACCCGACCGCATGTTCGAACAGTTCTCAAGCGGCTACTACCTGGGACGGCTCTACGTCGAGCCCTACGGCGGCGAGCGGGCCGTCATCAATCGCGACCACCACGAACGGGTCGCCGAGCAGCTCTACGAGACCGACGACGAGCCCCTCGTGATGAAGATCGGCTCGACCCACGTCGCGGTCCACGGGGCCGAGGACGTCCCCGGACGGACCGTGGCGCTGCCCGAGTCGGCCCTCTCGGCGACCGGGACCGACAACCCCCCGACGCTCCGGGAAGTGTTCCTCGCCAAGGCCGACCGAGCCCGGCAGCTGCTCGAGTTCGACCCCGGTGGTCCCGCGGGGTTTTAATCGGCGGCGGCCGTCGGTTCGGCGATGCTCGACGACCTCCTCGGCCGAACCGAACTGAAAGAGCGGATCGAGGCGCTCGAGGAGCGCCGCGACCGGCTAGAAGCCCGCCTCGAGGCCGAAAGCGAGCGCCGCGCCGACGCGGTCAGCGACAAGCAGGCCGTCGAGGAGCGCGCGAACCGCCTAGAGGACCGGATCGCCGACCTCGAGGGGCAACTCGAGGCGGCCGGATCGGCGGCCGACGACGCCGCGGCCGTCGGATTCAGACGGGAGGAGACCCTCCGGGGCGGCCGCGTCGACGCGGTCCTCGACCGGCTCGCGTCCTTCGAGGGCGCGCCCGAGAGCGTGCTCACCGCCGTCGTCGAGGAGGACCCCCCGACGGCGGTGCGCGACCTGCTCGGTGACCGGACCCCGCTCGTCGAACGGGCGGCCCCGTGTGTCGTCTGTGCCGACGACGCCAGCCTGCTCGCGGTCGCGCTCCGGCCGCCCGTGCTCCCGGAGTCGTTCCTCGAGTGGGCCTCGACAGCGCGGCTCGACCGTTCGTGGTTCCGCCCGACCGGGCGGTTCGCGCTGGCGGTCGTCCGCTCGGACGTCTTCGCGGTCGGCGTCTACGAGGGCGACGAGCGCGTCGCCTACGAGGGCTTCGAGAGCCCGGTCAAGAGCGACCACTCCAAGGGCGGCTTCTCGCAGGCGCGCTTCGAGCGGCTCCGGGACGAACAGATCGCCGCCCACGTCGAGAAGTGCTCGGAGGCGCTCGCTTCGGTCGACGCCGACAGGCGCTACGTGGTCGGCGACCGGCGGTTGGTCGGCGAGTTCGACGCCGACGCGACGGCCGCCGTCGACGCGACCGGGAAGCCCGAGGCGGCGCTCGAGGCGGCCTTCTCGGAGTTTTGGTCGGTTCGGCTCTACGGGCTGTGAGGCCGAGGGACGCGACGACCCGGCGACCCCACGACATCACGTCGGCGGGACGACGAAGAGCGACACGGAGACGAGAACCGCGGCGACGAGTCCGCCGGCAGCGAGGCCGGCGATTGTCGGGAGCCCGGAGAGCCATCCCACCGCCGCGCCGCCGACCAGCGGCGCCGGCATCGCGGCCAGCAGGCCGTCGTACCGCGTCGGCGTCGGCGTGGAACTCGACGGGTCGGTCACGCCGTCTGCTTTTCGCCGAGTCTAATTAAATGTAATTACTCTCGGGCGGCAGGAACCGTGTCCGTCTCGGGAACGGGATTCCTACCAGCGCGTTCCATCGAAGCACGCGGTCGTCTCGAGCCCGTCCGTTTCAGGCCGAGTCGGACCCGCCGTCGCGCTCCCGGCGGCGGTGCATCGTCCGCGCGGTCCACTCGATGACCGCCTCGTCCGCCTGGTTGTAGCCGACGAGTTCCGTCCGGACGTGGCCCATCCCCGGGCGGCTCTCGGAGACCCGCTTGTCGAGCACCTCGAGTTCGACCCGGAGCGTGTCGCCGGGACGGACCGGTCGGAGCCACCGCAGTTCGTCGAGGCCCTCCCCACCCATCGACGACTCGGGGTCGAGGAACCCCTCGACGAGCAACCGCATACACATCGAGGCGGTGTGCCACCCCGAGGCCGCCAGCGACCCGAACATCGATTCGGCGGCGGCGTCCTCGTCGAGGTGAAACGGCTGGGGATCGTAGCGCTCGGCGAAGTCCTTGATCTCGTCGGCTGTCACGTCGTACTCGCCCTCGACGTCGTAGGTCCGGCCGGCCTCGATGTCCTCGAAGTAGCGTGGCATCGATCGAACGATCGCCCGCCGGGAACAAAAACCCCGCAACACGCCGGGGCGGGGGAGTGCGCCCCGTCGGCGCCGGTTACTCCGGCCCTGCCCCCGGATCTTCCCCGTCGTTTCCGGCTCCTCCCGTCCCGTCGCGGTTCCCCGCTCCGTCCCGGCGCTCCGCCCCGTTCCGGCTCCCCGCCCCGCCGCCGAGCGTCTCGGGGTCGAACGGCTCCAGCGCATCGATCGCCGCCACGAGTTCCTCGAGGGAGTCCGCGTCGGTGCCGACGACCTCCCCCGTCGGGGCCGCGCCGCCGCCGACCCGGATCGTCGGCAGCGGGACGTCCGCGAACCCCTCGATCACCACGAGGTCGTACTCCGGGGCGAGTCGCTCCAGCACCCGCCGCAGCGCCGCGGCCTCCTCGTTGGGCGTCCGGTCGGTCCCCTTGCCGCCGCGGGCGACCTCGAAGGTCAGCGAGGGCGTGACGCCGACGACGCGGTCGGCGCCCGCGGTCCGGTGGCGATGGGTGTCGGTCCCCGGGGTGTCCGGTTCGATGTCGTGGTGGATCGACTTGACCGTCGCGACCCGTCGCTCGGCGAACGCCCCACACAGCGACTCGACCAGCGTGGTCTTGCCCGCTCCGCTCGGGCCGGCGACGGCGACGACGGTCGGGAAATCCGCCGGAGCCGCTCCGCTGTCTGTCGGTCCCCCGTCGGTCGTATCTCTGTCGGGCACGGACGCCCCCTCGGGCCGAACGGCGGTAAGCGTTCGCCCGCGTCCGTCTGTGGCTCCGCGGATCAATTATAAATACCTCCGCGAGCCGCCCGTCGCCGTTTCCAATTGCTCCGGGCACCATGACTACCTAATCCAGCGAGAGAGTCCCGCCGTCGTCGGCCTACGGCCGACTGCCCGTGGCGTCTTCGACGCCACGCTGTCGTCGGGCGAGGCCCGACTGCCTGAGGGATCTTCGATCCCTCTCTGTTCACGGCGGGCGTGGATCGTGTCAAAACAGTTAAATTAGCGTAGGCGAATAGGTAGCTAGCTCACTTGGGAAAATTGGAGGTGGTTTGGCGTTCCTCCATTATCAAAAACGCGAGCCTGCCCAACGTGAGACTCCGCCATAAGGCTGAGTCGGGTCGATGGCACGGCCCGTGTGGTTCAAGCGGATATTCAAGCACACCACTCCCGCGAGGGACCGACGAACAACACACAAACCGGAGTACACCAGCTCGGTGGAATCTTGCCTCCGGTGGATCAGGAACGGCCTGATCCACGCGAGAGGAAACCTCGGCGTTCACGCCGAGAAGGATGTCATGGTTCCGTTCCTTGCAGTTGTCACGGCTGTTGTGGTCGTTGCGGTCGCGGTTGTCGTGGTCTCGGTTGTTCCAGTTGTCGTCCTCTCGCCCGTTCCGACTGTCGCCGTCCCGGTCGCCGCGTCCCGCCGTCGTCGTCGATGCTACTGTCTACTCCCGCCCGAACCGCACGTCCCACACGCCTCTCCAACCGATTTACGGTGGCTCCCTGTGGTCGCCACCGATAGAGCGAACTCTATCGAGCCGTCGCTCACTCCGCTCGCGAAGACCTCACACATGGAATTGCGAGCCGGCCCTCGGGGGCGACTCACTCCGCTCGGCGTCCACCTCGGGCACGTCCCAGCGCGTGCGCCACCCTGCGGGTGTTTATAAGAAGCTGCGCCGTCCGTTCGGCCTATTTAATTAGTGGTTGGGTGTTCAACGCGGTCCTCCAAACCGAAGCGGGATCGAAAATATATAAGCGATCGACCGTGGATGCGACCGGTCCGAGCCGTCAGGGGCCACCTGGCCCGCGCCAGGCGGTCTCGCCCTCGCCGCCGCCGGATTTGTACGTCCCGCGCGCGGCTGCGATGTCCCGACCGTCGTCGTCGGTGACCCCGACCTCGACGGTGGCGACGTTGTCGCCGTTCTTTATAAGGGTCGCCTCCGCCCGGAGGGTGCCGCCGGTCGCCGGGGCGAGGTAGTCGATCCGCATGTCGATCGTCGGCGCCACCGCCCCGTTCGCCGCGATGACGGCGGCACCGCCGACGGTGTCGGCCAGCGCGTACGCGACGCCCCCGTGGGCGATCATCCGGTCGGGGCTCGAGGAGTGCTCGCCCGAGAGGTCGAGTTTCCCGACGGCGTGGCCCGGCTCGATTTCGCGCAACTCGATCCCCAGGTGGTCGTTGAACGGCATCCTCTCGAACAGGTCGGTGACGTCCAGATCGGTCCCCATACGTCGTGTGGACGCTCCGGCGGCCAAAACGCGTTCGGTTCCGGGGGTCGCGAGGACGATCGACCCGACGCGGAGCGACGCCGGGCGGCCAGACGCAACTGACAACAGGCTCGCCCCCAATCCCCGGGTAATGTTCGACGAGATCATGCGGAAGTTCGAGGACAGCCCCAGCCAGCAGGCGGTGATCCGCCTGCTGCTCGAGCGGGGGTTCTCGGTCAACGACGAGGGCCGCGTCGTCTCCGGGGGCATCGAGATCCCGAACACCGGGATCGCCCGCGAGATCGGCGTCGACCGGCGGGTCGTCGACGCGACGACCGACGCCATCCTGGCGGACGACCAACTCCGGCGGATCTTCCAGAACATCTCCGCGATCGCCTCGCTCATGGACCTCGCTCCGGTGTTGGACCTGACGGTCCTCACGGTGGAGGTCGTCGACGCCGACGAGCCGGGGATCGTCGCGACGGTGACGGGGCTGCTCGCGGAGAACGACGTCTCGATCCGCCAGACGATAAGCGAGGACCCCGAGTTCACCGACGATCCGGTGCTCTACGTCGTCACCGACGCGGAACTCGACGGGGAGTTGATAACCGAGATCCGGGACCTGCCGTTCGTCCGGCGGCTCTCGATCGAGTGACTGCGGGCGTCCGGTCGGACGCGGGTCGAAGAACACAGACGGGGGCGCGCCGTCGAGTCAGGTCTTCTTCGGGTCGGAGCCGCCGTCCGTCGTCTCCGCCTCCGGCGGCGGGTGTCCCTCGACCGCCTCGGCGACGTCGGTCTCCTTCGGGGTGTCGACGTGCCAGCGGTCGACCGACGTCTCGTAGTCGGCGAGTTTGTTCGAGACGCGGATCTTCAGGTCGTCGTCGTTGACGTTGATCTCGAAGACGTACTCCCCGGCGTCGGCGTCGGCGCGGTTGAGGTTCGCGCTGACGAGTTGGTTGTCGAAGTAGTACGGCGACATCTGCGTCATCACGTTCTTGTAGACCCCGCCCTCGACCTTCCGGAGGGCCTTCCGTGTGGCCGAGTCGGCGGCCCGCGCGACGTAGTTGATCGACTCGCGCCACTCGTTGACCGCCTCGGCCGGCTCCTCGAGCCGTTCGTAGGAGTCGGTCAGCTTCTCGCCGGCCGCCTTGAGGTCCTCGTCGGGGGCTTTGCCCGCCTTTTCGCCCTCGCCCTCGGAGACGCTGGCCTGTTCTGCGGTCTTTTCGCTGACGTCCTCGCCGAGGCGCTCGTCGGCTTTCGGCCGCCACTCGTCCCACTCCTCGAGCGCCTCCCCGTCGACCGTCTCCGCGTCGTCGCGGAGGTCCTTCAGCGCGCGGGTGATGCGTTCGCCGTGCTCGACGACCTCGGCCCAGGTCCCCCGGAGTTTGAACCCCGAGACGCTCTCCTCGACGTCCATTCTGTAGCCCGTACCGTGTCGAACGACTTTAGCCCATCGGCTGCGGGCGACGACGGGGCTTTAAGCCACCGGCGGACGCTGTACCGCTATGCCCATCGAGGACCGTGGTGACGCTCACGTCATCACACACGCGCTGGCGAAGCACACCCTCTCGGAGCTCCGATCGAGCGACACCGATCAGGTGGCGTTCCGGAACGGCCTGATCGAACTCGGTCGGCTCTGCGGCTTCGAGATCATCGACGGGATGATGGACACCGAGTACGTCTCGATCACGACGCCGTTGGCCGAGACGACCGGCGAGGTCGTCAAGGGGCTCGAAAACGTCGTCATCGTGAACGTCCTCCGGGCGGCGACGCCGTTCGTCGAGGGCCTCGTCGAGGCGTTCCCGCGCGCCCGACAGGGCGTTATCTCCGCCGGTCGCGACGAGGCCGCCGGGATGGACGAGGACGGGACGTTCCCGATCACGGTCGATTACGTCAAACTGCCGGACATCGACGAGGAGGACACGGTCATCGTCGCCGACCCGATGCTCG
>Ga0209965_1000192_pt1 | contig 21983 bp, 5 predicted proteins | sample SalPon2_B_H2O_MG_FD_185707 | JGI IMG/M metagenome (GOLD analysis project Ga0209965, IMG submission 185707) | Salt pond water microbial communities from South San Francisco under conditions of wetland restoration - Salt Pond MetaG R2_B_H2O_MG... | ecosystem: Environmental > Aquatic > Non-marine...
AATAATTGAATATTTTTGTTTTGAGGTTATCCCTAATTCTCTCTCGAAGAGCTTCAATTAAATTCTCAATTTTAGGGACGAAATGATTAGCGAATTCTTTTTTGTGAGAGCTATTTAGTTCGTTTGAATTAATCATCTTTAGCTTCTCAATGGCAGTATCTGGAACTGAGTGTGCTGTGGCTCCATCTTGTATGCGTAATTTAATTTGCCGCAATTCTTTAATTAATTTGTGGGTCTCTTTGTCATTGTTCACTGAGTAGTTCTCAGATAAATATTCACTGAACTCAGTTTTCTGTTTCTCTAACAAATCATTCTGTGCTCTACTGATATGCTCATCTAAGTCGTCTACAATGGATCCCCTAATTTGATTCCGATCTTCCTGCGAGATTACAGTATCAGGATTTTTTGATTTGTTTATTAATTCAATTATATGATTAATAATTTGCCGGTACTTTGGATCTAAGTCACTGAAATTTGATTTGCTGATATAAGAATTTGACTTCGTATCAATATAATTCCTAATTCTTTTTTCCACTTGAACTTTTAACCTGTATTCATCTCCAAGCACCGTATCTAATCTTGATATGTCTTCTTCTAGTTGACGTTGTATATGTTGTTTATATTTTTTGTTAAGTTCTCTTATTCTTTCATTTCTATCTTTTTCCAATTTACTTCGTATTTGACTAATCTGCTCAGAGTTCAGTACCCCATGATTTGTTCTCTCTGATAGAACTCTTAGATTCTGGAGATAAGGTAATCTGACTTCATCTGGGAGCCCCTTTTGATCAACCTTGCCACGCAGATAATCACGTATCTTACTAATTTTCCTAACCTGTAACGGTATATTCTCTTTACCATCGACCGATTTGCGCCTGATAATATCTTCACGCTTATCTTGTGCCCGCTGTAGTATCTCTTCTTTCTCCTGCTCCACAATTTCACGCCTACGATGATTTAATTTTCTTTTTATTTTATCCCTCATCTCATTTACATCATTTTCAGAAAAAACCTTTTCTTTCTTAATATCCCGATAAATTTTTTCAAATTCATTCAACTCTTGATACTTTGTTGGGTTTTTTTCATCAAAAATGTAATTAATCGAAGTTTTTGAATAAATCTCGTATTCTTTTTCTTTTGGGAGATCACTTTTCAATGACTTTACTTTCTCATCTACTCTTTGTTCTATAGACTTTTTCTTGCCTCTTATGACTTTTAATTCATATCCTTCGATGCGATTTGCGAAGAGTGTCTGTAATTCTTTTTTAACTTCCGTCTCAATAATCTTATCACTTGATATTCTATCTATAGTTTTATTAATATTTTTTTCATGTCGATGGACCTTGTCCGGAAGACCCGATAACTTAGACAAGTTATCTATGTTATTCGTTATATGTTCTAGATTATTCAGGATATCGTGAGCATCAGCACTATTCTTTGATGGGAACGATTTCACACAAGCATTTATTTCATCCTCAATCTTTTCTTTTCGCTGTTCTCTCAGATCTGATTTAAACTCAGACATCCGATCACGTACTAAGTGATACAAATTATTTCTTTTATCGTGATCTAAAAACTCGCTTGTTTTGATATGTGACACCAGTTCAAAAATACGGCTAATTGCATTCTTACCTGTGTTGGGAGAATAAGCTCTTGGCTGTCCATTTGCCAGTTGGTCTTCTATCTCGCTTACTTCGTTGATAACAGACCCCGGAGGTTCTTGTTCCAGTTCTGTGAGGTGGCTTTCTAATGAGGATAATACCCTATCAATTAAGTTTTGATCCAATTCGCTCTTGTGCTCTCTGATAAGATTCTGTGCATCCGCAATGGTCTTCTCTCTTTGATTTGAGTCTAAAAATTGAACCGGTGGAGCAGTATCAATACTCCTTCGATTTTTCACTGCATTAATTCGGGTAATAGCATCGCTTGCACTACTGCTATGTAGCTCTAAATCAGAGATTGACATATTATTATTTGAAACAAATGTATCTAAATTATGCAAGTCGTCTAATGTCTGTATTGGGCTTAATTCTGGAGCATTTTGAATTGACGTGATTAACTCTAGTGTCTCATCTTGGTAGAACAACTTTGCGTCTGACTTCAGCTCATCATGCCGCTGTGCTATCTGGTCTCTGGTTCCCTCAGATAGAAGTTCAAAATTGTCATGACGTCCTGGTTGTAAAACTAGCTCTGCAGACTTTATAATTCTCTTGCGTCCGTTTGAGGCAATTGCATACGACGCCTGGGTGTTCTCCTTCTCGCTGAAATAACTCAATACAGTCGCAGCATCTTCATACCCATTGAATCCAAAATCAAGTGCCTTTCTATCTTGGATAAGATCCTGAACAGTAAGTATCGAAACAGTGCTAAATTCCATATCAGCAGGATTATTGACCTCACTTTCAGCGACGAACCAAGGCATTGCCCATCTTGGTTCATCTGTATGAAATTTCCATCCTGTATTTGAAGAATGTTCATCAAGACGATTTGCCAATTCTTTTGTCAAATTTTCTGAAGTATCTGACTTGAATTCAACGTAAAAATTCGCTTTATCTCTTCCCTCTACTTGTGGTGCATCTGCCCGTACTAATGCAATTATCCTGTTTTTTCGATTATTAATATAGTACTCAATGGCGTTGTCAATGTATATATCAATGTCATCGCTCTTTTCATTACGTCCTCTATCGTCGGGGAAAACCTGAGATTTATTTGTGTTATAAATGATGAATTTGGACATATATTTCACCTATTCACCTGTAACCACGTCAATAAGATTTCCATATCCGATAGGGTGGATACGTCCATCCTTTACTCTCAACTTATGTTCGCCGGTTTTGCCTTTTCCTGTTAAAAAGTATACCGGAAATATCGGGTAATCAGCTAGTTCAAGTAAATTGCCTGCCATGGGATGGTTATCGAACTTCTCATTAACATATCTACTAAACTCTTCTAGCTCTTCTTCAGTGGGTAATGTTCCAGTCGACAAATCCTCATATTCCTGCATAAAGTAATCTGCCTTAGTTGCGACTGGAATTATTTCATCGGGGCCAGCTCCTTGAACAATTTGTGTCATTTCTTTTAACATCATTCCAGGGTCGTCCTTCATTATATCATCTTGCGTCAGGAACCGCTGAGAATCAAGTAGAACTACCAGTTTATCAGCAGCACCTACATTCTGTGCTAACGCCTTCTTGACCTTGTCAATTTCATCGGGATCTATATCCATACTATCTTGCATGGGTTCATCCGATTGATCTGCTGAACCCTCCAAGGTGTCCACATGTTCGTCGTCATCAGCTACTTGATTAGAATTACCTGAATTTTCTTTGCTATCACCCCAAACCGGATCAGCTTCGTCCTCCATTTCCGGTACCTGAATATCTGCCTCTGAATTTTTACTTTTATTATCTTTCGATGATTGATCCTGTGGTTGATCGTCTACAGGTATATCATCTAGCGTACCAAGTGGGCTTTCTCCGTTGGTATCATCAGTAGTTGTGGAGATGCTATCCCCATTCTCTGCCTCTGAATCGCCATCTTCTTTTTCGATAGAATTTTTATTTCTTGTTTCAACGGCTCGGGTATGATCTTGTATGTCTGCTTCTGTTGATTCGGATGTATTCTGGTTTACCGACTCGTCGTCAGTGTTATTCTCACCAGTAATCTGATCTATGGTACCGAGATCATCTTCTGTCTCTTCTTTCTGCTCTCCATCGTCCTTATTGGAATTAGAAGATTCACCACCATCAGTCATTTTCTTGCCTCGTTTCTCATTATATTCATCCGCTAAGTCTTCAAGGACTTCCCCTGGGTAGTCATACATATTTACTGTTGCAGCAAGCACTTTACCTCGTTTCTTGTCGGTTTTCTTGAATTCGATTATTACTTTCTCAGCAGCATCAATCATCGTGTTCCCGATCCCCCAGTCAATTAAGCCTGATACTTTCCCAGTGATACGATTGGAGTGCTCTTCAACAATATCTGGCATCCGTCCATCAAAACCTTCTATCTCGTATTCGTTGTTATTCTTGATACTTAGATTAAGTCCTAACGCAAGATATGTTTTACCGGATTGTTGTGGACCTAATACTTCAAATTGAACTTCGCTTGTTTCTTCATCAGGTTTCTCTGCATTTATATCCAACAAAGAATAGAGGGAATACAGCAGAATTAAACTCGCAATAGTATGTACAGCAATCTCCCCAATGTTCTGATTGTACATCACATTGAATACATTAGCGATGGATACTACAGCTACGATTAGAGCAACTAGTCCTTTGTAAGCCACCGGAAACTCTGCTGGCGTTTGTCTGCCGGATTCAGTTGTAATCCAGTTTGCCCAAGAACTGTTTTCATGTTGGAAATCGATCTTTGTGATATCACCTCCAGCTCCTTGCCCGTTCTCACGCAATTCCGTCATCAGTCCAATAATTAGGCCTACAATGAACCCGCCAATATTCACAGCATTCAACAGATTAATATTTTCAGTGAATAATCCAATTCCAAAAACATTGAGTACTAAGAGTACCACTGCAGTGCCTGCAATCAAAATATACCCTTGATAACGTTTTCTCCAATCGTTGGCAAACAGCAAAAGCAATGAGAAAAATAATCCAGCTAAGATCATCAATGCGACTTGTAAGCTTTCCCCGCCTGGAGCAGTTAGCGGGATATTCAGCGTATTCAATAGGAATTGGTGTGCTCCACTCGCCCACATTCTGAAGAAGAGATGTGCAACAGCAGACCCTGATAATATCGTGACGCCCAAATAGAACATAAATCGTCCTTTCTCATCTTGTAGGTTAACTGTCGTTGACATTGACCTGTATGGGTGTTAATCCGCGACTAATTAAATTCATGTGTTGGGTTGATACCTATGACTCCAGCGTGTCATAGAATAGTCCGAATGGTTGTTTGTATTCGGAGTATGTAGCTCCGAGATTGTCATCTCCATTCTCACAGCAATCGTGCGCTTCACACCGAATCACCGTTGATGCATTCTAAATACCAGCATTCACAACGGAACGTTTTCTTTCTACTGGTTTTATGCTCTGTGCACCAAGTGCACGAGCTTCTGAACCCGTTACGGCTTAAAAACAGTAATCAGACCGACCAAAGTGTAGGACGTATTTTATGACAGGCTCGAATATTTATGCAAGCCTGATTTGTTCGGGTAGCAGGATTCTGATAAATAAAATGCTTAGGCACTTTCTTTAATATATCTGAACTTATCACTGAGTAATTGAACGGTTTCGAGTCTGTCTACAAGGGTGTAGAACCATCTGGTAGGAAAACTGTTTGTTGGAAGAATTATATCTGATTAGATTCACCGGAAGCTACAAATCAGATAGACGAAAACATGTGCACAACCCTCCATGGTAAAAGACATTGACGACATGGCAGATGATCTTACCCGTGGAATAAAAACTGCTGGTGAGGAGTATTATGAAACCTTTCTCTCTAAGCGCTCAAAAACGGTATGGGCGCCGTATATTGACGAAACCGCAAAAGATCTATCAGCAGGAGTCCAAATAAGTGATATATCTTTAGCAAGGAATAATTTTGGCCGAGAAGTAGGTGAGTATTATCGTAGAGGACTGAAAAAGACAGCTGGGCGCCATGCTGATTTACCATCCGTATTAGATGAACAAGTTTCAGATGAAAAACTTGGATTATTAGCGTATCAACTTAACGAATTCAGCTACGATATCACAAAAAGCAACCTAGAGATCAGCGATATCGAAAGTGCAACAGAAGCTGTCATTGAAAAAATCCTCACCCGACATCTGGGAGATGAATTAACTGTTTCATTCGATTTATCTGGTGCAACAGTCTCTGATATTACTACTCAACTTTTTTCAAACCAAGCCGTTGCAGCCAACGTTGACGTTCTATTAGAAGAATTTGAGGAAAGTGCTGCCGAGGGCCTACTCTCTCTGATGGATGAGCCACAGATGATGACTCCACTGTGGGAACATCAGCGAGTTGCTCTTGATACGTGGTGTGAAAACGGGATGAGTGGGTACGTTGACATGGCGACCGCCACTGGAAAAACAGTACTAGGTCTTGCAGCCTTAGCACTACAATACGGTGAGCTACATCCAGATGACGAGTGGATTGGTGGATTAGGCGAGCAAATCACACAAACTGACAGTGGATCAGACGATATCTTGATTGTTGCACACAGCGATCTTATATTGGAGCAGTGGAGACAAGAATTCGAAAATCATCTTAATATTCCTCAAGATAGAACGGCCGCCGATGATGATATCAAGCTTGAATGGGGGACTATTCATTTTCGAACGCCACAGTCGTTGGTAAAACAAGATCGTGTTTCATACGATTTGGTTCTTTTAGATGAAGCACATCACTACGCCACCGGGAGCGAATGGGGTTCCCTACTCGATGCATTTGATGAGAAGATATTGGCCATGTCTGGTTCAGTTGATGATGCCGGAACTGACAGCGACCGAATTAAAGAGCGCTTAGAAAATAGCGTCGGGCCCCTAGCAAAGCGATACACAATTACTGAAGCGAGAGCTGACGGAGTCATACCGTCATTTGATTGGGAAGTTCACTATGCTCCGTATGACGTCGTTGGTGATGAACTTCAAAAGGACGCCCGACGGTCTGATAAGGCGTTCACTCAGTTCCAAAAACAACTGTCGAAGGGTGATATCACGGTCGACACCGATCGTAGGCTCCGCACGTATGAAGATATCCGCAACTTCTCTCATACTAGTGAAGGTAGCGATCTTAAGCAAGAAAGTGACGTCTTCCGTGACTTAGTAACTCGGCTATTCTCACGGCGGACTAAAAGATGGAACCTTTCACCTGTATTAGATTCTGTAGTTGATCTTGTTGTTGAGCATTACACTACAGAAAAGGTAGTTGTGTTGGCAGATAGCAATGCGCAGGTAGAAGAAATCGAATCAAGACTGCGGGATATTGTAACAAATCCTTCGTCAATATATGTTGTATCTGGTTCACAAGACCGTTCTGAACAACAGGGAATCATAAAAGAATTCGATGAGCCAGAGAGTGATGGAATTCTTATCGGAACTGGAGATTTACTCGGTGAAGGCGTTAATATGCAACACGCGTCAGTGGCGATTAACATGGCCACCGGTGGTGTAAATCAAGAACTTGTCCAGCGGATTGGCCGGGTACTCCGCAATCCAGATGACACCCCGAAACATGCGATGTTTTACAATGTTGTCGGTGTTCCCCCCAACCAATCGGCGGCAGTACTTCGGGAAGATGGAAAACAGATTATAGAACAAGCTGCCGGGTTCTGTTCTCTTGGCCATAGATTCGATAAGTTGCCTGGTTTCAGTATTTCTGACTCGATAAATAGTAGTACTATTAGCGATCTATTAGTTGAGGGGGCAAAATTCATAGATCATATTGATTCTGAGTATCAGTACAAATGGAATAAAGATATCCTCAAAGAAGAAGATTTACGAGCATTGTTTGAAGAGGTTGGTGGAGAGCAAGACGATGCGGAGACTATCCTCGGGAGGTGGGAGGAATATGCGTGGGAAAATAGCAAGGATACAGATGAAATCATCGCAGAGCGGAGTGACGATAATCAGAATCAACAACCCGAGAAGGAAGCTGAGTCTACGTCAGGCTCTGATCAAGCGGAAATCACACCAGTTACTCCAGGGTTAGGTGATGGACAACCCCGAAAAGAGACGCTAATAGCGGAAATCAAGGATGTCGAGTCTGAGCTGGGCGAGGTACCATCTAAAAAACAGATGACTAGCCATGGAGATTATGACATTAGTGAATTCGAGAATGCATTTGGTACATGGTCTAATGCGGTTCGTGAAGCAGGATTTGAACCCCTGGGTTCACAAACTAAAGCATATACTCGCGAAGATGTAGTCAGCGGATTGGAGAAAATTGCTAACGAGCTCGGTAAGTCTCCTTCTGTCAGCGATGTCAACAGTAATGCAGAATTTAGTGCCACGGTGGTGTACAATTATTTTGAATCAATTGGTGACGCTCGGAAGGCAGCGGGCGTCGAGGAAATGGGCGAAGATGAAAGTTCGAATGAACCAACGAATAACGTTGACACTGCCGATGTCAGTCTAGATCCGAACCCACTTTCTGAGCACTACGAACTATTCTATAGGCTCCAATTTCTCATTGAAGAGGTTATTGACTCAGTTGGGAGTACAGACAAAATAGAAAACAGTGATGTGTTAGAAAGGTGGCAAAAAGCTGTTGATAACGTTGCATTTGGGGACGGTCTAGCTGATGATTCACCACATTATGCCCAACAACAGTCATCTCAAAACTCTCATACGATGAAAGAATACCGTGCAGCGTACGGTAATAGAGAGAAGATAACGATATACCAATGTGTCGAGACAGCTCGCGTTAGTAATGATATTAAGAATTTATTGATTGATCAGCAGATTATCGATCCAAATGAGCAGATACAGCTTCCAATAGCTCCTGAATCAGAGATCGCGCTTCCGATCATTGTGTCCGACGAAGAGGAATTGAAGAATGCAATTGAGTTGCTCAATGAATTCCCTGCAGAGCCGAATACTGAATTGACTACAGAGCCAAAGGCAGAATCAAAATCTGAACCTGAAGAGAATACCACTTCGGGTACAACATCTGAAACAAGTAAATCTTCAACCCCTGACTCATCACCTGGATCAGAGATCAGTGACACGGTCACAGCAAACCCAGCTGATGGAACTAAATTTTGGGATGACACAGTTGATGCAATTTCAGAATATAATGAGGAAGCCGACGACATCACAGAAGAATCTTCAGCTGATAAGGATTCGCTCGATAGTAAAATTGATGAGTGGAAGTCACAGCTACTTGATCTGACTCGCCGCAATAATCTTATCTCATTCACACCAACCAAATCGAAGTCGCTGCCTATTGAAAAGGCAAACCCTGTCATCGTTGCTAACGGACTAAACGATGAAAATAAGCTTTATTTCAGGAAAAAACCCGAAAGAGAAGATGAGAATAAAAATGATATAGATACATCACAAGTGGAGGTGGCCTCAAACGAGTTGATTCCGACCCGTAAAAAGAAAGAAGCTGAAGAGTCACTTAGTAAGATTGAGCGAATAAATAAGCAGCACCTTCGCGAACGGGGTGTTGATTCGTTGTATATTTCTCTGGGAATGCTTAGCTGGCACAGTATTGATCATGGTGACGAAGTTATTCATTCCCCATTGTTTTTATCCCCCGTCGCGCTTGAACAAGAACCCTTACAGGACAGTGATCTTCACGATTATGTACTAAAACCTCAAGCTGAGGGTATTCGGATTAACCCCGCTCTAAGAAAGAAACTAGCCGCTGAAAGAGGGATCAATCTCCCAACCGACGACTCTCTCTCATTAGATGATGTAAGTAGAGCATTCAAATCTGTCAATAAAAAGGTGAGTGGATTTGACCGGTGGAGTCTTAACCCTAAAGTAGTAGTTGGAATATTTAACTTTACGAAATTCAGTATTTATTCCGACTTAGAACGGAATCGCTCAAAGATCAAGAGCAACCCTATTATACAAGCTCTAAATGATGATATGCAGCCGCTTCAACAGGCTGAAGAGGATATTACTACGCCCAAGGCCTCTGAATTAGATGAGATTATTGATCCTGCCGACATGTATCAAGTGTTGGATGCAGATTCGAGCCAACAAGAAGCGATTGAAGCAGCCAAGCGTGGCAAAAGTTTTGTTTTACAAGGACCGCCTGGTACCGGAAAGAGTCAAACGATAGCCAATATCATATCAGAAAAATTAGCTGACGGCGAACGTGTTCTCTTTGTCAGTGAAAAGCAAGCCGCACTCAATGTGGTGAAAAGTCGGCTTGATGATGTCGGACTTGGAGGATTTTGCTTGGAGGTTCACGGTCAAAAAGCAGATAGCACTAATGTATTAGATAGCTTGGAAACTGAGTTGCGCATTCCAGACACGGATCCTCCTGAAAATCGAGTCCAACAGCTGGAAAAATTGAAATCTCTTCGTGAGGATATTAATCAATACGGAGATCTTCTATTCCTTTCCCCAGATGAGTGGGAACTCACGGTTTATGATGTTCATGGTATCGTGAGCAAACATCATGATACCCCGTGGGTTGACGTACAGATTGAGGATCCTATAGATATTCCTCAAACAAAAGTTGATGCTGCGATCGATGAGTTAGAGACTCTATCTCGGTATACAGATGAGTTAGAAAATTATAGGTCAAGTCCGTGGCGCCACACAACGCTTCGACAATGGACTGTTGACACTGGCGATGCGATGCGCCAATCAATAAATAATCAGATAGAGGCTATTAATTCATTAGAAGAAACTGCAAATATAATTGAGGTAGAATTAGATATTCGACCAGAAGCAATATCAGAGTTCCGCGAGCTATTAGACATTCTACGCCACATCTCAAACAGACCCGATATCTCATGGGAAAAACAACTGTTTGTTAAAGAATTCTTGCAGAGAGGAGATCAAATCAGCGAACTAGCTGAAATATACGAGGATTGTAGTAGAATAAAAAGTGAGCTTTCAGAAAAGTATAAAAATAGTTTCTTTTCAAAAGATGGGGATGAACTCAACAATAGACTGGCTGACTACGGCCGGTTGAAGAATTTAAAAATAAGTTACAGATCACTTCGGAAAGAAATCACAAGCCATACTAAAGAAGGGTATGACCCAAATCACCAACAACTCATAAAAGATACACACAAACTCGACGAACTCCAAAGAATTCAGTCTCAAGTCAGTATGTACGAAGACACAATCCAAGTTTTGGGTTCACTATATGATGGTGGAGATACTAACTGGGAGCGACTTATCTCAGCACATGATTGGTTGTCGACACTCAAAGAATACGACCATTCGCTTACTCAGTCACTCCCTCAACAGCTGATCAATGACCAGCTTCCAGAAATATCCAAGCTTATTGATAAAACTGAGACTACTATTCAAGAGTACGAGGATTCTGCGGAATTCTTTGAAAAGGCGATGGATATTGATCGATTAGCAGTAAACGGCAAGGCGTATCACGAGGCCTCATTATCAGAACTACGCGATGCGCTACGCTACCTACTTGATCGAGTGCCTCAACTCCAGCAGCGTGTCCAATTTGCCTCCCAACTCGATTCAGTTCGAGACACGATATGTGAAGACTATGTCAATCAATTTCTTAGGAGAGATCACGAGCCAAAGTATCTTATACCTGGGTTTAAACGATGTTTCTATTCACAGTGGCTAAAAAGTGTATACAAACAAACCGATCTTGATTTATTTACTGCCGATAAGATCGAGGGGCAATTAGAGGAGTTTCGGGAACTTGATGAACAGCAACAGAGACTAGCTCAAGTTGCAGTACAATATAAGGTCATAAACCGGCGACCTACCTCAGACTTTGATGAAACACCAAGCTCAGAAGAGGCCGCTGTTCGTCGGCAGATTGAGAAAGAAGAACAACACAAGCCACTCCGAGAATTATTCAATGAGGCTGGACAATTCATTACTCAGATAACCCCGTGTTTTATGATGAGCCCATTATCAGTCGCACAACATCTCAAATCGGATTCAATAGAGTTTGACACTGTCGTATTTGATGAGGCATCTCAAATAATGCCACAGGACGCAATAAGTAGCCTCATCCGTGCTGATCAGGCGATTATTACGGGCGACAGCAAGCAATTACCACCAACTTCATTCTTTGAGTCTGACGTCGAAACGACTGAATCCGTGAGGGAAGATCTTGATAGTATACTTGAGGAGACTGCGTCAGTGCTCCCAGAGAAAACACTACGATGGCACTATCGAAGCCGGAGTGAGGAGCTTATTCGATTCTCTAATCACCACTATTACGATAACAGCTTACGAACGTTCCCGGAAAATGACCCTGACGTGGAGACCGGCGTCTCGTTCGAATATGTGGAGAACGGAGTGTACGACCGTGGTGGATCTCGACAGAATGAGGCTGAAGCCGAGCGTGTAGTAGACCTCATTGAGGAACACGCTGAACAATACAGCAATAAGAGTCTTGGCGTCGTTGCCTTCAGCAGTGCCCAGGAGCAGGCTATTCGCGATGCGGTAGCTGATCGTTGTGACGAAAATTCCGTTCTTAGCGGATTTGTTAATCAGGATGATGTTCTTGACGAGTTTTTCATAAAGAACTTGGAAATGGTTCAAGGGGACGAGCGTGATCGGATGATATTCAGTGTTGGGTATGGCCCTGCCCAAGACGGGACGCTATCGACGAACTTTGGTCCGCTTAATAAAAGCGGTGGGGAACGACGACTCAATGTAGCCATCACACGAGCAAAAGAGAAAATTACCGTGGTTTGTTCGATGCAACCAGGTGATATTGACCTTTCGAACTCAAACAGTACTGGAGCTCAACATTTCAAGGATTATTTACAATACGTAAAAGACGGCACAGAAGCCCTTGTTCGGAATGACAGGGTTGAGGACACATTAGATTTCAATTCGGAATTTGAGGAGGCAGTATACGATGCTCTCGAAAAGGCTGGTCATGACGTTATTTCTCAAGTCCAAAGTTCAAGCTATAGTATTGACTTAGCAATTAAACACCCGAACCAACCAGATCAATTTGTATTGGGCATTGAGTGCGACGGAGCTGCCTACCACTCATCAAAGACTGCTCGGGATAGAGACCGCACAAGGCAACTAGTTCTAGAAGGCTTGGGCTGGAATATACATCGTATTTGGTCACCTGACTGGGTCTCAAATCAGCAACAGCAAGTTCAGGAGATAAATAAGAAAGTAGACTCTTTAGTTGATGATGAATCTTCATTTAGTTCATCACCAGATGATCCCGATGTTGAAAATGAGGCTGAGCATGCAGACTCGGTTTCTAATGATGGGGATCTAACCGATTATACTATTCCGTCTTTAGAATGGGATGAACGATATTCGCCAGACATGGTTGCTCCCGAAGAAGCTAACAAGAATTCAATTGAGGATACAGTCGTACAGAATGGACCAATTGATTATGAGAGTGCCATTCGAACGTATCTTCAGGTCTGGTCTGAATCCGAGATCACTGACCAGGTCAAGAATGCGTTCGATGATGGTGTTAATAAATTAGTAAAAGATAAGAAAATATTCGTTTCCGGTGAGTTCCTGTGGCCACAAAGATCTGATCTTGAATTCACAGTACGGGTGAATACTGAATCCGACTCAAGATCGATCGATCAAATACCAATTGAAGAGATTGCAAAGGCAGGGGTTGTCGTGCTTAAAGAAACTAATGAGCTTACAAGAGACGAGCTGTGCTCTGAAATCATCCAAACAATAGACTGTAATGATAATTTATATACTAATCAACAAATAGAGCAGGCTATAGATCTACTTGATGAAATAGGAGCCCTGTCCGAACAAGATAAGAATAAAATCAGTTTAATCAGTAAAGAAAACATCGACACAAAATTATTAAATAGAATTTACAAATAGAGCAACTACATGGATAATATTGATTCTCTTGCTCCCCCGACTTCGAGCATCGGATTTAACATGTTGACCGATTTGAAACTTGTTAGAAATACATACTAATATACCGACCATACTCCTCATACAAACATATATATTATGATATATCTGGAGCAAGCGGATAGTGACAAACAGTAAAGTAGTTGCGTTATTTTAATTTTAGCATGACTGATCTCCCAGACAGCGGTGAGAATTTATCATTACCTCTGCAGGATATCACCGCTGAAGAAGTTAGTATGAATCTGACTATGTGTGGGCTATTACCGGATTATGCAGCGGATTTGACTCACCTGTACAGTGAGTATGGCGACTGGAACCAAGTGAAAGAGGTGTGGTTCGAAGAAAGTAGAGGCGACCGTAGTACGAAAGATAGCTCCCAGAAGACGTATCGTGTCTTGGTCTCCCGGTACAAGAACGCACCATCAACATTGCCCAACCCAAGTGATTTACCGAACATATTGAATGAGTGTACGACTAGCGAAGATAAGGCCCAAGTTCTCTATCCATATTTAGTTGCTGACGATACACTGTTCCAATATGTCGTTCGAAAATATACACAACGGCTTAATTCAGATATTCTGGATCCCCTCGATTTTTCAAATGAGACACTGATTGGTATCCTCGATGAATTAGAGTACGCTGATGGTGGCTCATTTGACTACGCAGAGTCAACTACAAAACGATGGTGTGAGGGATTTAGATCTGTGATGCGTGAGATCGGTGTGTTGGATAGCCAACAATCAATTGTAGGTCACCCCCCGTCGGTAGGAGATATTCCACTGTTGGTATCAATTGGCTACTCATACGAGGAAGGCAACGACAGCTGGCTTACCTCACCAATAGGGTTACAGTATCTATACCAACCTGAATCTAAGTGGGAAGAACTGTATGATCGGGTAGCGGAGACTGACGCTTGGGAATTTGTTGAACTTCACGGTAGTTTCGAACTCCGCCCCACCGACAACACATATTCATGGATTCCAGAGGCGGTGAACGAATAATGGTGGATGTAAGTTGGTTTGACGATTTACCGGAAGACTTTGAGGAATCAGTACGCATTGACCGCGAGGATCAATCTGCAGACGAGAGACAACATCGAAAACAAGCCATCGAATCCTATCATGTCACGGCTGATTCCCAGCACTTTCTCGAAGACTTCATCAATCGATTGCTTGGTGATGCAGAGGATATGCGTACGGGGTCGAACTACTGGCTCTACGGCTACTACGGCAGCGGAAAGAGCCACCTCCTCACAGTTCTGGATGGGCTGATGGATACTCAGTGGCTGCAAACCCGATCCGAAGAGGTGTGGAGCAATCTTGTACCAAATTCGTCGACGACTAGAGAAATCGATACGCTTCGAACCCGGTGGGAATCCGTCCACTCCGAGTACCACGTGATCCCCGTTTCAGTGAATCTCCTGAAATATCAAGGTCAGAAGCAACGCAGTTTTAGTGAAATCGTTCTCCGTCATGCACACCAGAATCCGAGTCTCACGGGTGTCGATGACAGTATCTCAACAGGGTTGTCTACCCAGCTTGATGTCGCATACTTCGAAGACTGGTACCAGACAACTGAAGCATGGCCAGAACGACAAAAACGAGCAGTATCAGTCGTTGAGGAAGTGACTTCGAAGCAACCGCGATATGAGTGGAAACCAGACAGACTCTGGACCGATGTTCAGCAGTACAGTGCGTTGTCCGATGTAGTGCTTCCACAGTTGTTTGAGGATGTTACTGGCACACGCGACGGCTACACTGATCTTCAACCCTCAGATATTGACCCAGAAGAAGTCGTAAGTCGGTTGGAATCGCTGCGGCAAGAACGTGAAGAAGAGATAGAGAAACCAGTAAAGCTCGTCCTCCTATTAGACGAGGTAAGCCTCTTCATTGGAACAGACTTTGAACGGCTCACCGAGCTGCAGACGCTCGCTGAAAATGTCGATGACATAGGTGATGGCGACATTCAACTGGTCGCAACAGCGCAGGCAAAAATCGAAGACGTCCAACCAAAGTTCGCAGCACACGGTGCTGATTTCAGTATCGTCAAAGATCGGTTCCCACATCGATATCAACTCCCGAGCAAACACGTCGGTGACATCGCCAAACGACGGCTCTTCAAAAAATCGGCTACGGGTGAGCAAAAGATCCAACGCATCTTGGATGATGCCGATGTAAAGCCGGCTGAGTCCCTTGTCTACAATGAGATCAAACAGAACACAAAGCCGCCACTTGATGCAGTTGACGAAGAGGAACTCGTGGAATTCTATCCGTTCCTTCCGTATCACGCACCACTGTTCCTCGAAATCCTGTTTAATCTCCGTCGAGAGGCGAACGACCCAGCGAAGTCAATCTTCTCAGGGACTGCCAGAGCAATTCTTGCTCTCATGCACGGGTTGCTCAATGACTGGGTCGATGAAGACGAAGAGGCCCAGATCATCTCGCTGGTGGACTTCTTCGAGTTAATCAAGCCCGAACTTCGTGAAATCTTATCACAGGATATGCGAGTCGTCGAGGGCACCGAAGAGACGACAGGGATCGCCGACGAGGTAGAAGATGAAGGCAGTGAGATTCAGGCCTTCGACTTAGATGTTGCAAGGGCGGTACTCCTACTTCAACACATCCACGAAATCGTTCCCCTAAATGAGGGGAACATCGCTGTCGCTGTGATGTCCGATCTGAATGGTCAGTCATGGATCAGCACGACCAATCGTGTTGAGGAGTCATTAGATCGGCTTCAGAAATTCATCAGACCGACACAGGACGAAAGTGGGCCTCGCTATCGATTTGCGACACAAGAGGAACGACTCATATACGACGAAACAGAGGAAAATGAAGCCAACCCAGAGTGGAACAATATTGTCAAAACACTTGACGAGCACCTCTGGGAACGTATTAGCCAAGATCTGCCGCTCCCCGAGTCAGTCCCGTACGGAGAGGCTGGTGAAGAATATCCGGTTTCGTATCACTTCCACCTCGACGGTACAGCTTTTGAAACTAGTATCGAAGCCGAGGGGGGATTGGATATCGATGTCGCTATTCAGGGTGTTCGCCCGGATATTGGAACTAATCAAAACGACGAAGATACACTCTACTGGGAGATCGACACAGATGGTCTCCAAGATCTGCGCAAGCGGTTGGTCAAGTGGTGGGCACTCCGCGACGCCATCGCCACACGTGATGCACCACCAGCGGTCGAGCGTGATCTCGAACAGCGTGGCGACGCTGTCCGAAGCAAACTAACCAGCGCAATGATGAGCGGTTCGTTCACTGTGAAAGATCGGACGGACATCAGCGGCCTCACAAACGCGATACAAGCCACGGTCGAGGTCACCTATCCGGACGATTTCCACCCGATGATGCTTCAGATCGATGAAAGTCGATTGCGAGAACTTCGCGAACTCGATAGCGATACACCACTTCCCCAGTGGGCGCGTATAATTCAGGTTCCTTCGTCGAACGAGGATGGAACACAAGGCAAACAGACGATTCAGCGAAACGTTCTGTCTCTCACTGGCCGACAACTGAAAGACCGAGATGAAGGACTCAATATGAATACTGTCCTTGACGGGATCATCGATGAGAAGCCATTCTACGACGAAGCTCAACCTGCACTCTGTGCAATCCTCTGGGGGTTCTGTCGGAAAGGGAGGCTACTACCCATTGATGAAGATGGAAACACATTAGCAGACGAAGCCGTCCTTGGTCTCGACAGTCTCTCAACGACGAGGCTGAAACTCCTTCCACGTACGAACTTGAGTAAACTGCTTGAGGAAGGTGGATTCAAGCAGACAACCGAAACCGTCGCAGACGGACTCATCCATCTCCAAGAAGCTAACCAGCAGATCCGCTCGAAGCTTACTGGCCTACACGAAGATATCGCTCTGGTCGTCGATACTGATATCCGAGCTGCCGAGGTCGCAGGCTTACTCAATGCGTTTGCTGATGAGTTGGCTGAACGAAACGAGGCAACCGAAAATCGGATCGCAGCCGTCAAGTCCCAAGACGACGGAATTGAGGAAGTCATCAGGGAGACTAACGAGACACAGGAATGGCTTGATGAGGTAACTGATGTCTGGAACCGCCGTCTTTCGACGTTACAACAACTTGATGCGATAGTGACGATTCATAACCGCCAGTTTGACTGGATAGATGAGACTGCTCAATCTTCTATCGAAGCCCGATCGGCTGCAGTCTCGTCATTTGACGGCGAGTGGTGGACAACCGACGGATGGAGTCAGCTTTCCGGAGAATTAGTTCCAGATCTCACTCCCGAGCTTGAGAGATCATGGAACGAGTTTGTCGACGAACGTGAGCTCCGTGAATTGATCAACCGTATTGAGGAACATCCATGGATACTCCCAGCCACTGAACTTCCAGCAGGCGTCCACGTTGCTTTCGAGGGGGAATACATCACGCCGATGCGCCACATGCAACAGTGGTACGAAACCATCGAAAGGGCAATTGCCGTGCTGTCTACTGATACAGATTCAGACGGAATTGTTGAGATGACCGACGACATAGCACAGTTAGAACCGATTGCCGAAACTATAGAATACAGTCCCGCTGAGCTGGATACCCGCCTCACCAAACTGTCGTCGATTGTTGGTGAGCGCATGCCGGGCGAAGTCGATCAAATCGGTATTGTTCCAGATGATCGGCAGAAACTGGATCGCCGGTTAGAGCGTCTCGTTGAACAGCGAGAGCTTGAAATCGAGGAGACAAACGAAGGGGTGATCATTCGATGAGCCAAGGTAGTTCGTCGCCGTACCGCGAATTCAAGGAGAAACTGCGAACATTCGCACAAGGACAGCACGGGATTCGTAATCCATTCGTTATCGCTGCTGTCGACCCAGCAATCGAACATCAGGTTGCAGCCCGTCTCAAGACGTGGTCTGACGAACGAATGGAGCTGCCAAAAATTCCAGACGGTGTAACCGTTCAGCCGATCTGGCTTGACGAACTGCTTCCACAGACCGACGTGTACAAACTTCTCGTCGATCTGGGTGAACCCTTGGTTGCTCTTGATGGCGATAGCACGCCCGGTGAGCGTATCGAGGAGACAATGCAGGATCAGCTCGCCGAGGAACTCGTTCAACAGATGATCGAACACGAATTAAGTGAAGCCCGGCTGGAGACCCAGAGCCATGTGGTGCTTTTGCTCAATCTCGGTAGTCTGTACCCGTTCACACGTGCATCGGAATTACTCGATGAACTCGACCGACGGAATGTCAAGTCTACAATCGGCATTCCCTTCCCAGGAGATGTCGTCGGTGGGAAACTGAGTTTCTTCGGTGGTGAATCTCGGCACTACTACCCAGCACACCAGATTGATGGCCAAATCCAGGAGGTGCATCTCCAATGAGTATCGACGAACTCTTCGATAGCGATCCGACGCGACAACTCGAAGAAGTACAGAAAGTAAATGCCCGTGAACGGGCCGAGACTGACGTGAGAGAGTTCCACGAAACAGAGAGTGCCGAACAGGTACTCAAAATGCTTGGCGAGACCATCGAAACCCATCCCAGTGAGGCCGCACGGTTCCTCTATATCCACGCCACGTTCGGATCAGGGAAAACTCACCTTTTGAAACTGGTCGGGCTTCTTGCCGACGACGAATCCGAATTCGCGTACTTAGGTGACCGGCTAGCAGAAAAGTGGCCAGGGTTCGATGAACTCCAGCAGTCAATCTCTAACTCTCACGTTGACCGCTTCAAGCCAGTTTTCCTCAATCTGCTTGATCGTGATGCATCAAAAGAGCCACCGCTGCCGTTCCTCATCTTTGAGGCGATTGGTCGAACCCTTGGATATCCGACTGACCCGAACTGGCTGCTTGAATGGGCTTGGACGGTAGATATGGAGTATGATGGCGTCTGGGAGGCACTCCAAGCATTCGAACACAATGGGAAAACGTTCGAGGAGGTACTCGCTGAACGGGCATCGCTCCGTAGCTGGCTCTACGAGGCGTTGCCGGCGATGCCAGAAACATCTGGGACGACCCTCGACAGCAGTTCAGGCGTGAAAACGTCCATCGAGACCGCAGAAGCAGACGTCGAACCCGAGGTGTTCGACCCACAAGACCTAGTCTCACGTGTCGAGACCGCAACGGATGCTCTCAATGATGGCAACAAGCGAACCGAATTACTGCTTGGCTTAGACGAGGTGGCACTCTTTGTTGGCGATAGTCGGCACCGTTACCGTGAGTTTGAGGAGACAATGGAGGCACTCCAGCGTGGTTCGAACCCGGTCGTCGTCACCACCGGGCAGTATTCGCTACCAGATACCCGCGAGAGTCTCATCGGTGAACCGCCTGAAGATCACTGGACACATCAACAGATCCCGCTGGAAGGAGCGGATACCGAAATTATTGTCCGAAAGCGATGGCTTCAGAAATCGGATCCAGATGGCCGGGAACGTGTCGAGTCACTGGTAGCGTCGATGCCTGATCTCTCACTCCAGACGTACTCGCCGGTGACGAGCGCGGATCCAGACGCAGTCGAGTCCTATCCATTCCGCGAATACGATCTGTCACTCCTACGGGCAGTGATGCAGGAACTCATCACACAAGGACGGTCGACTGATCGCGACTACATCCAGGGTCGAGCACTGCTCGTCCTCGTTCGGTCGCTGTTCACCAAGTTCCGCTGGGCATCGAAATCGGAGGGCGCACTCGTAACGTGGGACGTACTGTTCGATCTGCTGGTTGAGGAGACAACTTATCTCCCATTGTGGGTTCAGGAGATGATCGACAACACGCTCGTCCCAACGTTCGACGGTACCGAGGATGCGTGGGAAGTTCGCCTCGCGAAAGGGCTCTATCTTCTAAATCAGACGCCGGCTGTCCCTTCGACGCCAGAGAACCTCGGTCGGTTGATGATCGACGACGTCACCGCGTCCGTTGACGACGTCGTCGAGCGAACCCAATCAGGACTAGAGACGCTTGTCGACAAACAGAAAGTCCTCACCGAGACGAACGACCAAGGCGATGAGGTGTACACGCTTGTCTCCGAGGAACAGGAGAGCATCCTCAGTCGTGCCCAAGACAAAGCCGCAAATATCTCGCCGCACCAGTTGTCTGCGTGGGTTGAAACGCGACTGCGGGAGAATGAGGCGTTCTTCAGAAGTGACGGTAGCCGCCATGAAGTCGACGTCGGCGACGAACGACTCGTCCCACTGCGGTACGAATACTCCATGCTTGAACCGGTCGATCGCGCACCATCACCCGAGTATGACGCACTCCGCGTTCGGGTGCTGGCCGATAATCACGACACTGTCACGGAACAAATCGAGACATGGCAGGACATAAACAACGGTCGAGATGGTGGCGAACACATCCTGATCACCGTTGACGTTCCGGAGACGATGCTGGAGCGAATTCGGAACGTCATCGGGATGGGACAGGTGTTAGACGAGGAGACCGAATCCCACGAAGAACTCGAACGGGAACACCGTGCCGACAAACGCCGTCTCGAAGCTTCGGTGACGGAGGTACTCGATGATGCCTCGGTGTATACGGTCACCGAACAACGCGGTGCGCAATCCAGCGTCCTCGACAGTGTCGTCGAAGATCAAGTCCATGCTGTCTTCGGGTCGTCCCGAAGGACGCTCTCACGGCCGCTCGTCGAGGTCGACGACGCAAAGGCGATGGCGAAGTTCTTCCGCGGCAGCGGTGAGTGGCCGCTTTCGGACGGGGATGCGGCGATGCTTGGTGTCGACACCGCCAACGCGGAAGTCGCAGATACGGGCTGGTGTCGCGAGTTTATCGAGACGTACGAGGCACAGAAATCCGTCGACGTCGAGACGCTTCTGCAACAGACCCACACTGCCAATGGCGACTACCGTGGGACGCCACAGGAGTCTATTGCTGTGCTGCTCATCACGCTCGCAACCTCAAACGAATCGGTCGCGCTCAAGCAGGATACCGACTATGTGTCCGATCCAGCCGCCATCGGCCGCCAAGTGCGAACCAAAGGGGGACTGACGTCTCTCCAAGTCCGCTTTGGTGTCGAGATTATCGACCCGAAGACGGTGCGAGAGCTCGTGACGACGGTGCTTGGTGAACAACCGTCAGGTGACGGATCAGACGAATGGCTGGGCGAACTTGGTCAGTGGGTCACCGAGAACAGTGCGACTGTCAAGCGGACACTGAAAGGCGCCAGCCGTGAGTTCGATGTACCGCTCAGCACGTTCGAAGCAACAATCGAACCAGCTCTAGGCGGAGAGGAGCTTTCGACATCCGACCTCGGTAGTGAGGCTGATCTCGATTCGGCACTCGAAGAGGCGAAAATATTCGCGAACGCGCGTGAACTTTTCGGCGTCAAAGAAGACGGGACGACCCTCTGGGGACGCTTCACCGACGAGCTCGACACGATGACCTCACTCTATCCGAACGTGTCGATCACTGCCAGTATGCGAGCGACCGCCGAAGGCGATACGGTCCCCAGCGTTTCGACGGTCGAGTCACGGCTGGAGGACGCGAAGG
>Ga0209965_1000197_pt1 | contig 21814 bp, 20 predicted proteins | sample SalPon2_B_H2O_MG_FD_185707 | JGI IMG/M metagenome (GOLD analysis project Ga0209965, IMG submission 185707) | Salt pond water microbial communities from South San Francisco under conditions of wetland restoration - Salt Pond MetaG R2_B_H2O_MG... | ecosystem: Environmental > Aquatic > Non-marine...
CCGATGTTGGCGTTCGTCGGCATCCTCTCTATTGGACTCGTCTGGGCGTGGCGGACGGGCGCGGTGCAGTGGGCCCGCAGCCCCCGTGCGTCCCGCAGAAAGACCGAGCGTGAGATCAACACATGAGTAGCGATCAACCCTTCATCACCGACGAATCGAGTGTGGTCACGGAGACCCGCGACAGCCGTATGAGCGGTCAGGGAGACCGATTCAACTCCCGGCTTCGGGAGGCGTTCGGCTCCTCGCCGTTTATCCTCACCAAGTTCGACAAGTTCCTGAACTGGTGTCGTGGCTCCTCGATGTTCATGCTCCAGTTCGGCATCGCCTGCTGTAGCATCGAGATGATGCACACGTACGCGGTGAAACACGATCTCGACCGCTTCGGCAGCGGTGTTCCCCGCGCTTCCCCGCGGCAGGCCGATGTGATGATCGTTCCGGGAACGATCGTCTCAAAATTCGCCCCGCGGATGAAGCGGGTGTACGACCAGATGCCGGAGCCGAAGTTCGTCGTCGGGATGGGCTCGTGTACCATCTCTGGCGGCCCGTTCCAGCAGGGATATAACGTTATCAAGGGCGCCGAGGAGGTCATCCCAATCGACATCCACGTCCCGGGCTGTCCGCCCCGACCGGAGGCGCTCGTCTACGGTGTCGCGAAGCTGCAAGAGCGCGTCGCTAACGGCGAGGCCGCGCCGGTCACGGTGAAGCCGTACGAGCTAGAACAGTTCTCCGATCTCGACCGTGACGAACTCGTCGAGAAACTCGCTGACCAGATCGACGACGACGAACTCGTCATGCGGTACAACTTCGCTGATTCACCATGAGCCTCGAAGCACCAGACACCCCCGAGACGGACGCGGCCGTTGAGCCGACGCCAGACGAACTGGCGGCGCTGCTCGGTGACCTCGTCGTCGACCGCGACGACCACCTAAACGCGCCGGGATTCGTTATCCGACCGGACACAGTCCAGGAGACGCTTTCGACGCTCAAGACGGAGGCCGGCTACGACCACCTCTCTCTCGTCAGTGCCCAAGAGTACGAGAACCGCTACGAGTCGATCTACCACCTGAAAAAGTTCGACGACCCGACCCAAGAGGTGAGTATCGTTGTTCCAGCAGACAAAGACGACCCGGTCTCTGAGTCTGCTGATGCCGTCTTCCGCACGGCCGACTGGCACGAGCGCGAGGCGTACGACCTGATCGGCATCGAGTACGATGACCACCCCGACCTCCGGCGAATCCTGCTGCCCGAGACGTGGCAAGGACACCCGCTCTCGATGAGCTACGACCAAGAGCGCCCGCAGATCGCGACGCTCCCGGAGCACGCGAACCCACTTCAAGATCACCACCGCGACGCCGAGTCGGACACGATGTTCTTGAACATCGGTCCACACCACCCGGCGACACACGGTGTGCTCCACCTGAAGACGGTGCTTGACGGCGAACAGGTCGTCGACGTCGAGCCGGACATCGGCTACCTCCACCGCTGTGAAGAGCAGATGGCACAGTCGGGCACTTACCGGCACCAGATCATGCCGTATCCCGACCGCTGGGACTACATCTCGGCGGGCCTCCTCAACGAGTGGGCGTACGCACGGGCGGCCGAGGACCTCGCGGACATCGAGGTGCCGGAGTACGCACAAGTGATCCGCACGATGGGCGCAGAGATGTGTCGCATCGCCGCACACATGCTCGCACTGGCGACGTTCGCACTCGACGTGAACGGCGACTTCACCGCGACGTTCATGTACGCGATCAACGACCGCGAGCGCGTCCAGGACCTCTTAGAGGACCTGACGGGCCAACGGCTAATGTTCAACTACTTCCGGCTCGGCGGCGTCGTCTGGGACCTGCCCGAGCCCCGCGAGGAGTTCTTCTCGAAGACCCGGGACTTCCTCGACCAGCTGCCCGGCTCCGTCGAGGAGTATCACAACCTCGTCACCTCGAATGAGATCTTCCAGATGCGGACGGTCGACACCGGCATCCTCCCCCCGGAGGTCGCAAAGAGCTACGGCGCGACCGGTCCGGTCGCCAGAGGCTCCGGCGTCGACTACGACCTGCGTCGTGACGACCCATACGGGTACTACGACGAACTCGACTGGGACGTCGTGACCGAAGACGGCTGTGACAACTACAGCCGTCTGCTCGTGCGCATGCAGGAGGTCGAAGAATCCGCGAAGATCATCGGCCAGTGTGTCGACCTCCTCGAGGACTGGCCAGAAGACGAACGCACGATCCAGGCGAACGTGCCGCGGACGCTACGCCCGGACGACGATGCCGAGATCTACCGCGCCGTGGAAGCGGCAAAAGGCGAGCTCGGGATCTACATGCGGTCAGACGGGACCGACAAGCCAGCACGCTTCAAGATCCGCTCGCCGTGTTTCTCGAACCTCCAAACGTTGCCGGAGATGGCCAACGGCGAGTACATCCCGGACGTGATCGCGGCGCTCGGGAGCCTCGACATCGTGTTGGGTGAGGTGGACCGCTAATGGGGACTGCCTCCGTCCAACTGTTCCCCGAGTTCCTCACGGAGACGTTCGGGCTTCCGGGCGTGCTCGGTGAGATCGTTGCTGCGCTCGTCGCAGCAGCGATCGTCGGCAACATCGTGCTCGCATTTACCGGTGTTGCCGGTCCGTGGGCGAAACGCAAGATTACGGCCGCGTTCACCGACCGGATCGCGGTCGACCGGGTCGGCCCGTTCGGCCTACTCATCATTCCGGCATCGGCGGTACAGCTGCTCGCGAAAGAGCTCATCGTTCCTGAAGGCGTCGACCGCCCGACGTGGGATCTTGCACCGACCGTGCTGCCGGCGTCTGCGCTGCTCGGCTTCGCCGTCATTCCGATGGGGCGGCTCGGACCGGTGAACTTCCAGCTCGCAGACCCAGAAGTCGGGCTGGCGCTGGTGTTTGCGTTCGCTTCTATCGCCTCCGTCTCGCTGGTGATGGCGGGGTACGCCTCGAACAACAAGTACTCCATGCTCGGCGGGCTCCGCGCGGTGGCACAGAACCTCGCGTATGAGATTCCGCTCATCGTCACCGCGATGTCTGTCGTGATCTTCGCGGGAACGCTCCAGATGAGCGAGATTGTCGCCGCCCAGAGTGCGGTGTTGTTCAGCGTTGCCGGCGTCGAGGTGCCAAGCTGGTTCGTGTTCGTGAACCCGTTTGCATTCGTCTTGTTCCTCACCGCGAACATGGCTGAGATCGGGCGCAACCCGTTCGATATCCCGGAGGCACCCACGGAGATCGTCGCCGGGTATCAGACCGAATATTCCTCTGCGTACTTCGTATTGTTCTATCTGGGCGAGTTCGTCCACATATTCCTCGGCGGCGCAATCCTCGCGGTGACGTTCCTCGGCGGCGCGTCTGGCCCCGGCCCAGAGAGCATCGGGTTCCTCTGGTTCGTGGTCAAGATCTGGGGCTTTTTCCTCTTCACACAGTGGGCCCGCTCGGCGCTGCCACGGGTCCGCATCGACCAGCTGATTGAGATCGGCTGGAAGGGAATGTTGGTGTTATCGTTTGCGAACCTGGTGCTCACGGCCGTAATCGTGGGGGTGATCGCGTAATATGATCGGACTCATGAAATCGATGGCGACGACGATGAAACACGCACTGGACGGCAACACGTTCACGGTGAAGTACCCGGAGGAGGCGCCGGACGTGAGTCCGCGCTTCCGGGGCGTCCACAAGTTCAGCCAGGAGCGGTGTATCTGGTGTCGACAGTGTGAGAACGTCTGCCCGAACGACACGATCCAGATCGTACAAGACGACCAACGAAACGGCGAACAGTACAACCTCCACATCGGACAGTGTATCTACTGTCGGCTCTGTGAGGAGGTGTGTCCCGTCGATGCGATCTTGTTGACCCAGAACTTCGAGTTCACGGCGGACACGAAAGACGACTTCGTCTACAACAAAGAGCAGCTGAAGAACGTGCCGTGGTACAAGGGTATTGACCCGCTGGAGTCTCGTAACCCCGATCGCGGTGCGTGGATCGGTGAGGGTGACGGCGAACTCGATTACCAGTAGCGGCTGCCCCGCGCTGACGCGCGAGTATTCCGACGGTATCGCCCCGGCCCCATCTCGAAATCTTCAAAGGGCCGCTGAGTGGAGAGGTACACAATGGTTTACGACACCATCGCGTTCGCGCTGTTCGCCGCGGTGACGCTGGCGTTCAGCCTCGGGGTCGTCCTAGCGCGCGACGTGTTCCACGCCGCGCTGCTTCTGGGCGGTGCCCTGACGAGCGTTGCGGTGCATTACGTGATGTTGCAGGCGGAGTTCCTCGCCGCCATGCAAATCCTCGTCTACGTGGGCGGGGTGTTGATTCTCGTCACGTTCGCCGTGATGCTTACGCGATCTACCCAAGCCGACGACGCGGAGGTGACGAGCGGATGAGCAACGACGGAGCATCCGGGCGACTGCTGCCCGCGCTCGCGGTGACCGGCCTGTTCGCCGTGCTGGCCGCGACGGCGCTCTCGGCCGGCTTCGGCGAGGCCACCGGTTTCCCGGCGGACGCGTCGGTCGTCCACAACGTCGGCTACGCGCTGTTCAACCTCGAGGAAATCGCGTCGATTCCCTCTGAGGGCTTTCTTGCAGCGTTCTTGATCGTCGCCGTGGCGCTCGACGTCGCCGTCGACGGCGCGATCTACTTGGCGCGTCGCGAGGACGACGGGTCGGTCGTCGCGGCGATCGGCGAGGCGCTCACAGATGGGGGTGAGCGGTAGTGGTCCCGGTCGAGTGGTACCTGCTCCTCGCTGCGGGGCTGTTCTGTATCGGTCTATTCGGTGTGCTCACCCGGCGTGACGCCCTTTACTTTCTGATGAGCGTCGAGCTCATGATGAACGCGGCAAACGTCAACTTCGTTGCGTTCGCGCTGTACTACGGTGACCTCACCGGTCAGGTGTTCGCGCTGTTCGTGATCGCGCTCGCGGCCGCCGAGGTCGCGGTCGGGATCGGTATCATCCTCGTGTTGTACCGCAACTTTGGAGACATCGACGTGACGGTTCCAGCGGAGATGAGGTGGTAAAATGTTCGATGTGTACGTACCGGCGGTCGTGTTGTTACCGTTCGTCTCGTTCCTCGTCGCGCTCGGCGCGGGACAGTACCTCCCGAAACGCGGCGCGCTCTCAGGTATCGCCGCGACCGGCGGCTCACTGGTGTTGTCGCTTCTGATCGCCGCCAGCGTTGCTGGGGGGCAGGCGTACAACGAGACGCTGTACGTGTGGGCTGCCGGCGAGCAGTTCACGCTCACCTTCGGCGCGCTCATCGACCCGCTGTCGGCGCTCATGCTGGTCATCGTGTCGCTCGTCGCGCTCTTGGTGCACGTCTTCTCGCTGGGATACATGAACGACGAGGGTGAGGTCGGCCTGCCGCGGTACTACGCCGGGCTTGGGCTCTTTACGGCCTCCATGCTCGGGTTCGTCGTCGCCGACAACCTGCTCATGGCGTTCATGTTCTTCGAGCTGGTCGGCCTTTGTTCGTACCTGCTCATCGGTTTCCACTTCCGTGAACCCGGTCCGCCGTCGGCCGCGAAGAAGGCGTTCTTGGTCACCCGCTTTGGCGACTACTTCTTCTTGGTCGGCGTGGTCGCGGTGTTCGCAACGTTCGGGACGGCAGCGTTCGCCGGTGAGGGATCGTTCCCGGCACTCGCTGAGGCGGCGCTAGCGGGCTCAACGACGGTGTGGACGCCTGGTGGCCTGGAGGTACAGACGTGGTTCACCGTCGTCGGGTTGCTCGTACTCGGTGGTGTCGTCGGGAAGTCTGCACAGTTCCCGCTGCACACGTGGCTGCCCGATGCGATGGAGGGCCCGACGCCCGTCTCTGCGCTGATCCACGCGGCTACGATGGTCGCGGCTGGCGTCTACCTCGTCGCACGGATGTACGGCTTCTATGCGCTGACGCCGACGACGCTCGCGGTTATCGCCTTCGTCGGCGGGTTCACCGCGCTGTTCGCGGCGACGATGGGCGTAGTGAAAGATGAGCTAAAGCAGGTACTCGCGTACTCAACCATTTCACAGTACGGATACATGATGCTCGCGCTTGGCGCGGGCGGGTACGTGGCCGCGGTGTTCCACCTCACCACCCACGCCTTTTTCAAGGCGCTGTTGTTCCTCGGTGCAGGATCTGTGATCATCGCGATGCACCACAACGAGAACATGTGGGACATGGGCGGGCTGCGCTCGAGGCTGCCCGTCACCTACTACACCTTCCTTGCGGGCTCGCTCGCGCTCGCCGGGATCTTCCCCTTCGCCGGCTTCTGGTCGAAAGACGAGGTGCTCTATGAGGCGCTCGTCCACGGACTGAACGATCCGCTGCTGCTCGGCGGCTATGTCATGGGACTGCTTGCGGTGCCGGTTACCGCCTTCTACACGTTCCGGATGGTGTTTTTGACCTTCCACGGTGAGCCTCGCTCGGAGACCGCTCGTTCTCCCGAGTCCGTTCGCTGGAACGTGAAGGGTCCGTTGTCAGTGCTCGGCACGCTCGCTGTCGTGACCGGCTTCATCAACATGGTGCCCGTACAGAAGGTGCTCGGGCTCGAGGGCATCGACTACCTCCACCGATGGCTCGACAACGAGTGGGGTGGCATCGCCGGCCTCTCCTCACATCACTACGCAGAGGTCGGGCCCTACAGCAGTGCGTACCTCGTCGGCGGTGAGGCTGGGACCGTACTCGTCGGCGCCGCGGTCTCGCTCGGGCTCGCACTGACCGGGCTCGGGGTCGCCTGGCGCCTGTATGACGTGCCGACGCCGACAGAACACACCGCCGCACTCGGCGGCATCAAAGCCGTGTTGTACAACAACTACTACCTCGACGAACTGCAAGTCTGGCTCGCGTATCGAATCGAAGACATCGCCGGCGGTGCCGACACCGTCGACCAAGGGATCATCGACGGCGTCGTCAACGGCGTCTCGTCGGTGAGCCTCGCCGGCGGCAGTCGGGTGCGCCGGATCCAAACCGGCCTGGTCTCTGAGTACGCCGCCATGCTCACGCTGGGGCTGCTCGCGTTGTTGGTCGTGCTCGGCCTCAACGGGGGGTGGTTCCTGTGATACTCGAGGCGCTGATCGGGTTCACGTTCCTCGCCGCGCTGGTCGTACTCGTCGCGCCCGACGCGTGGGCCGGCCGGCTCGCAGCCGCGGTGAGTCTCGTCCCGTTTGCGGGTGCACTCTACGCGTGGTCACAGTTCGACGGCGCCGGTAACGCGCTCACTGGCGGGACAATCGCCTTCGAGTCACGGGTCGAGTGGATCGAGGTCGGCGGCCGGACGGTGTCGTGGTTCGTCGGGCTTGACGGAATTAGTCTCCCGCTCGTCGTGCTCACCACGTTCCTCGTGCCGCTCGCCATCCTAAGCGCGTGGACGCCGATCGACGAACGCCAGAGCCAGTTTTACGGCCTGATGTTGTTCATGGAGGCTAACCTCCTCGGCGTGTTTACCGCGCTCGACTTCTTCGTCTGGTTCATCTTCTGGGAGGCGGTCCTCGTGCCGATGTATTTCCTTATCGGCATCTGGGGTGGGCCGCGCCGGAAGTACGCTGCGATCAAGTTCTTCGTGTACACGAATGCAGCCTCGCTCGTGATGTTCATCGGGTTCACCGCGCTCACGTTCGCGCTCGGTGATTCGGTACGTTCGTTCGGCCTTCCAGAGATTACGGCCGCCATCGCGGCGGGTGAACTCTCCACGTGGTTCGGGATCGCTCCCGGAACGATCGCGATGGGGGCATTCCTCGCGATGTTCGCCGGCTTCGCGGTGAAGGTACCGGTCGTTCCCGTCCACACGTGGCTGCCGGACGCTCACGTTGAGGCGCCGACGCCGGTGTCGGTGCTGCTCGCCGGCGTCCTGTTGAAGATGGGGACGTACGCGCTGTTGCGGTACAACTTCACAATGTTACCCGACCAGGCCGCCGCGTTGGCGGTCCCGATAGCCACGATCGCCGTGATAAGCGTGATCTACGGAGCAATGTTAGCGCTCGCCCAGAAGGACTTGAAGCGCATCGTCGCGTATTCGTCGGTCTCGTCGATGGGGTACGTCATCTTGGGACTCGTCGTCTTCACCGAGTACGGCGTCGGTGGCGCGACGTTCCAGATGGTCGCTCACGGACTCATCTCCGGACTGATGTTCATGGCTGTTGGGGTCGTGTACAACGCGACGCACACCCGAATGGTCGGCGACATGGCCGGGATGGCAGACCGCATGCCGATCACCGTCGGCATCCTCGTCGCCGGAGCGTTCGGGTACATGGGACTGCCGCTTATGGCCGGCTTCGCGGGTGAGTTCTTCATCTTCGTCGGCTCGTTTGGGGCCCCCTCGCTCCCATACGCGCCGGTGTTCACTGCGCTTGCGATGTTTGGTATCGTTATCGTTGCCGGCTACCTGCTGTCGGCGATGCAGAAGACGTTGTTCGGGCCCTTCCGGCTCGAAACCGACTACGAAATAAGCAGCGCGCCGTTCCATGACGTCGCCCCGCTTGCGGTACTGCTCGTAGCGATCATCGTGCTCGGCGTTGCACCCGACCTCGTCTTCGAGATGATACGAGACGCGACGATGCCGGTCGTAGAGGGGGTGAGCGCCAATGTATGAGACGCTACCGGCGTGGGCGTCGCTCTCGCCAGCGCTCTTGTTAGGGCTCGCCGGACTCGCGCTGTTGTTAGTCGATACGATTCGACCGAACGAGCGGTCGAACACCATGCTTGCGGTCGTCGGGACTGTCGGCGCGCTGGCGTCGCTCACGGTCACCGTGTGGTTCGTCGTCGCCGGGGTCGGTCACGCCGACACCGGTGGGGCGGTCACGCTGTTCGCGGACGCGGTCAAAGTCGACACAATGTCGTTGTTTTTCACCGCGATATTCGCGTCGGTGACGGCACTCGTCGTCGTGGCCGCACACGACTACTTTGACGACCACACGCATCCGGCGGCGTTCTACTCACTCACGCTGTTCGCGGCGACGGGCATGTCACTGCTCGCAGTCGCGAACTCGCTCGCGGTCGTGTTCGTTGCCTTAGAGATGGTGTCGTTGCCGTCGTACGCGCTCGTCGCGTTCTTGAAGTCGAACCGCGGGAGCGTTGAGGCCGGATTGAAGTACTTCCTCGTCGGCGCGCTCTCTTCTGCGGTGTTCCTCTTTGGCATCTCACTGGTGTATGCGGCGACTGGGTCGCTCGTTTTCTCGGGGGTCGCCGCGGGCATCGGCTCGGTCGGTGATCTCGCCGGCATCGCTGGCGTCGGCATCGTGATGATCATTGGAGGCGTCGCGTTCAAGACTGCCTCCGTACCGTTCCACTTCTGGGCGCCAGAGGCGTACGAGGGTGCGCCCGCACCCGTGAGTGCGTTCCTTTCGTCGGCGTCGAAGGCGGCTGGGTTCGTGGTTGCCTTCCGTGTCTTCACGGAGGCGTTCCCGATCGGCGCGTCGGTGGCGGCGAACATCGACTGGGTCCTCGCGTTCGGCGTGCTCGCGGCGGTGACGATGACGCTCGGTAACTTCGCGGCTGCCGTCCAAGAGGAGGTCAAGCGAATGCTCGCGTACTCGTCTATCGGACACGCGGGCTACGCGCTCATCGGGCTGGCAGCGCTCTCTGCGGGCGGCAGCGGTAACCACGCGGTGATGGGTGCCGCGATGGCACACCTGCTCGTGTACGGCTTCATGAACACTGGTGCGTTCCTCTTCGTCGCGATGGTTGAGCGGTGGGGCGTCGGGCGAACCTTCGCCGACTACGGCGGGCTCGCGCGCCGTGCGCCACTCGCATCGACGGCAATGGCCGTGTTCATGTTCTCGCTCGCCGGACTCCCGCCATTCGCGGGTTTCTTCTCGAAGTACTTCCTGTTCTTAGGCGCGATCGACAACGGCTTTATCTGGCTTGCGGTAATCGGTGCCGTCAACAGCGTGCTCTCGCTGTACTACTACAGCCGCGTCGTCCGGGCAATGTTCCTCGATGACCCGGCGACTCCAGGCGCCCTAGAGGCCATCGACACACGTCCGACAGCGCTGTACGCGGCCGTGGTGTTCGCAGCGGTCGCGACGGTACTCCTCTTGCCCGGCTTCGGGCCCGTCATCGAGACGGCCGAGGCGGCGGCCGCGGCGCTCTTCTAATCGCGGCCTGTCGATCCGCAGATACTCGTTTCTTCGGCGCGTCGATTTCGTATGAGCCGAACTCGGACGTATCGGTGTCTCGCGTGTCGTGACCACACGGTGTCCCGGTCGTTCGACGTCGCATCGCTATCGCTTCAGTGTCCTGTGTGTGCCTCATTCGAGCGCTTCCTCAACGAGACCGTTTACAAGCAGTTTGCGGCGTTTGAGGCCGAGCCACCTGCGGATCTGGCGTGGGATCGACTCGACCGACTGGAGAAGCTCGTGGTCTGTGAGCGACTCGTGCGGTCGGATAAGACGCTTGCAGACTTCACCGTGGAGGAGTGAGCGTGTCGCGGTCGCGAGGATATCACCGTGTGTACAGTGGTGTGCCGACGAGCGCTGTGAGCGCGTCGTCGTCGGGAGTGACGGCGACATACGGGTGGCCGACGGGGCCGAACACATCGACGACCCGGCCCACCCGCGAGAGCGATTCGTCGACGACGCCGGCGCCGATGGCCGGTGGATCCTCTCCGGGGGACGCGCGAGCAATAGCGAGCCCGCCCGCGGTTCGCACGACGGTTCCGACGCGCTGCATCGTCACTCGCGGATGACCCCGAGGTAGGCGGCGATCGCCTGTACGAGGTCGTTTTTACTGGTATCGTCGGTCCCCTTTACGACGACCGACCCGCGGGGTGTGTGCTCGCGAGAGTATGTGGTCTCTCTGTCGATCACCGCATCGTAGCCGACCTGCTGGACAGCCTTCGCGATCTCGTCGACGGTCGGCTCGGTGACCGCAAGCTCCGTCGGGACACGACGGCCCGCGGTGCGCGACCGGTCGGCGTCGAAGTAGGCGGGGTACACGACGTTCTCGACCATACCACAGAGAGCGGACCGGCAGCGTAAGGCCGTTTCGGACCACGGCGAGTCGTCGTCGCCGGCTACGGATACGTCACTGGAGCCTGTGAACCCGCTGCCGTGGGCCCGCCCCGGAACCCTTTTAGACGAACACGGGTCAGAACATGGTAATGAGCGATCTCGACGCGGAGTACCGCCTCGACTACTTCGAGGAGGAGGGATTCGAACGAAAGGAGTGTCCCTCCTGTGGGGCGCACTTTTGGACGCGCGATGCCGACCGCGAGCTGTGCGGTGAACCGCCGTGTGCGGACTACACGTTTATCGACAATCCAGGCTTCGAGGAGGCGTACACGCTCTCTGAGATGCGCGAGGCGTTCCTCTCGTACTTTGAGTCACACGGCCACGAGCGGATCGATCCGTATCCGGTCGCTGCGAACCGGTGGCGCGACGACGTGCTCTTGACACAGGCGTCTATCTACGACTTCCAACCGCTCGTCACCTCCGGTGAGACGCCGCCGCCGGCCAACCCGCTCGCGATCTCACAGCCGTGTATCCGGATGCAAGACATCGACAATGTCGGCAAGACGGGTCGACACACGATGGCGTTCGAGATGATGGCCCACCACGCGTTCAATACGCGTGAGGACGCCGAAAAAGCGTACGCCTACGAGGGCGAAGTGTACTGGAAAGACGAGACTGTCGCATACTGTGACGGGCTCTTCGAAGCGCTCGGGGCGGACCTCTCTGAGATCACCTACATCGAGGACCCATGGGTTGGCGGCGGCAACGCCGGACCGGCGATCGAGGTCATCTATCGAGGCGCCGAGCTGGCCACGCTCGTCTTCATGTGTATGGAACAGGACCCTGACGGCGAGTACGAAATGAAGGATGGAAACACGTACTCGTTCATGGATACGTACATCGTCGACACCGGCTACGGGTTAGAGCGATGGACGTGGATGAGCCAGGGGACGCCGACGGTGTACGAAGCGATCTATCCCGACGCGATCGAGCTGCTGAAGTCGAATGCGGAGCTGTCGTACACCGACGAGGAAGAAGCGCTGGTTCAGCGTGCGGCGACACTCGCCGGGCGGCTCGACATCGACGACGTCGACGACGTAGAGGCCGCCCGCGGTGATATCGCCGACCGGCTTGACGTCGACGTCGACCGGCTTCGTGAGCTGATGGAGCCGCTCGAGGCGATCTACGCGATTGCTGACCACTCGCGGACGCTTGCGTACATGTTCGGCGATGGAATCGTGCCATCGAACGTCGGCACGGGATACCTCGCGCGGATGGTGCTCCGACGGACGAAACGACTCGTCGAGGAGGTTGGTGTCGATGCCCCTCTCGACGAACTCGTCGACATGCAGGCCGAGCGGCTGGGCTATGAGAACCGCGACACGATCCGCGAGATGGTCCGCACGGAGGAGACAAAGTACCGCGAGACACTAGAGCGCGGCGCGAGACGGGTCGAAGCGCTCGCCGACGAGTACGCCGACGCTGGCGAACCGATCCCGACGGACGCGCTGTTGGAGCTATACGACTCCCACGGGATCCAACCGGATATGGTCGAGACGATCGCTGCAGAACGTGGGGCAAGCGTCGAGGTACCGGACGACTTCTACGCGCTCGTCGCCGACCGACATGAGGAGGCGGATGGCGGCGAAACAGCCACAGAGCGTGATGAACGGTTCGCGGACCTCCCCGAGACAGAGCAGCTGTTTTACGACGATCAGGGCCGCACGGAGTTCGAAGCGGTCGTCCTCGACGTCTTCGAGGCCGACAAGGGGTACGACGTCGTCTTAGACCAGACGATGTTCTACGCAGAGGGCGGCGGCCAGCCGGCCGACCACGGGCAGCTCGTCCACGGGGAGACGACTGCTGAGGTGACCGACGTCCAGTCGGTCGACGGGGTCGTGTTACACCGTGTCGACGCCGATCCGGGCAAAGGCGAGATCGTCCGCGGCCAGGTTGACGCCGAGCGCCGCGACCGCCTCCGTACACACCACACAGCGACCCACGTGATCGGTCACGCCGCCCGCGAGGTGCTCGGCGATCACGTTAGACAGGCTGGCGCACAGAAGGGGACCGACTCCTCACGGCTCGACGTCCGCCATTATGACCGCATCAGCCGTGAGCAGGCCCACGAGATCGAGCGGGTCGCAAACGAGCTCGTCCGCGAGAACCTCCCGGTGTCACAGGAGTGGCCCGACCGAAACGACGCGGAGGCTGAGTACGGGTTCGACCTGTATCAAGGCGGTGTGCCGCCGGGAACGAGCATTCGACTGATCCACGTCGGTGACGTCGACGTGCAGGCATGTGCAGGGACCCACGTCGACCGCACCGGTGATATCGGTGCGATCACCATCAAGAAGACTGAGCCGGTGCAAGACGGCGTCGAACGGATCGTCTTCGCAGCCGGCGCAGCCGCGGTGGAGGCGACACAGCGGACCGCGGACGCACTGGCCGAGGCGGCCGATGCGCTCGATGTTGACCCCTTCGACGTGCCCGAAACCGCAGAACGCTTCTTCGAGGAGTGGAAGGCCCGCGGGAAGGAGATCGAGACGCTCAAAACGGAGCTTGCGGAAGCACGCGCTTCGGGCGCGGCGGCTGATCCGGTCGAGGTCGACGGGTTCACTGCCGTCGTCCAGCGGATCGACAGCGACGCCGCGGAGCTGCGAGCAACGGCGAACGCCCACGTCGAGGACGGACGCGTCGCGGTGCTCGGCAGCGGCCTCGACGGGTCGGCGAGCGTCGTGGTCGGCGTCCCCGACGAGGTGGGTGTCGACGCCGGTGCCGTCGTCGCGGCGCTCGCCGAGCGCGTCGGGGGCGGCGGTGGCGGGCCGCCGGACTTCGCGCAGGGTGGCGGCCCGGACGTCGACGCACTCGACGACGCACTTGCGGACGCCCCAGACGTGTTACAAGCGCTGAGCGAGGCGTGATCCCGTTCCGTGCCCCGAGCGACGAACGGTGACGTCTCGCTCCGATACGAGGTTGATGAGGGCCGGGTGGGTGACGATGAGGCGGTCGTGTTCTGTGGAGACATCGGACTCGGTGCCTGGCAGTTCGGCTGGCAGCACGCCGCGCTCGCGGGCCCGTACACGGTCGTCACGCCCGAGACGCGGGGCGTCGGCGCGTCAGATGCCCAACCCGGGCCGTACACCGTCGAGGCGCTCGCGGCAGACCTCGATGCGGTGTGTACGGATGCGGCGGTCCGAAACGCCCATCTCGTCGGATACGGGCTGGGCGGGATGGTTGCGCTCGCGTACGCGCTCGCCTCGTCGCGCCCGGCGAGCCTGACGCTCATCGGGACACCGCCGGCCGGCGACGCGTATAACCCTGCGGGTGTGTGGGCCGACCCGGCGGATCCGGCGGCGGTGGAAGGGTCACTGACGGGACTGCTCTCTTTTGACTTTCGGGAGGCACATCCAGACGCGCTCGCGCCGATCGTCGAGTGGCGACTTGCGGAGGACGCCGACCGCGAGGCGTTCGCGGCCCAGCGTGCGGCCGTCAAGGAGTTCGACCTCGTTGACCGGCTACACGAGGTGACGACGCCCGCGCTCGTCGTGGCCGGCACCGGCGACACGGTGTGTCCACAGACAGCCGTGGAGACGCTAGTCGACGGGTTGCCTCGCGGTGAGCGGTATTTTGTTGACGGTGCACGCCACCTCGTCGGCGTGGAGGCATCTGCAGCGGTCAACGATCGCCTCACCGGCTGGCTGGCGACACACGCGAGTGACTTTTCGTAACGCTGGTTTCGGGACGACCGCTTCGACGACCGTTGGGCCACAACGGTTTTTAGCCCGTCACCCTTTCACACGGACACATGAGCCGCCTCCGTTTTGCGCTGTTGAACGCCGCCCACGAGGGCGAGAGCACCCGGCGGAACTTTCGTCGCGAGCTTGATGCCGACCTTGCCGAATACGACGCTACGAGCGGTCACCTCCCCGAACACACCGACTTCGACGGGGTCGTCGTCACCGGGTCACGCTCGTCTGTGTACTGGGACGAAGCGTGGATTCCCCCGCTCGTCGACTACGTGGCCGAGGCGGCCGACGCCGGGGTCCCAATCTTGGGCGTCTGTTATGGCCATCAGGTGCTCGCAGAGGCGCTCGGTGGGCGCGTCACCGGCATGGATGATTTCGAGATCGGCTACAACACGGTGCACCATCACGGCGACGAGCTGTTCGAAGACGTCCCCGAGTCGTTCACGGTGTTTACGACCCACGGCGACGCGGTCGTGGACCTGCCGCCAAGCGCCGAGCTCCTCGCAGAGAACGAGTATGGCGTCCACGCGTTCCGTGACGGACACTGCTGGGGCGTCCAGTTCCATCCGGAGTACGACATCGAGACCGCCCGTGAGGTGACCGAGGGGAAACGCGAGCGCTTGGGCGACCCACGGGTCGACGATGTGCTCGCGAATATCACTCCTGAGGCGTTTGAGGCCGCCTGTGAAGCGAAGCCGCTCTTCGACAACTTCGTCGCGTACGCCCGTGAGCATCGACAGGACCAGAAGCCGGCGGCGGCCGACGACTGACACGAGACGGGCGGCACGAGCCGGTTTCTCGCCGACAGCTATTTTCACAGCGGTCGTGTATACATCGTAATGATAGGTCGGCGAACGAAGGCGTGGGTCGCCCGGGCGAAGGCGGCGATCCATGGGTCGTTTGCAGGTGATCACACGGTCCGTGAGACCGCCGGAAGCTTCTCACTCGGCGTGTTCATCACGATGTTGCCGACGCTCGGAACCGGCCTAATCGCGTTTGTCGTACTCGGATGGGCGTTCCGCCGGATCAACCACGCCGCGTTGCTCGCGTCCGTCGTCGTGTTCAACCCGGCGGTGAAGTGGGGTGTGTATGCCGCCAGCTTCACACTCGGTGTCGCACTTCTCGGGCCTGTTCCTGGCGTTACTCCGGCCGAGGTCTCGTTGTCGGCGGGGCCACCGATACTCCTCCGGCTGCTCGTCGGGAACGTGATTCTCGCGGTCGTCGCCGCCGTACCGAGCTACGTCGTTTCTTACCGGCTGATCGAGGCGTACCACGCCCGCGACGTCGACGTCGTTGGGACGGTGACGGATGCGGTTTCGGGGGACGAGGACCAGCCGACTGGGCCGTCGACGACTCGGTCGCGGGAGTGAACGGAGCGCCGGTCGAACACGCTTATACGGTTCCCGCTCGCATCATACATATGAACGTAGTCCCGGACACCAGTGCGGTCGTGGACGGCCGCGTGTCCGAACGCGTCGAGGACGGCACCTACGAGTCGGTGACGGTCGTCGTCCCGGAGGCCGTCGTCGGCGAGCTGGAGTCGCAGGCCAACGACGGGCTTGAGTCCGGCTGGGACGGACTTGAGGAGCTCAAGCGGCTCGCCGCGTTTCACGACGACGGCACCATCGACCTGCGATACGTCGGTGAACGACCGAGCGGTGACGCTCGTTCACACGCCGCAGAAGGTGACGTCGACGCGCTGATCCGCGACGTAGCCGACGCAGAGAACGCAACGTTGCTCTCGAGTGATGTCGTCCAAGCGGAAGTCGCCCGCGCGAAGGGCATCGATGTCGAGTTCATCGAGCCGGTCGCACGCGGGGTCGTCGACGAGCTCCCGATCGCGGAGTACTTCACCGACGAGACGATGTCGCTACATCTCAAGACAGGGACGAAGCCGCGGGCGAAACGCGGCTCGCTCGGCGATATGCACTACGTCGTCATAGAGGAGACAGAGACGTCAGAAGAACGGATGACAGAGTTGGCGAACGCGATCGTCGACCTCGCACGGCAGTCGGCAGACGGCTTCATCGAGCTCTCCGACGACGGGATGGACATCGTCCAGTATCGCAACTACCGGATCGCGGTGGCGCGACCGCCCTTTGCTGACGGCGTCGAGATCACCGCGGTGCGGCCCATCGCGAAGACGACCCTCGACGACTACGAGTTCGCTGACGACCTCCGCGAGCGATTCCTCGAACAACAGCGCGGGGTGCTCATCTCTGGCTCGCCGGGAGCCGGGAAGTCGACGTTCGCACAGGCGGTCGCGGAGTTCTTGAACGACAACGACTACGCGGTGAAGACGATGGAGAAGCCCCGCGACCTCCAGGTCGGTCCCGAGATCACCCAGTACGGCGCACTCGGTGGGAGCATGGAGAACACCGCCGACTCGCTGCTCTTGGTCCGACCCGACTACACGATATACGACGAGGTCCGCAAGACGCGCGACTTCGAGGTGTTTGCGGACATGCGGATGGCCGGCGTCGGGATGGTTGGGGTCGTCCACGCCTCGCGCGCCATCGACGCGCTCCAGCGGCTCGTTGGCCGGGTTGAGCTCGGGATGATCCCGCAGATCGTCGACACGGTGGTGTACATCGACGCCGGCGAGGTCCACACGGTGTATGATGTCACCACGGAGGTGAAAGTGCCTGCGGGGCTCACCGCCGAGGACCTCGCGCGGCCGGTGATACAGGTATCGAGCTTCGAGACCGGCCGCCCCGAGTTCGAGATCTACACGTTCAACCGGCAGGTGGTGACGGTGCCGCTCGGCGACGATGACGACGACCAGACTGAGTCCGGTGTCGGCCGGATCGCGAAACAAGAGATCGAGCGCGAGATACGGTCTGTCGCACACGGCCACGTCGATGTGACACTCCGCGGCAACGACGAGGCGGTCGTTTACGTCGAGGAGGGCGACATCGGAACAGTGATCGGCAAAGGTGGTGGCCGGATCCGCGACATCGAGAACCGACTCGGTATCGAGATCGACGTCCGTACGCACAGCGAAAAACCGACTGATGGAGGTGGGTCAAGCCGATCCACGAGCGGACCGAGCGGTGACGGACAAACCGCACAGGTCGGCGACGACCGGGGGTCGGTGGTGCAGCCGGAGATAACCTCACGACACGTCGTCCTGGACGTCGACGGAGGCGTCGGCGAGACGGTTGAGGTGCGTGCGAACGGCGAGTACCTCTTCACTGCGACGGTGGGCCGCGGCGGGGAGGTGCAGGTCTCCCGCGGGTCGGCCATCGCCGAGGAGCTTGAGGACGCGATCGACCGTACCCAGACGATCACAATCGTTCCGGCGCGCTGAGTAACCCCACCGACGGTCGGTACGACCGGGTTCCACAATCGTCGTACTCGGTCCTTGTCGAAAGATAACGCTTTTTTGACGGTGGTCGGAAGAGTAGCGCATGTCGAACGAGTTGAAACGCGGGCTGGAGGGCGTCCTCGTCGCCGAGTCGGAGCTCAGTCACGTCGACGGGGAGGCTGGGAGGCTCGTCTACCGCGGGCATGACATCGAGGCGCTGGCACGCGGCGCGACCTACGAGGAGGTCCTGTATCTGCTGTGGCACGGCGCGCTGCCGACGCGCGCCGAGCTCGACTCGTTCGCCGACGCGCTCGCCGCAGAGCGGGCCGTCGACGAGAACGTGCTCACGACCGTTCGCCGGCTCGCCGACGCCGACGAAAAGCCAATGGCCGCCCTCCGCACCGCGGTCTCGATGCTCTCTGCGTACGACGATACTGGGGGCGAAGACGACGGCGACGTGCTCGCCGAGGGTGCCCGGATAACCGCGAAGATCCCTACCATCCTCGCGGCGTTCGACCGGGCTCGACGGGGTGAGTCGCCCCTCGAACCGGACCCGTCACACTCACACGCCGGTGACTTCCTCCGAATGCTCACCGGTACGGCGCCCGACAACGTGAGTGAGGAGACCTTTGATATGGCGTTGACGCTGCACGCCGACCACGGGCTGAACGCCTCGACGTTCACCGCGCTCGTTATCGGCTCGACGATGGCTGACGTCTATGCGGCCGTCACCGGCGGCATCGGGGCGCTTTCGGGTTCACTTCACGGCGGCGCAAATCAGGACGTAATGGAGATGCTGTACGAAGTCGATAAGTCGGGGAAAGATCCGACAGAGTGGGTCCGGGCCGCAACCGACGAGGGTCGCCGTATTCCTGGCTTCGGTCACCGCGTGTACGAGGTGAAAGACCCGCGAGCACGGATCTTAGCCGAGAAACTCGACGACCTCGCGGCCGCCTCCAGCGACAAGCGGTGGCTCGAGTACACCGCAGCAATCGAGTCGTACCTCACCGACGAGGGGCTCACTGATCAAGGAATCGCGCCGAACGTCGACTTTTACTCCGGCTCAGTGTACGAGACGATGGGCATCCCGATCGATTTGTACACCCCTATCTTTGCGATGAGCCGCGTCGGCGGGTGGGTCGCTCACGTCAACGAGTACCGCGCGGATAACCGGCTTATCCGCCCGCGTGCGCGGTACACCGGTCCGGAGTCAGCCGAGTTCGTCCCAGTAGACGAACGCTAGTTAGTCCGCGGGCCTACCGATTTCGCTGTCGCCTTTAGCCCCGACATCGCCGCGGATTCATGTCACGATCGCTTCACACAACACCGTCGACCCGTTCTTGCGTGCACTCGATTACCTGAGGCTCCGCGGTGGCGCGCGCCTCGCGGGTCGCCGGAGGCGTGCCCGCGAGCGCGTGCGAGGGATGAGCGAGTCGCCTGCGGCGACTCGCGAATCGGTTGGGGAGGGTGTGGCTGAAAAGAGTGTCCGAGTGTCACACGGTCGTCTTAGTCACACACTCACCGCCACATACGTACGGAATCGGCCCGGGGGTGTGGCTCAACTAGTGTCCGTCTGTCAGTGGGTCGTCTCGGTCACACAGTCACAACTGGCATGGTAACTGCCTAGCTGGGCGGTGAACCGCCTTCGGGGTCAAGCCCCGCGACCGTTCGCCTCGACAGCTTGTAAAACGCGGTACCCTGGGTGTACAGACTCCGGCCTACTCACGCAGACGCGAACCGCTGCCGGGCGTACTTCGCGAGCAGCGGCAGGTCATCGAGGTGTAACAGCTTCGCCATTGCGCGCCTCTCACCGCGGTTGGCGCGAGCAAGTAGGTTGTCTGACGTCTCTTGAAGATCGCGCATCAGCGTGTCGTATCGCTCGTTCGGCGCGAGATACAACAGCTCAGTGAGCAACAACCGCGCGTTCATGCGCGGCGCGACCTCCTCGTGCCAGAGCTGATCGTACAGCGAGAGGTGGTCGGCGTCTCTCGGCCGGTCGGCGTGGGTGAAACAACGGTCGATCGTCTTTGCGGCCGCGCGCGCGGACTTCATCCCTTTGTGTATCCCCTCGCCCCACAGCGGGTCGATCGTTGGGACGGTATCACCGATCGCCAGGAAGCCGTCGGTGTGCATTGTATCCGGTCGCTGGATGTGTGCAGAGCCGCGGTGGACCTTCCCTTCGAGCCGCTCGGCGTCGGCAAATCGGGGATCCCGGTTGAGCCAGCCGTCTAGGTAGCCGTCTATTGTCTGGCCCGCCTCAGCGGTCTCTTTGTGCCGATCGTTCTGGATGTAACAGACGCCAACCTTCGCTGTATCCGGACCGGTGGCGAACACCCACGAGTAGCCGCCGGGGGCAATCTCGTGGTCGAGCCGGAGCATCATCGCCCGGTCTAAGTCCGCGTAGTCCGGGTGGTCGAGATCGACCCCTTCGAGCTCGTACTCGATGCCGATCGCCTGGTTCTCCCGCTCGAGGTCGACAACGTCGAGTGCGCTCGCTATCGGGGCAGCCGGACCGGTCGCATCGACGACGACGTCGGCGTACACCGTCTCGTCGCCGGCGTACCGGACGCCCTCGATGACGCCGTCGTCGTCGAGTACCGGCCGTGACACGCGCGCATCGAACCGGTACTCTGCACCCTTCTCGCGACCGTCCTCGACGAGAAAGCGCTTGAACTCGGCGAATTCGAGGACGGCTCCGGGCTGGTACGACTCGTAGTAGTCGTTCGGCGACTCCAATACCACGGTGTCTGTGTACGACATCACGACGTCGTCAGGGATGCCGAACGCCGACATCATCGACGGGAACGTCCCCGCTGTCGACTTGTTGCTCTGTCGCGGAAAGTCGGCTTCGGATTCAGTCTCGAGGACGACGACGTCGTACCCGCGGGCGGCGAGGTCACGGGCACACTGGGCGCCCGCTGGACCGGCGCCGGCGACGGCGACGTCGTAACGATCAGGCATGTATGATATGTATCGACCCGGCTAATTAGGTTTGCCGAAATGGGTCGATACGGCGAGTGAGCCGGCCGATTTTGACGGATTACGGAGGTCGGGATATCAGACTAGAGTAGCGACTAGATGGTTCTGTAGACACCGTCGAAACCGGCCGTGACCGCCCTCAGTAGAACTCGCGGACGAGGTCGGTCGCGTTCTCCGGGGCACCCGCCGGGATAGCAGACATATTGGCGTCCATACCGTGTTGTTCGGTGTACGGTACCGACGACTCGTCTTGGTAGACGACGCCTTGATACTCTTTTTCGGAGTCGAGGATGACGTCTTTTGCGGCGTCGCGGTCGGTGGGGTCGTGGTCGGTCTCGGCGAGGTCAACGAGCGAGTCGCGGAAGTAGTCGTACGTATCGACGTCGTTGAACGTCACACATGGAGAGTAGACGTTCACAAAGCCGAATCCGTCGTGTTCGATGGCCCGTTGGATGATTTCTTGATGCCGCAGTGCGTCCGAGGAGAACGACTGCGCGATGAACGTCGCGCCCGACGCGAGCGCGAGCGCGTGCGGATTGACCGGCGGCTGTTTGGGTCCATCCGGAGTGGTCGACGTCTCGAAGTCGTCACGCGAGGTCGGTGAGGCCTGCCCCTTGGTGAGTCCGTAGATGCGGTTGTCCATTACGACGTACGTCATGTCGACGTTCCGGCGAACCGCGTGGACGAAGTGGCCCGCGCCGATCGAGTAGCCGTCGCCGTCGCCGCCGGCGACCATCACCTCGATGTCCGGACGGGCGAGTTTCACGCCGGTGCCAACCGGCAGCGCGCGGCCGTGGACACCGTGGAGCGCGTAGCTGTGCATGTAGGTGCCTATCTTTCCGGAACAGCCAAT
>Ga0209965_1000200_pt1 | contig 21711 bp, 23 predicted proteins | sample SalPon2_B_H2O_MG_FD_185707 | JGI IMG/M metagenome (GOLD analysis project Ga0209965, IMG submission 185707) | Salt pond water microbial communities from South San Francisco under conditions of wetland restoration - Salt Pond MetaG R2_B_H2O_MG... | ecosystem: Environmental > Aquatic > Non-marine...
GAGTCCGGGGACGGACTGGTGTCCGGGATGCCACCCAACTACCGGCGGCTCCACCACGACCTCGGAAGCGCCGCGGGTGGGTTCGAGGGGACGGCTCACTTCCGGGCGGTGTACGCGAGTCCGGACCGCTACGTCACGGCCTTCGAACTCGTGGCGGGGGCGACTCTCGTCGGGCGGGCCGAGGCGGCGGGACAGGTCACCGCCAGAACGACCGCGTCGATGCCGGCGGGGCCGGCGTTCGAGTTCCAGCGGACGGCTGCGGTTACCGACGGCGGGTTCGCCGTCACCGTCCCGCACCCGGGACGATACCGGATCGACGGTCGGACGGTGCGTGTGACCGAGGCCGACGTGCGGGCGGGCGCGACGGTTCGTGTCGATAGCCGGTCGTGACGTGCCAGCGCGACTCACGGAACCGATTTACGACGTGACACCGTCACGGAAGTATGAACTACGATTCTGCGCTCGACCGTGCCTACGACACGCTTCCGGAGCGAACGCGGGAGGCGGGTGACCGCCTGCAGGTGCCCGACCCGGAGGGGGAGTCCGACGGCGCCTTCACGCGGCTGACGAACCTCGGCGACATCGCCGACGCCCTCGGACGCGAGCCCGAACATCTCCACCGATCGATCCAGCGCGAACTCGGGACGAACGGCCAGTTCGACGGCGACCGTGCGCGGTACAACGGCTCTTTCACCGTCGCCGACTTCGACGCCGCCATCGACGCCTACGTCACCGAGTACGTCACCTGCTCGGAGTGTGGCCTGCCCGACACCAACCTCGTCCGCGAGGATGGCGTCGACATGCTCCGTTGTACGGCGTGTGGGGCGTTCCGCCCCGTCGAGAAGCGACCGAAACAGACCTCGTCGGCGAGCACCCCGACGCTGGAGGAGGGGAAGACCTACCAGCTACAGATCACGGGCACCGGTCGCAAGGGCGACGGCGTCGCCGAACGCGGCAAGTACACCATCTTCGTCCCCGGCGCCCAGGAGGGGCAGGTCGTCGAGGCGTACATCGACAACATCAGCGGGACGCTCGCGTTCGCACAGCTCGCCTAAAGCGAAACCGATAGCCCGACGGGAGGCGTCGTCGGCCTATGCGACTGGCACGCATCTGTACGGCGAAGGGAATTTTCACCGGCGAGTACGAGGACGGCGTCGTCACGACCGAGGGCGACGGCGAGACGTACACGGTCGGCGAGGACGCCGAACTGATGGCGCCCTGCGATCCCGACGCCATCTTCTGTACCGGCCGCAACTTCGGCGCCAAGATCGAACAGATGGGCGAGGGCGACCGACCGGATCGGCCGGACTGGTTCGTCAAGCCACCGCACGCCCTCCACCCGCCCGACGCCGCCATCGAGTACCCCGAGTGGATCGAGTCGTTCACCTACGCCGGCGAACTCGCCGCGGTGATCGGGGAGCGGTGTCACGACCTCGCGGTCGAGGAAGTGGACGACGCGCTGCTGGGTTACACCATCCTCAACGACCTCGACGCCTACGAGCAGGACCGCCGGACGGCGCGGAAGGCGTTCGACGGGTCGGCGCCGCTTGGGCCGTGGATCGAGACCGACGTCGACCTCGACGGGATGGCGATGGAGACGGTCATCTCCGGCGAGCAGCGGCAGTCGGCGACGACCGACGAGATGATCTTTCATCCCGAAGAAATCGTCTCCTTCCTCTCGGAACGCTACACCTTCCGCCCCGGCGACGTGATCTCCTTTGGCAGCCCGGCCAACCCCGGCCTGCTCGAACCCGGCGACACGGTCGAGATCACCTACGAGGGCGTCGGTACGCTGCGAAACGAGATCGTATAGGCCACAACGCCTAATTCCGGCGCGTGCGCGTCACCCGTATGGCCGACCGTCTCGACATCTCGGACGGGTTCGACGTCCACGACTACCGTTCGGGGCTGAAACTCCACACCCAGGACGGCTCGTCGATGTATCTGGAGAACCGACAGGGGTACGAATGCCCGGCCTGTGGGCGGCCGTTCGAGCGCCTGTTCGTCTCCAGCGACGACCGGGTGACGTTCGGCAATCCGCCGGACGCCCAGTTCTGTCTCGCGCGGACGCCCGAGCAGTTACTACTGTTGACCCATTGACTGCCACACCGCGGAACCGAAAAGGGTGAGAGCCCACGCGCCGAACCCACGAGGTACACGATGTACGAGGACATCCTGCTCCCGACGGACGGGAGCGAGTCGATGGACGCGGTGATCGAACACGTGGCCGACATCGCCGCGCGCCGCGACGCCACCGTGCACGCGCTGTACGTGATCGACGACCGCTCCTTTCTGACGCTGCAAGACGACATGAAAGGCGACGTGGTCGACGGCCTCCGGACCGAGGGGGAGACGGCGACCACGACGGTCGCGAGCCAACTCGAAGCCGAAGGCGTCACCGTCCGGACGGCGATCCGCAAGGGCAATCCGGCGGACGAGGTGCTCGCATACGCCGACAAGAACGGGATCGACCTCGTCGTCATGGGGACCCACGGCGCCGACTACGAGCGGAACATGCTCGGCAGCGTCTCGCAAAAAGTCGTGACGATGTCGGCGGCGCCGGTGCTGACGGTCAACATCGGCGAGCGGAAGTAGTTACTCGGCGTCGAAATCGAGGGCGACGGAGTTGATACAGTAGCGCTCGCCCGTGGGGTCGGGGCCGTCCTCGAAGACGTGGCCGAGGTGGCCGCCACACGTCGCACACAGGACTTCCGTCCGCCGCATCCCGTGCCGGGTGTCCGTCTCGAGTTCGACGGCGCCGTCGACGGCGTCGTCGGACTCCGTCCGACTGCTCGTCGAACCGCGTTCGACGACGTCGTAGAAACTCGGCCACCCGCTTCCGGAGTCGAACTTGGTGTCCGACTCGAAGAGGTCGGCGCCACAGCCGGCACAGGTGTAGGTGCCGTCGTCTTTCCGGTCGAGGAAGTCGCCGCTGAACTTGGGTTCGGTGCCGCGTTCCCGCAGGATGTGATACTCGTCCTCGGTGAGTCGGTCGCGCCACTCGTCGTCGGACAGGTCGGCGAGTGAGCGGTCGTTCTCGCTCATACCCGTCGTAGGGGCCGGAGGCTCATAGCCTCGGCGCCCGCTCACCGCCCGCGCACCGGGACGCCGTCGATACCGAGCAGGTCGGCCAGTCCGTCCAGTTCGTAAGTCGGATCGACCGATAGCTCGTGGGCTTCGCGGTGCGGCCGCCGGACGAACGCGGCGTCGAGGCCGGCGTTTTGCGCCGCCAGCACGTCGGATTCGCTGTCGCCGACGAACAGCGCACGGTCGACCGCCAGATCCGACAGCGCGCGGTGGAGGTAGTAGGGATCGGGTTTCTTCCGCGCCAAACTCCGGATCGTGGGGTCGCGGCCGTAGGCGGTCGCGAAGAGGTCGCGAGTGGCGAAGAACTCGTGCATGAACTCGACGGTGTCCTGTTGGTTGGAGCTGACGATCCCGCGGGGGGCGTCGATCTCACGGACGGCGTCGAAGTCGTCGTAGAGGGTGGCCCGGCCGGCTCGGAGCTCGACCCGCTGGGCGTGCGAGGAGTGGTAGTCGCGGGCTCGCCAGAACCGGGCCGGATCCAGATCGTAGGCCGCACAGACGTCGGCGAGCAGATCGGGCGTGACGCCGAGGGAGAGCCGATCGATATCGTCGGGATCGGGGTCGGAGATGCCGAGGGCGTCGAACGCCTCCCACGTCGCGCGGCGGAGCACCGATCGTTCGATCGGGTGGACCAGGACGCCGTCGTTGTCGAACAGAACCGCCTCGTAGCTCATACCCGAGGTACGCCGGTAGAGACGAAAAGGGTTTCACAGCGGGTTGCCGGCCGCCGGGAGCGTGGCCGCGGCGGGGAACGAGGGGCGAGCGGGGCGGCCGCCGGTCTCGGCGCTGAGAATCGAAGGGCGAGTTTTAATCCCCTCGCCTGCTACGTCCGCGTCGATGGGCGACGACCGTGTCGAACGACGGACGATCCTCGGCGCCGGTGCCGGCCTGCTCGCGACGCTGAGCGGCTGTAGCGGCCTGTTCATCGAACCCGAGGCGACGGGGACGCCGGACGGGGGAGTGTCGACGCCGACGGCGGCGGCGACGCCGACGCCGACGCCGACGGCGACGGCCACGCCCGAACCGACCCCGGAACCGACGCCGACCCCGGCCCCGCTCCCGAGCGAGGACATCGAGGTTCGGAACCAGCGGCTCGCCGTCCGGCGGAGCCAGTTCGAGAAGTTCGCTCTCGTCACGTACCGGTTCGACGTCGAGAACGTGGGAACGCGGACGATCAGGGACGTCGAGTTCCGGGCCCGCGTCCGATACCAACACGATGAGGTTTCGCGGCTCGTCGCCACCGGCTACCCCCGGTTCTGGTTCGACGACGACGATGACGAGGACGATGACGAGGACGGCCTCGACCCCGACGATACGGCGAGCGTGAGCGAGCGGGTTCGCTTCGAGCGTGACGGCCGGGCACAGGAGTCGACCGCAGTCGATCGGTTCGACCTCGAACTCGCAGTTCGCCGGATACGGTACGTGTGAGCCCGCCCTCCCGCGGAGACGATAGTCGTTATCGCGGCTGAGAGGTGCGGGCGAATAACTAAGTCGCTCGCTCACCGAGCGAGGGCAACGTTGTTCACTCTCGCCGTCGCTGTGCTCGGCCTCGCACTCGTTTTCGGTGCTGGAGCGTACGCCGTCGGCCGGATCGACGCGTTCGACCACCGTGCCGTGCTCGTCGTGGTTGCAGTGGGGTTGGCGGTCGGGGGCGTGGCCGCGCAGGCGGCGCCCGTCGCGCCCGCGCCGACGACCGGTGGCGACGGAGTGCCGGACACGGGGGCGACCGGCGGGGGCGACCGGGTGGCGCTCGGAGCGGCCGATGCCGTCGCCGCCGCGAACGACTCGGCGTCGCGGGCGGCGGCGAACGCGACGACGGCGAACGCGACGGCGACAGTCGTCGGCGTCGTCGGCCCCGACCGACTCACCTACCGGACGGCGGCCGGCGAGCGGCGGACGGTTCGGCTCGCGGGCGTCGACGCGCCCGGCCTCGACGGGGGGGCCCCCGCGCAGTTCGACGGGGTGGTGACCGGAGAGCGGGGGCGGACGTGTCTCGCCGAACGGGGTCGACGGGCGCTGATCGACGCGCGGACGAGCCTCGTCGGCGAGTCGGTGACGGTGGAATCGGTCGATACCGGGGGTGCCGTGCTGGTCGCCGACGGCCGGTCGCTCAACCGGCGTGCCGTCGAGCGTGGCTACGCACGCGCCACCGACGACCGATACGCCGACGCGGAGCGGGCCGCCCGGAGCGCCGGGCGCGGCGTCTGGTCGTGTGCGACCGTCGAGTCGACGCCGCCGATCCGGGAGTCGGACGAGCCGGGCGTGTACGTCGCGGCCGTCCACCCGAACCCCCCAGGCGACGACGCGAAGGCGCTGGCCGACGAGTATCTCGTCCTCGCGAACGCGGGTGAGACGACGGTCGACCTCTCGAACTGGTATCTCGTCGACGGCGACGGGAAGATGTACTTCTTCTTCGACGGGCGGACGCTCCGCCCGGGCGAGGAACTCGTCGTCCACGTCGGGGCGGGCCGAAACACCGACCGCCACGTTTACTGGGGGTCGTCGTCGCCGGTCCTCGACAACGATCATGACACGTTGAAACTCGTCGACGGTGACACCGGGCAGACGGTCCGACTGTCGTACTGACCTCTGAGCGGTGTGTTCGCGGTCCCCGGGATCGACCGCCCACAAAACAACTATTCTCTAGTTGAATTTCGTTGTTGTTGGATATGGGTAATCGCCATCGTTATCCCCAGCGCACCGCAGGGGAAAGTATGAGGCGGCTCACGATTCTGGCGGTCGTTGGACTCCTGCTGGTCGCACCGATCGTTCCCGCGGTGGCGTCGAGCGTCGTCACGGGGAACCCCGAATTGAGTTACAGCGTCGCCGACGACACGTTCCGGGCGAACGAGCGGGCGCAACTGACGGTCGTGGCGAGCAACGACGGCGACATCGACGACGGCGGCATCGGGCGCTTCGAGGATCAGGTGCAGACGGCACGGAGCGTCCAGATGCGCGTCCTCGAGGGGCAGGTCGACGACGCCATCGACGTGAAGACGGGGACGGTGACGGCGGGGAGTATCGGCCCCGGCGGCACTGCCGAGTTCGGGTTCGCCCTCGAAATCGGCGACGCCGAACCGGGCACGTACACGGTTCCGGTCGAGGTGACGTACCGACACGCACGAGCGGTTATCTACGACGAGACGGCGTCCGGGCCCGCGGAAATCGAGTACACGTGGCTCGACGAGGAGCGGACGGTCGACCTGCAGATCCGGGTCGAGGAGCGGGCGAAGTTCGATATCGTCTCCGAGGGGACGAACCAGTTGTTCGCCGGCGACACCGGATCGCTGGCGTTCACCCTCAAGAACACGGGGACGCAGACGGCCGCGAACGCGTCGGTGCGGCTGTCTTCGGGTGCGTCGGGCGTGTTCTTCGGCGGTTCGAGGAACCCGGCGACGGAGACGGGCGTGTTCGTGCGGTCGCTCGACCCGGGTGAGACCCGACGGGTGTCCGTCCAGGTCGGCGCCACCGACGACGTGACGCCGGGCGAGTATCCCGTCGACGCCGTCGTCACGTACCGCGACGAAAACAACATCGGCCAGCGCTCGGATACGCTGACGACGGGCGTGACGGTACGGGCCGAGCGGACGTTCGCGATATCGGAGCTGTCGACCGCGAACTTCCGGGTCGACGAGTCCGAAGCACGGCTTTCGGGGGAGATAACCAACACCGGGCCGGCCCCCGCCCGAAACGTCGTCGTCAGGATGCGCGATCACGGCACGGTGACGCCGACGAACGGCGAGGCGGCGGTCGGCACGCTCGGTCCGGGTGAATCCGCGGACGTGAGCTTCACGGCGGCCATCGCGGACGACGCCGAACCGGGATCGAACTCCTTCACCTTCGACGTGGAGTACGAGAACGCCGACGGCGACGTGTTGACAGCGTCGAATCCGATCCGAAAGACGGCGGTCATCGACGCCGAGCGCGACCGCTTCGAGGTGTCGAACGTCTCGACGACGGTGACTCCCGGCGGAACGGCACAGCTCACCGCCGACGTGCGCTACGTCGGCGACGAACCCATCTCGGCGGTCAACGCCCGCCTGTTCACCAGCGATCCGCTGTCGACCTCCGACGACGGCGCCTTCCTCGGGACGATGGAGCCGGGCGACACGACGACGGCCACGTTCCGGATCAGCGCGACGAGCGACGCGCTCCCCAAACAGTACGCCTCGTCGATCGAGGTGCGGTACGACGAACAGGACGGCGACACGGAGTTCACCGACGGTATGCCGATCGGCGTGCCCGTGGACGAACCGTCGGGCGGCCCGCCGGTGCCACCGATCGTCGTCGGCATCGTCGTCGTGCTGGCCGTGATCGGTGGCGTCGTCTGGTATCGCCGGCGATGATCCAGCCGTTCGGAGGCGGTGCGCCGACGAACGCGACACGGGAGGGATACTGACGTGTCGGGACTCCGAGGGCTGTTCCGCACCGTCGGCCACGAGATCCAGGCCCACCCGGTCGCGACGCTCCTGATCGCCGCGGTCCTCCTCGTTACGGCGTTCGGCGGCGCGGCACAGATCACCAGCGTCACCGGTGATCAGGCGTTCACCGCCGAGAATCCGACCCTCGAAAAGTTCGACGACGCCTTCGACCGGGGATCGATATCCGTCCTCGTCCGCGGGGAGGTGACCGATCCGGCGACGGTCAGGGCGATGGCCCGCTTCGACGACCGGATGTCGGCGGTTGACGACGTGGCGTACGTCTCCAGTCCCGCCGACCGAGTGCGCGCGGAGTACGGTCGGATTCCGGACTCGCAGGCGAAAATCGAGCGCGTCCTCGGCACGCCGGATCTGGCGTTCGTGCAAGTGGTGTTCGATCCCGGGCTCACACAACCCGAGGAGCGACCCATCTACACCGAGTCGCTGTCCGCCCAGGAGTGGGCGCGCTTCCCCGCGGGCGTCGACGTGATCATCACCGGCTCGGCCGCCTTCTCGGCCCAGCTCTCGGTGCTCATCCAGCAGAGTACGAACCGGTTGCTCGGCCTCGCGGTCGGGCTGATGATCGTCGCGCTCTTTTTCCTCTTCCGTGGCGTGCGGCTACGACTCCTGCCCATCGTCGCCGTGTTCGTGGGCGTGCTCTACACGTTCGGCGCCATCGGGTACGCCGGCGTGCCGAACTCGACGCTGACGAGCGCCGTCTTCCCCATTCTGATCGGCCTCGGCATCGACTACTCCGTCCAGTTCCACGAACGGTACGAGGAGGAGTTGGAGACGGCACCGCCGCGGCAAGCGCTCCCGCGGGCGCTCGCGGGCATCGGTCCGCCGGTGTTCGTCGCGATGCTCGCCGCCGCGCTCGGATTCGGCGCCACTTGGATCTCGACCCAGGGGACGCCCGCCTTCGTCTGGTTCGCTCAGACCTCCATCTTCGGCGTCCTGCTGACCTTCCTCGCGGGGCTGATCCTCCTGCTACCCGTGTTGACGCTGTACACCCGGCTCCGACGGCGCGGGTTAGGCGAACTCGGCCTCCGCGAACTCGCCGACGGGGGGTGGACGGAGGACGCGAACGACGGCGACGAAACGGCGTCGGACGAGGCGGTCGGTGAACCCGACGCGGCGGTGGAGCCGACCGCCGAGCCGGATCCGGAGCGGGTCGCACAGCCGGGCGCCGCCGACGGACCCGACGACGACCCCACCGCCTCCGAACGCGTCGGCGCGCTCGGCGGGCTGCTCGGACGCACCTCGCGGACGCTGGCGGCCAACCCCGGGGTCGTCCTGCTCGTCGCCATCCTGCTGATGGGCGCGGGCTTCCAGGCCGGATCGGAGCTCGACACCCTGGCGGACACCGAGGAGTTCATTCCCCAGGACCTGCCGGCGTACGTCGACCTCCAGCAGTTCCGGTCGGCGACCGGCGGCGGGACGGCCGTCCAGTACGACGTGATGGTGCTCGGGAGCGACCTCAGACATCCGGCGGTGTTACGCTGGATGGATCGGTTCGAGCGGACGGCCGTCGGGGCGCCGCTCGTTCAGGGAGTCGATTCGCCGGCGACGCTCGTCAAACGGTACAACGGCGGCGAGATTCCGGCGACCGAAGCGGGTGTCGAGCGCGTTCTCGACCGCGTCCCGGCTCGGGAGCGCGCCAGATACTACAACGACGGCTACGCCCACATCACGGTCGTCGCGGCCCAGGACATGACGACGGGCGAGACGCTCTCGTTCATCTCGAACGTGAACGAGGCCATCTCGTTCAGCAACCCGCCACCGGGCGTGCAGGTGGAACTCACCGGCACGGCCGCCATCTCCCCGCCCTCGATCGTCGACCAGATCGAAAGCCGGAACGTGACGACGGGGCTGGGCGTCGCCCTCATCTTCGGCCTGCTGTTGCTCTACTACCGGCGGCTGGTGAAGGCGGTGGCACCGCTGGTGCCGATGCTCTTCGTCATCGGGTGGCAGAACCTCTACATGGCGGCGCTGTCGATTCCCGTCTCCCCGCTCGGCGCCTCGCTGGGGGCGCTGACGGTCGGCATCGGCGCCGAGTACACCATCATCGTGATGGAGCGCTACTACGAGGAGAAAGCGCGGCCGGGCGCGAGCAAACTCGACGCCGTCGAGATAGCGGGAACCCGCGTCGGCAAGGCCATCTCCGTCTCGGGGATGACCACCGTCTTCGGCTTCTCGGCGCTGACGCTCTCGCCGTTCCCCATCCTCTCCGATTTCGGCTTCCTGACCGTCGGGGTCATCTTCCTGACGCTGGTGGCCGCGCTGGCGACGCTGCCGCCGACGCTGATCGTCCTCGACACGGCCGAGGAGCGCCTCCTCGCCGCCTTCGGCCGGGCGGGATCGGACGCCGAACCATCCCCTTAGGGGAACGCCTAACTACTCGCGTGCCGAGACGGCAACCACTATGCCAACCCCACCCGCCGACTCGGAGTACGGCACGGCCCTCGTCCCGACAGTCACGCCCTTCTCGAACGGCTCGGTCGACGCCGAGGCGGTCGCCGACCTCGCGGAGTTCGTGCTCGAAAACGGTGCGGACGGCCTCGTCCCCTGCGGGACGACCGGCGAGTTCGCCAGCCTCGGCGACGCGGAGTACGAGACGGTCGTCTCGGCGAGCGTCGACGCGGCGGACGGCGCACCCGTCCTCCCCGGGGCGGCGGCGACGAGCGTCGCCGGCACGCTCGACCGCATCGACATCGCGGCCGACTGCGGCGCCGACGCCGTCCTGATCGTCCTCCCCTACTTCCACGGGGCCAACGACCCCGCAGGCAACGAGCGGTTCCTGCGCGCCGTCCTCGACGACGCGTCGCTCCCGATCATCCTCTACAACATCCCCTCCTGTGTCGGGCAGTCCATCGACGCCGATCTGGTCGAGGCGGTGGCGGACCACCCGTCGCTCGCGGGCATGAAGGACACGAGCGGCGATCTGACGCATCTCCTCGAAATCGTCCGGCGGACGGGCGAGGACTTCCACCTGTTCCAGGGGTGGGACAGCCAACTCGTCCCCGCGGTGTCGATGGGCGCCACCGGCGGCATCAACGCGGTGTCGAACTACTTGCCCGGCCTCATGGCGGAGGCCATCGACGCGGCGGCCAACGACGACATGGATCGGGGCCGTGACCTCCAGCTGAACCACATCGCGCCCCTGTTCAACACGTCGCTGGAGTACGGCTTCGCACCGACGACGAAGGCGGCGCTGGTCGAGCGTGGCGTCATCGACGACGACGCCGTCCGCCCGCCGCTGGTCGAACTGAACGACGACCAGACGGCGACGGTCCGGGACGTGCTCGGCGAGACGCTGGCGGCGGCCGAATAACGGCCCGAAGCCACGAGGCTTATCCTTTCTGCCGACGAAGGAACAGTGTGAGTCAGACGACGCTCCGGATCGACCCGCACGTCCACTCGGAGGCTTCCTACGACGGCCACGACCCCGTGGAGCTCCTGCTGGAGCAGGCGGCCGAAATCGGGCTGGACGGCATCGTCGTCACCGATCACGACGTGATCCACGAGTCGCTCCGGGCGGCGGACCTCGCGCCCGACTACGGCCTGATCGGGATTCCGGGCGTCGAGGTGTCGACGGCGGTTGGCCACCTGCTCGCCATCGGTGTCACCGAGATGCCGCCGCGGCGCGCGCCACTCGACGAAACCGTCGCGTGGGTTCGCGACCACGGCGGCGTGGCGGTCGTCCCCCACCCGTTCCAGCGGAGTCGACACGGCGTGCCCCGGCGACACCTCGTCGACTGCGACGCGGTCGAAGTGTTCAACTCGTGGCTGTTCACGGGGTTCCGGAACCGGCGAGCGCGGCGGTTCGCCGTCGAGCACGGCTACCCGGCGCTGGCGGCGAGCGACGCGCACTCCGTCCCCCACGTCGGCCGGGCGTTCACCGAACTCGTCTTCGACGACCTCGACCGCGCCGATATCGACGGCGGCGCGGTGCTCGACGGCGTTCGCAACGGGTCGACGCGGATGCGCGGCCGCCGACAGCCGATCCCCACCTCGGCCCAGCACTACGCGATCGGCTCGGCTCGAAAGAGCGGCTACTACGCGAAAGTCGGCGCACTCAGGGGACAGGCGGCGGCTCGGGCCGGGGCGCTTCGTGGCGTGCAGTTGCTGGCCGAACTCTCGCCGCTGTGATCGACGGCGACCGACGTTTTTTGTAGTGGTACACCTTGACGTACGCTATGGCGAGCAGAATACGGGCCCTCCTGACGCGAATCGCACGTTCCTACGTGCTGTTCGTCGTCATCGGAGTGATCGTCGGCCTCGCGTTGGCACCCGTGGCGTGGAACGCCACGTCCTCGGAAGGGACGGTCGCCGTCGTCCCCGTCGCCGGGACGATAGACGGCGGGACCTCCGCCGGCGTGTCGTCGATGCTGCAACAGGCCCGTGCAGATCCGGACGTGAAAGCAGTCGTGTTGCTCGTAAACAGCGGGGGTGGTGGTGCCGCCGCCAGCGAGGAGATGTATCTCCAGACCAAGCGGACGGCCCAGGAGATGCCGCTGATCACGAGCGTCGACGCCTCGGCGGCCTCAGGCGCGTACTACACCATCGCGCCGAGCGATCACATCTACGCCAAGCCGGCGTCGACCGTCGGGAGCGTGGGCGTGCTGGCGACGACGCCGACGGCGCTGGAGCCCACCACGATCATCTCCACGACCGGACCGAACAAGCTGACCGGCGGCGACGAACGCGAGTTCAACTACATCCTCGAATCGCTGGGCAACGCCTTCATCGGCGCCGTGTTCGAGCAACGCGGTGACCGGCTAGAGCTCTCGCGGAGCGAACTCGAACAGGCACGCATCTACAGCGGGACGCAGGCGGTCCAGAACGGTCTCGTCGACTCGATTGGCGGGCGCCAAGCCGCCGTCGAACACGCCGCCGACGAGGCGGGGCTCGACAACTACAACGTGCGGGTCATGCGCCCGGACGGAACCGCGCGGTTCCTCTCGCGCTCGAACTACGTCGCCTCGACCGCCCCGAACAAGACGATGGTGTCGGCGGCGTACCTCTACGGCGAGGAGCCGTCGGGGCCGGTGTTCCTGATGGTGCCGGCGGCGTACGTGGAACCGTCGACGAACGGCTCGGCCGGCGCATCCGCGGCCGCGACCGGCACCACGGGAGGCGCCAATGTGGCGTGAACTGGGGAAACGGCTGGTCGTCCTCGTCCTGACCGTCGCCGTCGTGGTCGCTATCGCGGCCGGCGGTCCGACGCTCCTGCAGGACGACGACGAGCGTGAGCCGCTCCAGAACCCCGAGTACAACCCCGACGAGGTGGCTCCCCAGACGCTGGCGGCGACGGGGACCGTCGAGGCGAACCCGGACTCCAGCGCGGACGACACGGGCACGGTCGTCATCGACCGCGGGCACGGCAACCGCTTCACCCGCGCGGATATCGAACCCCTGGTCGACGCGCTGGTCCGCGAGGGCTACCACGTCAAGTTCTACACCGACGGGGACCTGGCGACTGCGCTCGAGGACGCGGACGCGTTCCTCGTGATCGACCCCAGTGCGGAGTATCTGTCCGGCGACATCGACGACGTGCGGCAGTTCACGGGCAACGGCGGACGGCTGGTGATGATCGGCGAGCCGGATCGGACGGCCGTCAGCGCCGGCCTGTTCGGGGCGAGCATCCAGACCCAGGAGAGCCGACTCACGGCGCTCGCCTCGCGGTACCGAATGAGCGTCGACACCGAGTATCTCTACAATCAGGAGAACGCGGACGGGACGTTCAAACACGTCGTCGCACGACCGACGGGCGACGGCGGACTGGACGGCATCGACCGCGCAGCGGTGTACACGGCGGCGGCCGTCACCGCCCAGAACGGGACGGTGCTCCTCCGGAGCGCGCCGAACACGCACAAATCCGGGAGCGACGAGGTGACCGGCGAGTATCCGCTCGTCGTCCGGCGGAACAACGCCCTGTTGCTCGGCGACAAGACGTTCATGAGCGGGGATCGCTACCGCGTCGCCGACAACGAGCGGCTGGTCGCGTACGTGGCCGAATTCATGATCGAAGGCGACTACGAGGCGCCGCCGGACGTGACCGACGAGCCGTCGACGGGCGACGAGCCGTCGGCGGACGACGGGACGGTGAACGTGACGGTGGAGCCCGCGACGGCCTGAGACGGTTTATTGTAAGTCCTTACCGGTGGTTCACCGGGCCGTCTCGGCGAACCACCGGAGAACAGTTACAATAATCCGTATGAGACGGATCGTCGGCGACGGATGGCCGTCCACGTAGCACAGGACAGCAACGTTATCCCGCCGGACTGCAAGGGGTTGGTATGAGCAATCCGACTGCGACGCTGCATACGACACACGGCGACATCACGGTCGAACTGTTCGCGGACCGCGTCCCGAAGACGGTCGAGAACTTCGTCAACCTCGCCGAACACGACCCCGCGGCGAACGACGACCCCGCCCCCGAGACGGTGACGTGGGAGGACCCGGAGTCGGGCGAGATTCGCGGCGACTCGCTCTACGCCGACATCCCCTTCCACCGAATCATCCACGGGTTCATGATTCAGGGCGGCGACCCGACCGGCACCGGGCGGGGCGGCCCGGGCTACACCTTCGACGACGAGTTCCACCCTGACCTCCGCCACGACGGGCCGGGCATCCTCTCGATGGCCAACCGCGGCCCGGACACCAACGGCTCACAGTTTTTCATCACCCTCGACGCGCAGCCACATCTCGACGACAAACACGCCGTCTTCGGCGAGGTAGTAGAGGGGATGGACGTGGTCGAGGAACTCGGATCGGTGAAGACGGATCCGAACGACCAGCCGCTCGACGAGGTCCGCCTCGAATTCGTCGATGTGGATCGTTGAGGTGACGGCAGTGGTGGCGACTACACCCCGTCACCACGCGACGGAGGGGGACGCGTGAGCGACGGACCGACGGTCGTCACCTCGCGCGACGCGTTCCGCGAGACGGCACGCGGGGCGGACCCGGGGACGCGCGTTCCGGTCGTCGTCCGGCTGGACGCGGAGCCGTTCGAGGCGTACCGACGAGCGCGGAGTGACGCCCCCGCGGTGTTTTTCGAAACCACGGGCGGCCAGCCGGGTTGGGGCTACTTCGGCGTCGATCCGGATTTCGTTCGGGAGGTGTCAGAGGAGGGCGTCCTCGACGCCGTCACCGACCTCGTCGCGGGCGAGTCGCTCGCCCGCGGCGACTGCGAGGTGCCCTACCCCGGCGGCTTCTTCGGGTGGCTCTCCTACGACACGGTACGGGAAATAGAGGACCTGCCGTCGACGACGGTCGACGACCGTGGCCTGCCACGCCTCCAGCTCGCGCGCTACACCTGCCTCGCGGCGTGGCGGGCGGACGAGTCGACGCTTCGGATCGTCGCGACGCCGCGCGTGGATGGGGAAGACGGGGCTGCCGCCGACGCCGCCTACGACCGGGGCGTCGAGCGCGCGCGGGCGCTGGCCGAGGCGGCGACGACGGGCGACCCGTCGGTCGGCGACCCGCCGGCGACGGGGCCGGTGAGCTTCACGAGTTCCTGTGACCGCGCGGCGTACGCCGACCGTGTGCGGCGGGTGCAGGCGTACATCCGCGACGGCGACACGTTCCAGGCGAACATCTCCCACCGGCTGACGGCGCCGGCGGCGGTCCACCCCGTCGAAGTCTTCGCCGCACTCCGGGACGTGAACCCGGCGCCGTACTCGGGGCTGGTCGAGTTCCCCGGCGTCGATCTGGTGAGTGCGAGCCCCGAACTCCTCTTGGAGCGCGACGGCGACCAGCTGCGGACGGAACCCATCGCGGGGACGCGACCCCGTGGGGACACCGACGCCGAGGACCGCCGTCTCGAAGCCGACCTGCGAAGCGACGAGAAAGAGCGGGCCGAACACGCGATGCTGGTCGACCTCGAACGCAACGACCTGGGAAAGGTGAGCGAGTACGGGTCGGTCACCGTCGACGAGTACCGACGCGTGGACCGATACTCGGAGGTGTTCCATCTCGTCTCCGAGGTGACGGGCCGGCTGGCCGCGGGGTACGACCTCGGCGACGCCATCGGGGCGACGTTCCCCGGCGGCACCATCACGGGCGCGCCCAAACCGCGGACGATGGAGATCATCGACGAGGTGGAGGCCCGGCGGCGCGGGCCGTACACGGGCAGCATGGCCGCCATCGGATTCGACGGCCGGGCAACGCTCAACATCATCATTCGGACGCTGGTCCGCCACGGCGACGAGTACCACCTCCGCGTCGGCGGCGGCGTCGTCCACGACTCGGTGCCCGACCGTGAGTACGACGAGACGCTGGCGAAAGCGCGGGCGCTGGTCACCGCCGTCGACACCGCCCTCGGCGACGAGATGGAGATGGAGGTCGGGCGATGACCCGAATCCTCGTCGTCGACAACTACGACTCCTTCGCGTACAACCTCGTTCAGTACGTCGGCGAGGCGGCGGCCGAGGTGGTCGTCCGCCGGAACGACGCGGTGGACGTGGCCGGAATTCGTGACCTGGACCCCGACGGAATCGTCGTCTCGCCGGGGCCGGGCACGCCGGCGGACGCGGGCGTGTCGATGCCCGTCTTCGCCGACCTCGACTACCCCACGCTGGGGGTGTGTCTCGGCCACCAGGCGCTGTGTGCGGTCCACGGCGCGACGGTCGGCCACGCCCCCGAGGTGGTCCACGGCAAGCGCTCGACGGTCCAGCACGACGGCGAAGGGCTCTTCGCCGGCCTGGCCGACCGGATCGACGTGGGACGGTACCACTCGCTGGCGGTCGAACGCGGCGACGTGCCCGACGCGCTGACCGAGACGGCCCACACCGACGACGAGAATGGCGTCGTGATGGGCGTCCGCCACCGCGAGAAACCGCACGTCGGCGTCCAGTTTCACCCCGAAAGCATCCTGACCGAGGACGGGAAACGGCTCGTCCGCAACTTCTTGGACCTGTGCAGTACCACGTGAACGGCCGGCTGGTCGACGCGAGCGAGGCGACGATCAGCGTCGAGGATCGGGGCTTCCTCTACGGTGACGCCGCCTTCGAGACGTGTCGCGCCTACGGCGGGACGGTGTTCGAGTGGGACGCCCACCGAAACCGGCTGGAGCGCACCTGCGAGACGCTGGGGATGGCCGGGGCCGTCCCTACCGACCTCCACGATCGGATACTGGCGACGCTCGGCGCGAACGGCCTGGACGACGCGTACGTCCGCGCTTCGGTGACGCGGGGCGTCCAGCCCGGCAAGTTGACGCCGGCCGAGACGGTGGACCCGTCGGTCGTAGTGATCGTCAAGCCGCTCCCGCGGGGCGGCGTCGACGGCGAGGCCGTGTGGGACGGCCCCGCCGAAGTGCGGACGGTCGAGCGACGGCGGATTCCCGAGGCGGCGATGCCCGCCGACGCCAAGACCCACAACTACCTCGACGGAATTTTGGCGCGGCTGGAGCTTCGGGGGACGGACGCGGACGAGTGTCTCGTTCGAGACGTGGACGGCGCCGTCGCGGAGGGGGCGACGAGCAACGTCTTCTTCGTCGACGACGGGACGCTGAAGACGCCCTCGCTCGACGTGCCGATCCTGCCGGGCGTGACGCGGGCCGTCGTTCTCGACCTGGCGACCGAACTGGGGGTGCCCGTGGAGACGGGGACGTACGACCCGGCGTCGGTGCGGACCGCCGACGAGGCGTTCCTGACGAACACGACGTGGGAGGTGCGGCCGGTGGCAACCGTCGACGACGCCTCCGTCGGCAGCGGGCCGGTCACCGACGATATCGCGGCGGCGTTCGACCGCCGGGTCGAGGCGTGCTACCGTGACGACGGGTGAGCGGTGTCGCGCCGCGTACGACGCCGTTCGTATCGCCGTTCTTACTGTTGTCTGACGACAATTTATCAGCCGACGGTCCGAACGTGAGCGTATGAAAATCGATCCTGCGGAGCAAGAAACCGAGACGAACGGGACGGCCGAGGCGACGATGGTCGACGAGGCGGACGACTCGGAGAGTGCGAGCGAAAGTGAGAACGAGAGCGCGGTCGTCGGCGGGGTCGAACCGCTGACCATCGGGTTGCCGGACGGGAGCGAGAGCGTCTCGGAGGCCATCCTGTCGCACCGGCAGATGCTCACCAACCCGTCGGAACACGGGCTGGTGTCGGCGGACGACGCCGCGGAGGTGCAAGAGACCGTCGCGGAGTTGTCGGAGGACGTCCCCGGGGACCTGCAGGGGAGGATGGAGACGCTAGAGGCGTCGATCGAGGAGCTCGCGACGGGGGTCGGCCGACAGGAACAACAGATCCGGGAGCTTCGTGACACGGTGGCGTCGCTCGCGGAGATTCTCGGCGCGTCGGTCGAGTTCCGGACGTTCGACGAGGGCGACGGCGAGGACGACGCGTAACCGGCCGACGGTTCCACGGACCGAAAGCCACTTGCGGGGGAGCCGGAAACGGACAGTCGGGCGAGGGTGGCCGAGCCAGGCCAAAGGCGGCGGGCTTAAGACCCGCTCTCGTAGGAGTTCGGGGGTTCGAATCCCCTCCCTCGCACTGCCGCTCGAACGAACGTGAAGAGCGTGCAGTGTGCCGTGAGATTCGAATCAGGGAGTGAAACGACCGTGGTTCGAATCCCCTCCCTCGCACTGCCGCTCGAACGAACGTGAAGAGCGTGCAGTGTGCCGTGAGATTCGACTCCGCTCTCGAGCGAACCGGATGCGCGACGGCGAGCCCTCGGCTCGGGAGTCGTGAACGGAAAGCGAAAAGCGAGCGGACGGGGAAAGAGGAGTCCGTCCGATCGCTTGCCGCCCTGAATTGGTCCCCGCTGACGCTTCGGCCCTCCAGACGAAGCGTCACCTGATACAAACGGGGGGAGAAACTTAAGCGTGCCGCCGTCGGCAGGATGGTGGGGATGCCGAAAGCGGCGGACGGGACGAACGCGAGGGGCTTTTGACCGCGGGGCGCCTGCATCGGGTATGACCGAGACAGCCGGACGGGCCACACGGGCGTTCCGCGACCACGGCGGGTTCGAGCGTGCCGACGAGGGCCGATTCGAGTCGACGACGACGACGTTCGACGCCGTAGTCGACGCGACGGAGACCGACGGACGGATCGACTACGCGGTGCGGGTTCGGGTACCGTCGCTCTCGGCGGCCGTCGACGGCGACGTGGCCGCGGTGGTGGAGGAAGGGTGGCTCGAGACGTTCGAACTCCGCGTCGGCGACGTCGACGGCGTCGTGCGCGGCGACCACGACTTCGACCCGGCCGTCGACCTGACCGCAGGCGAGGTGGTCGTCGAGTTCGGGTTCACCGACATCGACGAGCGGCGGGGCGTCGACGACGCGGCGGCGATCATCAACTACGTCGAGGGGACCTACGTCCAGGGGATCATCCCCGGCTACGACTACGTCGACCCGGTCGACAGCCTCGTCGACCGGGCGCGGCAGGCGGGCGAACGGTAGGAGTCGACAGGCCAAAGCCGGTCGAGTGTCTACTACCTCCATGGCGACGATTCTGGATTTCGCCCTGATGGCCGTCGTCTTCGCCGGCAATACGTTCATCGCCGCGGTCATGACCCGGTTCTTCCGCCTCCAACTCAAGACACAGTGGGGAACGGTCGTCTACACCGCGTTGCTGGTGCCCGTAGCCCTCGTCGTGACGACCATCGTCGCGTTCAGCCTCGGCGTCGGCGTCGATCTGGGAAGCCCGGCCGCCGTCCTCGGCCTGATGGTCGGGCTGCCGATGGGACTCGGCATCACCATCGACGTGCTGTACGTTCCCGCGCCGGACGAGTACGAGTTGCCGGAGACGACGGGGCGCTAGATAAGGCGGTCGACGGCGTCGACCACGTCGTCGAGGACGGCCTGTGGCGGTTGGGTGGCGTCGATGCGGACGAACCGCTCGGGGTCGTCCGCGAGCAGTCGCTCGTAGTTCTCGCGGACGGAAGAGAGGTAGTCGGCGCGTTCGAACTTGTTCGTGCCGCCGCTTCGCTCGGCGGCGGTGGCGGGGTCGACGTCGAGATACAGCGTCGCGTCGGGCGGACGCGAGAACGGCTCGTGAATCGAGCGGACGTACCCGAAGGGGTCGTCGAGGTGGTCGGCGAGCGTCGCCGCCTGATAAGCGATGCGTGAGTCGGAGTAGCGGTCGGAGACGACGACCGATCCCTCGGCGAGTGCCGGACGGATCACGCGGGAGAGGTGGTCGGCGTGGTCGGCGGTGTAGAGGAAGAGTTCGGCCAGCGGATCGGCGTCGGCGTCGGCGATGGAGCGGGCGACGGCCTCGCCGTACCAGGAATCGGTCGGCTCGCGCGTGAACACGGCGTCGGGATAGCGGTCGCGAAGCGCCCGCCAGGCCGTCGTCTTGCCGCTGCCGTCGAGACCCTCCAGCGTGAGGAGCATAGTGGCACATACCACGGGGGCCGTTTAACCGTCCGGGTCGGTGGCGCGTCGCGACACATATTTGCACTCTGATATGAATGTCGGACCGTCGTGGCCGGGCGGACATCCGCCGTGTGAACGGTTCACAGCGCGTTAGCTTTAGGTCGGTACGCGGAAATGTATAGGCTATGAAGATTCTTGTAACCGGCGGGAGCGGATTCGTCGGCCGACACCTGTGCCGCGAACTGAAAGCGCGCGGACACTCGGTGACTGCACTCTCGCGGCGGCCGAGCGAGGGTGACTTGCCCGGCGGCGTCGAGAAGGCGATGGGCGACGTAACGGCGTACGACTCGCTGGTCGAACCGATGCGTGGGATGGACGCCGTCGTCAATCTGGTCGCGCTGTCGCCGCTGTTCAAACCCTCCGGCGGCGATACGATGCACGACACGGTTCACCGGCAGGGAACCCAGAACGTCGTCGACGCGGCGGAGGAGACGGGCGTCGAGAAGATCATCCAGATGAGTGCGCTGGGCGCCGACCCGAACGGGGCGACGGCGTACATCCGGGCGAAAGGCGAGGCCGAGGAGATCGTCAAGTCGTCGTCGCTGCGCTACGTCATTTTCCGGCCGTCGGTCATCTTCGGCGACGGCGGCGAGTTCGTCCCGTTCACGAAGAAGCTCGCACCGCCGTATCTCGCCCCCCTGCCCGGCGGTGGCAAGACGCGGTTCCAGCCAATCTGGGTCGGTGACCTCGTGCCGATGCTCGCCGACGCCGTCGAGGATGACGCGTACGACGGCGGCATCTACGAACTCGGCGGGCCGGAGAAGCGCACGCTCGCGGATATCGCCAAACTCGTCCACGGGAACGATGGACGCCCGACGACGGTCGTCCCCGTCCCGATGGGGCTGGCGAAGGTCGGCCTGTCGGTGCTGGGATCGCTCCCCGGCGCGCCGATGGGTGCCGACCAGTTCCGTTCGCTCCAGTTCGACAACACGACCGAGCACAACGACGTCGAAGCCTTCGGCGTCGAGGAAGCGGACCTGAAGACCCTCGGCGACTACCTCGACGGGCGCTGACGGACGGCAGACGCCCGTCGGACAGGAGTCGCTGACCAGATATCGGTCCGCTGTCGGGCGATTTCTACGCCGAAACACCGGCGGCGCGTCGCCGTCTCCCACAAGGTTTATGTCCGTTTTCCGCTTGGGTTCTTCCCAATGAAGAGGGGTCTGAAACTATGAAACTGGCTATGATCGGGTTCGGACAGGCCGGTGGGAAGGTCGTCGACAAGTTCCTGGAGTACGACCAGCGGACCGGGAGCGAAATCGTCCGTGCGGCGGTCGCGGTCAACACGGCCAAAGCCGACCTGATGGGCCTGGAGCACATCCCACAGGAGCAGCGGGTGCTCATCGGCCAGTCCCGCGTGAAGGGACATGGAGTGGGCGCGGACAACGAACTCGGCGCGGAAGTCGCCGAAGAGGATATCGGCGAGGTTCAGGGCGCCATCGACGGCATCCCGGTCCACGAGGTGGACGCCTTCCTCATCGTCGCCGGCCTCGGCGGCGGCACCGGGAGCGGTGGCGCGCCCGTTCTGGCGAAACACCTCAAACGGATCTACACCGAACCCGTCTACGGCCTGGGGATCCTCCCCGGCAGCGACGAGGGTGGGATCTACACGCTCAACGCCGCCCGCTCGTTCCAGACGCTCGTCAACGAAGTCGACAACCTCCTCGTCTTCGACAACGACGCCTGGCGGCAAACCGGCGAGTCCGTCCAGAGCGGCTACGACGAGATCAACGAGGAAATCGTCAAGCGGTTCGGCATCCTGTTCGGCGCGGGCGAGGTTCGGCAGGGACAGGAAGTGGCCGAGTCCGTCGTCGACAGCTCCGA
>Ga0209965_1000201_pt1 | contig 21525 bp, 16 predicted proteins | sample SalPon2_B_H2O_MG_FD_185707 | JGI IMG/M metagenome (GOLD analysis project Ga0209965, IMG submission 185707) | Salt pond water microbial communities from South San Francisco under conditions of wetland restoration - Salt Pond MetaG R2_B_H2O_MG... | ecosystem: Environmental > Aquatic > Non-marine...
ACGCCGGCGACGACTGCCGCCGGATTCTCCGTCATCGTGGGTGGACTCACCGGATTACTCACCGTTCTGATTGGTATCGTCGCGACCGCATGGTACGGTCGATACCACGGAACGCTGCTTGTCGGGACTCTCGTTTGCAGTGGTGGCCTTCTTGCTGTTGCGCAGAGTCAGTTTGTCTCGCGGTCGATAGCCGGAGCCGCTGTTCTCGCACTCGCTGGTATTGGTGGGTGGGCTCTACAATCACGGCACCGCTGGCTGGGATCCCGACATATAGACGTACGCGATATCCTACTCGCTAGCGGCTGTGTGCTTGTCGTCGTTCTCATGGGATCTCTGATCAGCTATCGCGTCGTCGCCGGGGAACTCTCTGGCGTTTTTGCCCATGGTGCCGCATTCACGACGGGATTCGTATGGGGTTTGCTCGCAAACTGGATTGACACGAATCTACTTTAGCCGTGAATTCATCGGTAAACACTGTGCACCCTTCGTCGCGACGGCCACTGGCGACGCTCATGCTGGCGGCACTGGTACTTCTCGCTGGCTGTGCCGGCGGGCTCCCCGGTGGGTCCGACGGCCCGGCCGTTGAACCGACAAACGAGTCCCCACCAGTTACGAGCGACGAGCCAACTGCCGCAACGACGAACGGCACCCTCGGGGTCCACTTCATCAACGTTGGACAATCTGTGAGCACGCTCATCATTAGCCCGAACGGAGAGACGATGCTCGTCGACACCGGCCACTACCGAGACGACGGCACCCACGTGCTTGCGTATCTCCAGCAGCACGATATTGAGCGAATCGACCATCTCGTGACGTCTCATGCTGATGCCGACCACATTGGTGGCCATGCGGCGGTGATCGATTACTACGAGAGCGAGGCCGGTGGGATTGGTGCGATATACGACCCCGGAATTGCCGCCAGCACGCAGACGTACGGTGCGTATCTCGACGCGGTCGCCGCCCACAACGTCACCTTGTACGAGACGCGTGCGGGCGATGCGATTGCGTTTGCCGGCGTCGACGTCGCCGTCCTTGGCCCCCCTAAGCCGTATCTTGACGGGAACGACCGCAACGAGAACAGCCTCGTGCTACAACTGACCTACGGGGAGACGTCGCTGGTACTGACTGGTGACGCGGAGGCCGATCAAGAGGGGTATCTCGTCTCCACGTATGGGGAGCAACTCAATACGACGATCTTGAAGACCGGTCATCACGGCTCTGCGAGTTCCTCAACATCGCCATTCCTTGATGTGACTCGACCGCAGATCGCTGTCATCTCGAGTGCGTACGACTCCCAGTACGGTCACCCCCACGAGGAAGTATTGGAACGGCTCGGGGACCGATCGATCCCAATCTACTGGACAGCTACGCACGGCGACGTCGTCTTCACGAGCGACGGTCAACATGTGGCCGTCGCCACCCAGCGCAACGTGACGACGGCCCCGACAGCACTTCGTGACGCCGACCCCGTGTCCGTTGGCTCTACAGATGAAGTCACGACCCGAGACCAATTCACGGTGACGGAGACGCCGTCAGTTAGCGCCGGGGCAAGCGAGGAGCTGGACGATCCAGCTCGTTCGTCGACGCCCGAGACGACTGGCGGCATCGCAATTGTGGAGATCCAAGCTGACGCTCCGGGTGATGATCGCTCCAACCTGAACGGTGAGTATCTCGTCATCGTGAACACCGGCGATGAGACACGTGACCTCTCTGAGTACCAAGTCCGTGATGCGGCCGGAAAGACGTATACGATTCCAGCTGGCGTGACGCTCGCGCCCGGTGACGACCTCACGTTACGTACCGGCAGTGGGACAGATACGACTGAGACGCTGTACTGGAACGCGTCGGGCCCTGTCTGGAACAACGATGGCGACACGGTTACCTTGACAACGAGTGATGGTGAGCTCGTCGTGGAGGAGTCGTACTCATGAGTGGGCTTGAGGAGCTTGCCGATGGGACGTACACCGTTGTCATCGACGCCATCGAAGACAGTCGGGCCCGACTCTTCATCGAGCAGGATGGTGAAGAGGTCGGTGACGCCGTCGTCCCTGCCAGCCAGCTGCCCGAAGATGGCCGTCACGCTGATGCCATTCTTGAAGTGACGATCGCTGGTGGGGAGGTAGTTGAGCTACGCTATCGTCCAGATGAGACGACAGAACGAGCGAGTGCTGCCCAGCGGCGCTTTGATGCTCTCGCCGACAGAGCGGCATCAGCAGACGCAGACGAGTCCCATCCTGAGTGATGGATGTAGTCGGGTGTGCTACTTCTGTTCAGTGGACCGCTCTTCCCCCGTTGGTTCATCATTAGTCGCCTTCTCTGGGATGAGCAGCTCTGGCCGCCGCTCGTAGGCTGGGGTTGCGAGAAACTTCGCAATCTGCTCGTAGTCTTGTTCGTCTAATCGTTGGTGCATCGCTATTTGTGCTTTTTCACCATATCATAGTTATAATACTCTTAATGTGGGAGAAAATGCGTTCTAACCCTACGAATGCACCCTGTAGCACATGTCTCACGCTAAGAAACGTCGTCACAGATATCGCTAAACGGAGGGGTCAGGGTCTCTGGCGACGTTTCAACTTACGAACTAGATCGTGCCAGCGTGAGATGGGATTCACAGGCTGGACAGACGGCCTTACCACCGGCTGTTCCATCACCGATGACCGTGTAGTCGGTACCGCGCCATGAGCACTCACGACATGTATACCGTGGCGTCTCTCGCTCTGTCATAGTGGCAACTGCGTTGTGAGGTCACAAACTCCTCTGTGGTGGCGCGCTATCCGTTGACAACGGTGTTCTTATATTGATGCTTTATCGACAGAGTAGTATGATGTGCGACCATCTCTATCGCATAGATGAGCTTCTTGATGAGGCGCTAGCAGACGCAGCCGATCCAGACGTCCGATACAAACTTAGGACTGCACAACAGCATCTCGTTGCGAGTCGCCAGGACACGTCTGACAGTTGAGCGTGATAGCCGGCGACTCAGAGTGTGTACCCCGCTTCCGAGCCAGTCGCGCCCTTATCATACACCGGGCTCCCAAGATTTCCCCATCTCTGGACTATACGAACGGGCAGGCACAACTCAGCGAGGATACTCACTTTTGCCCCAGTTGCATCGATTTTTATAGATTCTGTAGCCTACTCGCAAGTGGAATCGCTGGGCTCGTCACACGCCCTAGGTGATTCCCCCTCCCCTATGCCAGATGTGACGTCTAATAGTGGCCGGTGCCCGCTCTGTGAAACCGATCTGACCGGTGGGGCCATCCTCATCGCATATGAGGTGGATGGTGAGCGGCGCGTGTTTATCGAGTGTCCCGACTGCCAGCAACCTGTCGCACCGCGATAAGCGTCGTGAGTTGTCCATCCTGCGTGGGTCGTGTTCCCAAACATTTATGTCGGTAAAAAAGGACAATTAATTGAAACAAAGGGTGCCAGTCATGACAACGAGCCCTCCCTTGCTTCACTGCCGCCTGTTGGGGGTACATGGGAGGGGGATCCCTCATACGGTCGTAGTGCTGTCTACCATCCTTATTGCGACCGTTTTGTTACTCAGCAGACGAGGCTCGTCGCTAGCGTTGGATATGTCACTGCATACGAATCACTGTGATCACATCACCAGCTCTTGATACTGTGAGAGATATCTCACTAACGAAGGCATCGCCAGTCTCAATTTTCTGCCCAAACGACCTCGATACCAGAGGACTGAATACGCACACGGTACTTAGGAATATCGCTAGGAACGGACGCTTTGTGGGTAGCGGCTTGCGGAGTCGACACGCTGACCTCAATCGTGATATCTCGATCGCCGTCTGGGAACTGCTCGGTGAACTGCTGCTGTTCGTCGGCAGCCAGATCAACCGTTGCTTCACCAATCGTCCCTGCACCGGTGGTGAATCGAACGGTTGCTTCGACCGCGTCATCAATTGCATTGGTCACGACGACAGTGGACTCGCTCGTGGATCGCAGCGTAGAGTCGCTCACACACCCACTCCCGCTACACGCCACCACTGCGCTACTCACAAGCAGAGTTCGTCTAAGCATGCCTCCACTATTCTGCGCTCTTGGAATAGTCGTACTCCCCGTGTCTCCAGTCCTGAGTGGCGCGTGTTCATTGAGTGGTTTGACTGCGAGCAACCTGTTGCGCTATGATAATCGTCGCGAGTCATCCATCCTATGTAAGTCGTGTTCCCTAACGGTTATGTCGGTATGAAAGAATATCTAGGTGAAGCAAGGGGTGCTAGTCATGACAGGAGTCTTTCCCTTGCTTCAGTGCCACCCGGTGGCACACAGCCATGTACCACATGCGGCCGCAGTGCCCTCTGGCATTCGCGTTGCGGCCGTTTTGACCGACAGTAACAGAGAGTTGTTACTAGAATCGGCTGCGCAGTAATTGCCTCATTGCTTGCCGGTGACGAGATATGCGGCTCACTCGTGAGAGCAGTCACAGCTTCAACTACGACGACATCGGTCGGAAGATCTAAGACACGCTACGCATGAGGATGAATAGAACTCGCCTTACGAGTAGTAGCTATCTGAAGATTAATCAACAATCCTGTATACCCGGAGATGCGCTGGTTAACTTGTCCCAACGGAATCACCTCGTTATGCTGAGTGTCCGTCTCTAGTGAGAACACTTTGCTGTCTCCGAGAAAGTACTAAGAACCGTTACTCTGCTATCTCGGTGACCTGGAAAAGACCAGTACACCGACTGCGAACAACTCACGATGAACGTCACGAGCCGTCCATCCTGCGTGTGTCGCTCCCCCAGCGTTTATGTCTGTGTAAAAGAATAAGTAATTGAAGCAAGGACTGCTGTCATCATCTAGACCCACCTTGCTTCACTACTGCTTGTCAGGGGCACATAGTATCTCCCACCTGTGTCGTAGTGCTGTATACCATCCTTACAGAGAATCAAGGAGAAAGCCTCACGCTTCAGTGCGGGGATGAACCCGATCTCTCCGTAATACGTATGACTTTCAAAACAGATCTAGTGAACCGCTCGTGATCAGTGTTGGTGTCACTGTCGCTCTCACAGACGACAGTGACGGGCCGTGGGACCTGACTAAGATGCCACTAACAGTGGGTATCTCAGCATTCCTCTCTAGATTCTTTACGAGCTACTTCGCCAAGTAGCTCTTACCGCCTGTCTCTGGTACAAGGTATGTGCACCTGCGGTCGCAGTTCACTTTGGCATTCTCGCTACGGCCGTTTTGACATTCCGTGACAGAGAGTTGTTACTGAGATAGGCTACGCTGGCTCTGTTGAAATTGACTAGTGATATGATCCCCGCGTTCTGCTGAATGCAGAACACGAATGTGGTACGAGCCGATACCAATCTGCCGGAGAGAGTGATCGCTCGGTACAAATAAAGGATGTAAGGCTCAAGAAAGATACAATAAATCTGGCAAGTTCTTATAATTATTCTACTTAGGCACTGCTATGGGCGAACTGAGATAGATGCTATTCGCAATTGAGACCACATTAGTAGGCATTACCGCCGCTGTGCTCTCAATTCTTTATAACTCATTTTTGCTACGTGTGATTGCTGGGGGAACGGCGATTATCGGGTTGATTGGAGCAATAACCGTACGTAGGCGCGCCCGCGGACACTGACGATGTTCAGTTCACAAGCGCATTCTATCAGCTGATTCAGGATCTATTTAAGGAAAATAACGCAGCTCCCGTGCTGACTACATCCTCTGTATCTTATACGACGATCCTATCAAATATTGAGGAATTCAACAGATCCCTCGTTGCAAAAGAACCTGCATCAAATTATCATCATGTAGGGTCGTCATCTTCGCTGATGCCGATGAGTCGGATGAACGCTTAAGTCTCCCCGCCTCTCAGTGTGACAACGTGTATCACTTCCGGCTAAAGACCCGGATCTGCGGTGGTCACCCGTGCTAACTGTCGAGGATCTACAGGTTGAGTACGATGGTCCCGACAGTACGATCCATGCCGTCAACGGTGTGTCCTTCTCGGTCGGTGACGGAGTCAACTATGGGATATCGGGGGAATCCGGGTGTGGCAAGTCGACTGTCGCGGACGCGATCCTCGGACTACTCCCGAAATCGGCACGTATCACTGGTGGCCGCATCGAATTCAAAGGCTACGACCTACGGAACCTGACGGAGGCCCAGTACCGCGACCTCCGTTGGGAAAAGATCGCCTATATTCCCCAGAACGCGATGGACGCGCTTGACCCGGTGATGAGTGTCGGTGACCAGGTCGTCCAGACGATCCGGTCGAACAGAAACGTCTCGGTTTCGAGCGCACGCCGGTGGACGGACGAACTGTTCGAGATTGTCGGCCTTGATTACGAGCGTACGGCGGATTATCCTCACGATTTTTCGGCAGGGATGCGCCAGCGGGTCGTCATCGCGATGGCGCTCACACTGGAGCCAGACCTGATCATCGCGGACGAACCGACCACAGGCCTTGATGCCGTCGTGCAAGACCAGATCATTGAGGAGATCCTCGATATCCAGGAGCGGATCGACAGTTCGCTGCTGTTGATCACTCACGATATTGCGACGGTTGCGGAAACCTGTACGGAGTTCTCACTGCTGTACGGCGGCAAGGTGATGGAGCAAGGGACCACGGAGAACGTTCTGTTGAACCCGACGAACCCGTACACGATGGGGCTGAAAAACGCCTTCCTCAACAGTGATGACGAGAGCAGCCCCATCGCGATTCCCGGCGCCACACCGGAGCTGACGGAGCCGCCTTCATCATGCGTGTTCGCATCTCGGTGCCCTTTCTCTACGGACGCGTGCGTAGACTCACATCCCGACCTCACCTCTATACCGGTTCGCGATCAGCGGAGTGCGTGCCACCGCGTCACCGAAGCGGGCACGCTCCGGCGACGCGCCTCCGACCCGGAGACTTGGGGAATCGGAACGGAACACACGGAGCAGGCACGCGGTGAGACCCTCTTAGCGATTGACGACCTAACCAAGTGGTACCGGGGGAGCTGGACGCTACTCGACAGGCTGCTCGGCCAAGAACCGACCGAGGTGAAGGCTGCGGACGGTGTATCGCTGTCCGTCTCGCGGTCGGAGATCCTCGGGCTCGCCGGCGAGTCCGGCTCGGGGAAGTCGACGCTCGCGGAGACGATCGCGATGTTTCACGAGCCGACGAGCGGCCAGCTTCGGCTCGACGGGGAGCCGTACGACCACTATCGTGACGGCCGGATGATGGAGTTCCGCCAGCGCGTGCAGATCGTCTTCCAGAGCCCATTCGACGCGCTCAATCCCCGGATGACGGTTCGGCAGCTCGTAGGCGAGCCACTCGCGATCCACGACCTAGAGCGCGAGGGAGACCCGATTGTCGACACGCTCGAGCGAGTAGGTATCGGTCCGCCGTCAGAGTACCTCGACAAGTACCCGCACCAGTTGTCGGGCGGTGAGCGGCAGCGGGTGGCGATCGCGCGGTCGCTCGTGCTGGAGCCGGAGCTGTTGATCTGTGACGAGCCCGCGTCGATGTTGGACATTTCGCTCAAGACGAGTCTCCTTAACCTGCTCCGGGAATTGGCACGCGAACGCGAGATGGGAGTCGTCTACATCTCGCACGACCTCCCCAGTCTGATCCAAGTCTCTGACCGGCTTGCGATCGTCCATCGGGGCAAGGTGGTCGAACGCGGACGGACGGACGACATCGCGGACACGCCGCGGCACCCGTACACGGACGCGCTACTGTCGGCGGTGCCCGAGACGGACCCGACCGCGACTCGTCCACGTGTGTCGCTGGAGGACGACGAGAAGGCGCCGCCCACAGACGTGCTCCCGGCAGGCTGTTCTTTCGCGCCTCGATGCCCGCGAGCGGACGACCACTGTCGGAACGTGAACCCGTCGCTGACCGGCGTCGCAAAAGAAACGACAGCGACAAATCAGGCGGGAGACGCAAGCGACTACCCGGACGCCCATCAGGCCGCGTGTCACTACCCGCTCGCCCCTGACAGTGCGGCCGCCGCGGTGACGAACGCGAACGGTGCCGAGACGACGACGGCCGACGCAAGCGAGCCGGTCGACTCCGAGGCACAAGGCCACGACTTGGCGACGAGCACACCGCCCGGTCAGGAGTCTTGCCGTTCGAGTCAGCCGTCCGAGTAGGACGGGGTACGGGCATCCATAGCCGACCGATAGGTCATGAAGGGAGGACCTCGCAACGCACGGAGGGCGCGAAGCCCGCGCGTTGTGGCCCTATTCGCTGCAGCGGATACGTTTATAACCGCCGGTGGTGTCTCCCATCATGCATTAATGATCATGTCGGATCTAAATCCGTTGTTCGACCCGGACTCGGTTGCCGTCGTCGGTGCAAGTCCAGATGCGACGTACGCGTCCCGCCTCGTCGACAATCTCCTGGAATACGGCTACGAGGGGGATTTCTATCCGGTTAACCCGAACCGAACGGAGGCGTGGGGGCGTCACTGCTACGACGACATTGAGGAGCTCCCAACGGTGCCGGACCTCGTCGTCGTCAGTATCCCTCGGGAATACGTCGTGGACGTGGTCGACAGGGCGGGAGAGCTGGGCGTGCCGGCGGCACTGGTGATCTCCGCGGGGTTCGGCGAGGCGGACAAGACGGGCATAGAGTTGGAGACGGAACTCGGGACCGTTGCGGCCGAGCGAGAGATCCGCGTCTGCGGGCCGAACTGCATCGGTGTCGCCGATGCGCAGGCTGGAACCGTCCTGACGAGCACCTGTACGCGCCGACCGGAGCCCGGGGGGATCGGCCTCGTGAGCCAGTCCGGCGCGCTCGCGTTCACGACGTTCTACGAGCGCGGGACGGACGAGTCGACCCGCTTCGCCGCCATCGCCTCGACCGGCAACGAGGTCGACCTCTCCCTCGCCGACTACGTTGACTACATGACCGATCGGTCTGACGTTGAGGTGATCTGCGCGTATGTGGAAGGCCTCAACGATCCAGACCGGTTCATGGCCGCTGCTGAGCGGGCGACGAGAAACGGAACGCCTGTGCTCACCGTGAAGATCGGCCGGTCGGATGTCGCTGAAGCGGCGACGCTGTCACACACTGGCTCGCTCACCGGGAGCGACGACGCCTGGGCGGCCGCGTTCGATCAAAGCGGTGTCGAGCGCGTCCCGGACATCCCCGACCTGCTGGGCCGCGCCAGCGCCCACGCGGCGTTCGATCCGCCGGAGTCCGGGCGCGTCTGCATCGCGTCGACAAGTGGCGGGCTCGCCAGCCTCCTCGCGGATCTCGCCGACGAGCGTGGACTGGACCTCCCACCGCTGCCCGCAGACACGGAGGCGGAACTCCTCGACATCGAGGAACTGTTGACGTTCGGGGAGCTGCACAATCCGGCGGACATCCGTGGGTACGGCGCGGAGGCGCTGCCGGAGATCGCGGAGGTGCTGTTCGCGGCCGACACGTACGACGCGTACGTCTTTGCGATCGGGCTGTCGGCCGTCGACGAACGAGCGGCACGGGTCGCGGAGGACCTGATGGCTATCGCGGACGCCGCTCCGGCGCCAGTCGCTTTCCTCTGGACGGGTCGGAAGGAACCGACCGAGGACTCGCCCGATCCGCTTCCGTACGAGCGCCTGCAGTCCAAGTGGCCCCTGTTCTACGACCCCGCGCGGTGTCTGGACGCGGTTGCCTCTCTTGTGGATGCCGGAGAGGCCCAGCGGCGTCTGAGCCTTGGGCCAACCAGAGCCGAACTGCGGGACCGACCCGACGCGTCTAAACTCCCTGACCTCCCGCGAGAGCAGGTACTCACATGGGGAGAGGCCACCGATCTGCTGTCTTCGGTCGGGATCAACACCGTCGAGACGCGGCTTGTGACGGATGCCGAGACGGCCGTAGATGCGGCCGACGCGGTCGGGTTCCCGGTTGCGATGAAGATCGATTCGCGCGACGTGGCCCATCGAAGCGATATCGGAGCGGTCCGCGCTGAGGTTCGCGATCAAGATGAGGCCCGGCGCACATACGAGGAAATCGTGGAGAACACACGCGATGCACATCCTGGGGCGGCGATCGAGGGCGTGCTCGTCCAGCAACACATTGACGATGGCGTTGAAGCGCTAGTGGGGGTGTCGTCCGACGATGTGTTCGACTCATTGGTGACCGTCGCTCCCGGCGGCACGCTCGTAGAGACGCTGGACGACGGTGCGGTCCGCGTGCCTCCGCTTTCCGAAGCAAACGCGGAGGTGATGATCGACGAGACGGCACTTGCGGGCCTTCTCGAGGGAACACGCGGCACTTCAGCGGTGGACAGGGCCGCACTCGTGGATCTCGTCCAGCGTATCGGCGACCTCGCGGCGGAAGCGCCGCTCGCAGAGCTCGATCTGAACCCGGTCCTGGTCCGGGAGAACGACGTTGTGGTGGTCGACGCGCTGGTCCGAACAACCGAGTGACGAGGTTTGCGTTCCGGCTATCGGTCGTCGCCGTGGACAGCCTCGTATCGCTTGATCAGCGTGCGGTGGTGAGCGACCGTGGCTTCATCGAGAAACTCACCTTCGACGCGGATCGAGTCAGAGTCGGCCGCCTCGTACGCCTCCACCAATCGCCGTGCACGCCGCACGGCGTCGTCGTCAGGTGTAAACACGTCGTTGATCACGGGTAGCTGGACCGGATGGATGGCACTCATGCCGTTGAACCCCATATCGCGGCTCGACGCCGCGACGCGTCGGAGTCCCGCCTCGTCTTCCACATCCAGATGCGTCGATGCGAACGCTCCGAGGCCGTGTGCCGCAGCGACGGACCCGATCCGGAACGCCAGTCGGTCGCGGATCGACTCGGTTGGGCCGGGGGCACCGAGCGCCCGACAGTAATCGGCCAACCCGAACGAGATTCCGGTGACCGGCGGGAGCGACGCAGCCCGTGCCCCGATTGCCGATGCGTCAAGCAGCCCCGTCGGCGTCTCGATGGCGAACCGCACGGCTGGCGGCGTGTCCGTCGATGTGGCAAGCGCGTCTGTGACTGCCGACAGCTCTGCCGGTGACTCGACCTTCGGTACGAGTAAGGCATCGACGCCGGCCGCGACTGCCGCCCGCACGTCGTTGAGCCACATGTCGGTGCCGACCGCGTTGATCCGGGCGCCAGCCTCGACATCGTCTCCAATGTCCGTCACGATACGCCTGAGGTTCTCACGTGCCTCCGGTAGATGGTCGGCTGGGACGGCGTCCTCCAGATCGAAGATCAAGGCATCAGCCGGCGACTTGGTTGCAGTCCGCATCATCCCCGGATCGTCGGCCGGCGTGAACAGCGCAGATCGGCGGAGTGTGGGCATCCGGTCACTCGCCCCCGTCAGTCCTGACTGGGTCGTCGGTCTCGGCCGGCCCGTCACTGCCCGTGGGCTTGCCGACGGCGGCTGTTCCACCTTCGTCACCCGGCGCCCCGTCGTCAACTGGGTAGAAACAGGCACCACCGTGGTCCCCGTCGCTTGCGGCCGCCAGCGTTGGATCAGACTTGTGGCAGTCGTCCTGTGCTCTCGGGCACCGTGGTGCGAAGTTACACCCGTCTGGTAAGTCTATCGGGTCCGGTGGTTCGCCCGGGAGGAGCACTCGATCGCGATTCGCACGCGGATCCGGCTTCGGCGATGCAGACAACAGGGACGCCGCGTACGGGTGTTTCGGCGCGTCGATCACGTCTGCAGTCGGACCGTTCTCCACAACCTCACCGAGGTACATGATCGCCAGCCGGTCAGCGATCTGCGTGAGACTCGCCAGGTCGTGTGAGATGTACAGCACGCCCAAGTCGCGCTCGTCCGCGAGCCGACGCAGTACGTTTAATAGGCTCGCCTTGAGCGAAACGTCCAACATCGACGCAGGCTCGTCGCAGATCAACAGTTCCGGCTCCAGTACGAGCGACCGCGCGATCGCCACCCGCTGCCGCTCACCACCCGACAACTGGTGCGGGTACTTGTCGAGGAACTTCTCTGGTGGGTTCAGTCCGACCTCGGAGAGCGTCTCGTGGACTTTCTCATCGATCTCCGCCTGCGAGCGGTTGCGGATCGATAGGGGTTCTCCCACGCAGGCCCTTACGGTCTGCCGGGGGTTCAGCGAGTCGAAGGGGTCCTGGAAGATGATCTGCACCTTCGAACGGAACTCCTTCATGTCGCCCTTGTGGTACTCGTCGACTGACGTGCCGCGGAACTCAATGTCCCCGTCGGTCGGCTCGCCAAGCATGGCGACTGTCTCGCCGAGCGTTGATTTACCGCACCCGGACTCGCCCGCAACTCCAAGGATCTCCGACTCGCGGATCTCCAGATCGACATCCTGAACAGCTTTCACGTAGTCAGGCTCCTTTCCACGGATCCCGTCGAGAAGGCCCTGCGGTTGCTGGTACCACTTCGAGAGCGAACGCGTTTGTAACACCGTCTCCCCAGGTTCTGAAGTATCGCGATCGCGGATGTCGATCCCCCACGTACCCGGATCGGTGGCTTCTGACCGGAGCCGGTCGACATTATCAGTCCGGTAACAGGCCGAACGCTGCTGGGCGTCGTCGCCCATCCCAGTCTCCGTCATCGGTGGGTGACTCTCCTCGCACTCTGGCGTGGCAAACGGGCAGCGGTTGCTGAACACACACGAGTTCGGTGCCGCGTCAAGTTCTGGGAGCGACCCCGGGATCGAGACGGCGAGTTCACCAAGCTTGTCGATGTCTGGGAAGGAGTTCTTTAATCCCATCGTGTACGGGTTTGTCGGTTCCGCGAGTACCCGGTCGGTGTGACCCTGCTCCATCACCTTCCCGCCGTACAACACGGAGATGCGATCACTCGCCTCGGCGATGACGCCGATATCGTGGGTGATGAACATGAGAGAGCTGTCCGTCCGCTCCTGAATCTCGACGATCTTGTCCATGATCTTGTCCTGGACGATCACATCGAGACCTGTGGTCGGCTCGTCCGCGATAATAAGGTCCGGCTCCAGCGCGAGTGCCATCGCGATCGAGACACGCTGACGCATACCGCCGGAAAACTGGTGTGGGTGGTCGTCTGCACGGTCCGGGTCAAGGCCGACGATCTCGAACACCTCGCGCGTTCGCTCCCGTGCCTCGGCCTTCGAGACATCGCGGTGTTTCCGGATCGCCTGATCGACCTGCTTGCCGACGGTCATCACCGGGTCGAGCGCGTCCATCGCACTCTGTGGGATGTATGCGATCTCCTCCCACCGGATTTCCCGCCGACGGGATTCCGGCATCGTCAGCAGGTCCTCACCTTTGAACCGGATCTCGCCGCTCTCGACTTGCCCGTTGTCGTCAAGAAGGCCGAGCACGGCGAGCGCGGCGGTGGACTTTCCACTACCGGACTCGCCGACGAGCCCGTAGTTCTCTCCGGCCTTGACGTCGAAGGAGACGCCGTTGACCGCGTGAATACTGCTGTCGCCGGTATCGTACGTAATCGTGAGGTCGTCGATCTCTAGTAAACTCATTCTGATTTCTCCTCGCGAAGCTCGGGGTTGATCACTTCTTCAAGCGACCGGCCGACCAGGAAGACGGAGGTCGTCACTGCCGCGATCCCAATTGCGGGCGGGAGCACCCACCAGTACGCGACACGGATGCTGCCGGACTCGAAGACTTGTCTGAGCATGCGTCCCCAACTCGTCATTGTCGGGTCTCCAAACCCGAGGAACGCGAGTGACGCCTGCACGGCGATCGACCACGCGACCGCATAGGCCGTATAGAGGAAGCCGACCGCGAGCACGTTCGGAGCGACGTGCAGGAACATCGTCCGGCCGTGGCCCGCACCCACCGCGCGTGCGGACCTAACGAACGTCCGTTCCTTCACTGATAGCACCTCCGACCGGATCACTCGTGCGGGCATCTTCCAGAGGAACGCCGTGATGACGATCGCGATTAGGTAGATGCTTGGCGTCACGAACGTCAGGATCAAAAGCGCCATCGGAAGGAGCGGCAGCGCGAAGGTGAGATCCGTGAACCGCATCAATACCTCGTCGACGCGGCCGCCGAAGTAGCCGCTGGTGAGCCCGACGAGGAAACCAATGACGCCAGTGCCCAACCCGCCGAAGACCCCGACGATGAAGGTTGGCCGCGCGCCGGCGAGGAACTGGCTCAACACGTCCTTGCCGAACGCTGTGGTCCCCATTGGCGCGGTCGTTGACGGCGCGTCTGTCCGCAGCATGCTACCCGTCTCGTCCGTCACCGTGTACTGGATCGGGTCGTGCGGGGCGAGGTATGGACCGAAGATCCCGAGGAAGAAGAACGCGGAGAGGATGAACAGTCCCAGCCGCGCCCACGGATCGTCAAGGACGACACCAAGGGTGTACCAAAGACGATTGCGGAACTCCGAGAGCTTCTCGACGGCGACTTCGCGATCTGTGATGCTCATACGTTATCACCCACGCTCACCGTGGGGTCGATCCGCGCATACACGACGTCCGCAAGCAGGTTCATGATGATGACGGCCAACGCCATGATGAACACTGCCGCCTGCACCGTCGGATAGTCCTGTTGCTGGATCGCCGTGACGAGGCCGCGGCCGATCCCCGGCCAGGCGAACACTACCTCTAGGGTGATCACGCCCTGGAACAGCATCCCCATCCGGAGGGCGAAGTACGTCACCACGGGGAGCATCGAGTTCCGGCCGGCGCGCGCGAGCTGTTCGACTTCGTTGAGCCCTTTCGCCGCATGGAGTTTCAGGTAGGCTGCTCCTTTCCGCTCAACGATGCTGTTGCGAGACAGCAGCAGGAAATCCCCGCTGTAGAACAACACTGCCGTTGCGAACGGGAGGAAGTAATGTTTCGCGAAGTCCCATGAGAGGTATAGCTCGGTGAACCCCTCGGGATTGGCCGTTGGGCTCCGGATCCCGAACGCTGGGAACCAACTCAGCTGATACGCGAAAATAATCAAAAAAAAGATGCCGGTGATGAAGATTGGCGTGGACCGGAAGAATGTGGTCACGACAATGCTCGACTTTTCGAAGAGCGAGTCGCGGTTCCAGCCGGCGTACATCCCGAGGATCGTCGACACGATTGCGGTGGCGATCAGCGCCGGCACGAGCAGCACGAGCGTAGCCACCAGCTGCGGGAGCAGGATGTCCCACACCGGTCGCCCCTGCGTGATCGAGTAGCCAAAGTTGAACGTCAGAATGTTGCTGAGATACTGGACGTACTGGGCCCACAGTGGCTGGTCCAGCCCGTATTGTGCGCGAACCGCCTCTAGCTGCTCCGTGGTGAGATCGCCGCTGGCGACCAGTGACCCGAATGGGTCACCCGGAAGCAGCCGCATAGTGAGGAAGATGATCGAGACGGCAACCACCGTCAGGATAATCGAGATGGCGATGCGTTTGATCAAAAATCGTCTGAAGTTCATGGATGAGGTTTCATCATGTTATCTTGGGGGATCGTGTACCAAAACTCGGACCGAGACGGAGTTGGCCGCCGATCAGGAGAAGTCAGCCTGTCCGAGCTCCTCGCGACCAGCGTGGCCGTCTTCGACCCGCTCGGCGAACGCGTCCCAAGCTTCACCGCTGGGCCACGCGAGCGTCCCGTTCTGGGTCGTGTAGCCAGCACGCTGCAGGATCGCTCGCGCCTCCTCGCGGTTGAACTCGTATCCAGGCGCGTCGGGGTTGTGCCACTGCTCCATCAGCGGAGAGATAAGATTCTGCGCCTCTGCGACGGTTCCGCGACCACCGAGGACGCTCTCGAAGAACCCCTCCTTGTCGACGGAGTGCGAGACCGCCCGGCGGAACTCCTTGTCCCGGATCAGCGGCACGATGTGGTTCAAGTGGGTGTCAAGCACTGCGAAATTGTCCGTCGTCTGCTTCTCGATCCCGTCCGTCTGGGCCGCGCGGTCCGCCTGGTCGTTGGATAGTGTCGTCCCGACGGCGTCGATGTCGCCCTGCTGGAGAGCACCGATGAGCGCGTCCACGTTGCCGACATTCGCCCAGACGATCCCGTCGATCCCGTCACCCGCCTCAAAATACTCGTCGCCGAGCAGGTCGTTGCGCACGTCGTCGTCCCACATCCAGTGGCTCTCGTGCTTCTCGACCTCGAAGCGCGTCCCCGGCTCCCAATTGACGAACTTGAATGGCCCCGTTCCGATCGGCGGATCGGGGTTGTGCTGGCTCGGGTTGTCGACATCTGACCACCGGTGTTCGGGCAGAATAATGCTCCGGACAATCCGCTGGGTCAGGAACGGTGCGTCCGGGCTTGACAGGTTGAACCGAACGCTCCCACCGCCGGACTCCGAGAGAACCTCGACGCTGTCGATGGGCGTGTAGAACGGGCCCTGCGAAGTAGCGTTATACTCCTGGAATAGTTCGACGGTGAATTTCACGTCCTGCGGGCCGAACGACTCGCCGTCGTGCCACTCGACGCCGTCGCGGAGCTCCATCTCGACGGTAGTTTCGTCGACGGCCTCCCAGTCGGTAGCGAGCGCCGGGACGATCTCAAGCTGGGGCGAGGCGTCCGCGAGTCCGTCGTAGACGTTGAGCAGCCGCTTCTCCTCCGCGCCGCCCGTCCCCCACGCGATGTTCGTGCTGTTCATCGAATTAGTGACGCCCTTGACCCAGACGGCCTCGTCCGTCTCCGGTTGAAGATTGACCTGACTCCAGATGAACGAGTCCTGCGTCGTGCCGTTCCCGGGCGTCGGCACGTAGCCGCTCCAGTCGCTCGTGTTGGCCGCCGTGATCACGTCTGGGAACCCAGAGGAGATAATATACGCGTCCTCGCTTGCGAGTGACTGGATCTCGTGGACGAGTTCGGCGCGTCGGTCGGCATCCGCAACCTCCGCCGTCTCCTCGTTAAGCAGCTCCGTGATCTCCTCGTTCCAGTAATTGTAGTAGTTCCCACCGGTCTCCGGATGCATCCGCATCAGGAACGGGTTCGGGTCCAGTCCGCGCTGTGGGTCCGGTCCATGTACATTCATCGTTACCGGGTCGATGTGGCCTGTGTCGACCGGCCAGTGTTCATCGTATAGGACGTTCACTGGGACCGATTCTAACGTGGTGGGAACACCGATTTCCTCGAAGCTCGTCTGTATCATCAGCGCGTGCTCGCGCATCCATGGTGTGTCGTCGTTCCCAAACGAGATGCGCACCTCGTTCAGCGGTTGGCCCTCAATAGCTGCGTACTCCAGTGGCACATCGTCGTTGTTCTTCGAGTCGATGGGCCAGTCATTCCAGTACTGGGTCTCGATCGTGCGGCCGTCGCCAGACTCGCCGCCGCCACCACCGCTTTCTCCGCCTCTCGTCAGCGTGTTGCATCCAGCTAGCGTCGTCGCACCCGCTGTTCCTAGTACGGTGAGCATACGCCGGCGTGACGTTCCCCCTCCAAGCTCTCCCTCAACCACATCCAGGTTGTCATTATTTACCATGACATTACCTTCTACAGGTCCCTGTTGTATTGATATTACTCCCGGACCGGGTCGAAGTACCTCATTCTTTAAATACTCTACCGGCAGAACCCGAAAATCATTTAATGTATCACACTTCTTCGAAATCGTTCATCCCGCCTTCGCTTCGCGCTCCGTAGATGAGCTCGAAGAGGTTTCGCTGTGCGACGCGGAGTCGCTCACTCATGGTGGAGTCCGCGATATCGAGCGCATCCGCGATGTCGCTTGCAGCGGCCTCTCGTGGGACCTCGAAATAGCCGAGTTCGTATGCTGTTTCAAGCACGACTAGCTGGTCGTCGGTGAGTTTCGAAACAAGCACCTCCGAAAGACGGCCGCTGTCAAGCGGCTCTCCTCTTCGGTCGATCTCAGTAACGCTCCCCAAATCGAACGTCCCGAACCGCTTGCTGATTTCCTCGGCCATCGACTGGATTTCTTCCCACTCCCGCATCGTCAATACGACCTCGAACCGATCGTCCTGCAATACGATCCGGTTGGGAATAGCCTTCTGTCTGAGCACGACGCCAAGAATGAACGGATATGGCTCCGTCGCGAGGACCGTGTATCGACGGATACTGACACCGGACGGACCGCTCGGAACACGCTGTTCGTCGAATAGTTGCACGCCGGAGATGTTCGCGATTGCCGCCGAATCTAGGTCACCGTCCACGGAGATGGTGAGCGACTCGAACCACGTCCCGTCCTCGACGTAGAAAGCATTATCAAGCGCGATGCTCCGCACTGATGGAACCGTTCGCTGGAGGTCGGCGATGCGCCCCATCGGTGTCGTCGTGAACTTGACGCGGAAGATAGTTGTCACCCTGTTTGACCGATACGTCTGGTCACTAACCTCTTGTTGGAGAACCACAAAACCCTGCCGGACAGCGGATCGATATTTGGGTCCGTGCGTAACCAGAATCCTGCCGCTCTATTGCGTGAGAATCAATATCTCGGAATCAGCCAGTCTAAATCCCGATCAGCGCCAGATCTTATGTGTATCGGAAGACATCTGCGTTCTCTCCGTACCGAGCCTGTCATAGAAGAGTTCACATGGCTCGCTGAATCAGCTTAGACAAATTGAAACCGCCGTACACTTGATGCACGCTGTTCTCAGATTGTCTTAGTTACGGCGAAAGAGAACTTCGGCGTTGCTGTTGACGAGGAAAATCGTGCGAAAAGTGGATGAATTAGTTGATGAGTGTGACGATCTCGGAGCAGCTGGCTCCGAGATCGTTGAAGTCATCCTTACAATATTCGTTCAATTCGAGACGAACCACGTTGAACGGGTGGTGTGTGAGGTCAATAGGTAGAGCGGTTGTCCGGTCATTGGAGACACTTGAACCGGTGGTGTGTAAGATCGGCTGGAATCTAAGCGTCGATAGCCATCGTTGTACAGCCCGAAACACTCAAAAAACCGGAGTGTGGGTGTGGAGACGAACGTCTCCGTGTACCGGCAGCCAATAGCTCATCAGCGTGTATTTGGGCCCGTCTGACATCTCCCCACGACGACCGACTGACCCCCGGCAACTGGGAGCAAACACGAGCACAAAGATAGTGATTTGGTCATTACAGGCCGGTACGGTTGGAATGCGATCGTGGCAACACCGATCTAAGAGGATGAGTATGGCTCTGGACAAGGTTCTCCAATCACATATAAAAGAATGACATCGCAAGCAGACGCTCCAGAAACGCCGGTAAGCTCAATTAGCTTCTAAAATCTCGACCTCAAACTCCAAGGTCTCACCGGCGAGTTCAGGGTTAAAGTCAACACGTACGACCTCGTCGTCAACATGGACTACGTCCCCAACCTGACCGCCCTGCGCTTCAAGCTTATCTCCTTCCTCAGGCAGCTGCCCGCCGAGCATCTGTTGAAGCTCACCTGGCTCAAACTCCTGGATGTGCTCTTCGTTTGGTTCGCCGTACGCCTTTTCAGGCGGGATCGAGAGCGTTGCCGTCTCGCCCACTTCCAGCCCGATGAGCCCCTCGTCCATCCCTTCGATGACCTGGCTGGCACCGACTTCAACGGTCAAAGGTGTGTACTCTCGATCCGGCTGTGCCTCCGCGAGGCCGGTCTCGGCGGCTACCTGCTCTCGTGAGGTGTCGAAAACTGTGCCGTCGTCCAATCGTCCGGTATACTCCAGCGTCACAGAATCGCCAGTAGCTATCGTCATACACACTGAAGAAGCGCCACACGGGAAAGACCGTCGTACTGGAAGACAGCGTGCGAACTCCCATTTATGCGAAATCGGTGGCTGCGGTATCTTGTGCGCTCCTGTGACGCCATAGAGCCTTTGACATCCTCTCCGCCCTGAAGGGCGAAGATTCCCACGGCACCGCACCGCTGGGTTGGGATAGTTACGGTTTGCAGCTGCCACAGTGGACGGCTACTGGCTGTGCCAATCAGCCGTTACTCCTATCCCGGCATGGGATTCAGAGATACGTATTGACCACACCCCGCTTTCGACACAGAAGAGGTGTCTTCTGCTTGAAATCGGGGACTCCCGATATTGTCCGATTAGGTGGGCGGATAGGCCGCCTCGGATGGCGATATCTATGACGCACACGGCATTAACACATCCGGCCGACATCTCGAACACCTCTTGTGGCACCGTTGTCGGATTCATCCCCGTCCCCAGAAGTCGGCGACTTCTGGTGTGCCAGCAAATCGCGTTGCGATTTGCGACCGCGCTGAAGCGCGAGGCTTTCTCCTCGATTCTCCGTAATCATAGAATCTCGCCCCGTGTTTTCTAATCAAAATCTGTAGTCTCTCGCAGAAGTCGCGAAGCACTAGCCATCGTGGGAGTGATCAGGCACACTTCCGATACCGCTTACGAGGGGTAGGAGAGACACGCTACACCGGAGTACGAGCAGAACGCGCCCCACGAACACAGACGGTTGGATATCGACCAACATGTCCATTACGAACTCTCGTTCGGCTAGTAACTGATATTTGATCAACATCAGGAGATAGTGCAAGATTTTATACTTTCACAGGATAAGTTACTACGTATGTCGTCAAGAGTCGCCAATTCATTTGACTCATGTCCACAGTGTGAATACGCGTTTAGACATGTCGAATCTGTCCACCCGCGAAAAGGATACGACGTCCTATGGGAATCTGCTGAGAGCTGGAAGATCAAGTGCAAAGGGTGTGATACAACGTTCCACGTCCAGCGGTGAACCGTCTCAAGATACGATATTAGCATCTGACTCGCTCAGGTACACGCGTACTCAACCCCCCGGGGCATACGGTTCTGTCGCCGACTTGTTCACGGGCTGCTATGTGTCGTCTGACGAGCCAATCCGGCCGTGTCTATCATCGATCTCATCAAGAATATCCAGTGTCTTCCGGATTGAGGCGCGGATTGCGTCGCTTCGGTTGACAAACTTCCCTCCCTCACCAACGTGTTCGTCAGGATCTTTTAGCAACTCATCAGGGATTTCAACGCTGACCTTTGTCATACCCCTGGATTCGTCAGGGAATATCTTCATACTGTCGTCACCGCGTTGTTGCTCTCAGGCGTCGTCGCTTGCAGTACGCAAAAATGACCGGGCTGTTAAACCAGCTACGAGAACTCCGGCCGCTGTGCGTACGCAATCGGATCACGCATTCCTGCGTTTCGAAATGCTTCAAGCCGGAATGCACACGCATCACACGTCCCACACGCCGGCTCCTCGTCACGATAACATGACCACGTCATCTCGTAGGGAACGTTAAGCTCCATGCCGCGCTCTGCAATCTCCGTTTTTGACCACTCAACGAACGGTGCTTTCAACTCGATCTCCGTCTCTGGCTTTGTGCCGACATCGATCACCTGCTGAAACGCGTCGAAAAAGGCCGGGCGACAGTCTGGATATCCAGAGAAATCCTCAGAATGTGCACCCATGAACAACGCCTCAGAGTCAGTTGCCTCTGCGTATGAGGTCGCCATCGACAGCAGGTTGGCGTTCCGGAAGGGCACGTACGACGTCGGGATCTCGTCACTCTCAAGATCCGCCTCAGCTACGTCCATCTCTTCGTCGGTCAGGCTTGACGATCCAATTTGTGCGAGATGTCCTGTTTCGATATGGAGGAAGTCCGCCGCATCAACCTCCTCAGCAAGCGCTTGTGCGCACTCGTGCTCTTTGTCTTCCGTGCGTTGCCCGTACGATGTGTGGAGGAAGTACGGCTCGTACCCCTGCTCCATTGCCTCGTACACCGCTGTCGCACTATCC
>Ga0209965_1000202_pt1 | contig 21505 bp, 20 predicted proteins | sample SalPon2_B_H2O_MG_FD_185707 | JGI IMG/M metagenome (GOLD analysis project Ga0209965, IMG submission 185707) | Salt pond water microbial communities from South San Francisco under conditions of wetland restoration - Salt Pond MetaG R2_B_H2O_MG... | ecosystem: Environmental > Aquatic > Non-marine...
TGGGTGACGACGGAGTACTTCGGCGAGGCGGGGTCGGCGGCGGACTTCGAGGACGGCTGGCTACGGACGGGCGACGTCGTCACCGTCGACGGGGAGGGGTACGTCGAACTCGTCGACCGCGCGGCGGACATCATCGACTCCGGCGGCGAGTGGATCTCCTCGATCGAACTCGAGGAGGCCATCCTCGCCCACGACGGCGTCGCCGAGGCCGCCGTCGTCGGCGCTCCCCACGAGCGGTGGGGCGAGCGGCCGGTCGCGTTCGTCGTCCCGGCCGAGGGGGCCGACGCGTCGGCGCTCCCGGACGGGATCTACGACCGCCTCGGGGCGTCGTACCCGAGGTGGTGGCACCCGGACGCGATCGAGTGCGCCGAGTCGATCCCGAGGACCGCCACCGGCAAGATCTCGAAAACGGAGGTACGCGAGCAGTACGCCGACGAGTCGCTGACCGGACCGGTCCCCGAGGACGCGGCGCCCGACCCGGAGTGAGCAGCGGGGGCGCGGACGTGAAATCCCCGGGGATCGATCGATCGGTCCGAGCGTCGTTCGGCGGTCGACCGACCGCCGTCACCGGAGCGCGTCGCGGAGCTCGGTGCCGATCTCCTCGATCGCCTCCTCGGCCCGATCGAGCCGCGGGTCCGAGAGCATCGTGAGAAAGCCGTGGATCATGTCCTCGTACCGGACGTGCCGCGTCGGCACGCCCGCCGCCGAGAGGCGATCGGCGAGTTCGGTCCCGTCGTCCCTGAGCGGATCGAAGCCGCAGGTGAGAACGAGCGACGGGGGGAGACCGTCCAGCCGTTCCGTCCGGAGCGGCGAGGCGTACGGGTGGGCGCCGTCCAGGTCGCTCCCGAGGTAGCCGTCCCAGAACCGCTCCATGTCCTTTCTGGTGAGGAAGTATCCCTGGGCGTTCTCCTCGTAGGAGTCCGTATCGAAGGCGTGGTTCGTCGCCGGGTACGCCAGGACCTGGTAGTCGATCTCGGGGCCGCCCCGGTCGCGGGCGAGGATTCCGACCCCGGCCGCCAGCGTGCCGCCGGCGCTGTCGCCGGCGATCGCCAACGCGTCCGTCCGGCAGTCGAGGGCGTCGGCGTTCGCCGCGACCCACCGCGTCGCCGCGTAGCAGTCTTCGAGGCCGGCGGGGAAGCGGTGCTCGGGCGCGAGCCGGTAGTCGACGGCGACGACGAGACAGCCGCTCTCGCTCGCCAGTTCGCGGCAGAGGGCGTCGTGGGTGTCGAGGTCGCCGAGCATCCAGCCGCCGCCGTGGAAGAAGACGAGCGGCGCGGGCGTCCCCTCCGTCCGGGGCTCGTAGATCCGCACCGGGACGTCGCCGTCCGGCCCCGGCACGGCGCGTTCTCTCACGGACGCGACGACGTCCGGGGGTTCGGGCGGGACCGTGAGTTCGCGGTAGGTTTCGCGGGCCGCCGACAGCTGGAGCCGATACAGCGGCGGCAGTCCCTGTTCGGAGAGCCCGTGCAGATACGACTCGACTTGTGGGTTGAGAGCTGATGACATCCGTTCGTGTAGGGTGTCCGGCCACGGGCGTATAATTGTATCTCCCGATCGCCCGGGCCGACGGGCCTGGAGCGCCGTGGGCAGCCGAGCCGGTATCGACACCCCCGACCACCCCGAAAGTTATGTCGGTCCCCGTGGTCCATCCACGGGATGGCCGGAGAAACATTGCCAGCGAGTGCGGACGTCGTGGTGATCGGCGCGGGTCCCGGCGGATACGTGGCCGCGATACGGGCGGCCCAGGCGGGACTCGACGTGACGCTCGTCGAGCGGGACGCCTACGGCGGAACCTGTCTCAACGTCGGCTGTATCCCCTCGAAAGCGATCATCACGGCGGCGGATACCGCCCACGAGGTCAACAGCGCCGAGCGGATGGGCATCCACGGCGACGTCGACGTCGACTTCGGCGGGATGATGGCCTGGAAGGACCAGGTGGTCTCGCAGCTGTCGGGCGGCGTCGAGAAGCTCTGTCGGGCCAACGGCGTGACGCTCGTCGACGGGACCGCGACGTTCGCCGGCGACGGATCCGTTCGGGTCACGCGGGAGGGCCGCGACCCGGGGACGATCGCCTTCGAACACGCCATCGTCGCGACCGGATCGCGGCCGATCGCGCTCCCGGGGTTCGAGTTCGACGGCGACCGGATCCTCTCCTCGACGGGGGCGCTCGAACTCGAGGCGCGGCCGGACCGGCTCGTCGTCGTCGGGGCGGGCTACATCGGCATGGAACTGTCGACGGCGTTCGCCAAGCTGGGCACGGACGTGACGGTCGTCGAGGCGCTCGAGGGGGCTCTCCCGGGGTTCGAGCGCGACGTCGCCCGCGTCGTCCAGCGGCGGGCCGAGGACCTCGGCGTGACCTTCGGCTTCGGCGAGCGGGCGACGTCGCACTCGGCGGCGTCCGGCGGCGTTCGGCTCGTCACCGAGACGGAGGACGGCGACCGATCCGCATACGAGGCCGACCACGCCGTCGTCGCCGTCGGCAGAGCGCCCGTCACCGACACGGTCGACCTCGAGGCGGCCGGGATCGAAACGGACGATCGGGGGTTCGTCCCGACGGACGAACGCGGGCGAACCGAGGCCGAGGGGATCTTCGCCGTCGGCGACGTGGCCGGCGAACCGATGCTCGCCCACAAGGCGAGCGCGGAAGGGGAGATCGCGGCCGACACCGTCGCCGGTCGGTCGGTGCGCTCGAAGCGGTCGATCCCCGCGGCCGTGTTCACCGACCCGGAGATCGCGACGGTCGGGCTGACGGAGGCCGAGGCGCGCGAGGCGGGGATCGACCCCGCGGTCGGACGGATGTCGATGCGGGCGTCGGGCCGCGCGCTCACGCTTGGGGCGACCGACGGCTTCGTCCGGATCGTCGCCGACGCCGAGACGGGGACGGTCCTGGGGGCCGCCATGGTCTGTCCGGACGCCTCCGAACTGATCGCCGAGATCGCCCTCGCCGTCGAGACCGAAGCGACCCTGACCGAAGTCGCAGCGACCGTCCACACGCATCCGACGCTGGGGGAGGCGGTCGCGGAGGCGGTCGCGAACGCCCGCGGCGAGGCGATTCACACGCTCAACGAGTGAGCCGTTTCCGACCGGTGAGCCGTTTCGAGGGGAATCGGCCCGGGTAGGCGTAGGTATTAGTCCGATCAGCCCCGCTATGCCGTATGGTCGAGTACTCCGAAGACTACCACGCCCACGCCGAAGCGACCGACGACGCCGACTCGTGGCCGACCGACTCCCGCGGGGCGTTCGAGGTCGGCATCACCCCGGAGTTCGGCGGCGACTTCGACGGTCCCGCCCCGGAGAACTACTACGCCATCACGCTGACGAACTGCTACGTCGCGACGCTGAAGGTCGTCGCGGACAACTCGAATCAGCCCTTCGATCGGGTCGTCGCCGACGGGACGTTGAAACTCCGGCCCGAGGACGGCACGACCGTCGTCGACTCCTTCGACCTCGAGGTCGGGGTACACGTCGAGTCCGCCGGACAGAAACTCGAGACGATCCTCGAACGGACGCGGAACTACTGTTTCATCCTGAACTCCGTGGAGTTTCCGGTGAACATCGAACACGAGGTCGTCGCTGTGGGCGAGGAGTGAGGCGGTCGAACCGCCGCGGGAGCGGGCGATGCGCCCCGTGGTCGCACGCCGTCCCGCGTCCGTTTCGGCCCACGTCTGAATTGTAGGTATATCTATACTACAACACAAATATAAGTATTCGTATTTTTATTACCCCCGGCCTGTGCGCCGTACGCGGTAGGTATACTGGGACGATATCCCGCCCGACGCGACCGGAGCCGGCATTCGAATTTCTGACTACAGTATATTTATCCCGCGTTTATTTAAATAAATGGGATTATAGCATCGTGATGTTGCATATTCTCTCAAACGCGACCGGTGTGCGATCGAGCGTCGGGTCTCCACCCTGGTCTCGTATGGATACTGTCTGTGGGCCTTTTATATATGAAACGTTATCATTATATTATTTTTATATATTGGCGCTACGACGTCAAAATCCCGACCGGGCGCGAGCGCCCCCGGACTACGAACCTCACTCGGCGAGTTCGGCGGCCGGAACGCGCGTCGTGGATCGGTCCGCGCCGAAGACGGCCTCGAGGGCGTCGACGACCGGGGCGACGTCCTCGGGACCGCCCGCCGTCGCGACCGAACCGACCGACTCCGGCGCGAACGGCACCCCGAGCGCCGAGTAGACCGGATCGAGCACCGCCGCGATCGCCTCCCGGTCGGCCGAGCGGACGATCACGCAGCCACCGACGAGGGCACAGTCGCGTTTGACCCGCTGGGCGATCCCCGCGATCTTGCCCCCGCCGCGTATCGAGTAGTCGCCGGGACAGAACGAGTCCGCGGGTTCGCCGCGCGTGACGCTCGCGCCGACCGCCCGGAACGCCCCCAACACCGCCTCCGCCGCGTCGCGATACCGGCGATCGATCCCGTCGCGAGCGTCGTCGGTCGGCACCGCGTACGCGAACGAGACCGTGTCGCCGGTGTAGGCGACCGCGCTCCCGCCGACGCGGCGCTCGATCGGCGTGTAGCCGCGTCGGGCGGCGATGCGGCGCGCGCGGTCGTAGCCGTCGGCGGCGGCGTCGCGGCGACCGAACGCGAGCTGTCTCGGCGGCGTCCACACGCGGAGCACCGACTCGTCGGCGTCCGCCGCGAGACCGGGCAGCGCCGTCGTGACGGCCCGGTCGCGGTCGACGTCGGCGAGGGTGCCTTCGATCAGGCGCATGTGGGATCGTACGCGCTCGACGGTATAAATCGGCGCGGGGAACGCCGTCGTCGGACCCCGGGGACGACTCGGAAGGCCCGCGACTCGGGCGCCCGCCCCGACCGCAAGGCACACAACCGGGCCTCCCGAACCGAGCGGCATGGGACTCGGAGGCGCGACCAGGAAGCTCCAGAAGGTCGCAGACATGGGCGAAGAGCTGTACAGCCGGATCAGCGAACTCCGCGAACAGGTCCTCGAGATGCGCGAGACGGTGACCGAGACGAACAGACGCGTCACCGCCCTCGAGAACAAACTCGACGGCCAGGCCGCGATACTGGAGGCGCTCGCCGAAAAGGAGGGCGTCGACGTCGACGAACTCCTCACGGAGGTCGCTATCGATGAGGCCGAGGCGAACGACGGGGCGGCCCCCGGCGACGTGATTCCGGACGCCGAGGGCGGAGACGGCGCGGCCGGATCGGACGCCGACGGGGCCGAATCGGAGGCTGCGGAGCCAACGGGGGCCGACCCGGACTCCGAGACCGATGCGGCAGCCGACTCCGGCACGGGGAACTGAACCCTCAGCCCATCAGGCGCTGATACTCCACCTTGAGACAGCGGTCCTCGACGTAGCGCTTGCCGGCCGCCTCGATCCGCTCGCCCGCCTCGGGATCCGTGATGCCGAGTTGCGTCCAGACGACCTCGACGTCGTCGCGGTCGATCGCTTCGTCGGCGATCTCCGAGACCTCCTCGCTCGGGCGGAACACGTCGACGATGTCGATCGTCCCCTCGACGTCCGAGACCGAATCGTAGGGCTCGACGCCGAATATCTCGTCGGCGTAGGGGTTGATCGGAACGATCTCGTAGCCCCGCTTGCGCATGAACTTCGGGATCGAGTGGGCGGCCTTCCCCGGCGTCGCCGAACAGCCGACGACGGCGATCGTGTCGAGTTCGAGTATCTCCCGCAGTTCGTCGTCGCGTTGCACTGGCATGTCCGGCGGTACGGTGCGATTGTATAAAAATCCGGACCCGGGCGCTCGTGGCGGCGTCCCCGATCGGCCGGGGGCCGGGCCGGGCCGGGACCGCGGCCGGAGTCAAACCACTACCGCGGCCCGCCCGACGACGAACGCCAACGCCGCGAGGAACATCGACGCCTTCAGCCACGTCTGGCCCGTCCCCGGATCGTCGAAGGATCGGTAGGTCCCGGCGCCGAGCCCGAGAAGCGTCGGCACCAACACGACGAGGTAGGCGCTCCCGAACGTCCCGCGGAGGAACGGAAGCGGGCTCGCGAGCATCGCGGCTGCGACGAACGCCGCCGCGACGCCCAGCGCCGCCCGCTCGCCGACGGCGATCGGAAGCGTGTTGAGTCCCTCCTCGCGGTCGCCCGCGACGTCCTCGACGTCCTTGACGATCTCGCGCGCCATCGTCGCAGCGGCGGCGAGCACGAAGAGGACCGAGACGGTCGCGAGGTCGCCGCCGACCGCGGCACCGCCGTAGAGGAACGTACTCCCCGTGAGATACGCGACGAGGGCGTTGCCGACGCCCGGCAGTCCCTTGAACACCTCGGTGTACGCGATCAACGCGAGGAGGTTGACGACCGCGATGGCGATGGCGATCGGCGGCAACAGCAGGGTCAACCCGACCGCGGCGGCGAACAGCGCGAGACTGAACGCGAGGGCGGCTCGGGCGGTGACGGCACCGCGGGGGAGCGGCCGGTCGGGGCGGTTGATCGCGTCGATCTCGCGGTCGAAGTAGTCGTTGATCGCGTTCCCGCCGCCGGTCGCAAACCCCGTCGCGAGGACGGCGAATGCGGTCGACGTCGGCGCGGTCAGCCCTCCCGCGACGAAGGCTCCGATAAACGTCAACACGCCCGCAGCGAGCGTGTTCCCCGGCCGCGTCAGCTCGACCGCGCCGCGAACCTGCTCCATGTCGGTGGCTCCGGTCGCTGATTCATAAACGCCGCGCCTCGGTTCCCGGCCGGAATCGCGGGAGTTAAAAGGTGGTAGGCGGTATGGATTCGATACGGGCGCTTAGCTCAGTTTGGACAGAGTGCTTGGCTTCGGACCAAGTTGCCGCGGGTTCAAATCCTGCAGCGCCCATTCGTTTTCATGATGGTTAGGATTCCACAGACAGCGGCGGGATACTTATAAATCATTCCCCGCTTACCGCGGAAGATTCCATCATGTTTCGTGATGCGGGTCGACGCCGTCATGCGGTTCGCAGGATACCAAACGTGTAGAATCGTGTTAAATCTTCGTGAATCGATCCGACTCTCAGTACAGTTCTGTGGAGCGCGCACGAGAACGGCTGGCTTCAGCTAAGTTCGTTCGTGACGTACTGTCGACCGGTCCGGACGAATTCCGACACGACGGCGTTGCCGCCCGGGTGTCGTATCGACTCGCCCGAGCGATTCACTCCAGCGACTTCGCGCGGTTCTGGAACTCCCCACCGCACTCGCAGACGCCGGGGTGGCTGTTCGATTCGACGAGCGTCCCGCACTGCATGCACTCGTACTCGGAGGGCGATTCCGGGTCGTTTTTCCCTTCGATGTCCTGTCCGTGGGGCATACGCCGACCTCGGAGCCCCGGGCATAAAATATTAATCGATATAGGAATATAAGGTCGTAGGTACGGATCCGCCGACGTTACCATCATGTATAACGGAACCGGCCGGCCCAGTCACGGCTCCGATTCGGGGGTGACCAGCGCGTGTCTGCGGAACGCAGCGATGGCGCGACGCAGTCGCTCCGTCACTACAAAATGGGGCAGGCTTCCCGACGTTCGAGACGCCTTACCACCGCCGGTCGCGGGTCTCGGTGATGATCCGGAGGGCTTCGATCTGCTCGCCCCGTTCGAGGCGGTCGAGGACGTCGCGCCTCACCTCCTCGGAGAGCAGCCCGCGGTCCAGAAACTCCTCTGCGACCTCCTCGGCGCGCCGTCGTCCCGGATCGGCTGATGCCTGTGCCATGGTACGATCCCTCATAAGTGGTGTCCGGGGGACGTATATAACACTTCTGGCCGTTTCGGGGCTCGAACGCGACACCGAAGGGCCGCTGCCACCCCCCGACCGCACGACCAGTGCGGCACGGGCGCTCGCGCGACCGGCTCGGTTCGGCCGGCCGCCGTCGCTCCCGTCGTCGACGGCGGCACCGTTTTGGGGACGTCCGGTGTGGGGTGACGTATGCCCGATCAGGATTGGCACGCCGCAACCGGTGAGGCGGTCCTCGACGAACTGGGGACGACCCGCGAGGGGCTCTCCGCCGAGGAAGCCGACCGCCGCCGGGAGCGCCACGGGCCGAACACGCTCGAACGGGCCGACGCCCTCAGCCCGTTGCGCATCTTCCTCCACCAGTTCACCAGCCCGCTTATTTACGTCCTCGTCGTCGCGTTCCTCGTCACGGTCGCGATCGAACACTACGCCGACGCGATCGTCATCGCGTTGGTCCTCGCGATCAACGCGGTCGTCGGGTTCGTCCAGGAGTACCGCGCCGAGAACGCGATGGCCGCGCTCGCGGACCTCGTCTCGCCCGACGCCCGCGTCCGCAGGGACGGCCGGGTTCGGTCGATCGAGAGCAGCGGTCTCGTCCCCGGCGATATCGTCGCGCTCGAATCGGGCGACGTCGTCCCGGCGGACCTCCGGCTCCTCGAGACGACCGACCTGCGGATCGATGCGGCCGTCCTGACCGGCGAGTCGGTGCCGGTGTCGCGGTCGCCGGAGCCGGTCGATGCCGACAGCCCGGTCGTCGATCGGTCCAACATGGCGCATATGGGTACCGCCGTCGCCGCCGGGCGGGCCGTGGGGGTCGTCGTCGCGACGGGAGAGGACACGCAGATCGGGACCATCGCCGGCGAGGTCCGCGAGACGGAGCGGACGGCGACGCCGCTGCAGACGCGGATGCACGTCTTCGGCAACCGGATCAGCGTCGCCATCCTCGCCGCCGCGGTCGGCCTCCTCGTTGTCGGCCTCCAGCAGGGGATCCCGCTCGTCGAGGTGTTCCTATTGGCCGTGGCGACGGCGGTCTCGGCCATCCCCGAGGGGCTGCCGGTCGTCATGACCGTCGCGCTGGCGGTCAGCGTCCGCCGGATGGCCGGTCGGAACGCGATCATCCGACGGCTGCCGGCCGTCGAGACGCTCGGCTCCTGTAGCGTCATCGTCTCGGACAAGACCGGCACGATCACGGAGAACCGGATGACCGTCGAGCGCCTCTGGACGCCCGAGGGGGCGGTCACCGTCACCGGGGCGGGCGACGCCGCCGCCGGCGAGTTCCGGCGGGACGGCGAACCGATCGCGCCCGGCGAGCACCCGGCGCTGTACGAGACGCTCCTCGCCGGCACGCTCGCGAACGAGGCGTCCCTCGAGACCGCGGCCGACGGCACCCTCGCGGGGATCGGCGATCCGACGGAGACCGCCCTGCTGGTCGCGGGGCGGAAGGGCGGCCTCGCCGCAGGCGCCGACGACCGCCCCCGGATCGGCCACCGCCCCTTCGAGTCCGATCGCCGGTACGCCGCCTCGGCGCACGCCGGCCCGGATGGCGACGCCGTCACCTACGTCAAGGGCGCCCCCGAGCGCGTCGTCGGGATGTGCGAGTCGGCGTACGCGCCGGGGGACGCCGACGGCACCCGGTTCGACGCCGACGCGGCCCTCGAGGCGGCCGAGGCGTTCGCCGACGACGGCCTCCGGGTCATCGCGATGGCCCGCGGCGAGGGGGACCTGACGGACGCCGACCCAACCGGACTGTCGTTTCTCGGGTTCGCGGGGATGCTCGACCCGCCACGCCAGGGGGTCCCCGAGGCCATCGAGTCGTGTCGCAGCGCCGGCATCCGGGTGGCGATGGTGACCGGCGACCACGCCAGCACCGCGCGGGCGATCGCCGCCGACGTCGGGATCGACGCCGACCGCGTCCTGACGGGGACGGAGATCGCCGCCCTCGACGACGACGAGTTGACCGAACGGCTCCACGACACCGCCGTCTTCGCCCGCATCGCGCCGGCGCAGAAACACCGGATCGTCACCCTGCTGAAGGACGACGGCGAGGTCGTCGCGGTGACCGGCGACGGGGTCAACGACGCGCCGGCGCTGAAGGCGGCCCACATCGGCGCGGCGATGGGGATCACCGGCACCGACGTCGCAAAGGAGGCCAGCGAGATGGTGCTGACGGACGACAACTTCGCGACGATCTACGCCGCGGTCGAGGAGGGGCGGACGGTCTTCTCGAACATCCGGAAGGCGACGATGTTCCTCCTCTCGACGGGCGTCGCGCTCGTGGCGGCGATACTGGCGACGTTCCTCCTGGTGATCTGGGGTGTGATCCCCCGGGGCACCGCGGGGGCGTTCCCGCTGCTTTTGTTGCCCGCGCAGGCGCTTTGGCTCAACGTCGTCAACAACGGCATCCAGGACGTCGCGTTGGCGTTCGAACCGGGCGAGACGGAGCAGTTCCGGCGGCCGCCGCACCCGCCCGACGAGGGGCTTCTGTCCCGGCCGCTGTTCGAGCGGACGTTCCTCGTCGGGGGGACGCTCGCCGTGCTCGCGGTCGCGGTGTTTCGGGTCGAGATCGCCGACGCGACGCTCCCGTACGCCCAGACCGCCGCGCTGACGACGATGGTCGTCTCGATGGCGCTGTTCCTCGGGACGTGCCGATCGGAAACGCGGTGGGTGCTCGGCAAGCACCCGCTGTCGAACCCGTTCCTGTTCGTCGGCACGCTCGCCGCGATCGCCGTCCACGTCGGCGTGATGCACTTCGGCCCGACGCGGGCGCTTTTGAACCTCGAGCCGATCGCGCTGGAGACGTGGCTCCGCATCCTCCTCGTCGCGCCGTCGGTGCTGGTCGTGGCGGAACTGCACAAGTACGTCCGCGGCCGAACCGCCGACAAAGACGGTACCGCGGACGGCCACGGTGCCTAGCAGCGGTCGCTTCCGGCCCCCTCGACTGCATCGACCCCTGCCCCGGGACCTGTCCCCCTGCGATCCCCCGCGAGACCCGCCTGAATCGGCCTGCGATTTTTTGAGAAACGGGTCGATCAGTCCACGTCGATCCGCCTTCGAAACCACTCCTGGTAATCAACGATTCCTCATACGATCTATCCATACCCGCCTCGAACCAATGTACTTAGGGGACACTCACGACGCGACCCGAACGTTTAATTGAATTACTACTCAAGTAGCGGTACGATGTCACAAGCGACCGAACGGCTTCATCGGTACCTCGAGGACGAACTCGGGGAGTGCTGTACCGAGGACGTCGACGACCGACTCGAGGAACTCGACGCGCTCGCGGCGGCGCCCGGAACCGAGCGCGCCGAGGCGGAACTGGACGTCCTGTCGGCGCTCGGCAACGGGACGCGCTACACGCTCGTCCGCGTGCTCGTGGCCGCGGGCGAGGAACTCTGCGTCTGCGAGTTGAACGCCGTCGTCGACGTGTCCGAGAGCGGCCTCAGCCACGCGCTCTCGACCCTCGTCGACGCGGGCCTCGTCGAGGGGTACAAGGAGGGCCGCTGGAAGAAGTACCGCGCGACCAACCGCGCGATCGCGCTCGTGACCGTCCTCGAGGGAAGCGTACCCGCCGATGAGTAGCGCCGGGACCGCCGACCACGAGCACGGTCCCGACTGCGGCTGTGAGGCCTGCGGGGACCCCCGCTCGATGGACGTCCTGGACAAGTACCTCACGGTCTGGATCTTCGGCGCGATGGCGGTCGGCGTCGGAGTGGGCTACGTCGCCCCGTCGGTGACCCAACCCATCCAGGACCTCCACCTCGTCGAGATCGGCCTGATCGCGATGATGTACCCGCCGTTGGCGAAGGCGGACTACTCGCAGCTTCGAGCCGTGTTCAGCAACTGGCGGATACTCGGGTTGAGCCTCGTCCAGAACTGGCTGATCGGCCCGACGCTGATGTTCGGGCTCGCGATCGTCTTCTTCGGCGGGGTGGTTCCCGGGCTGCCGGCGCGTCCCGAATACTTCCTCGGGCTGGTGTTCATCGGGATGGCCCGGTGTATCGCGATGGTCCTCGTCTGGAACGAACTCGCGGACGGATCGACCGAGTACGTGACGGGGCTGGTCGCGTTCAACAGCCTCTTTCAGATCGTCACCTACGGCGTGTACGTCTGGTTCTTCGCGCTGTTCGCCCCGCCCCTGCTCGGCATGGACTCACTCGTCGCCGGGATCACGACGTTCGACGTCACGCCGACGCAGGTGTTCGAGGCGATCGTCATCTTCCTCGGGATCCCGTTCGCCGGCGGCTTCCTGACCCGCTACGTCGGGACCCGCCTCAAGAGCGAGACGTGGTACGACGAGGCGTTCGTACCGAAGGTCGACCCGCTGACGCTCGTCGCGCTTTTGTTCACCGTGATCGTGATGTTCGCGACCCAGGGCGGCAGCATCGTCGCCTCCCCGGGCGACGTCCTGTTGATCGCGGTCCCGCTGACGATCTACTTCGTCGTGATGTTCTTCGTCAGCTTCGGGATGGGCCGCGGGATCGGTGCCGACTACTCGACGACGACGGCGATCGGATTCACCGCCGCCTCGAACAACTTCGAACTCGCCATCGCCGTCGCCGTGGCGGTGTTCGGCGTCGGCTCCGGCGTCGCCTTCGCGACCGTCGTCGGCCCGCTGATCGAGGTGCCGGTGCTGCTCGCCCTGGTGAACGTCGCGCTGTACTTCCAGCGGCGGTTCGAGTGGGGCGGGTACACGACGGGACAACTCGACGAGTCGTCGGCCGACGCCGCGGTCGACGACTGACCCCGTTTATATTCCCCCCGCGCCGCGGTCGGGAGAGCCGGCGCTGGCGCCGTTCGAACGTCCGAACACGGACACGAAGGGGGCCGCCGTGCGATCCGCGCCGAAGCCGACAGCCGTCGTCAGGAAAGGTCGATGTTCGCGGAACTGTCGACGCGGTCGAGCGTGATCTCGAGGATGCCGTTGTTGAACGACGCGGACGCGGAGTGTTCGTCGACGCGTCCGGGGAGTTCGATTCGCTCCTCGTACTCGCTGCTCGACGTCGACGCCGAGATCGTGACGTGGCGACCGTCGCACTTGATCCGGAGGCCGTCGCGGTCGACGCCGGGGAGGTCCGCGACGACACGGATCTCCTCGTCGGTCTCGTACACCGAGACGTGGGCGTCGTCGCCGAAGCCGGCGTCGGCGGCGTCGATGTGTCCGCCCATGCCTTCCATCATCCGTTCTATCTCGTTGAAGATGTCGTCGAACGGGTCGTCGCGGTCATCGCGGCGCATACGACTCGATACGGCCGAGACCATCAAAAGCCTTCTGTCGGTTACGCATCGGGAGCCACCGCAATCGTCCGACGTATCGCCGCCCGGAGAGCGGGCGTTCGACACCCTCGCCGCGGTCACCCGGGGAGCGAGTCGACGTCCTCGTCCCGTCCGACGACGACGATCTCCTCGTCGCCCCGGAGTTCGAACGTCGGCGGGACGTCGGTGTGGAGTTCGCCGTCCCGGTCGACCGCGACGACGATGCAGTCCGCCGCCGCGAGTTCGGTGTCCGAAAGCGCCCGCCCGGCGTAGGGGTCGGCGTCGATCCGGATCGCCTTCAGCTGCCGGCCGTAGGAGACGAGGTCCTCTCTGAGCACCTCCTGGGCGAGGACGCGGCCGCTCATCTCGGGGAGACTGAGGACGTAGTCCGCGCCCGCCCGCCTGACCTTCGTCCGGTTGTCGTCGTCGTTCATCCGGACGATGACGTCCAGTTCCGACGCGAGGCGGTCGGCGAGCAGCGAGACCATGATCGCCTCGTCGTCGTCGCGAATCGCCACGACGAGCACCGTCGCCGACTCGACGCCCGCCGCCTGGAGCGTCTCCGTCTCGGTCGCGTCCCCGACGACGTCGACCGCCTCGCCCGCCGCGATGTCGACGACGACGCACTCGGCTGTCGAACGTTTGAGCCCCCGTCTGACGGTCGATCCGACGACCCCGTGGCCGGCGATGATCACCGTCGGGGCGACGTCGCGACCCTGGTAGGTCCGCTCCTCTAACTCCCGGACCGCGGCGGTCGACCCGGCCAAAAGCAGCGTCGTGGCGCTGTCGACGACGGTATCGGGCTCCGGCGACCCGACGAATCGCCCCGTTTTCCACATCCCGAGGACGGCGACGTCGCCCTCCGTCTCGGTCTCGACCTCGGCGACCGATCGCCCGTTGATCGGGCTGTCCTCGAAGACGGTCAACTCCAGCATCGACCGATCCGACCCCAACCCGACGCTGTCGCTGCGGGCCGGGCTGATCTCGGTCGTGATCCGCTCGACGATCCGCCGACCGAGAAGGTGCCGCGGTGTCACCACCCGGTCCGCCCCGGCGTAACTCAGGTGGCGTTCGTGCTCCAAGTTGTCGACCAACACGACAGTTCGGACTGTCTCGTTGACAGCCCCGATAGCGAGGAGGACGCTCACCGAGCGTTTGTCCTCGGTGTCGACGACGACCGCGCTCGCGGCGTCGACGCAGGCGTTCCGGTGGGTCTCCGCCGACGTCGTCTCGCCGAAGACGATCGGGACGTCCCGCTCCAGCAACTCCAGGGCCGTCTCCTCGCTGTCGACGATCACGACGTAGTCGACCCCCCGGCTCTCGAACTCGTCGATCAGGCGCTCGCGTTGCTGTTCGATCCCACAGAGGACGACGTGATCCGACTTCTCGACCGACGTGGGCAGCGTCGGCGAGAGGGCGTTCTCGAGGACCGGCCGGAGCACGTACGGGACGATGATGAACACCAGGAGGAACGTCGAGAGGTCCAAGACGGCGACGAAGGCGTTCGACACCGGGCTCTCCCACGGCGAGTCCGAGCCGTACCCCGTCCCGGTCGCGGTCTCGATGACGACCTGCAGGGAGTGCCCGTAGGACTGCGGTCGCCCCTCGAAGACGATCATCACGTAGTGATACAGCACCGAGGAAACGAGGATGAGGGCGACGACGGCGACGACGGTCTTGATCGCCCGGCGCTTCCACAGGGCCAGCCGCGACCACGTCGACGCCCACGGGAGCGCCTCGAGTACGCCGTCGAGCGTCGTTCGGGAAGCCATCGCTGCGCTCGGTTTCGGGCGGAGGTACAAAAAACGACGAGACTGCTCCGGGCGGACGCCCACGAACCGGCGGCCCGCCCCCGACGGCGGCCGCGGTGGGTAGATATATGGTCCCCGTTGTCGAAGCACGCCCATTCGAACCGTATGTCGGATGCACCGCCGCCGTCGGAATCGCCCCGATCGGGGCCGCCGGACATCGAGGACCCATCGGGGGCCGTCACCATCGAGGACCTGCTGTCGACCCTCTCGGAGCTGACGGCCGAGGGTCACACGCCGGAGAAACGGGCGGAGATCCGGGAGATCGAACGGCTGCTCGTCGAGGCCCACGGCCGGGGGCTGATCGACTCCGGCGTCCGCGACCTCGACGCGCGCGACGCGGCCGAGGCGTTCGTCGGCAGCGTGGTCTTCGCGTCCCCGCTTTTGGTGGAGGACGGCATCTTCGACATCGCCCGGTACCTGTTCGAGACCGACGTCTTCGGGATTCCCGTCTTCCTGATGGCGAACACGCTGTTCGTCGTCCTCATGACGCACGCGCTGATCGAGTGGACGGGGCGGGACAGAGACGAGACGCGGACGCTCCTCGGCGCCGTCCCGGCTCGGCTCCTCATGACGCTTCTCGTCTCGTTTCTCGTCGCGACGCTCCTGATGACCGTCTGGGGGCGGGTCGGGGGGTGGCGATCGCCCGTCGAATCGCTCGCCCGGATCAACGTCCTCTGGACCGTCGGCGCGCTCGGCGCGGCGCTCGGCGACATCCTGTCGGACGACGCGTCGGCGGCCGTCGATGCCCCTGCGGCGGGACCGAGCCGATCAGACGCGGCTCACGGTTCGCGTCCGGACGCCGAGGCGCCGGCCGAACCGCTCTCGGGGCTGACCGACGGCGAACTCGTCGGCGCGCTCCACGAGGGGTTCAGCGACCTCGAATCGACGGTCGAGGACCCCGCGGACCGACACGACGTCGACCGCCTCCGGGAGCGGACGACCCGGGCGACGCTCGACGACGCCTTCGACGGCCGGATCGAAAAGTACACCGGGCGGGACATCGCGGAGGCGTTCGTCGGCAGCGTGGTCTTCTCGATCCCGTTTCTCGTCGAGGACGGCGTCTTCGACGTCGCGGCGTTTTTCCTCTCGTTCCGGGTCGGCGGGCTGCCCGTCTACCTGCTCGTCAACGCCGCGTTCGTCCTCCTGATGGTCCTGTCGCTCGTCTACTGGGCAGGTCCACAGGACGTCCAGGTCTCCCGACCCATATTCGGGGTCGTCCCCCGTCGGCTGGTCGGGATCGCGGCCGTCTCCTTCCTGACGGCGGCGATGCTCACGACGATGTGGGGCCGCGTCGGCGGCTGGCGGGATCCCGTCGTCGCGCTCGCCCGCATCAGCGTCGTCTGGACCGTCGCGTCGTTCGGGGCCGCCCTCGGTGACGTCCTCCCCGGCGAGAGCTCCGGGAGCGACATCAACGACGACCTCGCGGCGCTCGGTCGGTCGGCCGGCGACGAGACGGCGGGCGACCGGGACTGACCCGAGCTCCCCGGCCGCGAGCCGGCCTCAAAAGCCGACGTCCATCGTCTCGTTCGTCCGCTCGATCGACTCCTCGGCGTCGGCCGTCCCGAGCACCGCCCGGATCGCGTCGACGTTCTCGGGGACGACGTCGGACTCCTGGTGGATCGCCTGGAACAGATACAGGTCCGACCCCTCCATCGAGACCGACTCGGCCCAGATGCAGTTCTCCCAGATGTCGGCCCGCGGGCGGTCGCGATCCATCGCGAACTCCTTGAGCGCGCCGGCGCCGTCGATGCCGGAACCCTCCGGGACGAGGAACGTCCGCGTCTGCTCGTCGAGCAGTTCCCGGACCGCCCCGGCGTCGGGCGTCGACTCGAGCGTCACGTTGACCGAGTGGGTGTGCATCAGCGTCGCCGGCACCTTCAGCCCGAGCGTGTCGATGTCGAGGTCGGGGAAGATCGTGTTCACGTCGGGGCCGTGGTGGGAGGGCAACCCGATCGGGTTCGGCAGGATGTCGTTGATCGGGCCGCGCCCCGACTGTGCGGGGTCGCCGCCGCGTCGCACCAGCGTGATGCGGGCCTTCTCGACGCCGTACTCCTCCCGAAGCGGGGCCAAGAGCCGCGAGAGCCCGGTCGTGTTACAGGAGACGACCCGGACGTGGTCGGCCCCGCTCGCGGCCTCGAAGTTCCCGCGGGCGTTGAACGAGACGTCGGCGACGTCGGCGTCCTCGCCGCCCTGGTACAGCGCGGGCGTGTCGTGGGCCTCGTAGAGGGACCTGTTCTCCGCGCCGATCCCCGAGGGGCAGGCGTCGACGACGACGTCGGCGGCCGCGACCATCTCGTCGACGGTGCCGGCCAACTCGATGCCGGCCGACTCGAACAGGTCGACGCGGTCCTCGACGGCCGCGTACAGCGGGTAGCCGTTCTCGACGGCCAACTCGGCCTCGTGGTTCGGGCGGGTCTTGGCGACGCCGATCAACTCCATGTCGGGCTGGAGCGAAACGGCGTCCGCGACCCGCTTGCCGATGGTTCCGTAGCCGTTGACCGCAACCTCGATGCTCATACGTGTCGGTGGAGACCCCACGCGAATAACCGTTTCTCTCCCGGGGCGCGGCCGGGTCGGGTCGACGCCTCCCGGCCCGGCCCGATCCGGCTGCCCCGGGCGGTCGCAGGGGGAACGTCTTTGCGGCCGCCGTCCGAACCGGAGGGTATGTCAGACACCGACGATGCCGCCGACGCTGACACCGATGTCGACGGCGACGGCCACACCGACGACGCCCGCGCCGAACCCCTCGACATCGGGGATCCGGACGCCGTCTCGCGGGCGGCCCGGACGGCGATCGAGGACTGTCTCGCGGTCGAGGCCGGCGAGACGTGCGTCGTCGTCACCGACGACAGACGCGAGCCGATCGGCGAGGCGATCTACGACGCCGCCCTCGAGGCGACCGAGGACGCCACGATCGTCCGTTATCCCCCCGGCCCGCAACACGGCGCCGAACCCCCGGAACCGGTCGCGGCGGCGCTTCGGACGGCCGATTGCTTCCTCGCGCCGACGACCAAGAGCATCACTCACACCCGCGCGCGCTCGGCGGCGACGGACGAGGGGGCCCGGGGCGCGACGCTGCCCGGCATCACCGAGGCGGTGTTCACGGTCGGCCTCGACGCCGACTACGCGGCGATCGCCGAGGCCTGCGAATCGATGCTCGGGACCGTCTCGGGAGCCGACGAGGTACGCGTCACCTCTCCGCAGGGAACCGACATCACCTTCGATCTGGGCGATCGGCCCTGGCAGACGGACACCGGGATCGTCCACGACCCCGGGGCCTTCTCGAACCTGCCCGCTGGCGAGGTGTTCATCAGCCCCGTCTCCGCCGACGGGACCTACGTCGTCGACGGCACCATCCGCCCGCACGGGCGGCTCGATCCGGGCCACACCGTCACGATCGACGTCGAGGGCGGCCGACTCACGGGCATCTCCGACGACGCCCTCCGGTCGGAGGTCGAGGCCGCCGCCGAGGAGGCCGGCGACGCGGCGTACAACCTGGCCGAACTCGGCATCGGCACGAACCTCGGCGTGACCGACCTCGTCGGGAGCGTCCTCCTCGACGAGAAGGCGGCCGGGACGGTCCACGTCGCCTTCGGCGACGACGCGGGCATCGGCGGCGACACCGAGGCCCCGATCCACATGGACGGCATCCTCACGGAGCCGACGGTGTACGTCGACGGCGAGGAGATCGAGTTGCCGACGCCGGGGGCGTAGTCGGATCCGCCGGTCGGGGAACCCGGATCCGCTGCTCGCGGCTGTCCGACCGCGATGCGCCGCGGAGCCACGCGCTTATACGTCCGGACGGCCAACGCCGCGTAATGAGCCAACAGCGCGTTGCGGTCCGGTGTCCGTCGTGTTCGCCGGGCGCCGAGACCGCCCACGAGGTACTGAACCGCGGCGGCGGCGTCACCGTCCGGTGCGGCGAGTGCGGCCACGTCCACAAGACGACCATAGAGGAGGAGACGACCGTCGACCGTCGGGTCGTCGTCTCGCAGGACGGGGAGGCGACGGAGGCGACCGTCGAGATCCCGCCGGCGGAACGGCTGGTCGTCGGCGACGAGTTCCTCGTCGAGACCGACGAGGCGATCCTGACCGCCCGCGTCACCTCCCTGGAAGGACCGGACGGCGCCCGCTCCGAGGGTGCCGACGCCGACGACGTCGAGACCATCTGGGCCCGCGCCGTCGGCAACGTCACGGTCAACCTGACGCTGCACCCGATGGAGGGCTCGGGCGACGAGAGCCGCAGCGTCCGGATCCAGGTCCCCGGCGACGAGTCCTTCGCCGTCGGGGAGACCCACGAGTACGGTAGCGAGGAGTTCAGCGTCGAGCGCATCCTCGTCCGCGAGGACGCGACCGACTACGAGCGCCTGGACTTCGATTTCGAGGGCGATTCGGTCCTCGCGAAGGACATCAAACGGCTCTACGCCCGCGACGAGGACTCCCAGGCGCGGGCGTGGTCGGGCTGGTAGGGGCGATGGCCGGAGGGGACTCGGACGGTGGGCGGGGAGGCGCCGGTCGGGATGACAGCGACGGGAACGGGTGCGGAAACGGAGCGGACAGCCCGGGCGAGCGACCCGACGACGGGCGGTTCCGGGCGGCTCGCGACCGCCTCGTCGACTCGCTCGCCGACCGGGGCCGCATCGAACGTCCGGCGACGATCGAGGCCCTCCGGTCGGTCCCGCGCCACGAGTTCGTCCCCGAGGAGCGCCGCGACGCGGCCTACGCCGACCGGCCGCTCCCGATCGGGGCGGGCCAGACCATCTCCGCGCCGCACATGGTCGGGATCATGTGCGATCGGCTCGCGCCTGACCCCGGCGATCGGGTCCTCGAGATCGGCACCGGCTGCGGGTACCACGCCGCCGTGACCGCCGAGATCGTCGGCAGCGGGAACGTCTACACCGTCGAGTACGTCCCGGAACTGGCGGCCGAGGCCCGCCGCCGTCTCGAACGGCTCGGCTACGGCGACGTCCACGTCCGGACCGGCGACGGCTGGCGGGGCTGGCCCGACCACGCCCCCTACGACGGCGCGTATCTCACCTGCGCCGCGCCGGAGCTCCCGGAGGCGGTCGCCGAACAGGTCCGCGTCGGCGGCCGGATCGTCGCCCCGATCGGGGAGACGACCCAGACGCTCGTCGAGGCCACCCGTACCCACGGCGGCCTCGACCGGGAGACCCACGGCGGCGTCCGGTTCGTCCCGATGGAGGGCGGAACGTAGCGAGCCGATTCCACACGACACCGACACCGGAACCGCCTCGCGGCGCTCGATTCAAGAGGCTCGGGCACGGAGCCCGAACATGGAACCCGCGGTGCTCAGAGAGGACATGGTCGACAGCCTCGAACACGACGCCAAGGCCGTCGTCCGCTCGGAGCGAGTCAGCGTCGCGATGCGGACGGTGCCCAGAGAGCCGTTCGTCGCCGACGACGCCGCGGCGTACGCCGACCGCTCCTTCGAGCGCCTCGGCACGCGCGTGCTGTCCCCGAGCGCGGCCGGGCGGCTGTTCGAGGCGCTCGACGTCCGCCCCGACGACACCGTCCTCGTCGTCGGCGTCGGGGTCGGCTACACCGCCGCGGTGCTCGCCGAACTCACCGACGAGGCCAGCGTCCACGGGATCGACATCGCCCGACGGCTCGTCTACGACGCCCGCTCGAACCTCTCCGCTGCGGGCTACCCCGGCGTCCTCGTCGACTGCCGCGACGGCGCCCGCGGCCTCGCCGAGTACGCCCCCTACGACCGAATTCTCCTCGAGGCCGCGGCCGTGGAGCCGCCCGAGGCGCTCCGCGAGCAGTTGGCCCCCGGCGGCCGCCTCGTGATGCCGCTCGGCGGCGCGACACAGACGCTCGTCGCCATCGAGGGCGACGACCGCACCGAGTACGGCACCGTCGCCTTCCACCCGATGCTCGTCGACGGCGAGCAGGCCGACACGGTCGAGCGCAACCGAACCCGCCGCGAGGACCGCGAGCACGCCCGTCGGGACGCCGAACGCCGGAAGGGGTGGGAACAGACCTGGATCGACTGGGATCGGGTGTAACCGACCTCACCCTACTTCGCTCGGCCGTGCGGCCTCGCTCGTTGAGGGTGGGGCCACTGGCAGAGCGTCGCTCTGGCAGGGCCTCGAAAGGCGTCGCCTTTGGGTGGCTTTGATGTGGTTCTCGCCGTCAGTTGGCGCGACGGGGCGTCTTGTGCGCCCCGCCTACCGGACGCCCTCCGGGGTCGACAAACCCACCATTCAGGGCCGGGCTACTGCGGCCCGTACTGCGCGCCACTTGTGGACGCACAGCACTAACTGGTAGTACGATATGGTGCAACATAGTGGTTGCGAAAGCTCGTGTCGGCTCCCTCTCCGGCCGACTCGCGTCGCGCTTGCGACTGAGCGTCGAACCCCCTCGCTCTCTCCTCATGGACCGTGCGCGGCGCTCCGCGCCGCGAATTCGAGGCGGTGAAGCCGCCTCGCAAGGTCCGTCCGGACGGTCAGAGGGATCACTGATCCCGCACGACTTGCGGCCGGAGGCTCCGCCTCGAAAACTGCTGATACTGACGGACGACCGAACGGACACACGACGCACGAGGCGCACGCCGTTCGACGGCGCGACCGGCGGATCACTCGTGAGCCGGTGTCATGTGCGTTCGTCCACCAGTATGAGTTGCCGCCGGGGAACGCCGTATTACCGCGCGGCGCCGAGGACGGGTATGCCCCCGACGCCGCGGACGATCGTCGAGTACGACCGCACGGCCCCGC